>ENA-OQCK01000454-OQCK01000454.1-human-gut-metagenome-genome-assembly--contig:-NODE-454-length-22407-cov-3.838330_pt1 | contig 22407 bp, 30 predicted proteins | sample MGYA00242498_ERZ504578 | MGnify/ENA primary metagenome ERZ504578 (study PRJEB26092, sample SAMD00036229) | human gut metagenome | host: Homo sapiens | study: EMG produced TPA metagenomics assembly of...
GAATCGAATGCCTCAGACGTACGTAGCTGTACATCGATCGATGCTCAGACGGTACGTAGCTGTATATATGTATAAGTAGGCTTCGTTTCATGCTGCAAACTTACGGAAAAAACTAATATTATCCCAATTTGTGATTAGGAACTAAAGCGGTTATTCGCGTTATCCCGGTCATCTGTGTCCGAAGAATCTTTTTTAATTATGAACTTGATACAATTCTTAATTCGCATTATTGGTTGTTTTGAATCAACTGTCGAGTACGAGTGGTAGGTATTTTCTATTTACAAACGATACGGGTGCAAGAAATAGTGGTATATTGAACCTGATTCAGTCGTATACTGAATGCCATTCAATCGTATACTGAATAGGGCTCAGTCGTATACTGAATGTAGCGCATTTAGCTGTATTGATAATCAGGTGGTTGTGGTATGATGTTGCGGCTTTAATAAATCTCAACAGAATGTAGAAGTGGCATTGTGGTTGTTTGGTGTGGATGTGAATAAGAATTCTTGTGCAGTTGTTCTTCTAATAAAGAGATGGTTTCTGCTGAATTTCAATATTAATGTTATATCTTTGCGCCGCTAAATTTATGCAATACGGTGAATCTCATTATTGATATAGGAAATACAATCGCCAAGATGGCGGTGTTTGATGGTGGACGTATCGTGGAGGTGGTGTATGACTCCAATCTGACGTTGGAACGGTTGCCTGAAGTATGCCGTACATATACGATTGAAAAAGCGATAGTGGCTACTGTCATTGATTTGAGTAGAGAGGTGTTGTCGCAACTGGAAGATATGGCTGTCCCCATTCTGTGGCTCAATGAAAAGACTTCTCTTCCGGTAGAAAACCTCTATGAAACTCCCCGGACGCTGGGGTATGATCGTATGGCGGCGGTGGTAGGAGCCAATGAGCAATTTCCTGGCAGGGATATACTGGTGATTGATGCCGGTACCTGTATCACTTATGAGTTTGTCGATGCTGCTGCCCGCTATCATGCGGGAATATCTCTCCCGGCCTGCAGATGCGTTTCAAGGCGCTTCATCAGTTACCGGACGGCTTCCAATGGTGGCTCTTGAGGGGCGGATGGTGCCCATGGGGAAGGATACCGATACGGCTATCCGTGCCGGAGTACTGAAGGGTATTGAATATGAAATTTCAGGTTACATTACGGTTATGAAGCATAAATATCCTGAACTTTTGGTTTTTTTAACGGGCGGGGATGATTTTTCTTTTGATACAAACTTAAAAAGTATCATCTTTGCAGACAGATTTTTAGTGTTGAAAGGATTAAATAGAATTTTAAACTATAATAATGACAGGCTATAGACAAACACTGTTAGTGCTCTTGCTCACGATATTATCAGGAGCGGCAGTCGCTCAAAATAATACAAATTCTCCCTATACACGATATGGATATGGACAGTTATCTGAACAAGGCTCGAGCAACAGTAGGGCGATGGGTGGTATTGCCTATGGTTTACGGGACAAGTATCAGACTAACTTTGCTAATCCTGCATCCTATACGGCGGTAGATTCGCTGACTTTTATCTTCGATGGAGCAGTCTCTCTACAGAATACAAATCTCAGTAACGGTACTCTGAAACGAAATGCCAAGAATTCCAGTTTTGACTATATCACGATGCAGTTTCGTGCAAGTAAATGGGCTGCCATAAGCTTGGGGTTGCTGCCTTATTCAAACGTTGGATACAGTATGGGAGAATATCGGGAAGATACGGAATTTCCAGACAAATCTACTACGGTAAGCTATTCGGGAGAAGGAGGCTTGCACCAGCTTTATTTAGGTGCCGGTTTTAAAATAATTAAAAATCTTTCTGTCGGTGCGAATTTTTCGTATCTTTGGGGAGATATAACAAGAACCGCTGCGGAGACCTTTCCGTCCAGTTCAAGTGTATTTCCTATTACAATACAGTCTAATGTGGCTGTAAAGAGTTATAAGTTGGATTTTGGAGCGCAGTACACTCACCAGTTTGGGAAAAAACATGTTGCAACGTTGGGAGTTGTCTTTTCTCCGGGGCATGATCTGAGTAACGATGCGTACGAAGTTACGCAGACTGGTAATAGCAATACGGGAGCTACTTCGGTAACAAGGGATACTGTCGTTACTTGTGGCATTCCGACAACATTTGGCGCAGGTGTGACCTACGTGTACGACAACCGACTGACTGTAGGCGCGGATGTAATGTTCCAGAATTGGAGTAAAGTGAGTTATATGAACAATGACGAGGCGTTTTGCGACCGTGGAAGAATATCCGTTGGTGCAGAGTATCTGCCGAATCCTATGGGACGAAGTTATTTGTCTCATGTGAAGTATCGTTTGGGAGCTTATTATTCCAAACCTTATTATAAGATAGACGGTGTACGTGCCGCTGATGAATATGGCGTTACTGCCGGTTTTGGATTGCCCATACCGAGAACCCGTTCCGTATTGAGTCTTTCTGCACAATACGTGCGAACCAAAGGAACCCAAGCAGCGTTCTTGAACGAAAATACATTGCGCATTTGTATCGGAGTAACCTTTAACGAACGTTGGTTCTTCAAGCGTAAAGTGGATTAATGGAAATTGAATAGACAAAAATATAACAACTAAAATTTAAATACAATGAAAATTAAGACGCTTGTGGCTGTCTTGCTCCTTTCGGGTGGAGTGACCAGCACTTTCGCACAGACTGAAAATTGTAATTCGAACAGTAGTATCTCTCATGAAGCAGTGAGAGCTGGTAACTTTAAGGATGCATACGCTCCTTGTATGGCTGTATTGAAGGATTGTCCTACACTGCGGTATTACACATTTACAGATGCTCAGAAGATTTTAGTGGGTTTCTTGAGTCAGATTAAGGATAGAAATTCTGCTGATTACAAGAAGTATTTTGATGAGTTGATGGATGTATATGATTTGAGAATGAAGTACATTCCTGAATTCATTGGTAAGGGAATGAAGGGTGTGCCGAGTGTGGCTGATGCCTTGGGTGCCAAAGCTGTGGATTATCTTCAGTTCGCTCCTGCTCCGGACCTTAATACGGCTTATAATTGGCTGAAAGAATCTGTCATGCTGAAAAGGGTGGTTCCAAAGGTGCGGTGTTGCACTATTTCCTGGATACTTCCATGCAGAAGGTAAAGGCTGATGATAATCATACCGACCAGTTTTTCCAGGATTATATTGATGCTTCCAAGTATGCAGATGACGCACTTGCTGCTGAAACCAAGGAGCTAAGAAGGCTAACTTGCAAGCTATCAAGGATAACCTCGTGGCCATGTTCATTCAGAGTGGTGTAGCTGATTGTGAATCTTTGCAGAATATCTATGGTCCTAAGGTGGAAGCAAGCAAGACTGACTCCGCTTTCTTGAAGAAGGCATTGAACATCCTGAAATTGATGAAGTGCAACGAAAGCGAAGTTTACTTCAAGGCATCTGAGTACATGTATCAGATTGACCCGACTGCCGATGCAGCTGTAGGTGTAGCATACATGTACTATAAGAAAGGTGACTATGACAATGCCGTGAAGTATTTTGATGAAGCATTGGCTAAAGAAACTGATAATGACAAGAAGGCTGAAATGGCATACGCTACTGCCGCAGCTTGATGCAGGCCAAGAAACTCTCTCAGGCAAGAAGCTACTGCCAAAAGGCTATGAGCTTTAAGGAGAACTATGGAGAGCCTTATATTTTACTGGCACAGCTTTACGGCTCCAATCCTAACTGGACCGATGAGCCTGCTCTGAATAAGTGTACTTACTTTGTAGTAATTGACAAGCTGCAGAGAGCTAAAGCTGTAGATCCTTCAGTTACAGAACGTGCTAACGAATTGATTAGTACTTATTCCCGCCACACTCCCCAGGCTAAAGACCTCTTTATGTTGGGTTACAAAGCTGGTGACCGTATCACTATCGGTGGATGGATAGGTGAATCTACAACTATCAGATAAAATCATGTTGCTACAACCCATCAACATTGTTTATCATAAAAATGCGAGCATAACCATTGTCCTTGGGGCAATGGTTATGCTTCTTTTATTTTCTTCGTGTTCCGGGAAGAAGAAGGAGCTGGGAGATGCCATTACCGAGCGTGACTCTATGGCAGTGATGGATACCCGCGGGGTGACTACACTGGTTTCTGATTCCGGTGTAACGCGTTACCGCATCAATACGGAAGAGTGGCTGGTCTTTGACCGGAAGAATCCTCCTTACTGGGCTTTTGAAAAGGGGGTCTATTTGGAGAAGTTCGACTCTATCTTCCAAGTGGAGGCAAGTATCAAGCTGATACAGCCTACTTCTTTAATAAGGAGGAGTTGTGGAAACTGATGGGGAATGTGCATATACAGAATTTGAAAGGTGAGCAGTTTGATACAGAGCTGCTGTATTGGGACCAGCGGGCACAAAGAATTTATTCGGATGAGTTTATCCGTATCGAGCAGCCTGACCGTATCATTACGGGACATGGCTTTGAATCCAATCAGCAGATGACTGTTTACACGATTCGCAAGCCGGAGGGTATCTTCTATGTTGACGAGGAGACTGCCGCAGCAGACAGCTTGCAGACTGATACCATAAATTGATAAAATGGATACCGTTATTTTTTTATTGATAACCATGGCTTTCTCTGCTTTCTTTTCAGGAATGGAGATTGCCTTTGTTCCGTAGATAAACTGCGCTTTGAGATGGAAAGGAAGTCAGGCGTCACTTCCGGTATCATTTCCTATTTCCTTCGCAACCCGAATAACTTCATCTCGACCATGCTGGTGGGTAATAACATCGCGCTTGTCATTTATGGTATCTTGATGGCACAAATCATAGAGGTGAATCTTCTTGCCGGAATTATTTCCAATCATTTTGTAATGGTGTTGGTGCAGACTGTAATTTCCACTCTTATTATTTTGGTAACCGGTGAGTTCTTGCCGAAGACTTTGTTTAAAATCAATCCCAATCTGATGCTGAGGGTATGTGCCATTCCTTTATTCATATGTTATGTCATTCTGTTTCCTGTTTCAAAGTTTGCATCGGGATTGTCGTATCTGTTCCTTCGGATATTTGGGATGAAAGTAAACAAGGAGCGTCGGCCAAGGCTTTGGCAAAGTGGATTGGATTACTTCATCCAGTCGAGCATAGAGAATGCGGAAAGTGAAGAAGAACTGGATGCAGAGGTAAAGATATTCCAAAATGCGCTTGACTTTTCGAATATAAAGATACGCGACTGTATTGTACCGCGTACAGAGGTGGTAGCTGTAGATCTGACCACTACATTGGAAGAATTGAAATGTCTTTTTGTGGAGTCGGGTATTTCCAAAATCATAGTATATGATGGAAATATAGATAATGTGGTGGGATATATTCACTCGTCGGAGATGTTCAGGAATCCGGTGGACTGGAGGAATAACGTGAAGGAAGTGCCTATTGTACCCGAAACGATGTCGGCCCACAAACTGATGAAACTGTTCATGCAACAGAAAAAAACGATTGCTGTAGTGGTGGACGAATTCGGTGGTACGGCGGGTATCGTCTCTTTAGAGGATTTGGTGGAAGAAATTTTTGGCGATATTGAGGATGAGCATGATAACACATCCTATGTGTGTAAGCAGTTGGGTGAACGTGAATATGTGCTTTCGGCCCGTCTGGAAATAGAAAAGGTAAATGAGACTTTCGGGCTCGACCTGCCGGAATCGGATGATTATCTGACAGTGGGCGGTCTGATTTTGAACCGTTATCAAAGTTTCCCGAAACTGCATGAAGTGATTGAAGTGGATAATTATCAGTTTAAAATAATCAAGGTAACAGCCACTAAAATTGAGTTGGTAAGACTGAAAGTCATTGAATAATTTCATTTAGGCGTAATTTTTTAAAGAATAAATGGATGCGTATTAGCATTTTTTGTATCTTCGTGCGCTAAAATGAACATGTTAGGAAAATAATAATAAACAAATAAATCATATTAACTAAAATGGCAACATTACAAAACATTCGGTCTAAAGGACCTTTATTGGTGATTGTTATTGGTTTGGCGCTGTTTGCTTTCATCGCAGGTGACGCGTGGAAAGTGCTTCAGCCACACCAGTCACAAGACGTAGGTGAAGTGAACGGGGAATCAATTTCCGCTCAGGATTTTCAAGCATTGGTAGAAGAATATACAGAAGTCATCAAGTTCTCCAGTGGCAACAGTGCATTGAGCGATGAGCAGACAAACCAAATCAAAGATGAAGTATGGAGAACATACGTCAATAATAAGCTGATTGAAAAGGAAGCAAAGAAACTCGGTCTGGTTGTATCGAAGGCTGAGATTCAGGCTATCATTAATGCCGGTGTGCATCCGATGCTGCAACAGACTCCGTTCCGTAATCCTCAGACCGGTGCGTTTGATAAGGATATGTTGAAGAAGTTCTTGGTGGACTATTCAAAAATGAATAAGGCACAGATGCCTTCACAATATGCAGAATACTATGAATCCATGTACAAGTTCTGGTCTTTCCTCGAAAAGTCCCTTATCCAGGCACGTCTTCAGGAGAAGTATCAGGCTTTGATTACAAAATCTCTTTTCTCCAACCCGGTAGAAGCTCAGGACGCTTTTGATGCAAGAGTAGAGCAGTCAGACCTGCTGCTTGCTGCAGTTCCCTATTCTTCTATCGTTGACTCTACCATCGTTATCAAGGATTCCGATTTGAAAGCTGCATACGACAAGAAGAAAGAACAGTTCAAGCAATATGTGGAAACTCGCAATATCAAGTTCATTGATGTGCAAGTTACTGCAAGTGCAGAAGACAGAGCTGCTCTCCAGAAGGAAATGGAAGAATACACCGAACAACTTACTGCCAATCCTTCTGACTATACTACCTTCATCCGTTCTACCGGTTCCGAAGCTCCTTATACAGACTTGTTCTACACTACTAAGTCTCTGCCTGCTGATGTGACAGCCCGTTTGGACTCTGTTGCGGTGGGTGGTGTGTTCGGGCCTTATTATAACGTATCTGACAATACCCTCAACTCTTTCAAGAAATTGGCTACTGCTGCCATGCCGGACTCTATCGAGTTCCGTCAGATTCAGGTAGTTGCCGAAGATGCTGAAAAGACGAAGACTTTGGCCGACAGCATCTACAATGCTATTAAGGGTGGTGCCAGCTTTGCTGAAGTTGCGAAGAAGTACGGTCAGACCGGTGAGCCTACCTGGATTTCTTCTGCTAACTACGAAGGCGCACAGATTGACGGTGACAACTTGAAATACATTACCGCTGTCACAACTTTGGGACAGAACGAACTGACCAATCTGGCGTTGGGACAAGCAAATGTCATTTTGCAAGTAACCAACAAGAAGGCTGTCAAGGATAAATATAAGGTAGCCGTTATCAAGCGTCCGGTAGAATTCAGCAAGGAAACTTACAGCAAGGCATACAATGAGTTCAGCCAGTTCATCGCTGCAAACAATACTTTAGAGAAAATGATTGCCAATGCGGAAGATGCTGGTTACAAGTTGCTGGATAGAGCCGATTTGTACAGCTCTGAACATGGTATCGGTGGTATCAGAGGAACCAAAGATGCTTTGAAATGGGCGTTTGAGCAAAAGCCGGTGAAGTTTCTGGTTTGTACGAATGTGGCGAGAGCGACCGTATGCTGGTAGTAGGTGTTGCAAGTATTGTTCCTGAAGGTTATCGCCCACTGGCTTTGGTAAAGGACCAGTTGAGAGCTGAAATTCTCCGTGACAAGAAAGCAGAGAAGATTATGCTGATATGAAGGCTGCCAATGCAACTTCGTTCGAGCAGTACAAGAATATGGCAAATGCTGTCAGTGATTCTGTAAAGCACGTTACTTTCTCTGCTCCTGCCTATATCCCGGCATTGCGTAGTAGCGAACCTCTGGTAGGCGCGTACGCTTCTATTGCTGAAGTGAACAAGCTGAGTGCTCCTATCAAGGGTAACGGTGGTGTATTCGTTCTGCAACCATATGCAAAAGAGAAGCTGAACGAAACATTCAACAAGGAAACTGAAGAGGCTAACTTGGCTAACATGCATGCACGTATGGCAAGCCAGTTCATCAGTGACTTGTATATGAAAGCCAACGTAAAAGACCAACGTTATTTATTCTTCTAAGAATAGAAAACCCATATTGAAAAGCCGTCCGGTACTTCCGGGCGGCTTTTTCATTGTCTGTACATTTCATTTTCTACACTCTCCGTTGTCTTTGTGCAACTTTATTCCTACCTTTGCATTTTTGAAAGAGTTTTGTTTTAATGAAAAACGATATGCAGAAACGACCTCTATTGGGCTTGACGCTCGCTGAATTGCAGAATGTGGTGAAGAATTTGGGAATGCCCGGTTTCTCTGCCAAGCAGATAGCTTCCTGGCTGTATGACAAGAAGGTGGCTTCTATAGACGAAATGAGCAATCTTTCGTTGAAGCATCGGGAATTGCTGAAAGAAATCTATGAGGTAGGTGCCGAAGCGCCGGTAGATGCCATGCGCTCTGTAGACGGTACGGTGAAATACTTATACCGGGCAGGCGAGGGACATTTCGTGGAAGCTGTCTATATACCCGACGAAGACCGGGCTACGCTTTGTGTCTCCTCTCAGGTGGGCTGTAAGATGAACTGCAAATTCTGTATGACCGGCAAGCAGGCTTTACCGCCAATCTGACATCCAACCAGATTATCAACCAAATCAGTTCGTTGCCCGAAAGGGACAAGCTGACCAATGTGGTAATGATGGGCATGGGCGAACCACTTGATAATCTGGACGAGGTATTGAAAGCGCTGGAAATAATGACCGCCTCTTATGGATATGCGTGGAGTCCCAAGCGTGTCACCCTTTCTTCAGTGGGATTGAAGAAGGGCTTGCAGCGTTTTATTGGGGAATCGGACTGCATCTGGTATCAGCTTCATTCGCCGATACCTTTGCAACGTCGCGAGCTGATGCCGGCAGAGAAGGCCTTCTCCATCACGGAGATTGTTGAATTGTTAAGAAACTATGATTTTAGCAAACAGCGCAGACTATCTTTTGAATATATTGTTTTCAAAGGAGTGAATGACTCGTTACCGTATGCAAAGGAACTTCTGAAGTTGCTACGTGGCTGGACTGCCGGATTAACCTGATTCGTTTTCATGCCATACCTGGAGTGAATCTTGAAGGGGCTGATATGGAAACCATGACTGCGTTCCGTGATTATCTGACTTCGCACGGTCTGTTTACCACTATACGGTCATCGCGTGGAGAGGATATATTTGCTGCTTGTGGCATGTTGTCCACTGCCAAGCAGGAGGAGAATAAAGAAGAATTAATATAAATTATTAACTTAGGTAGGGAGGATATTACGCATTCTTCGTAGCTTTGTGAAAAACTAAAATGATAGAGATATGAGAAAGCACTTGTTTTATTTGAGTATGGTTCTCGTACTGACGCTTTTTTCCGCTTGCGGTGGTGGTAAAAAGGGTGTGTTTACTCCGACCTCCAGCGGTCGTGCGTATGAAGTTCTGGTAGTGGTGGAGCCCGGCTTGTGGGAACGTCCTGCCGGTAGGGCGCTTTTCGATGTGCTTGATTCTGATGTTCCGGGGCTTCCCCAGTCAGAACGTTCATTCCGAATCATGTATACTGCCCCTTCCAATTATGATGCCACTTTAAAACTGATTCGCAATATCATTATTGTCGATGTGAACAAGGACCTCTATACCCAGCCTAAATTCAAGTATGCAAGGAATGTATATGCTGCTCCTCAGTCTATTCTCACTATTCAGGCACCGGACGAGGCTTCGTTCGAGAAATTTGTGGAGGAGAATAGGCAGGTAATCATCGATTTCTTTACCCATGCGGAAATGAATCGTCAGATTTCAGTATTGAAGGACAAGCATAGCGACTATATAGCAACGAAGGTGAAAAGCCAGTTCGATTGCGATGTATGGGTGCCGGGCGAACTGACATCTACCAAGGAGGGTGAGAACTTCTTCTGCAGGTACGAATGCAGCTACCGGCGACCAGAACTTTGTAATCTACTCTTATCCTTATACGGATAAGGATACGTTTACTAAAGAATATTTTGTTCATAAACGCGATTCCGTGATGAAGGTTAATATCCCTGGTGCCCGTGAAGGCATGTATATGTCGACGGATTCTCTGATGACCGATGTACGCCCCATCAGTGTGCAGGGAGACTATGCACTGGAGGCCCGCGGCTTGTGGCGCATAAAGGGTGACTTCATGGGCGGTCCGTTCGTATCGCATGTACGTTTGGACAAGGCCAATCAGCGTATTATCGTATCTGAAATATTTATTTATTCACCTGATAAAATGAAACGTAATCTGGTACGTCAGATGGAGCTTCGCTCTATACCTTGAAACTGCCCGGCAGCAAGCAGGAAGGTGCGGAAATTCCGGTAGGCGTAACCTCAAAAGATACTACTAATAATAAGTAATAAAAATGGAAGACAACAAAATAAGAGTCGGCATTACACAAGGCGACATTAATGGTGTAGGGTATGAAGTGATTTTAAAGACGTTTGCAGACCCGGTGATGCTGGAATTGTGCACGCCGATTATCTACGGTTCGCCTAAAGTGGCAGCTTATCATCGTAAATCATTGGACTTGCTACCAACTTCAGTATCGTCAACTCCGCCTCCGAAGCGGTTCCCAATCGCTTGAGTGTAGTGAACTGTACGGATGATGAAGTAAAGGTTGAGTTCTCTAAACCTGACGTTGAAGCTGGTAAAGCTGCACTTGGTGCACTGGAAAAAGCCATTGAGGAATATAAGGAGGGAATGATAGACGTGATTGTCACAGCTCCCATCAACAAGCATACCATCCAGTCGGAGGAGTTTGCCTTCCCCGGACATACGGAGTATATAGAGCAAAAATTGGGAGATGGCGAGAAGGCCCTTATGATTCTGATGAAAGATGACTTCCGGGTAGCATTGGTGACCGGACATATTCCCGTTAAAGAGATAGCCGGAAGCATCACCAAAGAACTGATACAAGAAAAACTGAAGATATTCAACCGCTCCTTGAAGCAGGATTTTGCTATCAGCGCACCGCGTATTGCAGTGCTTTCGCTGAATCCGCATGCAGGAGACGGCGGATTGCTGGGAACTGAAGAGCAGGAGATTATCATTCCGGCCATCAACGAAATGGCTGCTAAGGGTATGCTTTGCTATGGTCCTTATCCGGCAGACGGGTTTATGGGCTCAGATAACTTTACCCATTTTGATGGTATCCTGCCATGTATCACGACCAGGGGCTGGCACCGTTCAAGGCATTGGCTATGGACGAGGGCGTGAACTATACTGCCGGCTTGCCGGTGATACGCACTTCGCCTGCTCATGGCACGGCCTACGATATTGCCGGGAAAGGAATCGCCTCTGAAGATTCATTCCGGCAGGCTATCTATGTGGCAATAGATGTGTTCCGTAACCGCCAGCGTGAGAAAGAGGCACATGCAAATCCGCTGCGCAAGCAATATTACGAGAAACGTGACGATAGCGACAAACTGAAACTCGATAGTGTAGAAGAAGATTTGTAGAATGACAAAAGCGGAAATACAACAAGTAAAATTACGTTTCGGCATTATCGGCAACAATGAAGCGCTGATGCGTGCCATTGATATCGCTATCCAGGTAGCGCCCACCGACTTGTCTGTACTGATTACCGGAGAGAGTGGTGTGGGAAAGGAGAGCTTTCCGCAGATAATACACCAGTACAGCCGGCGCAAGCATGGACAGTACATTGCCGTGAACTGTGGAGCCATTCCCGAAGGGACGATTGACTCGGAACTGTTCGGTCATGAGAAGGGCGCATTTACCGGGGCTATCGGCGAACGGAAGGGGTATTTCGGTGAGGCCAACGGCGGAACAATCTTCCTTGATGAAGTCGGCGAATTGCCTTTGCCTACCAGGCACGCTTGTTGCGTGTGCTCGAGAGCGGTGAATTCATCAAAGTAGGTTCTTCTAAGGTGGAAAAGACCGATGTGCGTATTGTTGCCGCTACCAATGTAAACTTGACACAAGCCATTGCTGACGGACGTTTTCGTGAAGACTTGTATTACCGTTTGAACACAGTTCCTATTCAGGTCCCTCCATTGCGCGAACGCGGTGAAGACGTGGTGCTGCTGTTCCGAAAGTTTGCTTCGGACTTTGCAGAAAAGTACCGTATGCCTGCCATTCAGCTGACGGAAGACGGCAAGCAAGTGTTGCTGGCTACTCATGGCCGGGTAATGTGCGCCAGTTGAAGAATATCACCGAGCAGATATCCATCATTGAGACCAATCGTGAAATCAATGCATCCATACTGAAGGGCTATCTGCCTGAGCAGAACAATATGCAGCGCCTGCCTGCCTTGTTTGGAGTGAAGGAGGACAAGAGCTTCGGGAGTGAACGGGAAATTCTCTACCAGGTTCTGTTTGATATGCGCCAGGATGTAACGGACTTGAAAAAGCTGGTGCATGAGATTATGGCTGAAAGGGGAACGGTAGCCAATCCGGCGGTTGCCACATCGGCCTACTATACGCCGGCTACTCCGGCGGTGGTACCTCCGGTAACATCCAGTGTCCCCACCATTATACATCCTTCGGTAAAGCCGGTTACTCCGGTGGACGATGATTTCCAGGATACGGAAGAATATGTGGAGGAGTCACTCTCCCTGGATGAAGTGGAGAAAGAAATGATACGTAAGGCGCTTGAAAAACATCACGGCAAGCGTAAGAGTGCGGCTCAGGATTTGAATATCTCTGAGCGTACGTTATACAGAAAGATAAAAGAATATGGATTGGATTAAAAAAGCGGCATTTGCTTCCTTGTTGGTAAGCTTGTTATTTCTGGTGAATTCATGTAGTATGAAGTTGGGACTTGCTCCGATAAGCTCTATCGACTATACAAAGGTAAAAACGATTTCCATTGCCGATTTCCAGAACCGGGCAGAGTATGTATATGCACCGCTGGCAACAGAATTTAACCAGAAAATGAAGGATATGTTCATTCAGCAGACTCGCCTGCAACTGGTGAATTCCGGAGGAGACCTGGAAATAGACGGAGAAATAACCGGCTACAATCAATATAATGAATCGGTGGATGCCAGCGGCTACTCTTCGAAGGTGAAGGTGACGCTGACTGTCAACGTGCGCTACACCAATAACACGAACCATGAGGAGGACTTTGAACAGCAGTTCTCGGCTTTCCAGACCTATGATTCCTCAAAATTGCTGACCGAAGTGCAGGACCAGCTGATAACCTTGATGGTGAAAGACATTGCCGAACAGATTTTCAATGCAACTGTAGCTAACTGGTAAACTCATGACGCCTACCCATTTGCAACAATGGATTCAGCATCCCGAGACGCTGAATAGGGATACTTTGTACGAGCTTCGCACATTGGTGGCACGCTATCCTTATTTCCAGTCGCTCCGTTTGCTCTATCTGAAAAACCTCTATCTGCTGCACGACATCAACTTTGGCGCGGAGTTGCGCAAGGCTGTGTTGTATGTGGCAGACCGTCGTGTGCTGTTTTACTTTATAGAGGGTGACCGCTATACTTTGAAATCCCGGAAGGTCTCGTCGCTGTTTTCCGGCGATTTGGAGAAAGAGCCGAGTGTGGACCGTACCCTTTCCTTGATTGACGCATTTCTGGCTACTGTTCCCGAAGAGCATTCACAGCATACGGAGCTGGATTATGCGGTGGATTATACGGCCTATTTAATGCAGGAAGAACCCGGTGTGGATGCAGAAGATGAGTCGGAAGTGCCTAAACTGCGCGGGCATGATTGATAGATGACTTTATCCAAAAGAGTGAGTCTTCGGATGCCTCGGATACGAGAAGGGAGTTTCTTGTAGAGAAGGAGGAAGAGACTGAAGAAGAGGAAGAACCCTCAGTATCGCCGGTAACGGAAGAGTTGGACGATAGCTGTTTTACGGAAACTTTAGCCAAAATCTATATAAAACAGCACCGATATGACAAGCGCTTGAAATTATTAAAAAATTAAGTTTGAATTATCCAAAAAAAAATGCTTACTTTGCAGACCAAATCAGATTTTTGGAGAAATTGATTATTAACGCTAAATCAAAATAACAAAATGTATTTATTATTAGTTATCTTAATGCTGATTGCATCTGTGCTGATGTGCTTCATTGTATTGATTCAAAATTCTAAAGGAGGTGGTCTGGCATCAGGCTTTTCATCATCCAACCAAATTATGGGTGTGCGCAAGACTACGGACTTTTTGGAAAAAGCAACCTGGACTCTGGCAGCTGTCATGGTAGTCTTCAGTATTGTTTCTGCTTACACTATTCCTTCTTCCACAGGCAAGGGCGGTGATGTGATTCTGGAACAGGCGCAACAAGAAGAAAAAACTAATCCTTATAACATGCCCGTAGGTACAGAAGCTCCGCAATCGGAGGCCCCTGCAGCTACAACTCCGGCTGAAACTCCTGCTCCTGCAGCAGAAGCCCCTGCAGCAGAATAAGATAAGGATATTGCGGATGACTCCCGCTTGGAAAAATAAGAGAAAGGTTGATACTGAAAAGGTGTCAGCCTTTTTTCGTTTTGATGAAGTATTTATTTACCTTTGTCAGCAATTTATGCAATCTGATTAATAAATTGAAATCCAAATAGTACAATGACAGAACAACTCAAACTTAAATTGAATGATTCCAAGGCTACCCGTTGGGGGGCATTGGTGATTGTTGCCTTCACGATGATGGCAGCTTATTATGTAAACGACGTGGTAGCACCGTTGAAGACAATGTTGGAAACGGACTTGGCTTGGTCGAGTACCGATTTCGGATTCTTTACCGGTGGTTATAGTTTTCTGAATGTTTTTTTCCTGATGTTGATTTGGGGAGGATTAATCCTCGACCGCTTTGGTATCCGTTTCACCGGAAAGCTGGCAACTATCCTGATGGTAGGTGGTACAGCACTTGAATACTATGCAATGACGGGACTTGCCGGTGCCGACGCGACTTTATTCGGAATCAATGAAATATTTGGCTATAAAACGGGTGTGTTTGTTGCTTTTGCCGGTTATTCCATTTTTGGAGTAGGAGCGGAGGTCGCCGGTATTACAGTTTCCAAAATCATAGCCAAGTGGTTTAAGGGGAAAGAGCTTGCCACGGCTATGGGGGTACAAGTCGCTTTAGCACGTATCGGTTCGCAAGCCGGTTATGCCGTAGCCATTCCTTTGGCCCGCGCTTTCGGTATTTCCACACCGGTGTTGTTGGGTTTGGTTCTGTTGTTGGGCGGTATGATTGCTTTCTTCGTCTTTGCAGTGATGGACAAGAAGCTGGACAAACAGATGGAAGCTGCTGCCATTGCTGCCGGTACGGAAGATGAGGAAGAGAAGTTCTCTTTTAAGGATGTGAAGAATATTCTGGTCAATCCCGGTTTCTGGCTGATAGCATTGCTGTGTGTATTGTTCTACTCTTGTGTATTCCCATTCCAGAAGTTTGCTTCCGAGTTGATGATTATCAAATACGGTATCAATGAGAATGTGGCCGGTACATTTGCCGGACTTCCGGCATTGGGAGCGCTGATTCTGACTCCGGTCTTTGGTGGTTTCATTGACAAGCGGGGCAAGTCCGCATCTATCATGCTGCTGGGCTCGGCCATGCTGATATGTGTGCATTTCATTTATGCTATTCCCGATATAAACTATTGGCTGGTAGCTATTGTGCTGATGATAATTTTGGGTATCGCTTTCTCGCTGGTACCTTCTGCCATGTGGCCGGCTGTGGCCAAGATATTCCCGGTAAGCCAGTTGGGTACGGCATACGCATTGATTTTCTTTATCCAGAATATCGGTCTTTGGGGTATTCCTACATTGATAGGGTGGGTGCTTGATGCCTATTGTATATCCGGCAAGAAACCAGATGGAACGAATATGTATGACTATACGGTGCCTATGTGCATTTTTACCGGTATTGCCTGCTTGTCCCTTATAGTGGCTCTACTGCTGAAGAAGGCAGACAAGAAGTATGGTTATAAGCTGGAAGAGCCTAATATTCAGAAATAATAGGAAAAGCGGATACCGTATGATGGAAATACCCGAAGGAAAAGTAAGTCTGTTGGACGCTGTTCCGGTCCGCTGTGGACATATAACAACCGAATGGGAAGGTGAGTGCGCCGTACTCGCCTACCCACGGTTTAAATACGAATGGATGCGTCGTTTTTTATTGCCGAAGGGGATGTCTCCTGACATCCATGTGAGGCTGGAAGAACACGGTACAGCTGTCTGGAATCTGATAGATGGACATCGTACCGTGCGCGAAATCATCTCTCTACTTGCCAGGCACTTTGGGGAGGAAGAGAATTATATTCCCCGGGTCACCGCCTACGTAATGCAGTTGCGTAAGGATGGATTTATCCAGTTGACAATCCGGAATTAGAATTCCTTTATTCCCTATCCACTTTTATCAATCCTCCCGTTGCCGTATCAAACAGCACTTTGATGGTAGAATTCTTGTTGAACAGTACCGGTGCGAGGTATTCTACGGTGCCGAATTGGGTAATGGGAAGTTGGTCGTCAAACAATTTCTTATTGTTATACATCAATGTCACTTGTGCCTTGCCCGGAAGGTTATAGGCTACACCGTCCACTTTCTTTTTGCCTTCCTCGGTGGCAGATACATCGGGACTTTTGAGGTCGGTGACGCTGATATAATACGGTTCACCGGCAAGGTCATTATTGGCCACCACTCCCAGCTTTCGGGAAAAACGGAAAGCCACCTCATCTTTCATCTCTTTAGGCGTCAGCCGGATGGTGAATGTCTTGGGTTCTTTCTTTATTTTGCCCGAGAACATTTCCGTCATAGCCGTTTCCTGCTGGTTCAGATTGTCAAGCATCAGCTTGAGTTGGGCGCCGTCCTTGGGCATATTGTCTGCTTCGCCGCGCAGGAGGGCATTCTTGCTTTCGCGGATGCTGTATATTTCCTTAGCCACCAGCTCGGCCATCTTGGCACTGGAGTTGGACATCAGTATTTCTTCCGTCAGAAAACTGCGTGGGTCAATGCTGCTTTCGGTGGCTTTGGCTTCGGGCGTCTTGGCAGCAGGCTTACCGCTGAACGGAATGTTGATGGAGCGGACAATTCCGTCTTCGGTAAGCTCCATAAGGGGTGCTACGGTCTTGTCTTTCATCTTCACGAAATAGACGTTGTCCTTATCCGGTACACCGGCTATGCGGGTTTCTATCTTATCCAGTGTCCAGAACTCCTCGGGTTCGGCAGACACGTTGTTGAGACGCAGATAGCGGTCGGCATATCTGCAAAATTCTCCGGGAGTGTAGGTATGCTTGGTGGCTTGCAATACGATTTCTATTTCTGTTTTGGGTAACATATAAGTCACTCCGTAGTCTTTGCCACGCATCACACCGGTGGTTACGTCTGTTTGCGCCATGGCAGTGATAGACAAGAACAGAGCTGAGAGCATCAATATATTCTTCTTCATAATGTACATTCGTTTAGACTGATTTAGCTAAGGGACAAAGTTAATGAAGTTATCTTTGCTAAATATTGCTTTATAAATTATTAACAGAGCTGACGAACTGTACGCAAACCGGCATGTCGACTACAATGTCTGATGAGTATCTTCCAAGAGTCCGGTAACTTCGTTTCGTTTGTATACCTGAATGACATTGCTGTCGCGGCAGGCGGCAAGCAAGTATTTACCGTTGGGCGTGATGTTGAAGTTGCGGGGATGGATGCCGGTGGGCTGATAACCTACCTTTGCCAAGGTCCCATTTTCGGGATTCACGGCAAAGATGGCGATGCCGTCTTCTTTCAGACGGTTGCTGGCGTAGAGGTATTTCCCATCCGGACTGAGGTGGATGTCTGCACTTCCACGGGCGGCTACGGTGTCGGCTGTGATAGTCTGTATCTGTTCCAGGCAGCCGTCGTCGTAACTGAAGGCAATGACCTTACCGGACAGTTCGGTGATGAGATAGGCAAACTTCCCGTTAGGGCTGAATGTCAGATGGCGCGGGCCGGAATCTGCCTCAATGCCAACGGCTTCCAGAGAAGCATGAGGAATAGGGTTGTCGGGGTGCATCACAAAGCGCAGGATGCGGTCGGCACTGAAGTCGGTGGCGAAGATATACTTTCCGTCCGGTGAAAAGACCGTGCAATGGATGTGGGGAGTGGCTTGCCGTATGGCGTCGGGACCGGTGGCAGAGCCTTGAAAGAGCGTGTCTGCAGGAGCCAAAGTGCCGTCTTTCTGTAAAGGAAAGACGGACATGGTTCCACCGCTGTAGTTGGCAGTCAACACTTCCCGGCCATTGGTGGCCACGTAGCAGGGGTCGGCGCCGAAGGTGGGAACGGTGTTCAGCAGGCGCAGTTCTCCCGTTTCCCGGTCGAAGGCAAGGGAGCTGAGGGCTGCTGTGCTGTCGTTCATTTCACTGACGGCATAGACAAATTCGCCATCTTCCGAGGGGACGAGTAGGAGGGATTGGGCAATGCCGCTGAACTGAGCGGAACGGCTGTTCCCGTCTCCTGATTAAAGCGGAAGGTATAGATACCCTTGCTTGAGCCATTCGTGTAAGTACCTATTAGCATGGCGAGTTCGTCCTGGTCACCGTTAGTGCCCTTTGGAGAAGAGCCACATGCTGTCAAACCTAATCCGAGCATACAGAAAAGAAGTGTTTTCATTAATTTAATGTGTTAATGTGCCAATATGCTAATGTGCTAATTGGCTGCGCTGTATATGCTGCATGGTCATTGGTACATTAGCATATTGCACATTAGCACATTAATTTAACTTCGGCAATACTGACGCGGTCATCGTTCAGCACGATGCGGAGGTCGCTGGCGGTAGTGCCTTTGAACGGATAGGAAATCAGTTTGCCGTATTCGCTGACGGTGCCCGAATATACGGTGAGGAACTGTCCGCCACCGCCCGAGAGCTGGATTTCGAAGGTTGCCGGCAGGTTGTTGTCACGTGTAAAGGCAATGGCAACTTTATCTACCTTGGCTCCGTTCTTTAAGGCAAAGGTAATATAATCTCCCTTATTTCCTTGCCATGCGGTATTGATTTTTTCGTCGAGCACGTTTTCGGCATCCTCTGGGTTGGTGCTGGCACTCACACGCTTTGCTGGTTTTTGGGCTTCAATGGCTTTGGCACGGGTCTGGTAGTCTTCTACGGTCAGCGTTCCGTTCAGGCGGATGTCTTCGGAAGAGGCGCCGGCCATGAGCACGAAGTCGCCGGGTTCCACCACCCATTTCATGTCAGCGTCCAGAAGCTCCAGGTGCTTGCGGTCGATGGTGAAGGACAGCTCCTGGGCTTCGCCCGGTTCGAGGTGGATGCGCTGGAAGCCTGCAAGATTCTTTTCGTAGGTGGTGATGCTGCTCAGTACGTCGCGGATATAGAGCTGCACTACTTCATCTCCGGCACGTTTGCCGGTGTTGGTCACCTTCAGGCGGACGGTGGCAGACTCGTTCGGGGTGATGACTCGGGGGGTGATGTCGAGGTCGGAGTACTCGAAGGTGGTGTAGCTCAAGCCGTAACCGAAGGGGTAGAGTGCTCCGTTGATGCGTGACATGTTGCCCGTAGGTCCCGGATTCTTACCGCCGTCTATCTGTGAAGAAGGTTTGCAGGGGAAGTTGAAGGGGATTTGCCCTACGGTCTTGGGGAAGGTCACCGTCAGCTTTCCACCGGGGTTGTAGTCGCCGAAGAGGATGTCGGCCAGGGCTGTTCCGCCTTTGGAGCCGGGATACCAGGCTTCGAGGATAGCGGGGACGAACTTGTCTGCCCAGTTGATGGAGAGCGGGCGTCCGTTGATGAGTATCAGTACGACGGGCTTGCCCGTGGCTTGTATGGCTTGAAGCAGTTGCAACTGCCGACCGGGCAGGTCGAGGCTGGTGCGCGATTTGTTTTCGCCGCAGGTGCGTTGTCCGCCGCCCAATACTACGATGGCAACATCAGCTTGACGGGCATTTTCTACGGCTTTGTCTATCTCGGCTTGTTCGTCGTCGGTCAGCGGATAGTCTATGATTTCACTTTCGGGCCAGTGGGCGTCCACCAGGTCGCAGCCTTTGGTGTAGAGCACCTCTGCCTTGCCTTTTGTCTTTTCTTGAATGCCTTCCAGCACAGTGGTCACTTCTACGGCAAGTGGGCCGTAATGGGTCAGCGCGTAGCTTCTTCATTGGCATTGGGACCACAGACGGCAATCTTCTTGGTGGAGTTGATGTCTAAGGGCAATAGTTCACCGGCATTCTTCAGCAGAACGATGGACTCGCGGGATGCCTGCAAGGCAATGGCTTCGTTCTCTTCTTTTTCCACTTCACGGTCGGCATCGGCAAGGTCTGTCTGATAGGGGGCATCGAACAGACCGATGAGGAACTTTACCCGAAGGATGTCGCGCACGCGGTCGTTGATGACTTCTTCGCTCAGTCCGCCTTCCTTCACCAGTTCGCGGAGGGGAAGGACGAAGGAGTCGGGCGAGCGGAAGGTGCAGCGTACGTTCAGTCCGGCTTCCACGCTTTGGCGGACGGCTTCTTTCATGTCTTTGGCGGTGCCGTGCTTGGTGTAGAGGTATTCTACGGCGTCACTGTCGGATACGACGTAGCCACGGAATCCCATTTCGCCACGCAGGCGGGTGGTGAGCCAGTAGTAGCTGCCCTGCACGGGGATGCCGTCGTAATCGTTGTACGAACTCATTACGCCCAGCATGCCAGCTTCCCGGATGACGCGTTTGAAGGGGTAGATGTGTATGTTTCCACTTCGCGCGGCGACATTTGCGGGTCCACGCGTGCCATGCCTTCGCGGGCGCCTTTGTTGTTACTGTAAGCGGCAAAGTGCTTGCCGGTGGCGGCCACTTGGTGGTTGTGCTGCAAGCCGCGCACCATTTCGATGCCCAGTTCGGCTACGAGGTAGGGAGATTCGCCGTAAACTTCTTCGTAGCGTCCCCAGCGCTGGTCGCGTCCTACGTCGAGGATGGGGGCGTAGACGTTGGTGTAGCCCAGCATGCGGGCTTCGCGTCCGGTGATGAGTCCTACTTGGCGAATCAGTTCACGGTTCCAGGTATGTCCCAGTCCCAGTTGGTGGGGAAGTTGGTGGCGCGGTAGCTTTCCACGCCGCGTATGCCTTCGTTGGTAAAGTCTACGGGGATGCCGAGACGGGTATCTTCCACAAAGAACCGTTGCACCTCGTTCAGTGCCCAGGCGTGGCGCGAGGCGGGCCAGACGTAGGCATTGTCCGAGGGAGGCAGCCCCCATTGCTGGAAGCCGTTCAGGTGTTCGTCGATGGCGCCGATACCGTCTTTCCAGAGCAGCTCTTTCCATTCGGGGGTGGGGAGGTCGTCTTTCAGTACGCGTTTGTAGCCGTAGAGGGTGACCATTTGGCAGGTCTTTTCGTCCAGCGTCATCTGTTGCAGCAGGTTTTCGATGCGTGCTTCGAGCGGGGCGGAGGGGTCTTCGTACACGTCTTTCACTCCGTTTTTGTTGAAGTCTATCCAACCTTTGCGGTACATTTCACTTTTCACCGGCTTGTAGGTTGCCGGTGTTTTGGCAGGCTTTTGTGCGCAGAGCAGTGTGCTTCCTCCAAGCAGCAGGTTAGGGCAATAAGGTTCTTCATGATATGTTCTAAAAATCTCTTGGTTATTATTGTTTCTTTTGTTGACAAAAATACGGCTAATGTGTGAAATAAAGGGATAAAATAGTCCGAAGTATCGGCTTTTATTGTCCGAAGGGTCTTCCTCTTACTAAAAATATCCTCCAAGACGCTACCGGGGAATTCAAATCATTATTAGACGAAACATATCATTCACTTTTAAAAAGAAAGAGAGAACACTATAATAACCTGAAAAGTAGATGCAATCGCGGTGTATACAAGTATTACGGCTACATCTGTTAAACGAGGGTGTATTTATATAATAGGAATCTGTTGGCGGAATTGTTGCTTGTACGGAAGAACTTTCTTTTCAACCTTGGATGTCTAAACCCAACCTTGGTTTAGACATCCCAAGGTTGGGTATGGAAAAACCAAAGTTTGGGATAGATTGCTTCCTTAATTCTTTCCGGTTTTTCAGTTAACTTCAGAGACTTTTTCCGTTAACTTCCCATCTCTTTTGTGCAAATATCCATTACAGAAGATAGATATTCCCTCTTGCAGGGGGTAATTCCGTCAACGGATACTGGCTTTGGTAGCTGTTTGAACATTGATGACAATGGGGTGCACATATTCTATGTATGGAAGATTATTGTTTTTATCACGAAAAGTCAGTATTAGCTAATATTTGTAAATATATGGTGATTGCTAATAAAAGAATATGTATCTTTGGGCCAAAGAAAGCGGTAGAGGATGAAAAATAAAGTAGCATTTATCCTTTTTCACCCTCCCTACTTAGCAATGAGTTACGCAATCTTTTAAATTTCAGACCGTTACAAAGTCATGGGGTTGACTGGATTTGACAGCGGGCAGAAATGGTAAGTAAGCATGCAGTGCGTCGTTGATTT
>ENA-OQCK01000455-OQCK01000455.1-human-gut-metagenome-genome-assembly--contig:-NODE-455-length-22387-cov-10.879605_pt1 | contig 22387 bp, 36 predicted proteins | sample MGYA00242498_ERZ504578 | MGnify/ENA primary metagenome ERZ504578 (study PRJEB26092, sample SAMD00036229) | human gut metagenome | host: Homo sapiens | study: EMG produced TPA metagenomics assembly of...
TCTGCTTGGCGGTAATCCAAACAGGCGGTTGGCCTCCCGCTGCAAGGTGGTGAGATCGTAAGACGGGGCGGCTGCTCCGTCTTTTTCTCACGCTTCACCGATACACAAACGGCCTGCGCTCCTGCACAGGCGTCTTGGTGGCGTCGGCGTCGTCGGGTTCATAAAGCGGTCGCTAGCCGCCTCCATGCCGCCCGCCGCGATATGGACAACGTGGTATTTCTCTTTCTTGAAATTGCTGATTTTAGCCTCCCGGTCAACCAGCATATTGAGGGTAGCGTCTGGACACGGCCCACGGTCAGGGTCTTGTGATAGAGAATGGAGAAAAGCCGGGTGGCGTTGATCCCCACCAGCCAATCGGCCTGCGCCCGGCACAGGCCGATTGATACAGGTCGTCGTAGTCGGCCCCCGGTTTCAGGTGGGCAAAGCCTCGCGGATCGCGGCGTCCTCCATGCTGGAAATCCAAAGGCGCTTGAACGGCTTTTTGCAGCCCGCCATCTGGTAGACAAAACGGAAAATCAGCTCACCCTCGCGCCCGGCGTCGGTGGCGCACACAAGCCCCGTCACGTCGGGGCGCTCCATCAGAGAGCGCAGCACGGCAAACTGGCCTTTCTTCTCGGCAGATGATGTACTGCCATTCCTGTGGCAAAATCGGCAGGTCGTCATAGCGCCACTTCTTGAAGCGCTCGTCATAGGCTCCGGCGTCGGCAAGGGAAACAAGGTGCCGATACACCAGCTCACCAGATAGCCGTTTCCCTCCATGTAGCCGTCCCTTTTCTGATCCGCACCGATCACGCCCGCAATGCTGCGGGCGACGCTCGGTTTCTCTGCAATTACCAACTGAATACTCATTCCTTATTCCTCCTTATCCTGCGCGGGTTCCTCGTCCTCCGGGGTCGGTTCGTCCTCGTCGTCCTCGTCCTCGCCAAAATCGTATTCGTCCAGCTCGTCGCCGCCCTTGGTGTCGGCCTTGGGCTTCTTAAACTTGAAGAAGTAAAGGGCCGCGCCGCCGCCGATCAGGGCCACCACAAGGAACACGACAAGGCCGCCCGTGCCGCTGCCTTTCGCTTCACCTTCCTGCGGCTGCTCGGTTTCCTCCGGCTCCTGCGGTTCCGGCTCCGGGCCGGTACACTCGGTCATATTGGTTTTACATACCGGGCAATTCGTGTTGACGGCTCCCGCCGCGCACTTGGTCGTACAGGTACAGGTTTCCGGGGCGGCTTTGCCGTCCTCCAACAGTGCTTGCAGGTCAGCGTCGTCCACTTGGTTGAGGAAGTGAACGGCGGTTTCCTTGTCCTCGTTAGCGCGGTCGATCAGGATATAAAAGTAGTTGCCCGCCTTGGTGGTAACGGTGATAAGCTGCTTATCCCCATAAAAATCATCCACCAGTGTTGCATTGCCCTCCGGGGTAACAGGTACGCCCTCCGGCTCCATGCCGCCGGTGGTGGGTTCTTCCTCCTGCGGTGCCTCGGTGGTTTCCGGCAAAGGCTCCGGGTTGGGGTCAGTGCCACCGGCAAACGCGGTGGTGGAAAAGGCCGTCAGGCAAAGCACGGCGGCCAGCGTCACGGTAAACGTGCGAATGATCTTATTCTTCATCGGCATTGTCCTCCTGTTCAAAATCCGGCTGCGGGGCCGGGGCGCTCTGCAAAGCGCCGCCGCGCAGGAACGCCGCAAATTCCTCCGGCTTCATGTTCAGGCCGCGCACAAGCTGGATGATCTGCAAATTCTCCTGCTCGGTCTTTGCCGCTTCCAGCTCACGAAGCTGCTTTTGCAGCTCCGCGATCTTGGCCTTGGTTTTCTCAATGTCCTTTTCGATACGGTCAAGTTTGTTTGCCATAGTCAAAACTCCTTTCTGGCGTCAAGGCAGCGCCCGTAACAATAGAAATGCTGCTGCCAATAACTCGAATTGAGGTTGGTGTAGGAAATGGGGTCGCCACAGTGCAACATCACGGAATTGCCCACATAAATGCCGACGTGGGAAACGCCGGGGGTGTCGTAGGTGCCGACGAAAAATACAAGGTCGCCGGGCTTGGCCTGCTCCGGGGAAACAGGGGTACAGATATTGCAAAGGCCCTGTGCGCCCAGCGTCCCACGTCCCATCCGCTGTGATTGATTACCCAGCTCACAAAGCCGCTGCAATCAAAGCTGGTGCTGGGAGAGCTGCCGCCCCACACATACGGATAACCTACATACTTTTCCGCCTCGGCCATCATTGCGGCAAAGGTGGCGTCCTCCAAAGCTCCGGGGGAATGTCGTAATAGGTCGGCTCCTTGACGGTGGAAGCGTTGGGATAGGTGCCGTTTGGGAACAGGTCAGGCCGGTTGCCCAGCGTGTGCATATACACCGCATACAGCTCATTTGTTCCTCGCCCATGATGTAAACAGGCAGATGGGACATATCGAAGTTTTCCAGCTTCACGTTGCAGATGTAATAGGTGTAGGGAACTTGCACAGTATAGGTGTTGCCCTCGCTGTCCGTCCGGGTTTCGGTGCGGTATCGGGTTTCGGTTTCAATGGTCTGTGTCAGGGTATATTGCTTCTCAAAGAGCATGGCAAGGTCGCCTTGCACGTCGCCCAGCGTATAGACGCCTCATGCAGCGCCGACAGGATGGAAGTCAGCACATAGGGTCATGACCGATCTCGTCCAGATCGAAACGGTATTCGTCATAGCCGGGGTGCAGGCTTTCGTAGTTGTCAAGCTCATACTGCAAATCGGCCTCCATGTCCGCATAGGCGGCTTCCGCCCCCAGCATATCGCTGTCCTCGGACAGATAGGACGTGGCTGCCACGCCGGTTCCTGCGCTGCCGAACATGGCCGTACAGGATTGCAGGCCGCCCATAATCAGCATGAGCATAAGGCCCACACCGCCGATCAGCAGCACACCTTTCCAGTGCCGGGCCACAAAGGACGCGGCCTGTTTGCTTTTCTCGGCGGCTTTTTTGGCGGCTGCGGCGGTGGTCTTGGTGGCGCTGGCTGCGCCTGTGCCGTCTGGCCCGCCGCCCGTGCTGCCTTGGCATAGTCCCGTTTGATTTTCTGTTTCTGCCAGAACCGGGCCACCGGGTTTTTCACCGCCTGCGCCATTTCCGGGTTGTCCCGCAAGGATTTCTGGTAGATGTACTCCGCATTGGCGGCAATGGCCTTTTTCTCGGCCTTGGCTGCGGCCCGGTAGGGTTTGAGCTTGTGGCGGTGGACGCCGCTGCGGATCATGCGGCCCGCCTGCCGTTCCGCCAGTTCCTCCCCCTTGTGGCCGCCCTCCACGCCCACATTTTCGTGTTCTACCTCGTGGATTTTTCCGTGGAGGTAAAGCCCGGCTTCCTGTATGGGACGACTGGCCGGGTTTGGTTTGAGCTGGGGAGGGGCTTTCTCCACCTTGTCAAAATACAGCCTGCTTTTGGCCTTGCCCTTGGCCTCGTCATAGACGGTTTCCTTGGTGACGACGCGCTTTTTCGGCAGGGCTTCTTTGGCCGCTTCCAGCTTATCCGCCCGTTTTTCTGCCTTTTTGATATACGGGGCCAGCTCTGGGGAGGCCCGTTCCTCGGCGGTAAACTGCAACCGGGAAACGGGGCCGGTAGCCTGCGCCACGGTTTTTCCAGCGTCCTTGGCCGCTTTCTTTGCCTTGTGGCGGTCGTGCAGTTCGTCCGCCCGTTCCAGTATTTTTTCCGCCGCGCCCTCCGGCTGGGCGGTGTATTCCTGCTCGGTCTCCCGGCTGGACACATTGAGCTTTCGCCGGTGGTCTGGTTATCCAGCGTCAGGCCGTCGCGGGTCATGTGCTGCGTTACCTTGTCGCGGGGTTTTAAGGGTTCCATATCCGATCACCTCCTTGCTGTCTGTTCCGGCAGCGCCCGGTTTCGATCTCTGCAATATAGCGCAGGATGGGGTACACCTGCGGGGGAACAACTGCGTTTCCCAAAGTCTTTAACCGTTTTGCCACATTCGCCGGCGGGTCGCTGATTAAGTACGGGATTTGCGCCGGTTCTTTGGCCCACATGGAATGTCCGTCCATCTCCGGGGGAATCCCATCAGCCATTCCACCCAGTCGGGATTCAGTTTCACATCCCCCGGCGGGCTGCCCAGCAGTTTGTAAACCGCCCATGACAGCCGCGCCGTCCATACGGTTCCGCTGGGGTTGTATTTTCGGAAGCTCCCGGTCGGGGTCATCCGCACATCGACAGTCTTCCCCACATCCCCCGTGTCGCTGGCAAGGGGCGTGGGAAGCAGTATGGCCGATGATGAAAGTTCTTTTGCGCTCATGCCATGCGCCGACGGCGACAGCAGGAAGTACGAAAACCCTAACGGCGTAGCCTGCCTGCTCCAAGTCAAAAACCGTCTTGTCGAGCCCCAGATGGATGAAGCCAGCAACATTTTCTCCAAGCACCAAGAGGGGTGCAGTTCCCGGATAACGCGGAGCATTTCGGGCCATAAATACCGTTCGTCCTCAAATCCCCGTTGTTTCCCGGCGCTGGAAAAAGGGCTGGCAGGGGAATCCCCCGGAAATAAGTGTGATGGTTTCTCGTCCTGTTTTTTCAAAAAATGCCTCCTTTGTCACTGTGGTAATGTCCCGGAATTTTGGTACCTGCGGCCAGTGCTTTTTCAAAACTTCCATCGGGAAATCCGCCCATTCGCACTGGCATACGGTGGTAAACCCTGCGGCTTCCGCCGCAAGGTCGATCCCGCCGATCCCGGAAAACAGGCTGAAATGTGTTAAGGCGCTCATACCGTCGCCCCCTCGCCTAACCGGGTCGTCATGATCTGGTAGAGCTGGGTGTTTTTCGGGATGGGGTTCTTAAAGGGCAGGATCACATTTTCGTAAATGAGAAGCCCCTCGCCGGGTTCGGAATTGTCCACATACCGTAATTGCTGGGGCGAAATGTTCAGCCGTTCCGCAAGGATTTTGCGGTCGCCGCTGGCCTGATTGAGCAGGCAGATAAAGTCGCTGTTTTCCAAAATGTTCTCAATTTCCGGGGAGGAAAGCAGGTCTTTTACATTCTGCGTCGCACCTGTGGGAATCCCGCCCCACTTACGAAAACGCTTCCAAATCTCGCAGGAAAAGGCCGCCGTCTGTTCCTCACGCAAAAGCAGGTGGAACTCATCACAGAAATACCATGTCGCCTTGCCCTTGCTGCGGTTTTGGGTGACGCGCCCCCAAATCTGGTCTTGGACAATGAGCATACCGATTTTCTTTAGCTGCTTGCCTAGCTCCTTGATGTCAAAGGCCACAATGCGGTTTTGAATGTCGATGTTGGTTCTGTGGTTGAACACATTTAAGCTGCCGGACACATACAGGTCAAGGGCCTGCGCCACCCGGTCAGCCTCCGGGATATGCTGGTCTAACAGGGCTTTGTGCAGGTCTGCAAGGATGGCATATTTTCCGGCTTGGGGTCTGCCAGATAAGGCCGGTAGATCACCTGTACCGCCCGGTCGATCACCGTCTTTTCAATGGCTTCCAGCCCGTTCTTGCCGCCCATGACAAGCTCACAGAACGACAGCACAAAGTCGGATTTCAAGGCCAGCGGGTTTTCGTCCTCGGAGTAGTTCAGGTTGATGTCCAGCGGGTTCACATAGTTTTTGCTGGTAGGCGACAGCTTCACCACCTGCCCATGCAGCCGCTTCACAAGGGGGTAATACTCGGCCTCTGGATCACAGATATACACATCGTCCGGGGTGCAGAGGAATACGCTCAAAATTTCTGATTTACAGCTCATACTTTTGCCGCTTCCCGGTGTCCCCAGCTTTAGCCCGTTGGGACACCTCGCCCGTTTACGGTCGAGCATAATCATGTTGCCGGTTTTGGCGTTGATCCCGTAATACATGGCGTCGCCACCCTGAAAAAGCTCCTGCGTCACAAAAGGGACGAACACGGCCACGCTGGAAGTCGTCAGGGAGCGTTCAATCTGGATGTGGCTGGCCCCCAGCGGCAGGCTGCTCATAAGCCCCTGTTCCTGCTGGTAGTCCAGCCGCACAAGGGAACAGTTGTATTTCTGGGCGATTCCGGCAGCCAGAACACATCATTTTCCAGCTTTTGCCGGGTGTCTGCGGTGTTCAGCACCAAAAAGGTAAGCTGGAACATCCGTTCATTCCGGCTCTGCAAGGTCTTTAGCAACTCCTTGGCGTCCTGCCCGTAGGTGGCAAGGTCGCTGGGAAGTATATCCATGTCGTAGCCGCTGCGGACAGCCCGTTTCTGTTCCTGAATCTTCATGCGTCAAGGTCGGTGATCTTGCGCTTGACCGTCTTAATGGCGTCGCTCTGGTCGATGGCCTGCACATGGAGGTTCACCACAATGCCGTTTTCCGTGTTGAGAAAGTCGGCCAGCATTTCATCCGACAGTTCCGGGGAGAGGATTTGCAGAAAGCTCACCGCCCCGTATTTGCCGCCCAGCCCGAACATCCGGCATTGCCGAAGCGGAACGAGGACGGGGCGATAAAGTCCTTGGTAGAAAGCCCCGACGGGGCAAGCCACTTCCAGTCAAAGGAGAACGGTTCCCCGTCCGGGTGGAAAATGCTGTGCATGACTTCCAGCCGTTCCTTGGCGTCCAGTCCCCACGCGGAGGCCCCCATGCTCTTGAAATAGCCCAAAAGGTCGGTTTCGATCCGGCGCAGTCTGGCGCGGGCCATTTTCAGGCTGTCCGCCTCGATGGTATAGGTCATAAATTTCCGCTTCATCAGTCCGTTGTTCCCGTTCACAAGCTGGTCTTGCAAAATGTCGGAATACTCGCTGCGGATGTCGTCGAAGTCGTCCCCCTGCGCCCGGATTTCAAAGCTCTTGGCGTACTGCTTGGGGTCGATCTTGCGGTTGATAAAGGAAAACTGCACATGAATGGAGGCGTCCAGATAGTTGTAGAGGTCGCACAGGTTTTCAAAGATGGCGGTCTTGGTGTCCGCCTGCGCCAGTTGGTAGCTGATGTCCGTAAACTCAATGCACTTGGAAAAGGTGCGGGGCGTCACCCGGCACACGCCGTCCTGATACATGGCCTCATAGGGAATACTGACCTGCGCCGAATGGGGCTTGCCGTCGCCCTTATACTTTCGGATGACGGCCTGAATCTCTTTCTTTTCGGCGCGGGTGAGCTTGACCGGCGCTTTTGCGCTCGTTTCGTTCTTTTGCTTTTTGGACAATGGCGTTGACCTCCTTTTCCATTTGGGATTGCCGCACAAGGGCGGTATAAGCGTTGTTGGTCTGGTAGGGCCGTTCCTTGGGCTGGATGAAGCAGCACTCTACGATCTGGCGCACCACCACTTCAAGGGGCTGGCCGTGTTTTTCGTAAAGTGCCAGCAGAAAGCCCGGCAGCATGGCAAACACCATAATGAGCGCCGCCGCGCTGGTCGGGACGCGGCCCCGGATCAAAAAGAAAAGCGGGACGCCAACAAGCAGCGCACCGCCAAAACAAATGAGCTGGCGTTTCGTCAGCCCGAATACTACCTTGGATTTGACCTTGGTTAAATCTTGGGGACAGTTACATAAGCCATAAAAAGTCACCTCGTTTCTTTAGTGGGCGGTAAATACGGCCTTGCTGATACTTCCCGTCTTGAACAGACAGAAGCAAAGCAAAACGGTATAGCCCATACAGCCCCAGATCGCACCGGATATGTCGTCGGCGGTTCCGATCTGCTGGATCAGCACCGCATAAATCCCGACAACCACCATGATTAAAAAGGCTTGGAAGCCCAGCGCAAGCAAGGATTTCAAGTAGTTCTGGCCCATGCCGCGCCACTCTGCATTGCCCAGCGTGGCAAGGGGGATCGGCCCCAATGCGGTCACGGCGTAAATTTCAATCATTCTTCCATAGGTCACAAGGAAAATGCAGATGGAAAGAATGTTCATCGTCAGCCCCACAACAAGGGTCTGGAACCACAGGCCCAGAAGCGGCCCGATGTCCATTGCTTCAAGGCGGCTTTCCAGATCAGGGAGCAGCGTGTCAAAATCAATGCTGGTATCTCCGATAATCACCCCGGCGCTCTGGTTGACGACCTGCTGGGTGGCGTCAAACACGCCCATGACGATATTCCATGTGTTCGTCACAATGAGGATGGCAAAGGCGCTTTTGAAAATCCAGCGGAAGAACATGGAGCTGTCGAAGTCGTGCATATTGTTCTTTTCCACAATCATGTCGATCAGCTCATAGCACATCACAAGGGCGAGAATGGCCGCCGCAATGGGGACGATCACCGTTTCGGACAGGTTTTGCAGCATGGAGAAAATGCCGCCGTTCCAGTCCTGCGGGGTACTGCCCACATCCGACGCGATTTCCCCGACTTTGGTATTGACCGTGTTAAACAGGCCGGACAGGTTGCCCATGATACCGTCGATCAGGATTCCTTTGATCCATTCCCCGATTAAATCACCGATCATGTGGGGACACCTCCTTTCCCGCGCCTCCCAGATCAGAGAGGACGCGGAGGGTTTTCTAACACACATGGGGTTATCCCAGCAGCCCGGACAGCAGCGGAACAAGGGTCATGCCAATGAGGGCAACGCCACCTCCGGCGACAAGCTGCTTGATTCCCTGTGACTTGCTTGCAGGGTTGTCCGCCCCGTATCCCTCCAAAAGATTGACGCCGCCCCATACGCAAAGCGCGCCGCCGAGGCCCACAACGATGGTCTGCAAAGTATCAACTGCACTATTGAAAAATTCCATAAATATACCTCCATAAATTCAGATTGTGATGGTGTTTGGGTGCAAAAAAAGCCGCCGTTCACAGCGGCAGCCTCACAATCCGCAGACGGCCCGGAGTTACTGGCCGTCCCGCCATTCCAGCACAGCCAGCGAAAAAATTTCGCCCCATGCTTCACACAGTCTGCGGTCTATTTCCCTTGCAAGTTCTTCGGCTTCCCCGTCCGTGGGCGGGGTATCATGTTCTGCGATCCACTGGCACAGCACCGCAGCGGAAATGATTGCCCGGTAGATTTCTTTCTCATACTTGAAATAATCCGCAAATGTCCATTCGTCCGAGTGTCCCATCGGTCACGCTCCTTTCTCTATGGCCGCTTTATTCTGCGGAAAAATCTTCCTCCGACAGCTCAATGTCGTAGAGGTCAAAGGGTTCGTCCTCCGTTATCACGCGCCGCCTTTTCCGGCGCAGGGACGACAGGTAGCTGTCCACATCAAAATAGTTCTTCTTGTCGGCGTCGGAAAGGTATTTATAGCGGGGGTGACGGGTAATGTCGTATTTCTCACTGAAAAACGGCCTGACACCGCGCACCTGCAAAATACACTTGCCTCCGTCCATCGTTGCGATTTCGTCCTGTGACATCAACTCCTTTCCTAACTTCTGATAATTCAATCCGTGAGAGGTCTGTGCGCCCCGGTTTTCGCTCTGGTTGTAGCTGTCGATGGTTTCTTTGCCCAGCACGTCAGAGATTTCCTTGGCGTTCTTGCCCCGCCCACTAAGAAAAAGCGTGCAGTCGCAGTTATCGGAAATGATTTCCGCAGCGTCCTTGTAGATGGCCTTTAACTGTGACTGGCTTTGCAAAATAATAGAAGCCGAGATTTCACGGCTTCGGATGGTGGCGATCAGCTTGTCAAAGTTGGGTATCTGGCCGATGTTCGCAAACTCGTCCAGTATCATGCGGACGTGAACCGGCAGCGCCCGCCGTATTTATCATCGGCCCGGTCACAAAGCAGGTTGATAAGCTGGCTCTGTACCATTGCCAGAATGAAATTAAAGGTGGTGTCCGTGTCCGACATAATCAGGAACAGCGCCGTTTTCTCGTCCCCGATGGTGTCAAGTTCCAGTTCGTCGTCCTCCATCAGCTCCCGCACCTCGCGGATGTCAAAAGGGGCCATTCTCGCGCCTGCGCTGATAAGGATAGAGGAACGTGTCTTGCCCGCCGAAAGCAGGAATTTTTTATACTGGCGGACGGCAAAGTGGTCTGGATCGCGTTCCTCCAATCGCTCAAACATCAAATCCACCGGCGACTGAAATTCCGGGTCGTCCTCGCGGGCTTCGCTGGCATTTATCATTTCAAGCAGCGTCGTGAAGTTCATTTCTTCCTCCGGCGCTTCCTGCCAGATATAGCCGATCAGGCCGTGTAGAACAGCCGTTCCGATTTCACCCAAAAATCTTCCGCACTTTTTTCGCCCTCGCCTTTAGTGTTGCAAATCAGGGTATTTACCAGCTTCAACACGTCTTTTCCGAGTGCAGATACCGAAACGGGTTGTATTTCATGCTCTTGGAAAAATTGATGGTGTTCAGCACTTTCACGCGGTAGCTGCTGCGGATAAGGAGCTGGCCCACTTCACCGATCAAGCTGCCCTTGGGATCGGTTATCACAAATGAGGTCGGATAGTCCTTGGACACACATTGCATCAGGTTTGGTTTTACAAAGAACCGGGTCTTGCCGGAGCCGGAACCGCCGATCACCAGAACATTTTTATTTCTTGCGGTTTTGGGGTCTTTCGGCCTGTTGTTCATGGTGATCCGTTCCGTCTGTGTCAGCAGAATGTTGTTGTCAAAATTGGGGTCGATATAGGGGGCTATATCCTTGGGGCCGCCCCATCGGGCGCTGCCATATTCCACGCCTTTGCGGTATTTCTTGGCGTTCTTGCTTTGCAGTACACCATAAGCCGCAGCGCCGCAGCACCAGCGACGCCGATCAGCAGGTCAGTGGGGTGGAAGCTGGGGGCGGCACTTTCAAAGGCCGCCGCGCAGCCATCCGCAAAGTGCAGGAGCTTTTGGGAAAGGTCGATGCCCTCCGCCAGCCGGTACGCCTGCCCCAGCTTGCCGAACAGATAGACAAACAGCAGATAGGGCAGATTGGCGATTATCAGTTTTTCATTTCCGGCTTCATCGTGACAGCCCCTTTCTTTGAATTTTTCCTTGGCCCGGTCAGCGTTGCGGGCTGCTGCCTTTTCCTTGCTTGCGGCAATGTCCTTGCGGATCGAGGGCCGTTCCTCCCGCTGCAACTTCTTGGCCGTGAACTCCTTGAACGCCTGTTCCATGTTGTCGGCGTCCTTGGCCTTGAAAATCACGATGTAGTGCGGGGGCTGGGTAGTGGCGTCTTTCCGCAGCGTGAAGTCCACGCCGTATTTCTTGGCGCAGGGCTTAAACAGTCCAATGTTGCGTCGGTGATCTCGATATTGGACAGGGCCGCCCCGTGCTTTTTGAGCTGCTTTAGGCTCTGCTGGCCGTGGTGCAGCTTGGTCTTGCCCTTGTTTTGGGTTTCCAGAAACTTGCGGGCCGCCGCTTGCAGCACTTGGATTGTCAGCTTGGCCGATTTGATGGAAAAGGCTATTGTCTTTTGGGTTACTTCCTCCTGCAATCGCTATCCCTCCTTTCGCAGAAGTGCGGCGGGACGGTTAAGGTGGCACCGTCAGCCGCCGCAGGAAACAGAAAAGGGACAGCCGCTTGCTCCGGTTGTCCCCGATTAAATCCTCACCCGCAGGCCGGAAAGATCGTCGGCACGGATGCCAACCAGATACCAGTTGGCCCCGTACTCAATGCGGGTGGGCTTCCACCTGCCGCCCACCATCACATCAAAGGTTTCCCCACAGTGCAGGCCGCCGTAGTAGTCCGCCAGATCAAAGCGAATGTCGTAACGGTCGCTGCGCTCGTCGAAAATCAATGCACCCTGTTTCATAGGGCCGTCCTCCTTTCAGATTTTGCCGGTGTTCATGTCATGGGCCACCAGCGCGGCATAGTAACCGTTGATCGTGCTGGGCGCATTGAACAGCATAGCCAGCAGGTATTTCTTGATGTTGCGGATTTCCGAAGTGTTCTTGCTCAAACAGTCAAAGACAAACTCGATGTGAGAGCTGTCCAGCTTCATAAACTTGGATTTCACCAGCTCTGCCGGATAATCGTCCCCGGCAATGCGGATGGTCTTGCGGGCGCTGCATACGGTTTCCACCAGCAAGTCCACAATCTCGTCCAGCGTTTCCCGGTCAATGCCCTTGACGTGCTGGCAAAGGTGTTCGTACTCAATGTTGTCCATGATGATTTGACGATAAATCTCTATGGCGCTCTGTGATTTCGCTTCCGTTCCTTTCCGTTCCGGCGGCTGTGCCGCCTCGTCCTCCAAAGGAGAGGGTCGGGAAAGGATAGGAATGGGATCGGTAATTGATACATCAGTAATTGATTTTTCTTTACTTGATATATCTTTATTTAATTGCGTTGGTTTTCCCAACGTAGGCTTTTCCTGCGTTGGATTATCCAACATTGGATTTTCCAACGTAGGTGAATCCGGCACAGGCTGGGGCTGTTCATAGATCACATAGTCCGCGCCGCGCAAGCGCCCTTGGCTGTCGCGCTCACGGGATCGGACGATGTACCCGGCCTGTTCCAGCTCCCGGATTGCGGCCCGGATCGCGTCGATCTGCTCCCGGTTGATAAGGGACAAACCTTTCAGCGTATAGTCCCAATCTTCCGGCAGGGAGAGCATTTGCGATAACAGGCCCTTGGCTTTCAGGGATAAGTCCTTGTTCCGCAGGTGGTGATTGGACATCACCGTGTAGCCCTTGTTACGCTCTACACGAAATACTGCCATATTCTCAACTCCTTTCACTCGAAATGTCACCGCGTCGTAGGCGGTCAGCTTGCCCGGCTGGTAGGGACATTCCGCATAGACGCAGAATTGATATTTCCAGTGCGGGCGATAAAAGCGGCAGGTGCCGCAGTCCTCCGGCGTGACCGCCTCGCCGCTGTCGTAGTGGTCAAAACCGGGCTTGCCCTGCATGAGCTGTTCAAAGGCCCGATCGCTGCCGGAAGTGAAGTACATAGGCCGTCGCCTCCTTTCTGCTTTTGGGCAAAAAGAAAAGCCGCAGACTTTTTTCAAAATCTGCGGCTTGGCCGGGGAACAGAAAAGGGCGCTGTCATGCTTGACAACACCCTGTTTCTGTCTGATTATTCAGTTGTTTTGACCTGCCCCGTTTTCCGCTGCCCTAAAAAACATTGATTTTACTGGGTTTTTTCATGTTTTCTTATGGCACCACGGTTAAAGGGGATGTTTTTTTGCGGTTCAAAAAGGTATTGGGGATACTGCGGACAAAGATCCGTCTGCTGCTGATGATCGGGGTACTTCTGGCGGCGGCAGCAGGATGTCAGTTTGCCGGAGAGTATCTGCACAGTCATTATATTCGGGAGGAAGCATCTGAGACCTCCGGAAATATATCAGAGAAAAAGACGGTTGTGATTGATTCCGGACACGGGGGAAAAGATCCCGGAAAAGTCGGGATCAACGGGCGCAGGAAAAGGAACTCAATCTGCAGATCGCAGAAAAATTGAAGAAATATCTGGAGGAACATCAGATCACGGTGGTGATGACACGTACAAAGGATGAGGACTTGCAGATTCTCAGGTGGAAGATCTTAAAGCCAGAGTAGAGTTGATCGACAAAGAATCTCCTGCACTTGCAGTCTGCATTCATCAGAACAGTTATCCACAGGAAAGCGTAAGAGGACCACAGATTTTTTATTTTGCGCACTCGAAGGAGGCAAAGAAAGCAGCAGAGGTAATGCAGACAGAGCTGAAAAATTTCGATCAGGAGCATGCCAGAGAGATTAAGGGAAATACTACATACTATATGCTGAAAAATACAAAGTCACCAATTGTGATCGTAGAATGTGGATTTTTAAGCAGCCCGGTGGAGGCAGGGATGTTGATCGATGAGGCGTATCAGCAGAAGCTTGCTCAGGCAATCGGCAATGGAATCCTGAAATATGTTGAGCGCTGATAAGAAAAATGGTATAATGAAAGCTATGGAAACGATAATTAAGAAAATAGACAAAAACCAAATAGACGAAGATGCAATACGAGAAGCGGGAGAGATTCTCAGAGAAGGAGGACTTGTTGCATTCCCAACAGAGACAGTTTACGGATTGGGGGCGAATGCACTGGACGAGGAGGCAGCGAAAAAAACATATGAAGCAAAGGGCCGTCCTTCTGATAATCCACTGATCGTTCATATTGCAGATCTGGAAGATTTAAGTGAGATTACGGAGAATGTACCTCCGGAGACAGAGCTTCTTGCGAAGCATTTCTGGCCGGGACCTTTGACGATGATCTTTGAAAAAAGTTCTCTGGTTCCATATGGCACGACAGGCGGTCTGGATACCGTTGCTGTGAGGATGCCAAGTGATCTGATCGCGAGAAAGCTGATCCTTGCGGCAGGCGGATATGTATCGGCGCCGAGTGCCAACACATCCGGACGTCCGAGTCCTACTACGGCAGAGCATGTGTGGGAAGATCTGAACGGGAAGATCGAGATGATCATAGACGGAGGAAGTGTAGATATCGGACTGGAGTCTACGATCCTGGATATGACAGTTTCTCCGCCGATGATCTTAAGACCGGGTGCGATCACTGCCGATATGCTGGAAGAAGTGATCGGCGTGGTGAGCGTGGATGAGACGATTCTGGGCAGTGAGAGCAGTCAGGCGCCGAAAGCACCGGGTATGAAATATCGCCATTATGCGCCGAAAGCAAAGCTGACGATCGTAGAAGGAAGTCTCAAGGAGGAAGTGTTTGCCATCCGGCAGCTTGCTTATGAAAAGAGCCGTCAGGGTGTTCTGGTGGGCATTATCGGGACGAATGAAACGGTTGAGTTTTATACCCATGGTCTGGTAAAAAATATCGGTTCCCGTGAAAATGAGAAGACTATTGCAAGGAATCTGTACCGAATTTTGAGAGAGTTTGACGAGGAGGATGTGTCAGAGATCTACAGTGAGTCATTTGCGATCCAGGGAATCGGCAATGCCATTATGAACCGTCTGGAAAAGGCGGCAGGACACTGCAGGATCCCCGCATCAGTTCTTACGAAAGAGCAAAAATACAGAAAAATCGTATTTGTCAGCAATACAGATACCTGTCGCGGACCGGTTGCGGCAGAGATTTTCAGGCATCAGTCATTAGATCAGGAATATTGGATCGAATCCAAGGGAATGGTCGTTTTGTTTCCAGAGCCGGTAAATCAGAAAGCAGAAGCTATTTTAAAGAGCAATCAGATGACGCTGGAAGGATATACTTCCAGACCGTTTACGGAGAAGAACCTGAATCCGGAGACACTGATCCTGACGATGGCACAGGCTCAGAAGGAGAAGATACTTTCTGAATATCCGAACGAATATACAGACAATGTATATACACTTACTGAGTTTACGGGAGAAACAGAAGAGATCCCGGATCCATATGGGCAGCCTTTGACTGCATATGGAGAGTGTTATGAGAAGATTACGTTGTTGATAGAAAAATTAGCAGAAATTTTAAATTCATTTACTAAAGGAGGACAATAATGTCAGAAGTACATGTTATGGATCATCCACTGATCCAGCACAAAATCAGCTATATCCGCAGAGAGGATGTCGGAACAAAAGAATTCAGAGAGGTGATCAGTGAGATCGCGAGTCTGATGTGCTATGAAGCAACAAGAGATCTGAAGCTTCAGGATGTTACAATCAAAACACCGATCTGTGAGATGGTGGGAAAAGAGCTGACAGGAAAAAAACTGGCAGTTGTACCGATCTTAAGAGCGGGACTTGGTATGGTAGATGGAATGTTATCATTGATTCCGGCCGCAAAAGTAGGTCACATCGGTCTGTACCGTGATCCGGAAACATTAGAGCCGGTAGAATATTACTGCAAGCTTCCGGCAGACTGCAGTGAGAGAGAAGTATTTGTAGTAGATCCGATGCTGGCAACAGGCGGATCCAGTGCTGCTGCGATCCAGATGCTCAAGGACAAAGGAGTAAAGCATATCCGCTTCATGTGTATCCTTGCTGCACCGGAAGGGGTCAAGAAGATGCAGGAGGCACATCCGGATGTCGATATGTACATCGGAGCGCTGGATGATCATTTAAATGATCATGGCTACATTGTGCCTGGACTGGGAGATGCGGGAGATCGTATTTTCGGCACAAAATAAAGGAGTTGAAAATCATGTCAGATAAAAGAGAAGATTATCTGACCTGGGATGAGTATTTTATGGGAGTTGCCATGCTGTCCGGGATGCGTTCCAAGGATCCGAATACTCAGGTCGGATGCTGTATTGTGAGTCAGGACAACAAGATTTTGTCCATGGGATACAATGGATTTCCGAAAGGATGCTCAGATGATGAATTTCCGTGGGCGAGGGAAGGCGAAAATCCGCTGGAGACAAAGTATGTGTATTCCACACACAGTGAATTGAATGCCATATTGAATTACAGCGGCGGAAGCCTGGTCGGAGCCAAGCTGTATGTGTCACTGTTTCCGTGTAATGAGTGTGCAAAAGCGATCATTCAGTCGGGAATTAAAGAGGTCATTTATGATTGTGACAAGTATGCGGACACCCCGAGTGTCATGGCATCCAAACGGATGATGGATGCAGCCGGAGTCCGGTATCATCAGTATCATCGATCAAACCGGGAGATTAAAATAAAATTATAGACTGCGCATAAACTACCTTCTGTGGGAATAAGATATATCAGATGTTTCCACAGGAGGTAGTTTTGTTATGAAAAATAAAGCGGGAGCTGTGATTTTAAACTTTTTTCTGCGGGCAGTGATGGGAATCTGCCTGATATATTTTATCAATCAATACGTCCTGCCGGATCAGGATTCCTGGAAGGTAGGAATCAACGGGCTGTCCTTTTTGACATCCGGAAGCCTTGGTATTCCTGGGGTCTGCATGCTTTATGGAATTCTGGTGTATCAAAGTTTGTAAGGTTTTCACAAAAAACTGCAATTTAGGAAAAGCGTATGGACAAGGCGGGAAACTGCGTTTATAATACATTTCACACAGCAGATCATTCGAGTGCTGTTTTTATCGGACCTGCTTCACAGGTCTTTTGTATCAGGAGATCAGAGGATTCTGATCGTCAGTTATTTTTATTCAGGCTGCGGTTCGCAGCGGTATTTTCATCCAAAAGATTGAATGAATCATACAGAACAGGAGGGATAGGTTGCATCAGAAAAATTTTGTAATCTGTGATCAGGAGGCAGATTATGCGAGAAACCTTATGCAGATGATCGGAGGCAGAAAAGAGCTTGGATTTCAGATGCATATGTTTCAGAAATTGGAACCACTGAAAAAATTCGCAGAACAAAAGCCAATCCAGATCTTGCTGATCGGAGAGGAATATTCGCAGGAAGAAAGACTGGAAATTCCGGCAGCAGAGCGATTTGTACTGGTAAAAGCAGAAGGGAGGTATCTGGCAGACGAAGAAAAGGAGCTTTATAAGTATCAGTCAGTTGATCAGATTCTGACAAAGGTTCTGGAGCTTTCTGTGGACAAGGAACGGGCTGTGGCAAAGACGCTCCGAAAGACAAGGGGAAGTCTGATCGGTGTTTATTCACCCATACACAGGATCGGGAAGACGAAGTATGCGTTGGAACTGGGAAAAGAGCTGGCAGAAAAAGGACCTGTTCTGTATCTGAATCTGGAAGAGTATGCAGGAGGTGAGCATTATTTTTCAAAAGAACAGGAACAGAATCTGGGAGATCTCTTGTATTATTCAAAACAGGAGACCGGAAATCTGGACTTCGTATCAGCATGATGACAGGCCAGATTGGAAACATGGATTATATACGTCCGATTCCGGTGGTACAGGATCTGCAGGCGGTCACAGCAGAAGAGTGGCTGCAGCTGTTTGAGCAGATTGTGGAAAAAAGTATTTATGAAGTGTTGATCCTGGATTTGGGAGACAGTGTGAACGGACTGTTTTCGATTCTGGAAAAATGTGATTCTGTTCATACGCTTTCGATCGAAGAGCCGGCAGCAAAGGCAAAGCTGCAGCAGTATACGGAGAATCTTTTGCGGACCGGACATGAGAAAATCCTGGAGCATACGGTACAGAAGGTGGTAAGGTCGAGAAACGGCGGTACTGTCATATGAGAAACACAGAGCGATTATATGACCGGGTGATTGAAAAGATGGATATGACCTGCGATATGGAAGACGAGGAACTGCAGGAGCTGATTCATGAAGTGTTGGAGGAGGCTTCAAAAGAAGAGTTTATTCCGCTTCAGGAAAAGATACGGATCAGCAAAGAGTTGTTTAATGCGTTCCGGAAACTGGATATTCTGCAGGAGTTGATCGAAGATGATGAGATCACGGAAATCATGATCAATGGGACGGATCATATTTTTCTGGAAAAAGCGGGGCGTATTTTTGAGTCAGATCGCAGATTTGTGTCAGTTGCAAAGCTGGAAGATGTGATCCAGCAGATTGCGGCAGGTGCGAATCGCTATGTCAATGAAGCATCTCCCATCGTAGATGCGAGACTGGAGGACGGTTCCCGTGTAAATGTTGTACTGCGTCCGGTGGCATTAAACGGTCCGATCATGACGATTCGAAAATTTCCAAAAGAGGCCGTTACAATGAAACAGCTGATTGACTGGGGAAGTATCAGTCAGGAAGCGGTAAATTTCTTAAAAATTCTTGTGGAATCAAAATATAACATTTTTGTCAGCGGAGGGACAGGCTCCGGTAAGACAACATTTCTCAATGCGTTATCAGACTATATTCCAAAAGATGAACGAATTATTACAATTGAAGACAATGCGGAGCTCCAGATCAAGGGTGTTTCGAATCTGGTCAGACTGGAGCGAGAAACGCCAACCTGGAAGGAGAAGGGGCGGTGACGATCCGTGATCTGATCAAGTCAGCACTTCGTATGAGACCGGATCGGATCATTGTGGGGGAAGTCAGAGGTGATGAAACAGTGGACATGATATCTTCAGCAATGCTTAACGGCCATAGTGGTTCAATGTCTACCGGTCATGCCAACAATCCGATGGATATGCTTCACAGATTGGAGACGATGATGCTGATGGGGATTGAATTGCCTCTGATCGCGATTCAGCAGCAGATCGCTTCTGCTCTGGACGTTATCATTCATCTCGGAAGACTCCGGGATAAGAGCAGAAAAGTACTGGAGATTACAGAAGTACTTGGGTATGAGAATGGAAGGATTCAGTTACAGACATTATATAAATTTCAGGAGGAGGGAATGGAAGATGGAAAAATTAAAGGAACTCTTATGAAGGAAAATGAAATCACTCAGAGAGAAAAACTGCTGGCAGCAGGATATTCAGAAACGGGAATACATGGCGGCAGCGGGCAGAGGAATTCTGATCACGGGGATGACGGCCTATCTGTTTTATGATCATTGGGCAGCGTGGATCTTGATGGTTCCGATCGCATTGCTCTATGTGAAGAATTGGGAAGAAGAGTGCTGTAAACAGAAGAAAGAGGAATTCAGAGAACAGTTTCGTGAGAGCATACAGACGTTGTCCGCAATTTTAAAAGTCGGGTATTCTGTGGAAAATGCAATCCGGGAAACGTGGAAAGAAATCTGCCCCATTTACAAGAAAAAACAAGAATTATAAAGGAATATGAAACGATGGTTCATCAGCTGGATCTGAATATGACAGCAGAAGAAGTGATGAAGCAGTTTGCCGATCGTGTGAAAGAGGAAGATGTGGAAAATTTTGTAACGGTATTTGGTGCTGCAAAACGTCTGGGAGGAGACAGTATTGCCATTATTCGGCATGCGGCAGACGCAATCGGAGAAAAAATGGAAGTTGAAAGAGAAATACAGGTGATGCTCACTTCAAAAAAGCTGGAATTTAAGATCATGTGTGTGATTCCGTTTGTAATTATTCTGTATATGAGAAGCGCATTTCCTGAGTTTATGGCAGTGCTTTACGGAAATCTTGCAGGCACTTTGTTTATGACAATCTGCCTGATGGTATATCTGACAGCTTATCAGCTGGGCAAAAAAATGACACAGATCGAGGTGTAAGGGGATGGTATGAAAACAGAAAGAAAAGGATATCAAAAGGCAGTACTGGTGATCGCAGTGTTTACGATTCTGGCGGGAGCCTTATATGCGACTGATAATTTTCGGAAAATTCCGCAAAACAAATCCGGAAGCAGTATATTAAAACGGAATGAACACGGGCAGGGGGAGAAAAATCAAAAGCTGGTCGCAAAAACAAAAGATCAGAAAGCGAAAATCACTGTGGAAATACAGGAACAGTCGTATACACAGGAAGAATTGCAAAGAGTATTTGACACAGCAGGGAAAAAGCTGGAAACGCTGATACTTGGGGAAAATAAGAGTCTGGATGAAGTGAGGTATGATCTGAATCTTGTAAAAACAGTACCGGATACGGGAATCGAGGTATCCTGGGAGTTAAGTGATTACCAGACAGTAAACATTCTTGGCGAACTGCAGGATAAAAATCTGTCGGAAGAGGGAACAACCATTGAGTTAAAAGCATTACTCACATACGGAGATGCAAAGGCAGAGCATCAGTTTTCGGCAAGAGTGTTTCCGCCAAAGCTGGATGATGCCGGGCAGTTTCAAAGACAGCTGGAAAAGAAAATGAAGGAAGCAGATGAGACAGACCGTGAATCCGGGTATGTGGTGCTTCCGGATGAAATTGAAGGAAAAACAATATCCTGGCATTATGCAAAAGATATGAGAAGTGTGGGAATCTTTGTACTGGGGATTGTGGCAGCGGCCTGATGCTGGTGCTGGAAAAACAGAATGAAATCCAGAAAAAGAAGGCACGCCGACATCAGCTGGCAATGGATTATCCGGAATTTATCAGTACATTTACATTGTATCTGGGAGCCGGAATGCCTGCACGAAGAGCGTGGTTTCAGATTGCATCGGTTTATCGGCAGCAGGAAAATACGAGATATGTGTATGAGGAGATGGTCTATACCATGCGGGAAATGCAGAGAGGAGCTCCGGAGAGTGAATGCTATGAGCATTTTGGAATGCGGTGCGGGCTTCCGGTCTATCGTAAATTTGCGGTGATGCTGTCTCAGAATTTAAGAAAAGGAACAAAGGGACTGGCAGAATTACTTCAGAGAGAAGCAGCAGGAGCGTTTGAAGAGCGCAAAGCAGCAGCCAGAAAACTGGGAGAAGAGACCAGTACCAGACTGCTGGGACCGATGTTTCTGATGCTGGGAGTGGTGCTGATGATCATTGTTGTACCGGCATTTTTGACGATTCAGATTTAAGAAGAAAGGAAGAGGACGATATGTTGAGAAGATTTACAGAGAGCATGAGAGAACGGGTGCAGATGTTTGTGGCAGAGATGCAGGCAGAAACCGGGCTGTCAGTCGTGGAGATGATATTGATATTGGTGGTTATCATTGCACTCGTCTTGATATTTAAAACACAGCTGACGACGCTGGTCAACGATATTTTTGAAAAGATCACAAGTGAAAGTGCGGGAATCTAACGTGAAAAAAGGGGAGATCACAGCATTTTTAAGCCTGATATTTGTACTGATGATCTCATTTGTAACAGCAATTCTGGAAAGTGCATCTGTTCAGGCAGAGAAAAATCAGGCAAGGCTGGATATGGATCGTGCGGTGTATTCGGTATTTGGAGAATATCAGAAGGAATTATTGGAGGAGTATGGAATTTTTGCGGTGGAGGGAAGTTATGAGACCGGTAATTTCTCAGAGAAACAGCTGATCGACAGAATGCACTATTATGGAGCGTCAGGGGTCTGGCCGGAAGTAGAAGGGATTCAATTTCTCACAGATCAAAACGGACAGGCATTTCGGGAAGGAGCTGTCAAATATATGGAAGAGCTGTATGGGATTTCGATTATTCAAGGATTGGGGGCCCTGGCAGAAAAGTGGGAACAGCAGGAAATTACCGGGGAACAGACAAAGGATGAGAGTAATCAGAGTCTGGAAGAACTGGATGATATGTTGAATCAGAATCAGAGCTCTCTTCCGATGGAAAATAATCCGCTTCCCCACATCGAACAGTTGAAAAAGTCGGGTCTGATCAGCCTGGTATTTCCGAAAGAAAAGCAGGTTTCCCAAAAGCAGGTACGAGGGGAAGAACAGGCTTCCTCCCGGGCGCTGCGGACCGGGCGGGGGACATTTCCGGTCAGAAGCGATGTGGATGAGATTACAAAAAAGCTGTTATTTCATGAGTACATTCTTAAAAAATTCGGAAATGCTGTGGAAGAAGAAAAAGAAAAACGATCGCTTGCCTATGAAGTGGAATATCTTCTGGAGGGAAAGACATCTGATCAGGAAAATCTGGAGGCGGTGCTGAACAAGATGCTTTTGATCCGGATGGGGCTGAATTTTGTATATCTGCAGACGGATACAGCAAAACAGGCGGAGGCAGGAGCTATGGCATTGGCGCTGGCAACGGCAGTAGCGCTTCCGATGCTGGAGCTGTAGTCAAACAGGTATTGCTGGCAGCGTGGGCATTCGGGGAAAGTGTCATGGATTTACGTTCTCTGATGTCCGGAAAACGCGTTGCTCTGGTAAAAACAGCAGAGAACTGGCAGCTGTCGTTCTCTTCCCTGATGAAGATGGGAACCAGTGAAGATACACAGGAAGGGGCTGATGTAACAGATGGATGGGATTACAAAAGTTATCTGAGAATGCTGTTGTTTTTAGAAAATGGAGATCATCTTACCATGCGTACGCT
>ENA-OQCK01000456-OQCK01000456.1-human-gut-metagenome-genome-assembly--contig:-NODE-456-length-22308-cov-2.916235_pt1 | contig 22308 bp, 27 predicted proteins | sample MGYA00242498_ERZ504578 | MGnify/ENA primary metagenome ERZ504578 (study PRJEB26092, sample SAMD00036229) | human gut metagenome | host: Homo sapiens | study: EMG produced TPA metagenomics assembly of...
AACCCGATATAATTGGAATATAGCAACTTGTTGCCAAATGCATGAGGAAAAAGCAGCATAGCCAAAAGAAAATATAGCAGAACTGTAAAATATAAAAGAGGTTGTGCCAACGTTTTGACACAACCCCTTCTTTTGATAAGATATCTCCTAGCCTGCCAATGGCAGTGATAGCTTCCGAAGACAACCGTTTTGCCGAACACAACGGATTCGATTTCGTGGAAATCAAAAAAGCGATGAAAGAAAATGAAACAAGGAAACGGAAACGTGGAGCAAGCACTATCAGCCAGCAGACAGCAAAAAATGTATTCCTATGGCCACAATCTTCATGGGTGCGGAAAGGCCTGGAAGTCTATTTCACTTTTCTCATAGAACTATTCTGGCCGAAAGAACGGATTATGGAAGTTTATCTCAACTCAATCGAAATGGGTAAAGGGATTTATGGCGCACAGGCTGCTGCAAAATATAAGTTCAACACTACAGCTGCCAAGCTGTCCAAAGGTCAATGTGCACTAATCGCCGCCACTCTCCCGAATCCGATACGGTTTAACTCGGCGAAACCTTCGGCGTATATATTAAAACGGCAGAAGCAAATATTACGGCTTATGAATCTCGTCCCCAAGTTTCCACCGGAGGGAAAAGCCGCAAAGAAAGAGATAAAGAAGAAGAAAAATAAAGGAGCAACCGAAGTCTACTTCGTTGCTCCTTGCATTATCAATAAGCTTGTTTGAATGTATTATCCCCATTTATACAAAATCCTTCAATTCTTGTTGTAAACGTTGTCGTGTAAAAAATATGCGGCTCTTCACAGTTCCCAAAGGAAGGCCCAATTTGTCTGCAATCTCACGGTATTTAAATCCGGATACATGCATAGAAAAAGGCACCTTATACTCCTTAGGCAATGCGTTGACAATACGATGCATTTCTTTCAAGTCATAGGCACCTTCCGTACTTATGAATCCCGAGTCCTGCGGTAAATTCAAGTGATAATAATTATCAGTCTGATCGACGAAAGTCTGGTCACGTACTATTTTTCGGTAGTTATTAATAAAGATGTTACGCATGATTGTGTACATCCATCCTTTGAAATTTGTGTCCGGAACATATTTTTCCTCATTATCTAATGCTTTTAATGATGTTTCTTGCAATAAATCATTCGCCTCTTCACGATCGGCAGTCAACTTATACGCAAAACGAAGCAATTCCTCCTGAACTCCAATTAAATCTTTTCTGAAACTTAAACTTTTCATACTTTAAGGGTTTTATGGTTAATATTTCGTTTTTCTCGATGATGCAAGTTTAAAGGTATTTTGAATACCAGACAGGGGGAAATTCGTCATTTCTTAGGGGTTAATTCTATCAAATGACAGTTTTCGGGTGCATTTGGATAGATTTCAGGTGGTAATTAATGATTTTTATTCTGTTCTGTTTGGCAGAAAAAAACAAATAGCCTACTTTTGATTAATATATTTAAATAAAATGAAAGGCTATGACTATACTTATTATTGTAGGTATTATTGTACTATTGGGAATTATTTTCGCATCCATGTACAACTCCCTGGTGAAACTCAGAAACAATCGTGAAAACGCATTTGCCGACATTGACGTGCAACTGAAACAACGTCACGACCTTATCCCTCAACTAGTAGACACTGTGAAAGGATATGCCGCACACGAGAAAGAAACTCTCGACCGGGTGATTCAGGCACGCAACGGTGCGGTCAGTGCCAGAACTATCGACGAAAAGATAGCCGCCGAAAACCAGCTATCCTCGGCCCTGTCAGGACTGAAAATCACATTGGAAGCCTATCCCGACCTGAAAGCAAACCAGAATTTCCTGCAATTACAGGAAGAAATTGCCGATGTAGAGAATAAGTTAGCTGCTGTCCGCCGTTATTTCAACTCGGCAACCAAAGAATATAATAATGCCGTTCAGACATTCCCTTCAAACATTATTGCGGGAATGACCGGATTCCAAAGAGAAATTATGTTCGATTTGGGAAAGAACGAACGTGTTAATCTGGAACAGGCACCCAAAATTAGTTTCTAATCCGAACACCACCGTCCCACCCAACTGCAAAAATAAACACGCGATGCAATACGTCGGAATCCAAACACAACAGAACCGGAACAACTTACGTTCCGGATTCCTATTACTACTTTTTCCTTGTTTGGTAACAGCACTCCTTTATCTGTCCTGTTACTTACTCGTTCTATTCGGATACGGAAAGAGTATGGAGATTGAAATGATGCCTATGGTCAATCATTTCTTTCTCTCTTCTCTACCGTATACTTAGGAGTGGTGGTAATTTGGTTTCTCATTGCCTATTGGGCCAATACAAGTATCATTAATTCTGCCACATGTTCCAAACCACTAGACCGCAAAGAGAACAAACGCGTTTATAATTTAGTAGAAAACCTCTGTATGTCTCAAGCATGAGCATGCCGAAAATAAATATCATTTATGATGATTCACTGAATGCATTTGCAAGCGGTATCAATGACCGCACATACACTATTACTCTTTCAAGAGGCATCATCCAGAAGCTGAATGACGAGGAACTGGAAGCAGTAATCGGGCATGAGCTTACTCATATCCGCAATCGGGATGTACGTTTGCTGATAATCTCTATCGTGTTTGTCGGCATCTTCTCCATGCTGACGGAAATCACGTTCTATGCGATTACACATATACGTGTACGTAGCAATAGTAAAGGTAGCGGAGGAATTTTCATCTTCATATTTATCGCTTTACTGATAGCTGCTATCGGTTTCCTTTTTGCCAGCCTGATGCGTTTTGCCATTTCACGCAAACGCGAATATATGGCAGATGCAGGGTCGCGGAAATGACGAAGAATCCGCTGGCACTCGCCAGTGCCTTGCGTAAAATATCCGCCGATCCGGCAATAGAAGCAGTGCAACGGAAAGACATAGCACAATTATTTATTCAAAATCCTAAAAAGAAAACCAAAGGCTTATATAGCAAATTCAGCGGTTTGTTTGCTACGCACCCTCCCATTGAAAAGCGGATTGAGATATTGGAACAGTTCTAAGTTCTTCTGAAATATAAGGTAAAGGTCAGGATTTCTGTTTAATTTTCATTAAAGAAAAGAGAGGGGTTCCTGACTTTTTAGTATATTTGATTGTTATACATATATATATCAACCTAAATGCAACTGACATGAAAATGAAAAAACAAATCCTTATGCTGTTGCTAGCTTTGCTAGTTGGTCTTCCTACTCTTTCGGCTCAAAGCAAGAAAGAGAAAAAGGAACAGAAGAAAGAAGCTGTGAAAGAACTGATTGTTTCAGAGAATTATAAGATAGACGTCAATACCGCCATGCCTATGCGCGGCCGGTCTATTCCATTGACCAGTTTATACTCACTGGAAATCAGAAACGATTCGGTAATCTCCTATTTACCTTATTATGGTCGGGCTTACAGTATCCCTTACGGAGGAGGCAATGGACTCAATTTCAAAGCCCCTCTTAAAGAGTATAACATGAAACTGGACAAGAAAGGCAATTCAGTAATCACATTCACCGCCCGCAACCCGGAAGATAAGTTTGATTTCAGAGTGAAAGTATATTCAAATGGTTCGACAAGTATTGACGTCAATATGCAAAACCGTCAATCCATAAGCTTCCAGGGGGAACTGGACGTGAAGGAAGAATAAACCAACTTCCTTCCGTCATTGCTCTTTGTTCTCGTTTGCCTCCACTTCGTCACTACCTTTTAATATAGGCAGGCAGATGTGATATTTCACGGCGAGAATACGGGCAAGAAAAACTGTCGAACCGCCAACCAATTGACATCCGTACGACTCCATGCCTGCGACATGACAAAGCCAGTAAGTGATGCCGCCTACTACGCACGCCATTGCATAAATTTCTTTTCTGAAGATTAGCGGGATTTCGTTGATAAAGACATCACGAATCACACCGCCTGCCGCTCCCGTAATGCTACCCATGATGATAGCCACCCAGAAAGGATAGCCCAAAGCAATGCTCTTGCCTACACCTACAACAGTAAACAGTGCCAGACCGATCGAGTCGAAAATAAAGAAGTATTATTGAGGCGAATCAGCCAGCGTCCGAAACAAATCACCCAAAGCAATGCTACGCCTGTACAAATTAAATAAATAGGGTCTGTCATCCACCCGGGAGTAACATCGAGTAGAACATCACGGATTGTACCACCACCAATAGCCGTAGCAAGACCTACGACGTAAGCTCGAACCAGTCGAATCGCTTTGCCGAAGCTAGCCGGATACCACTAATAGCAAAGGCAAATGTGCCTATAAAATCAAGAATTTGAACGAATGTGGGCATATATTTGTTATTTTGTTTGCAAAGTAACAAATAAATTCCGTAAGAAAATGTACTTTTGCTTCAAGAATTAAACTGAATTTGATAGAAACAGTATGAAAATAACAATTGTTGCCGGGGCACGCCCCAATTTCATGAAGATAGCACCCATTACACGGGCTATTGAAGCCGCACGGGCGCTGGGTAAAGTATCTCTTACCGCCTGGTATATACAGGTAGAAAAGATGATACCAGTTTGGATGCTTCACTGTTTTCAGACCTCGACATGAAGGCTCCCGATGTGTATTTGGGAGTAGAAAGCAGTAATCCAACAAGTTTGACAGCCGGAATCATGGTAGCCTTCGAGCAGGAATTGACTGAAAACCCGGCACACGTTGTTCTCGTGGTAGACGACCTCACTGCCACCATGAGCTGCGCTATCGTTGCCAAGAAACAAGGAATCAAAGTTGCCCACCTCGTAGCCGGTACCAGTCTTTCGATATGAAAATGCCGAAAGAAGTGAACCGCATGATTACGGACGGATTGTCCGACTATCTGTTCACAGCCGGAATGGTTGCCAACCGTAACCTGAACCAAACAGGAACAGAAAGCGAAAATGTATATTATGTCGGTAATATCTTGATTGATACGATTCGCTATAACCGGAACCGGTTACTCAAACCGATTTGGTTTTCCGTATTGGGACTGAAAGAAGGTAACTATCTCCTGCTCACTCTCAACCGCCGCGTACTCCTCAACGACAAAGAGAACCTGCGCCAGCTTTTGAATACAATCATTGAAAAATCAGCAGGAACGCCTATCGTTGCACCTTTACATACTTATGTACGCAACGCAATCAAAGAGTTAGGCATCGAAGCCCGAATCTTCATATCATGCCACCGCAGAACTACCTCTTCTTCGGATATCTCATCAACAAAGCAAAAGGAATCATCACAGATTCCGGCAACGTGGCCGAAGAAGCTACTTTCCTGGGCATTCCCTGCATCACGCTGAATACGTATGCCGAACACCCGGAAACTTGGCGAATGGGGACTAACGAATTAGTCGGTGAAGACCCTGCCGAACTTGCCAAGGCAATGGATACACTGATGAAAGGTGAATGGAAACAAGGTGAGCTTCCCGAACGCTGGGACGGACGTACAGCCGAACGCATTGTACAGATCCTTACCGGCAAATAATATCGCCCTATATACCTTTTATCATTTCCCGGCATACCAATTTTAGTTTCGTGCCGGGAAACTAAAAGTTTCCTTATGAGAAACCATAGTTTCATCAATGGGAAACTTTAGTTTCATCACGGAGAAACTTTAGTTTCAGACGCTTGAAACTTTGGGTTTCATATAGCGAAACCAAAGATTTCTCATGAGGGAACAAAGTGTTTCAAGCCGGGAAACCAAATGTAACAAGCAAGGGAACCCAATGTAACAAGCGGGATACTCATTTATAGAAAGGAGAATCACCCACTAATTCCTTTCATTGTCAAACGATAACAGCTTGCAAATAACAAAAAACTATGGGTAAAAAAAGTTATATATTCTGTTAACATCCGAGTTATTTGTTAACTTTGCAGCCCTACTACGAACGTTATGAAACAACGATATAGCAAAATACTTATACTGTTCTTACTCGTATTGGCAGGTTCAAATGCTTTTGCGCAGCAAATTAAAGGGGTGGTTACAGATTCCGTAACCCATGAGCCATTGATGTATATCTCTGTCTACTATCAGGAAAAAAGAGACATGGGAACTATCACCAATATCGACGGAGAATATAAGCTTGAAACCCGCAGAAACGGGGGGACACTCGTGTTCTCCGCAGTGGGGTATATCAGTAAAACGGTGAAAGTCGGTTCAGGCAACCAGACAATCAACATACAACTGGCCCCGGACAATGTCGTATTGAACGAAGTAGTAGTAAAGCCCAAAAAGGAAAAGTACTCCCGCAAGAATAACCCGGCAGTCGAATTTATGAAGAAAGTCATCGAACACAAAAAGGCACAAGTCCTCGAAGTGAACGATTACTACCAGTACGACAAGTACGAGAAGATGAAAATGTCGATCAACGATCTCACACCGGAAAAACTGGAAAAAGGGATTTATAAGAAATATTCTTTCCTGAAAGATCAGGTGGAAGTTTCGGAAACTACCAACAAACTGATTCTTCCTATCTCCGTGCAAGAAACAGCTTCGCAAACTATCTTCCGCAAAGACCCTCAGAACAAAAAGACCATTATTAAAGGAAAAAACTCTAACGGTATCGAAGAGTTCTTCAACACCGGAGATATGCTCGGCACCGTATTAAAGGATGTTTTTGCCGATATTAACATCTACGAGGACGATATCCGTTTGTTGCAACAACGTTTTGTCAGCCCTATCGGCAGCAGTGCCATTTCATTTTATAAATACTACCTAATGGATACATTAATGGTTGACAAACGCGAATGTGTACATCTGACTTTCGTTCCGCAAAACTCACAGGATTTCGGTTTTACCGGACATCTATACGTGCTGAACGATTCTACATATGCCGTTCAGAAATGTACCATGAACCTGCCAAAAAAGACCGGAGTCAACTTCGTCAACCGCATGGATATCGTGCAACAATACGAACAACTCCCCAACGGAAACTGGTATTGTCGGATGACAACATGACCGTAGACCTTTCATGGAGTTCCAACAAAACGGCAGGAGGACTACAAGTAGAACGTACCACGAAATATACGAATTATCAGTTCGACCCGATAGAGCCGCGACTCTTCCGATTGAAAGGAGAGGTGATAAAAGAGGCGGATATGCTTTCGAAAAGTGACGAATACTGGGCAAGCGTGCGCCAGGTGCCGCTGACTAAAAAAGAAAGCACTATGGACCTTTTCGTTAATCGTCTCGAACAGATTCCGGGATTCAAATACATCATCTTCGGTGCAAAAGCCCTGATTGAGAACTTTGTGGAAACATCCGGCAAAGGCCGTCCGAACAAGTTCGACATCGGCCCTATCAACACCATGATTTCGAGCAACTACATCGACGGAACCCGTTTCCGGTTGAGTGGTATGACGACCGCAAACCTCAATCCGCACTGGTTCCTTAGCGGTTACGGAGCATACGGTCTGAAAGACAAGCGCTGGAAATATAGCGGAACGCTGACTTATTCGTTCAACAAACGTGATTATGTGGTATGGGAATTTCCCAAACATTACATCTCCGCCACTTATAGTTATGATGTAATGTCTCCAATGGACAAGTTTCTGTTTACTGACAAGGATAATATCTTCCTGTCACTGAAAACGACCACCGTAGACCAGATGTCATACATGCGCGACGCGACTATCAATTATGAACTGGAAACGCCTACCGGATTCGGTGTAAAAGCCATGCTCCGTCACCGTAACGACGAGCCGACCGGGAAACTGGAATATCTGCGGAATGACGCTGCGCAGACACGCGTACACGACGTCACAACCTCCGAAGCCAGCATGACATTGCGTTATGCACCGGGAGAGTCGTTCGTCAACTCAAAACAACGCCGTGTCCCCGTATCTTTAGACGCTCCGGTCTTTACGCTGACTCATGCCATGGGATTCAAAGGAGTGCTGGGAGGAGAATATAATTTCAACCGTACGGAAGCAAGTATCTGGAAACGTTTCTGGCTTCCCGCCTCATGGGGCAAGATTGATTGCAGCGTGAAGGCAGGCGCAGAGTGGAATACCGTTCCTTTCCCACTGTTGATTTTGCCGGAAGCCAACTTGTCATATATCACCCAGCGCGAAACGTTCTGTTTGATTAACAATATGGAATTCCTGAACGACCGCTTCGCTTCCATGTCCATATCCTACGATATGAATGGAAAGTTGTTCAACCGCATTCCTTTACTCAAAAACTTGAAATGGAGAGAAATGTTCCGTGTCCGCGCATTGTGGGGTACGTTGACAGACAAGAACAATCCGTTTAAAAGCAGCAATCCCGACTTGTTCCGTTTCCCGACGCGCGACGGTAAATTCACCAGTTTCGTAATGGACCCGAAAGTACCTTACGTAGAAGCAAGCGTCGGCATTTACAACATTTTCAAGTTGCTGCACGTTGAATATGTACATCGTTTCACTTACCGTGATAATCCGGGTATCAACAAAAACGGTATTCGTTTCATGGTATTAATGGTATTCTAAACTTATGCAACCTTTAGCAGAACGGTTACGGCCAAAAACTCTGGATGAATATATCGGTCAGAAACACTTAGTGGGACCGGGCGCTATCCTGCGGAAGATGATTGACGCAGGACGCATTTCTTCGTTTATTCTCTGGGGACCTCCCGGAGTGGGAAAACGACACTGGCACAGATTATCGCCAACAAACTGGAACTCCGTTTTATACTTTAAGTGCAGTGACTTCCGGCGTGAAAGATGTCCGCGAAGTGATAGACCGTGCCAAGAGCAACCGATTTTTCTCCCAATCCAGCCCGATTCTGTTTATCGATGAAATTCATCGGTTTAGCAAGTCGCAGCAGGACTCTTTGTTGGGAGCAGTGGAAAACGGTACGGTGACACTCATCGGTGCCACCACGGAGAACCCGTCGTTCGAAGTGATTCGTCCTCTCTTGTCCCGCTGCCAGCTTTATGTGCTGAAATCTCTGGAGAAAGAAGATCTGCTGGAACTTCTGGAACGTGCCATTAGTACAGACACGGTACTGAAAGAACGTAAGATTGAACTGAAAGAAACCACAGCTATGTTGCGCTTCTCCGGTGGAGACGCACGCAAGTTGCTTAATATACTGGAACTCGTTGTAGAGTCGGACACTGACGATACTGTTGTCATCACTGACGATATGGTGACAGAACGACTGCAACAGAATCCGCTTGCTTATGACAAAGACGGGGAAATGCATTATGACATCATCTCCGCTTTCATCAAGTCTATCCGCGGCAGCGATCCCGACGGTGCTATCTACTGGCTCGCCCGTATGGTTGAAGGAGGTGAAGATCCTGCTTTCATTGCCCGCAGACTTGTTATTTCTGCTGCCGAAGACATTGGTTTGGCTAATCCGAATGCATTACTTCTTGCCAACGCCTGTTTTGAGACATTGATGAAAATCGGTTGGCCCGAAGGAAGAATTCCTCTGGCCGAAACGACCATTTATCTGGCCACCAGTCCCAAAAGTAATTCTGCTTATAGCGCTATTAATGACGCATTGGAATTAGTCCGTTCTACGGGTAATCTACCTGTCCCCCTGCACTTGCGCAATGCACCGACAAAGCTGATGAAGCAATTAGGGTACGGACAGGAATATAAATATGCCACAGCTACGAAGCAATTTCGTCAAACAGCAATTCCTGCCGGATGAACTGAAAGACAAACGGATATGGCAACCGCAGAACAATCCTGCCGAACAGAAACATGCCGAACGGATGATACAGCTCTGGGGGAGACAAATTCAAGAAGTAGGCTAATGGCAGAAACAAAAATAAAAACAACAAGAAACGTATAACATATTATTAATACTAAAATAGAAAATGAAAATTGTTATTTTAGACGCTTTGCCGCCAATCCCGGAGATATATCCTGGGAAGGTTTAAAGGCTCTCGGAGAATGTACGATTTACGACCGTACCGCCCCCGAAGAAGTATTAGAACGTTCAGCCGGTGCAGAAGTAATTCTGACTAACAAGGTAATCATCAATGCAGACCACATGGCTGCCTTGCCCGAACTGAAATATATCGGTGTATTGGCTACCGGATACAACGTTGTCGATACGGCTGCTGCCAAAGAACGCGGTATCATTGTTACCAATATTCCCGCATACAGCACCGCTCCGTAGCTCAATGGTATTTGCACATATCCTGAATATCTCCCAACAAGTACAGCGCCATTCGGAAGAAGTCCACAAAGGTCGTTGGACAAACAGCAAGGATTTCTGTTTTTGGGATACTCCTTTAATGGAACTGAGAGACAAGAAAATCGGTTTGGTCGGACTGGGAAATACAGGTTACACAACTGCTCGTGTTGCTATCGGTTTCGGTATGCAGGTTTATGCACTGACTTCCAAGTCACACTTCCAGTTGCCGCCGGAAATCAAGAAAATGGACTTAGACCAACTGTTCAGCGAATGTGATATTGTCAGCCTTCACTGTCCGCTTACCCCGGAAACTCACGAACTGGTGAACGCCCGCCGTCTCGCTATGATGAAGCCGAACGCTATTCTTATCAATACAGGCCGTGGTCCGCTCATCAACGAACAAGACTTGGCAGACGCACTGAACAGCGGGAAGATTTATGCTGCCGGAGTAGACGTGCTTTCTACCGAACCTCCTCGTGCCGACAATCCGTTACTGACTGCAAAGAACTGCTACATCACCCCGCATATCGCATGGGCTACAACCGAAGCTCGCGAACGTCTGATGAATATGGCGATCAGTAACCTCCAAGCATACATTGCCGGAACACCGGAAAACGTTGTGAATAAATAAAACGACGGAGAACGATAAAAATGAACGGTGAACAAGTTGCGCATCTATCGCAGGCTTGTTCACCGTTTATCGTTTTAATCAAAATTATCGTTCCTGATTCATTATCAACGTCCGACCCGTATCGTTTAGTAAGAATGCCCTCCCTCATCCATTTCTTTCTCTGTAATCTTATGACGGTCGATGCTGCGCCATGCATAGAATATATAGGCAAGAACGAACGGAACAAGAATAGAAACATACGCCATTGTTTTAAGCGTAAATTCGCTGGAACAGCTATTGCCCAGAGTCAATGAACTTTGCAAATCCGTATAAGACGGATAATAAGCAGTATTGTTGTATCCGGCTACCAATAACAGGGATAAAACCGTCAGCACAGTGCCAATGCCCGTAAACCAGATTCCCTTATCAAAAGTCTTTTTAAGAACCGTCTTTCCGATTCCAAAGAGAACCAATACCACTCCGATAAGGAAAAGGATTAATACAACCGGCATTTCGATAAAGTTAGTAAAGTACTTGAATGGCTGCATATAAACCTCCTGCGTATCAGGATTTACGGCAAAACCGTCGGATACCAATGTACGGATGACGAAAGCCAGAAAGAATAATAAGAATAAAACCGTATTATTCAGTACGGCACGACGGCATTTATCGGTCAATTCTTTATCATCTATATTATTAATGAAATAAAGTGCGCCCAACACACGAGCGAGGAAAAATACAGCCAGCCCCAGAATCACATTCCAGATATTGGTCAATGCATCAAGTCCATGCCACCCATTGCCCCAATGACTGATAACCGGCATAATGGTATCCGTCATATTCGCCTTATTGATATAAAAATCAGAACCGGTGAAAAAGGTAGCAACTGCCCCGCCAAGCAACAAAGGCCCCACTACCCCGTTAATCACCAAAAACGTCCGGTATGTCTTTTTACCTAACAGATTGCCTGCCTTACTCTGAAATTCATAGCTGACAGCCTGCAACACAAAACTGAAAAGAATAATCATCCAAAGCCAATAAGCTCCGCCGAAACTGGTACTATAAAATAAAGGAAATGAAGCAAAGAAAGCACCTCCGAACGTTACCAATGTAGTAAACGTAAATTCCCATTTGCGACCGGTAGAATTTACCAACATCTTGCGATGTTCTTCCGTCTTGCCCAGACAGAACAATAACGAATTACCTCCTTGCACAAACAATAAGAACACAAGTATGGCTCCCAGCAAGGAAACGATCAGCCACCAATATTGTTGTAGAAATATATACATATATTTTAAGTATTAAGTTTTAAGTATTATGTATGACGCTCTGATAATCAGATTCCAGGTATTAAACCTCCGGCCCCTTCTTGATAGCCCTTATCCATGATTCCTATTTCCGCAATCAGCATTACGGTAAATAAAAACAGGAAGATAAAGAAAGTAGTCTGAACAGAACCGACATCCAACTTGGAGATAGCCGCCGATGTAGGAAGCAGATCCCGGATAGCCCACGGTTGACGGCCACATTCGGCAACCACCCAACCGGCTTGTCCGGCAATGTAAGCCAGAGGAATCGTCAGTAAAGCCACCCAATGCATCCAGCGCATTTTGCTTAAATCCTTTTTATAGATAAAGAACAGTACAACAATAAAGAACAGAATGAAATATCCACCCAGAATCACCATGACACGGAAGGCATAAAAGTTCAGAGGAACATTCGGAACCAACTGATTCACATCCTTAATATATCCGTATCCGAAATAAGGAATATTCTCCTGCAACACTTTGTATGCCACTTGCGCATCCTCCTCGTTCCCGGCACTCTTCGCAGCACGGTAAGCAGCCAGCGCACCGATAGCCGTTTTACCCCGTTCAATCTTTTCGGCAGCCGAAAGAGCAATCGTACCGTCTTTCTGTTGATAGCCACCTTCGATAATATTCGTAATTCCCGGAACATAAGCATTGGCGTCACGCTCGGCAAGGAAAGAAAGCATACTCGGTATCTCAATACGGAACAGGAAAGGTTCTTTTCCGTCATTATAAGTCTTCTTTTCGGGATTCAGCATGCCGATTCCCACCAAACCCACATTCGTACCACCCTCATACAATCCTTCCACAGCGGCAAGTTTCATCGGCTGCGTCTGCGCAATCTGATAACCGGAGCCGTCGCCTGTCCAAACGGAAAGCAGTGATGCCACCAATCCGAAGATAGCACCAATCTTTATGCTGGCAAGTGCAAACTCACGATTGCGCTTCTTCAACAAATACCAGCAACCAATGCCTACTACAAACACGCCACCCAGCACCCAGCCGGACAACACCGTATGAAAGAATTTATTGACGGCCACAGGCGAAGTAGCCACCGCCCAAAAGTCCACCATTTCATTACGAACCGTATCAGGATTGAACTCCATGCCCACCGGATGTTGCATCCAAGCATTGGCAACAAGAATCCACCAGGCGGAAATTGTAGCTCCCAGACCTGTCAGCCAGGTAGAAGCCAAATGAAAACGCTTGCTCACTTTCTCCCAGCCGAAGAACATCACCGCTATAAACGTAGCTTCCATGAAGAAGGCCAAAATCCCTTCAATAGCCAACGGCGCACCGAAGATATCGCCTACGAACCACGAATAATTACTCCAATTCGTACCAAATTCAAATTCCAGAATCAAACCGGTTGCCACACCAATGGCAAAGTTAATACCGAAAAGTTTCATCCAAAATTTGGCTGTCCGTTTCCAGAATTCATTGCCTGTTTTATAATACAGCGTCTCCATTATTCCCATTACCACCGCCAGTCCGAGCGTAAGGGGAACAAAAATCCAGTGGTACATAGCTGTCATCGCAAATTGGGCTCTCGACCAATCGATCAGCGAGGTGTCAATACTTTCAATCATAATCTTATGTAGTTTAAAAGTTAAAAATCAGTAGATTTCTCGGGAAGAGCACGTTGTATCAGTTCATTTCCCACATACGTTCCCTTGTCGGCATCCGTAGGGTGGTCGCCAAGAAAGTCGGGGAAGAAGAACAACTTCAGAATAAAGAACATGATGAATAATTTCAAAAGGATAATAATCCACAGAGTACGCCCCAAAGTCATACTTCGAAAGCCTTCCAGGTAGAAGTTCCAGACGGAAAGTAGTGTATTCTTCATATTTCTACGTCAAGATTTGTAATGAGTACAAATATACAATTTTTATAATTAAAACAAACAAATCCCTTGAATTGTTGCAGAATTTGTCGTGTTTTTCTAAAAAAACCTGCCTATCGACAGAAAAAAATCATTTAACGGCGAAATTCCGCAATCCGTCTATCACTTTTGCTGCTATTATAATATGTACGTACCTTCGTTTCCGGTTAATTAATAGAAGAATGAATATGATAAACGTAAGAAGATTGACAGTGATAGCATTTTTGGGTGCAGGTATGCTGCCCGGCATATCTGCCCAAAATTCTTCTCTGCAAGTCGATACACTGAACGAAACAAAGCTTCCCGCTCAATGGGACTTGCAATCGTGTATCGACTATGCCTTGAGCAGAATATTACGATTCGTAAAAATCGGGTTACTGCGGCAAGCACGCAGATTGATGTGAAGACAGCCAAGGCTGCCTTGTTCCCCAGCCTCTCCTTCTCTACCAGCCAGCAGGTTGTGAACCGGCCGTATCAGGAATCAAGTAGCAGAGTCAGTGGCAGTGAGATTATCAGTACCAACAGTAAAACCAGTTACAATGGAAACTACGGACTAAATGCCTCGTGGACTCTTTATAATGGTAGCAAACGGCTGAAGACAATCCAACAGGAGAAACTGAACAATCAGGTAGCCGAACTGGATGTAGCGACTTCGGAGAACAGTATTCAGGAGTCTATTGCACAAATATATATTCAGATACTTTATGCAGCAGAGTCTGTCAGAGTAAATGAAAATACGCTGCAAGTCTCCATTGCACAGCGCGACCGCGGTCAGGAACTTCTGAATGCCGGAAGCATTGCCAAAAGCGATTTCGCACAATTGGAAGCGCAGGTCAGTACCGACCGTTACCAACTTGTCACAGCGCAAGCCACTCTGCAAGATTACAAATTACAACTGAAACAACTACTCGAACTCGACGGGGAGAATGAAATGAACATCTATCTCCCCGCTCTGTCCGACGAGAATGTACTGTCTCCGTTGCCCGCCAAAAGAGATGTGTATGTGAGTGCCTTGCCCTTCGTCCCGAAATCGAAGCGAGCAAACTCAATGTGAACGCTTCCGAATTGGGAATCGACATTGCTAAGTCCGGCTACCTTCCTACCGTCAGCCTCAGCGCGGGAATCGGAACGAATCATACCAGTGGTAGTGATTTCACTTTCGGCGAACAAGTAAAAAATGGCTGGAACAATTCCATCGGATTGTCTGTCAGCGTGCCTATTTTCAATAATCGACAGACAAAGAGTGCCGTACAGAAAGCCAAGTTACAATATGAAACGAGTATGCTGTCATTGCTCGACGAACAGAAAGCCTTATACAAAACGATTGAAGGACTTTGGCTCGACGCCAACAGTGCACAGCAACGCTATGCAGCAGCCAACGAGAAAACTGAAAAGTACGCAAATCAGCTACAACCTGATTAGCGAGCAATTCAATCTGGGAATGAAAAATACAGTAGAACTTCTCACTGAAAAGAACAACTTGCTACAAGCACAGCAAGAACAGCTTCAAGCCAAATATATGGCAATACTGAATACACAGTTGTTGAAGTTCTATCAAGGCGACAAACTAGCTTTGTAAGGAATCGAATATCAGCATTATAAATAAGTAAAAGCATAATAAACGAATGAAAACGAAAAAGATTATTCTAATCGCTGTGGCAGTCGTTGTGGTTGTGGGAGCAGGAATCTGGTTCTTTGCAGGTTCACCCGCCAAACACAAGGTTACGTATGCCACCACTACTGTCAGCAAAGGCGATATTTCAAATTCGGTGACTGCTACCGGAACGATCGAACCGGTAACGGAAGTAGAAGTCGGTACACAGGTATCCGGTATCATCGACAAAATCTATGTGGACTATAACTCGGTAGTAACCAAAGGACAGTTGATAGCCGAAATGGACCGCATCACCCTGCAAAGCGAACTAGCTTCACAGAAAGCAACCTATGACGGTGCGAAAGCCGAATACGAATATCAGGAAAAGAACTTCCAACGCAGCAAAGGTCTGCACGAGAAATCATTAATCAGTGATACGGACTACGAACAGGCCCTCTATAACTACCAGAAAGCCAAAAGTAACTACGACAGCAGCAAAGCCTCTCTGGCAAAAGCAGAGCGTAACCTGTCCTACGCCACGATTACCTCACCGATTGACGGTGTAGTTATCAGCCGTGATGTGGAAGCCGGACAGACTGTTGCTTCCGGATTCGAAACTCCGACCTTGTTCACCATTGCTGCGGACTTGACAAAGATGCAGGTAGTGGCCGACGTGGACGAAGCTGATATAGGTGGTATCGAAGAAGGTCAACGTGCCAGCTTCACGGTAGACGCTTATCCGAACGACACATTCGAAGGAGTAGTGACACAGATTCGCCTGGGAGATGCGAGCAGTACCAGCAGTACAAGTTCCAGCACCAGCACGGTGGTTACTTATGAGGTGGTAATCTCCGCCCATAATCCGGACCTGAAACTGAAACCACGTCTGACTGCCAATATCACAATCTATATTCTCGACAAGAAAGATGTACTGTCTGTTCCTAACAAGGCTTTGCGCTTTACACCGGAAGAACCTCTGATCGGTAAAAACGATATTGTGAAGGATTGCGAAAGCGAACATAAAGTCTGGACACGCGAAGGCACCACATTCACTGCTCATCCGGTAGAAATAGGAATTACAAACGGAATCTCCACAGAGATCATCAGCGGTGTCACCGAAGGAACAAGAGTAGTGACAGAAGCTACCATAGGTGGCATACCGGGCGAAAGCATGGAAGCCCCGACAGGTCAGGAAGGCGGAGAAAGAAGTCCGTTCATGCCGGGCTCCGGGAAGCAAAAAGAAAAAATGAATCCATTTTAAGAAATCAGTCTAAGAGGATAGAGCTGATTTCCTAAAATTAAAATAATGTGAGTTCGATATAAGTCTATACTGTTCACAACTCTCCTCCTTCGGGAAGGAGGAGTACCCGTAGGGGGAGGTGGTAGGTGAATATATAGGTATATGAAATATACTGCCTTACGATTAAAAGCAAATGGCCGCACCTACCACCCCGCCCTTTGGTTTCCCCTCCTTCCGGAAGGGAAACCATGCGGATGATAGCTGTTATATCGAACTCACATTAAAACAGGCTAAAATAAACTTTGCGCAATCCGAGAAGTATGCAAAATCGATTCTGAAAACCAGCAGACATTTTGCAAATGAGAAATAAAGAATAAAAGATGAAAAAAGTAATTGAACTTCAAAATATCAAACGTGACTTTCAGGTAGGAGAAGAAACCGTCCATGCGTTACGAGGCGTTTCTTTCACTATCAACGAAGGAGAGTTTGTTACTATCATGGGAACTTCCGGTTCGGGAAAATCCACGCTGCTCAACACATTGGGCTGTCTGGATACCCCAACCAGCGGAGAGTATCTGCTCGACGGAATCTCCGTCCGCACAATGAGCAAACCTCAACGGGCGGTACTCAGAAACCGGAAAATCGGTTTTGTGTTCCAGAGCTACAACCTCCTCCCCAAAACAACGGCAGTAGAAAACGTGGAGTTGCCGCTGATGTACAACTCCGCCGTCAGTGCCTCCGAACGTCGCCGCCGTGCTATCGAGTCTCTACAAGCGGTGGGACTGGGCGACCGTCTCGAACATAAGTCGAACCAAATGTCCGGCGGACAGATGCAACGTGTTGCCATCGCCCGCGCACTGGTGAACAATCCTGCCGTTATCCTTGCCGACGAAGCCACCGGAAATCTCGACACCCGTACCTCTTTTGAGATACTTGTCCTGTTTCAGAAACTTCACGCGGAAGGACGTACAATTATATTCGTAACGCATAATCCCGAAATCGCACAATACAGTAGCCGGAATATACGGTTGCGCGACGGTCATATAACGGAAGATACGGTCAATACGAAGATTCTGTCTGCCGCCGAAGCGCTGGCTGCATTGCCGAAAAATGAGGAAGACTAATTAAAGTTATAAGCTTTTAAACATGAATGGAACCAATTTATTTAAAATAGCTCTCCGGGCGTTGGCGAACAACAAGCTACGCGCTTTCCTTACCATGCTCGGCATCATTATCGGTGTCGCATCCGTCATCACGATGCTTGCCATTGGACAAGGCTCGAAGAAAAGTATCCAGCAGCAGATATCCGAAATGGGCTCGAACATGATAATGATTCACCCGGGAGCCGATATGCGTGGAGGTGTCCGGCAAGATCCCTCTGCGATGCAGACCTTGAAACTAGCAGACTACGAAGCCTTACGCGATGAGACAAATTTCCTGTCTGCTATTAGTCCCAACGTATCTTCGTCCGGACAGCTCATCGCCGGAAACAATAACTACCCTGCCTCCGTCAACGGAGTAGGAACAGAATATCTCGACATCCGTCAGCTCACTGTCGAAAATGGAGAGATGTTTACCGAAGCCGATATACAAAGCTCCGCCAAAGTATGCGTTATCGGAAAGACAATCGTAGATAACCTTTTCCCGGACGGTAGTGATCCCGTGGGAAAGATTATCCGTTTCAGCAAAATACCGCTTCGCGTGGTAGGTGTGCTCAAATCGAAAGGTTACAACTCTATGGGACAGGATCAGGACGCCGTCGTGCTTGCGCCTTACACCACAGTGATGAAACGCCTGCTCGCCGTCACTTACCTGCAAGGCGTCTTTGCTTCTGCCCTCACTGAAGATATGACGGACTATGCCACGGAGGAAATCACCGAAATTCTTCGCCGCAATCATAAGCTAAAAGCCTCGGACGACGATGACTTCACGATCCGTACCCAACAGGAATTGAGTACAATGCTGAACTCTACCACCGACTTGATGACAACCCTGCTTGCCTGTATCGCCGGCATTTCATTGGTAGTGGGCGGTATCGGAATCATGAATATCATGTATGTATCCGTCACGGAACGTACCCGTGAAATCGGTCTGCGTATGTCCGTCGGAGCACGAGGCGTCGATATTCTGAGCCAATTTCTTATCGAAGCGATCATGATCAGTATCACCGGAGGTATCATCGGAGTCATTATCGGCTGCGGAGCCAGTTGGATAGTGAAAAGCGTGGCCCACTGGCCTATCTATATTCAGCCGTGGAGCGTTTTCCTTTCTTTCGCTGTCTGTACCGTCACCGGAGTCTTCTTCGGTTGGTATCCTGCAAAAAAAGCTGCAGATTTAGATCCGATTGAGGCAATCAGATACGAATAAAAAACTATCTTTGTCTTTATGAAACAAACCTTTACATCCGCACGTCGTCCCCTGGAGATACTGATACACATTATCGGCTGGGGGATTATGTTCGGTTTCCCGTTCTTTTTCGTCGAACGTGGGAACGGAAACATCAACTGGTGGGCTTACGTACGCCATGCCGCCGTACCACTTTCTTTTATGATCGTGTTCTACGCCAATTATTTCCTGTTGGTTCCCCGCTACCTTTTTCAGAATCAGGCTAAGAGATATGTTGTTTACAACATCATCCTATTATGTGCCATTGGAGTTTTACTTCATCTCTGGCAGAGCCTGACATTCGACCCGTCATTTGCTCCGAAACCCAAACGGGCGGGTATGCCTCCGGGCTGGCTGTTTTTCCTTAGAGATATGCTGAGCCTTGTCTTTACTATCGGGCTAAGTGCCGCTATCCGCATGAGTGCCCGTTGGACACAGAACGAAGCTGCCCGTAAGGAAGCAGAAAAAATCCGTGCGGAAGCTGAACTGAAAAATCTGCGCAATCAGCTGAATCCGCACTTCCTGCTGAACACCCTGAACAATATTTATGCACTGATTGCGTTCGACTCGGACAAGGCACAACAGGCGGTACAGGAATTGAGTAAATTACTCCGTTATGTTCTGTACGACAATCAGCAGACGTATGTCCCTCTCTGCAAGGAAGTGGACTTCATCCGCAATTACATTGAACTGATGCGTATCCGATTATCGTCGAACGTAAAAATGACTACTCAATTCGATATCCAGCCGGACAGCCAGACACTTATTGCCCCACTTATCTTCATTTCCTTGATTGAGAACGCTTTCAAACATGGCATCTCCCCCACCGAAACGAGTTTCATCAGCATTCGTATCTCGGAAAGCAACAAAGAGGTAATTTGTGAGATCCGTAACAGTAATCATCCTAAGACAATGGAGGACAAGAGTGGTTCAGGCGTGGGATTGGAACAAGTCAGCCGACGGCTGGAGATACTTTATCCAGGGGATTACACCTGGTCGAAAGGCATTTCGAAGGAGGGAGAAGTGTACGAATCTCGACTGAGTATCAGGATTTGAGAATAAAACGTTAAGTATTAAACAATAGATATAGAGAATTATGATGTTACGTTGTGCAATCGTTGATGATGAGCCTCTGGCTCTCGGTCTGTTGGAGAGTTACGTGAACAAGACTCCGTTTCTGCAACTAGCCGGGAAATATTCCAGTGCGGTTCAGGCCATGAAAGAGTTGCCGGATGAGGAAGTCGATCTTCTTTTCCTGGATATTCAAATGCCGGAGCTTAACGGACTGGAGTTTTCTAAAATGGTGGATTCTCGTACCCGTATTGTGTTTACCACCGCCTTCGGTCAGTATGCCATTGACGGCTACCGTGTCAATGCGCTCGATTATCTGCTGAAACCTATTTCGTATGTCGATTTCCTGCAAGCTGCCAATAGGCACTTCAATGGTTCGAACTGGTTCAGAAACCGGAAGAAATAGACAGCATTTTTGTAAAAAGTGACTACAAACTGGTACAAGTAGACTTGAAGAAAATTATGTATATCGAAGGACTGAAAGATATATTAAAATTTATACAGAAGACGCTCCCAAACCTATTCTTTCATTGATGAGTATGAAAGCTATGGAAGAACTTCTGCCGTCCAGCCGCTTTATACGTGTACACCGTTCGTTCATTGTACAAAAAGATAAAATACGTGTGATTGACCGTGGCCGTATTGTATTCGACAAGACCTATATCCCTATCAGCGACAGCTACAAGCAGGTCTTCCAAACTTTCCTCGACGAGAGGAGCTAATGTTTAGCTGTTTTATCGGTAAAAAAGAGAATTTTGTCGATTATAGTTTGTCAGAATATGATTTATGCGTACATTTGCACCGAACAGAAAAGGGATTGTGAAATTCCAAGAATAGAATAGTTTAGTTAAGTCTAGTTTAGTTTTTGTGTTGAAATGCTTCCTCGTCGGCGGACGAACAAGGAAGCCATTTTATGTATATATACTAACTATTTATATATCGTTTCGAACTTCTTTTAAATAGTAATCCACCCCTTTTATTCCACTTTTTCTTTGTTATCAGTACTTGATTGATTAATACTATTATCTATATATTTTTTCAACTTAAACAAAAAGACTAGAGATGTTATTGAAATCATTATGCTGCTCCACAAACGATATTCTCAATAGGATCACCCAGCTTTTCAATAACATATTTAATTATATAGCTCATAACAGCAGATCCTATAATTATACAGCTGAAAGAGATTTCTTAGATATTAAAGGTCTCATATGATTTGAATTTAATTATTAAAATATCTCCATACTAGTTCTAACCCCTTTACGACGGATTTACAATTATACACATTTAATCCCTTAATTCAAAAAAATATTTCCACTACATTAAATATTAATCAATATTATACTAAATGTTCAGTATTTGAATATACTTGTTTTTTATTTATTGTCCTTAATTTAGCGGAATACAAATATATTTGCAGAAAATATTCATTATTTTCCCTAACTTTGCAGTGATAAATCTCACCAAAATGGAATTCGACGTAGAAGAACTAAAAAAAGCACTAATAGAGAAGTGCGAGAGTGAAGGTATACTGTATGCAATGGTTGCGATAGACCGACGTACGAAAGAAGTTATTCTTCCCGATACACTACAAGGAGCTTTGAAACATCCGGAATACCTTGTGTGTACTTGTAAGAAGGTGGAAGACAAATATATAGTGGAGGAGATCACGAAAACGTAACTCTCCTCCAGTCTTTTATGTTTTACTCAGCAAGTAGTCCGCTAAGCAAATCGTTGTTCTTGCAGATAAGGATTCATGTTACCTGTTGTTTTAGTAGCTCTGTTTTGAATTAATGTATCTCTTTACTCGCATCCCCAATATACGATGCAGCCCCTTTATCTATAAACAGTTCTACATTCTGTGCATGATGAGCGATATAAGCCGCAGGACCCGTATCTCCCGAATTACAGATTTCCTCCACCACATCCGCCTTATTCTTTCCGGTAATCAGAAAAATAACATGACGGGCATTCAGAATAGGATATCCGGTCATTGCAATACGCTTCTGCCGTTGCAGGGATGAATACTGACTACATAACTGGAAGTGGAAGTCAAGAGATTCTC
>ENA-OQCK01000457-OQCK01000457.1-human-gut-metagenome-genome-assembly--contig:-NODE-457-length-22302-cov-2.031432_pt1 | contig 22302 bp, 30 predicted proteins | sample MGYA00242498_ERZ504578 | MGnify/ENA primary metagenome ERZ504578 (study PRJEB26092, sample SAMD00036229) | human gut metagenome | host: Homo sapiens | study: EMG produced TPA metagenomics assembly of...
TATTACAAGAGAAGACTTAAGGTTTCCAGTATAGAAGAAGCGGTAAGTAAAGCAATGAATTCTTTGGAAGGTGCTTATTCATTGGTGCTAATGTCTTCTACCAAATTAATTGCGGCAAGAGATCCACATGGATTCAGACCGTTATGCTATGGAAAGATGATGGATGGGAGGTATGTAGTTGCTTCAGAGAGCTGTGCATTATCTGCAGTAGGAGCAGTCTTCATAAGAGATGTTCTCCCAGGAGAAATTGTTGTTTTTAGTAAGGAAAATGTCGTATCTCGAAAAGAACACTGCAATAAAGAAAAGAGAAAGACCTGTATCTTTGAATATATTTATTTTGCCAGACCGGACTCTGTAATAGATACTATTTCGGTATCATTGTCAAGGTGTAAAGCCGGTGAATTATTGGCAGAAAGTTATCCTGTAGATGCAGATGTTGTGATCGGAGTTCCTGATAGTGGCATGGAGGCAGCATTAGGTTATGCAAATGCATCTAAAATACCATATGGAATCGGTTTAATAAAAAACAAATATATTGGTAGAACCTTTATTTCTCCGGGTCAGGATGAACGTCTAGATCAAGTAAGAATAAAATTAAGCCCCGTTAAAAATGTTATAGAAGGTAAAAGAGTTGTATTGATTGATGATTCCATTGTCAGAGGTACAACCAGTAAACGTATTGTAAAACTACTCAAAGATGCCGGCGCAAAAGAAATACATATGAGAATTTCCGCACCGCCATTTTTACATCCCTGCTATTATGGTACAGATATTGATTCAGAAGAGAATCTGATTGCCTGTCATCATAACATACGGGAAATAGAGGAAATCCTAGGTGTAGATTCTCTTGGATACTTACCGATTGAAAAATTAGGCAGATTGGTAGAGGGAACTGAATATTGTGCAGCATGCTTTAATGGAGAGTATCCGACAAATATACCGAAGGATCTTCGAAAAGATCGTTTTGAAGGAAGTTATCAGAAAAAATCTGTTCCGGATAGGGAAAGGAACAGTTTGCATTCATAACAAGGATAGCTGATATTGATACTGCGTAATGCATGGTTTAGGGAATGACTACCTATACTATTATGGAGAATGAAAGTATTCATCAGAGTGGGAATTATAATCATGGAACCTGCTTATCTGGCCAGTGTAGATGCCGATGTTATTGCAGGCAATCGTATATTCAAAAGGTGCTGCAGCTGTTTTTACAGAGGAAGGACAGAAACAGATTCTTAAGCAACATAACAATTTACAAGTAAGATTCAGCTTGTTTAATGAACGCATTGGATATGTTGGGGTTTTGATAGCATGGAGATAAAAATGCATTCTATTTTTCTAATACATTTCTCTTATCTATGTAACTTAATGACATCGGGGCTTTAGCATATCTGTTTTGTGAAATGGCAGAATGATTCTCGATAAAGGCTTCCTGTAAACAGCAAGCTTCGTCCTTATGCACGAAGGATAAAGTTTATTCTGTCGAACCTCCGGATGCTTTGTCGAATATCCCCAAAGGCAAATGAAAACGTGGTAAGATGATGGCCGGAGGATGAAACATGAAACATCAGTATATTGACGGTATCCTTTACTTTTATTTTTACGGGGATCTGGATAACCTTACCGTTTGCAATCTCAAGCAGATCTGCATCGACCTGATAGAAAAATATCAGCCCAAAACGGTAAAGCTTGATTTTGAAGAGGTCACCTTTGTGGACAGCACCGGCATCGGCTTTGTCCTGGCACGCTACAAGCAGCTGCAGAAGCTGCATGCCCAGCTTATTTTATGCAATCTGTCCAGAGTGAACCAGACGCTGTTTAAGATGTCCGGGATCTTCCAGATCATGAAACATGAGAGAAATGAGGTAAAGCTATGAATACGATGAAACTGGAATTTGTAAGCAGACTGGAAAATGAGGCATTTGCCAGAACGAGTGCGGTAGCTTTCCTGATGCCGCTGAATCTGGATATGGAAGCGATTATGGAAATCAAGACGATGCTGGCAGAGGCAATTGTCAATGCCATGATACACGGCTATGAGAGCAGAGAGAACGGAACAATCGTATTACAGATATCCTATGATGAGGAATTCATACATATGACGGTTCAGGATGAGGGCTGCGGCATTGATGATCTGCAGCTGGCAATGCAGCCATTATATACGAGTAAAAAGCATATGGAGCGAAGCGGCATGGGAATGACGATCATGCAGACCTTTGCGGATGATTTCCATATTGAATCAGAAAAGGGAAAGGGAACGCTTGTCACGATAAAGAAAAGAATCCATCATGGAAAAGACAGCGAGCAATGAGGAGCTGATTGAACGGATCCGATTGGGGGATGAAGAAGCGAAAAGCTGCTTTGTTCAACAGAACAGCGCGCTTGTCTATTCGATTATCCGACGGTTTTCCCGACAGCGGATATCGAATGAGGATCTGTTTCAGATCGGCTGTGTCGGTCTGATGAAGGCGTTAAATAATTTCGATACCAGCTATGAGGTGAAATTTTCCACCTATGCGGTTCCATTATCATGGGAGAAATCAAGCGGTTTTTCCGTGATGACGGCAGTATCCGTATTTCCAGAAGTCTGAAGGAAGGCTATCTGCAAATGGTGAAAGCCAAGGAGGTTTTGCTGCAGAAGCTGAATCATGAGCCGACCTATCAGGAGATTGCCGATGCAATGGAGCTGGATGTGGCGGATGTCATACTGGCCTTTGAAGCAAACCAGTTCATTTATTCACTGGATGAAACGATCTATGAAAATGACGGCTCTCCGATTCTGCTGGAGGACAAGGTTTCCAATAAAAAGGAAGAGGATGTCGTCATGAAGGTTTCTCTGCGTGATGAAATTCAGAAGCTGGATCAGCGGGAACAGCTGCTGCTGCATTATCGCTATGATCTGTCCATGAAGCAGGAGGAGATAGCACGGAAGCTGAATATTTCTCAGGTCCAGGTCAGCAGGCTGGAAAAAAAGATTATCAAGAAGCTGAAGGAGCGTCTGGCAGTTGCCTGATGCTTTTTTATAGCACAGAATTGTTTAAATCTGCCGGTGGAAATCAAATGCTTCACTCTGCATTCCTGCCTGTACGCTTCTACTTTCTTGTGCCGTGTGAAAAAACATGCTATAATATGAGTTCGAAAAAAGAATGGATGTGTAAGTATGCCGTTATCTGAATTTTATCTGATGAATGACGAGCAGATTGCTTCGCTGCATGAGCAGCTTGCAGAAAATTTTTACGACGACGATTTATATAAGACGGTATTCATGGATGACAGAACCGTTTAAAGACCTTGCGCTACCTGTTTCGCCACTATGTAAAGGCATTGAAGCCATACTGTCATTTTCTGGCGGATAGTGCAGAATGCAGAAGTGTCATGGTGGTATGGGATTCCACTCTGGAACAGCCGCTGCAGTATCATCTGCAGCTGCTCTGGCTGAATTTGAAAATGATTCCCATGCTGGCAGGACTGCGGTCTGTAAAAAGCATACGGCATGTCATCGAATGCTGGGATATGTTTACCAGCCGCTGGATTCAGGAATTCGTACAGGGTGATTACCTGCATCTGGATTTGTTTTTCACAGCAAAAGAGCTGCGCGGAACCGGCATCGGCTCTGCCATGCTGAAAGCGCTGCTTGTTCATGCGCAGGAAATCGGCAAGGATGTCACAATGGAAACGCATCATGCGGAAAACCTTTCCCTTTACTATAGGGCGGGCTTTGTGCTGATGAGTGAAATCACACATCCCGATCATGACATCCATCAGTATAATCTTATGCGAAAATGCATTCGAGAGGAGAATCTGAATGAATAGTAAACATCGTGTGCACAATTTCTGGAGCTATTTTCTGACAATCCAGCAGCCGCTGGAAACCGCTTTACGTGAGCAGGACCGTCATGAATATGAGCATCTGCTCAATGATATTAATGAACAGCTGAAGACCGTATGCGGCTGTAAGCTGGAAGTGGAAATGAGTGAAACCGGTTTTTTTGAGATGACATTTGCAACCGGCGGCGATAAAACCGCACAGCTTTGCAGCGCACTGCTAAAAAAGGATGCTCCGCAGCAGCTCAGTGAAAACTGGATCATCAATGCCTTCCGTCCGCCTTTGAGTGAGCGTGCATTGAACAGTTATCTGCAGCTGAACGGCCAAACAGTTCGCGGTGCGGATTTTAAGGTATATTATACAATTGAAGAGGAATCTAAAACAGTAGAGCTGAAGGTTTACTGTGCAGCGCTACAGGGACTGGAGGAAACCAATAAGGAAAGCATTGTTGCCTATATGCTGGAGCTGTTTATCGGAGAGCTGGAATTTGAAGCACGTATTTCCCGCGTAGAAATCCTGGATGCGGAAATCGATGAGGAAATGTCTGCCTGCTGCCCAATCTCTATGAGGATCTCTGTGATATTATCATCGATCAGGAGTGGATGGAATATATGATCCCTTATCCATCTATATGGCCTATAAGCTGGATGAAAAGCCGGTTAGTGAAACTCTGCGCCGGGATATGAAGCTGATTGTCACCACCAATCCGCAGCTGCAGGAGGAGGTCCTGAATAAGGAGTATGCGACCTGCAAGGATTTTGCCGATAAGGGTGGAGAATACGGCTATCTGTATTATGAAAAGCTGTATGAGGATGAAAAGGAAGCTCTTGTCCGGCAGCAGCTGGAAAAAGAAATCAATGACCTTCTGTATCCGATGTCCATTGCGCGTACGATGGGCGGTGCCATCGGTATGTATTATTCCTATATTGATCTTGCGGTGTTCGACCGTGACGGCTTTGCGATTGCATTGGAAAAAATCAATGAAAAGATGAAGTTTAAAATTTATTATCATTCCTTTTTGGAAGACTAGGTCCACAGGGGACCTTTTTTGAAGCCTTGGGGATGTATTGTATGCTTTTACAGTTATGGCACAGGTTAAAGCGGTTATGCAGGATTGCAGGGTCTGAAAACATCACGTGAGGAAATACGGGACAGAAGCTGGCAGTATGAAAGGCATATAGAAATCACTGCTTTTTCAAGCTGTCGGGTAGGAGGACAGGTGCCGGTTTTCCTTCCGTCACTTTCTTAACATAAAACAGCGTCTGCTTCCATATACTGGTAACAGGTGATCGTATGTTTACAACAATATATGAAGTGCTTTCCAATGCGTTATGCTATGTGGGCTACATCCGCAGCAATTCCTTTCAGCAGCCGCTGGACAAGGAGGAGGCGCGCTGTATCTCCTTGCTGAGTGAGCGCGATGAGGAAGCCAGAAACAAGCTGATTGAACACAATCTGCGTCTGGTTGCTCACATCGTAAAGAAATATGATATCAAAAAGGAACAAACGGAGGATCTGATCAGCATCGGTACCATCGGACTCATTAAGGCAGTGGATTCCTTTAAGCCGGAGAAGGGACATAAGCTGACAACCTATGCCTCCAAATGTATTGAAAATGAAATCCTGATGTATCTGCGCAGCAGTAAAAACTATTTTCAAAACGTTTCATTAAACGAACCGATTGCCACAGACAAGGATGGCAGTGAGATAACTCTGATTGATGCCATTTCCTCACCGGAGGATAGCAGCATTATCGATGATATGATCGTGGAGGATAACATCGCGCGTTTAAAACGTTATATCCATGTTCTGGATGCAAGAGAGCTTGAAATTATCACCAAGCGCTTTGGTCTGTACGGGCAGGAGGAGGAAACACAGCGGGAAATCGCCAGACAGCTGCATATCTCACGCTCCTATGTTTCCCGAATCGAAAAGCGTGCCTTTATGAAAATTTACCGGGAGTTTCAAAAGGAAGAAAAACGCAAGGAGCGTCTGCGTCAAAACAAGGAGAAGGAGTAGGTCAAAACAGCTTCTGATTCTTCGCTATCTGAGGCTGCTGCAAGAACTGGCGGATGCACTGGATCATGTGCACGCATTGCAGCGAAACGGTATGCAGTATTAAAAAAATTGCAGGCAGGGACGCATAGTAGTCTGCTGTCGGATGTATACAAAAAGCAATGCTGTGCGCATTGCTTTTTTCTTTTGAGAGGAACTTTGCTTTCTATTTACTCAGCAGATAGGCATACAGCAGCTTAGCCGTCTGCACAACGCTTTGAATATGACAGCGCTCCATGCCGTGGGATGCAAAGCAGCCCATACCGAATGCTGCAGCATACACATTGTTCCCTGCACGTATCGCCGCACTGGCATCGGTGCCATAATGATAAAACACATCCACACTGTAATCCAGCTTCTGATCCCCTGCAAGGTGAATCAGCTTTGTTGTCAGTGCTCTATCATAGGGGGTGTAGTTATCCTTTGCACAGATACTCACCTTGGTTTCACTGCCGCAGTAATCCGGACCGATCAGGCCGATATCCAATGCGACATACTCACTGACCTCCTGTGGCAGATAGGCGCCGCCGTGCCCGATTTCCTCATACAGCGGGAAAGCGAACAACGTGGTATACTGCGGCTTTCTGCCGGTTTTCTGTAAATCCTCCAGCACTGCAAACACGGCTGCCACTGCCGCCTTGTCATCGATGAAGCGGGACTTGATGAAGCCGCTTTTTGTAAATCGATAATCCGGATCGATGGAAATGATGTCTCCATGCTCAATCCCCAGTGCGCGCACCTCATCACTGCTGTGTACCAGCTCATCCAGAATGACCATCATATTGGATTCCTCGCGAACGGCGCTTCTCGCATCATCAAACACATGGGTGGAATGCGATGTGCAGGCAAGCAGACCGGTGATCGTGTTTCCATCCCGTGTATGCACCTGAACGCTGCAGCCTTCAATATTGTTGTAGTTGATGCCTCCCAGATTGCGTAAAGCCAGTGTTCCGTTATCGTTGATATGGCGAACCATCAGGCCGATGGTATCCAGGTGAGCACCGACACAAACCGTTTTTGTCGTATCCTCTCCCTCCACCCGGATATAAGCGGTGCGCTTGCGGTCATACGTAAGTGTATGTCCATACTTCTTTGCAAGGCGTTCCATCAGCGGATGAATTTCCTCATAATAGCTGACCGGACTCGGTGTTTCAATCAGCATCCTTGTCAGTGCCTCTATCGTTGTTTCTTCTACATGATATTCCATGATATGCCTCCTTAAACGTTTTATTGTATCAGGACAGCCTCCTTTTCACAATCATTTCCAATCGTTTTTAATGCATTTCTGCTGAGGAGAGAAATGATCAGGGAGCAATGCAGGCAAACAGGATCAGAAGATCCACTCTTGTCGCAAAGGTTTCCAGCAGAATGCCGTACAGGGACTGACCGATCGGGTAGGAGCACATGACGACCATGGTGACCATGGATGCCACCTTTCCCAGAAGCTGATTCGGTGTGGATTTCTGCAGGAAGGTCTGCGCGTAGATATTGAATAAGGCCGCAAACAGCATGATGCAGATGCTGGATGCAAAGATGCAGGCATATGCGATATATACCGGGGTATGCAGGAATAAAACCAGCGCCATCGGGAGCAGAAACAGACTGCCGCTCAAAAGAAAGCGCCATGCACCGGACATATCCACCCGCTTTAAAAAGAACGGAAGTGCAATGCTGCCGGCAATGGAGCCGATACCGGTTGCGGCTTCCAGCCAGCCATAGAAGGTTGGCGGAAGCTGCAGGGTGATATTGGAAATGACAGGCAGACCGACGGTGATAAAGCTGGAAAGAACCAGATTCAATCCCGCTAAGAGCAGTAACAGATGAAGGAGGGTCGGATTATCATGCCGCAGAAAGTGCAGGCTCTGGCGACAGTCACTGCGTATGATGGAGAGCATGGATCCATCTGTTGCCACACGCTGAAAGGGGATACGCATGATGCATTCCAGGATGGCGGATAGAAAGAAGGCAGTTCCGGAAATATTCAGTAACAGGGAAAACGGCAGGAAGGAAAACAGAAAGCCGCCCAAAATAGGTCCGAGCAGGGTTGCCAGTGCATTGATCTGTACAACAATGCCGTTTGCCTGCATCAGCTGATTCTCAGAAACAAGCAGCGGAATGCTTGCCTGTACGGAGGGCTGATAGAATGCCTGTATGATAGACAATGAGATCATGAGTATGGCAACCAGCACAATACTGAACCCCCTTGTGCTTACCATGGAAAAGCCGAAGATGAGGAAGGAGGTCAGAAAATCAAGACTGAGCATGATGCTTCTTCTGCTTACACGATCCGCCAGAATACCGCCGAAGGGGATAGCAGAATGGTCGGAAGTATGGAAACCGCCAGTATGGTCGCAAATATGGATGCACTGCCGGTAACCTGCAATACATAGAGAGACAAGGAAAAACGCAGAATTGCGTTGCCGAACAGGGAAATGATCTGTCCGATGATCATGAGTATAAAATTACGATTGAAAGCTTTCATAAGGGAACATCCTTTCTTTATGATACCAAACGACGGTATGTATGTTGATTAAGAGAAACTACCCGTAGGGTAGCTCATGCATGGATTGTGCAAGGATGCGGAAATAGCTTGTCAGCTCCTGCTCGAGAGGCTCATCGATGACCGGTATGCCCATGGAATCACACAGCGTGCGGAAGTAGGCGACCTTTGCCGGTATCGCATCCAGCTCCTTTAAAACGATGGGGGAACAGATCCAGTAATTCAACAGCAGCATCAGCACCTGTGCGGCACACAGCGGATCCTGACTGCGAATACTGCCATCCTCCATTCCTTCCTTCAGAATGCGTTCCACAATCTGGGAATTGACACTCAAATTCTCTGCCATACCGCTCATGAAAATTTTCGGATTCTTCCAGAGATTGATGGATATGGTGTCAATCTGCTTCTTTTCTTCATTTTGAATCTGTCGGTAAATAATGGCACGAAGCTTTTCGATGCCGGTCTTATCACTGGCATTTCGGAGCAGCTCCATCTGGGCATCTCCATGATAGCAGCGCTCACTCAGTGCTTCGATAATTTCATCCTTGGATTTAAAGTGATGATAGATGGCGCCTTGCTCATACCGAGGGCATTGACGATGTCCTGTATCGTTGTTTTCTCATAGCCCTTCTCATTGAAGAGCGCCAGAGAAACCTCCAGAATTTTCTCCACGGTTCTCTGCGGGTATTTATTGCGTGCCATAGCTCCTCCTTTATCATACATACGTTTGGTATGTATATATCCTATCATATCGGAAGTGACATGTAAAGCCTGCATGAGAAAAATCAGTTTGAAGTGAGAGGGAAATATGATAAAATAGATATGATTTATGCGAAAGATAGGAGAAATGAGGATGTTGAAGCTGTTTACTCCCGATTATTATATCCATAGCTTTTCGGCTCTGCGCCCGGAGTATCTGTTGGAGCATGGTATTCGCCTGCTCGTCTGTGATATCGACAATAGCTGGTGCCGCATGATGTGGCACTACCCGATGAAAAGGCTGTACAGTTTATACGCGGCATGCAGGAGGCTGGGAATCCGGGTCGTGTTTATCAGTAACAACGTGGAGGAACGCGTTGAAACCTTTGCGAAGGGACTGCAGGCGGACTGTTATCCGTTCGCTATGAAGCCGCTGCCGAAAACCTACCGGAGAATGCTGAAGGAGCAGGGCGTTGATAAGAAGGAGGTCGCTGTGGTTGGGGACCAGCTGATGACGGATATTCTGGGAGCCAATCTGATGGGGCTGCATACGGTTCTGACAGCACCTGTGGTGACCAGGGATTTGTCATTCACAAAGTTTAATCGTTTTTTTGAAAATATTCGTATTTCGGCTGCTGCAAATAACAGGGCGGCTTCGTAAAGGAGAGTATGATGAGTAATAAGATATGTAAGGGCTGCGGTGTCGTATTGCAGAGCAGTGATGCCGCCGCAATCGGATATACACCGAAAATGGAGGCAGACTATTGTCAGCGCTGCTTCCGTATCCGGCATTATGATGATGTGGTCATCAGTATGAAGCAGGGCATTGACAGTGATGCTGTACTGCAGAAGATCAACGCCATGGATGCGCTTGTGGTCTGGGTGGTTGATCTGTTTGATTTTGAATCCAATCTGCTGCCGGGTATCAACCGCCATCTGCTGGGTAAGGATATCCTTATGGTGGCGACCAAGCGCGATCTGCTTCCTGCAACTCTGGGCAATGAGAAGCTTTCACAGTTTTTGCTGCGCCGTTTAAAGGAAGAGGGAATCCTTGTTCAGGGAATTGTGGTCTGCGGAGATCTGGCTGCACATGCCCGGCGTGAGGATAATGCATCCGTCGATGAGGTGTGTGCGGCGATTGCACATTACCGTAAGGGGCGTGATGTTGTTGTCATGGGCATGGCGAATGCCGGAAAGAGCACTCTGCTGAATGCCATCTGTGATGGAGTTGATCTGACAACCTCACGGCATCCGGGTACTACGCTGGATTTCAATTCCATTGCGATGGAGGGCTATCAGCTTTATGACACACCGGGACTGACCCGTATGGATTCCCTGCTGACGCATGTGGATGATGGGCTGCTGAAAACGGTGATTCCGTTAAAGCCCTTAAAGGCCAGAGGCTATCAGCTGAAGGGCAATCAGACACTGTCGCTGGGCGGTCTTGTCCGACTGGATCTGATCGGGTGTGAACAGGTCAGCTGTGTTGCCTATTTTTCGGAAAGGCTGCCGCTGCACCGCAGCAAGCAGGAAAAAGCGGATGTATTGTGGGCACAGCATTATGATGAAATCCTTACTCCGGTGATTGGAGAAAGAGAGCATATGAAAAAATTTTCGTATGGACATGTGCAGGAGCATAAGCTGGATGTCGTAATCCATGGCTTAGGCTGGTTCTGTATCCGTGGTGATGTGGCTTCCGTGGATGTCTATGTGGCACAGCAGGGCAATGTAACGTTTAGAAAGGCGATGATATAATGTTAACAGGAAAACAGAAAAGTGAGCTGCGCGGGATTGCGCAGACAAGAAAACCACTCTTCCAGATGGGGAAGGATGCAATCAGTGAAAATCTGATCAAGACGATATCCGATTCACTGGAGGCGCATGAGCTGGTCAAGGTATCGCTTTTAAAGACCTGTGCGATAACGGCAAATGAAGCTGCCGTTACCATCAGTGCTGCAACACACAGCGAGGTGGTGCAGGTGATCGGGCGTACCTTTACGCTGTATCGGCGAAGCAAGAAAAATAAGCTGGGGTTATAGTATATGCGGATCGCGGTACTGGGCGGAGCCTTTGATCCGATACATAACGGACATCTGCAGATTGCAAAGCAGGCACTGAAGCAGCTGCGCGTGGATGAGGTGTGGTTTATGCCGAGTGCAGCAACGCCGTTAAAGCAAACGCAGGCTGCCTCCTTTTCGGATCGTGCGGCTATGGTAGCTCTTGCCATCAGGCCATACCGGCATATGAAGCTGTGCACGCTGGAGCATGAGCTTGAGGGTGTCTCCTATTCCATACGTACGGTGAAGGAGCTGAAAAAGCGCTATCCAAAGCATTCCTTCTGCTGGCTGATCGGGGATGATCAGGCAAGGCAGTTTGACCGATGGAAAGACAGTGAGGATCTGAAGCAGCAGCTGCCCTTTTATGTGTTTTCAAGAGAGCAGCACACTGAACAACTGCCCGCTGGTCTTCAGCGGGTCGTCATGCAGCTGATTCCGGTATCCAGCAGCGAAATCCGCAAGGGGCATAAGCTGTATCAGGTACCCGAAGCGTTCGTGCGTATATGGGGCTGCATGCGCTGTATCTGGAAAGCATGGTGAAAGAGCAAATGAACGAGCATCGCTATCTTCACAGCCAATCGGTCGCACAGCTGTGTGTCGAATTGGCGCAGGCTCATGGTCTGGATACCAGGGCTGCCTATATTATGGGAATTGCACACGATGTATGCAAGCAGCTTCCGTATGAGAAAGCGAAGGCTGGATGCGTGCACATATGCCGGATCACCTGGAGGAAGCAGCCGCTATATGGCATGGCTATATCGGAGCGGATTATGTAAATAAGGTGTTTCATATCCGTGACCGCCGTATCCTGCAGGCGATATATCATCATGTGAAGGGAAGGAATCGTACGGATTTTGACCGTATTCTGTTTATCGCCGATAAGCTGGATCCCTCGCGCGGTTATGATTCCCGTCGGGAAATAGAAATCAGCAGGAAAAGTCTGCGGGAGGGCTACCGTGTTGTGAAGCAGCAGCAGGAGGCTTATCTGAGAAAAGAAGGCACATTGAAATAAGGTAAGGAGCTACTATATGGATGAATTATTAAGTATTGTACAAAAGGCAATTGATGAAAAAAAGGGGGAGAGGGCGCTGTTATATGATTTCCACGAGCTGAATCCCTTTATTGATCACGTTGTGATCTGCAGTGCGCCGAGTGTACGGCAGACACATGCGATTGCCGATAATATCAAGGACCGTGTTCGTGAAAACGGATACGAAATTCGTGCGATGGAAGGAAACAGTGAATCCCGCTGGGTGCTGGTGGATTTGAACAGCATCGTCGTTCATGTATTCATGAATGAGGAGCGTGACCATTTTCAGCTGGAGAAGCTGTATGCCGATCTGCCGCATGAGGATTTCTCCCTATGATGTATGAGCTGCTGGCACATGTCTATGATGCGCTGGTTAAGGATGATGAGGCAACTGCCTGCTGGGTGGAGCTGATCAAGGCGCATATCAGGGGGACAGAGCTGCTGGAGCTGGCCTGCGGGAGCGGGGAAATTACAATCGCTCTTGCACAGGAGGGCTACCACGTTGATGCGAGTGATCTTTCTGCTGCCATGATTGAAGAAGCAAAGAAGAAGGATGGCAGCGAGCAGGTGTCATGGAGTGTCATGGATATGTGTGATCTGCATACGGATAAAAGCTATGACGGTATCCTTTGTCTGTGCGACAGCTTCAATTATCTATTAAAGGACGAGCAGGTGCGTGCGTTGTTTCAGGGCGCTTACCGGCATCTGCGTGATAACGGTGTTTTTCTTGTAGATATGCATTCCATGGATCGCCTGGAGGAATTTGCAGAGGAATACAATGAAGCAGGACATGTTAAGGATTTGGAGTACCAGTGGACCATTGCCAGTGAGGATGACCGGATCTATCAGAATTTTGCTTTTTATGACAGCGAGGGTCGTGTGACACTGGAGCAGCATGAGCAAAGAGTTTATGAGCCTGCCTGGATTCTTGCGGAATTGAAAAACGCCGGTTTTCAGGTGGAGGTCTATACGGATTTTACACAGGCGGGAATCTGTGAGGGAGAAAAGCAGTTTTATATCTGCAGGAAAGCGGGAGGTATACAATGATTGCAGTGATTGCAGCAATGGATAAGGAAGTAGATGCAATCGTATCCATTATGGAAAGTCATGAGCATCTGATGAAAAGCGGAATTGACTTTGATAAGGGAATACTGGCGGGCAAAGAGCTGCTTGTGATGAAAAGCGGTGTCGGTAAAGGAAATGCCGGTATGGCAACGACGATTCTGCTGGAGAATTTTTCAATCGATTGTATCGTCAACATCGGGACGGCCGGAGGTCTGCAGGTGCAGCAGAATATTCTGGATGCCGTTATCAGTACACAGGTCGTTCAGCACGATTACGATACGAGTCCTGTGGATGGAGCTGATGGAATCGGTCTGTATTTTGAAGCGGACCAGGATCTTGGTGACATGTGCGAGCAGGCATTGAACAAGCTGGGCGTTGTGGTGCATCGCGGTCTGGTGGCAAGTGGAGATCAGTTCGTTGCCCGGGAAGCGCAGCTGCAACGGCTGAACGAGCTGTTTCCGGATGCAGTCTGTGCGGAGATGGAAGCCGGTGCGATTGCTCAGGTATGCGCTCATTATCATATCCCCTTTGTCGTCCTGCGCTCACTTTCCGATGTAGCACACAGTAAGGACTCCCATATGGATTTCATGACCTATGTAGAGCATGCCTCCTCACGCAGTGCAAGCTTCTGCAGGGAGCTGATGAAGTGCATGGCATAAGACGGAAAACCCGTCTTTTTTTCTTACAATTTTATCCGTTGCGTGGGCATAGATTGCGATTTCTGATATAATGATAAGGCGGAGTGAGTTTGCAGCTGTTTCTAAATCTGCAAAGGTTTTTTCAAGACAAATCCTCTAAAATTGTGTATAATAAAAGACAGAAGTGTAAAGGAGGTACGCAATGAAAATCAATGGAAAATCGCTGGCGGTAAGTATTGGTTTGCTTGCTGTACTGCTGATTGTACTGCTTGTGGAATCCTCGATCTTTATCAGTGGACCATCGCGTAAATACGAAGAAAAAATTGATGAACAGATGAGTGCCATCCGCGATACTTATAAGGAAATAAAAAACCTGCATCGTGATGCCTTCTATTACATTACCTATGTGGGAGAGGATGCGGATAATTATGTCTGGTTTAATGATAAGGGGAAGGCGATCGTATCCAGAAAAAAGGATACGGATCAGACGGATAAGGTAAAGCAGGAGGTGCAGAAGCGCTATGGTGCAAAGGATATACAGGTTGCACTGGGATATGGATATGATAATCCGGTGTATGCTGTAGAATGCTCTGCAGGACAGATTCTGCTGGATTATGACAGTCTGAAGGAAGTGTATTTTCTGAAAAAGGGAGAGGCTTAATATGGAGAAGTGGTGGAATGAACGCTTTATTAACCGCAGGGACTGGATTCTGGATCATTTAAAGGATTTGAGTCTAACCATTGAGGAGACGATGGTGGTGCTGATGATTGATTTTATGAATGAGCATCAGATACCGATCACACACGGTATTCTGGCAGATAAGCTGAAGAAGGATTCCGATGAAATTGATGATATCCTTTCTCATTTAAGTGCCAAGGGGTATCTGGCTCTGCAGTTTCAGAATGGGAAAATCCTGTTTAATATCGATGGCGTTTTTGCGGATAACAGTGAAAAAGTCTGGCGTTTGATCAGTCCTTATTCGATCTGTTTGAATCGGAGTTTGGCAGACCGCTGTCACAGATGGAGCTGCAGCGCATGGCCGACTGGCTGAAGGACTATGAGCAGAAGCTGATCTGTTATGCGCTGCGCGAAGCGCTGACCTACGATCACAAAAGCTTTGATTACATAGAGCGTATACTGGTGGAATGGAAAAACCGCGGTATGACTGCTGAGAAATACGAAGGGGGAGAGCGCTGATGACAACGGACGAAATTCTGGATATTCTGGAAGAGATGTTCCCCGATGCCCATTGTGAGCTGGAGCACAGGAATGCATTTGAATTGCTGGTAGCTGTTGTATTGTCAGCACAGACGACAGACGCTGCAGTCAATAAAGTAACGCCCGCCCTGTTTGAAGCCTTTAAAACGCCGCAGGCAATGGCGGAGGCAGATATACATGACATTGAGGATAAGATTCGCAGAATCGGCTTGTACCGCAACAAGGCGCGCTCTATTCAGAACCTCAGCAGATCACTGCTGGAATCCTTTAACGGCGTTGTGCCGGAAAGCATGAAGGAGCTGACCTCTCTGGCAGGGGTTGGTCGTAAGACTGCCAATGTTGTTCGCAGCGTCTGCTTTGATATCCCCAGCATTGCGGTGGATACGCATGTGGGAACGTATTTCCAAGCGACTGGGGCTTGCCAAGGTGCAGGACAGTGTGGAGGTCGTAGAACAGAAGCTGAAGCGTAAGCTGAAGCGGGAACGCTGGAACCGGCACATCATCTGTTTATCTTCTTCGGACGATATTTCTGTACGGCACGAAATCCGAAATGCGAGGAATGTCCGTTTAAGGAGTTTTGTAAAAAGGATAAGCTGGAAGCATATCGAAATTCCAAAAAGTCATAAAACGATCCATTGCGGGTCGTTTTTTGAATAAGATGAAATACTATGGAAGTATAATGAGACATGGCAAGCTAACGGCATTGCTGCTCTGATCTTGGATGCAGGTGGATTAAACGCTGTGTGTCCCAGACAAGCATGGTGTACGCGTTATGCATTTCTGTTTGAAAGCAGAAAGAAAAGGATGATTCCACATGAGAATCACCCTTTTTTTAAACATTATCTGCATTTATTGTGCAGGCTTTAAAACCTCTGTCAGGGCAGCGTTTACTTTAGCTGTCTGTTCATCGATCTGTGCCTGTGTGGCATTTGCATCCCCATATACTGTTTTTGCGACATTTAATATACTTTCAAATTGTAGAATACTTTCTACCGTATAGGAGTTGCGGTTGATGGCGTTTCCTTTGTTGATTGCTTCATTTAATGCATCACGACTGATTACCGGCTTCTGTACCAGCGTGTTGATGGCATTGTTCACGGCAGAGGTTTGTGCATCAATTTGTGCCTGTGTGGATTTTTTATTGTCATAGACTGATTTTGCGCTGTTTACAGCAGCGTTTAATGCATGGATGCTCTCTGGTGTATACAGAGAGGTATTGATGCCTGCCGCCTTGGTAAGGGCAGCATTCAGACTGCTCTTATTTGCGCTGGATACCAGACCGTTCAACTGCCTGCAAATCTGCCTTCGCCTTATCAATATCCTCCTGTGGAGCCATATCATCCTTTAGAATTTTTTCCGCAGCTGCAATTGCCGCCTGCAGCTTGCTGTAGGTTTCCGCCGTATAATCAGAAGATTTCATACCCTTGGCAGAGCTTACTGCAGATTTCAATGCCTTATTGTTTGTTTTGGAATTAGCGATTGTTAATGGATTGTTCTGCTTGGCAGTTGCCAGCCATTCGGACTTGATCATACCGCCGCCATAGCTGCTGATGCCGCCCGGACTGGATATCATATGCTCATTTCCGGTTGCGATGCTGTCCAGCATATATTTGTTGATCCAGCCGGAATATTGGCATTCAGTATTTCTTCGCTGATATATGTAGCTTGCCCTCAATACCGCTGTCAAAGCCGCTCCACGTAGCGATGGTGTATTCGCTTGTGTAATTGATCATCCATTCATCCTTCATAGGGCCGCCATACTTCCAGGCATCATCCGCCCAGTCACTCGTTCCGGTCTTTCCATATACCGGATAGGCACCAAAGCCTAAACGGCTCATTAAATTCCAACCACTGTCTTTCCCGAAAATTGCACGGTAAAGCAGATCGCTGGTCATGTAGGCAGCCTGCGGAGATAGCGGCTGATGTGTTTGAACCTTTGCCTTGATGGTTTTATCTTCGTTTTTGTATACGATTTTCCGTACCATATGCGCCTCATTGTAGGTGCCGCCATTTGCTAGTGTCGCATAAGCCGCTGCCATTTCGGTAGGGGAGGCCATCATACCGGAAGCCCCTATGGAATACTGAATATCCATGTTCTTTGCGACATCCGGATCAAAGCCCATTTTCTTGGCATAGCTGATCATTTCATCATAGCCAACGCGATTTAACAGGGCATCAAAGGTTTGTACAGCAGGGGTGTTCAAAGACTGTGCAATCGCACGCTCCATGGATACCTTGCCATTGTATGAACCGTTTGCATTGATAACATTCCAGTTACCGAAGCTGATTGCCTTGTCTACAAATACACGGGAGGTACAGTAACCAATCTTATCAAAGGATGGAGCGTAATCAAAGATCGGTTTGATACTGGAACCAGGCTGATGCGGCTCACGGAAACGGAAATGCACCTGACCGTCTGCGGATTTGATGTCGGTTCTGCCTGCACTCACAGCGATAACTTCACCGTTTTTGTTATTCAGAACAGTAAAGCCGATTTGATAATACTTGTTATCGGTTAAGCCGACGACCTTTCCGCTGGATGCCTTGTTCGCGGCCTTTTGTGCATTGATGTCCAGTGCTGTGTATACCTTCATTGGCGTGGTAGCCGGATCAACCCCGTATTTATCGATGATTCATCCGCCGCCGCACGCACGTAGTCCTTATAAGGGTCCAGTTCAGCAGCATCCGGCTCTCCGGCAACCTGAAACGCCAGCTTTGTTGCTTTTGCCAGCTTGTATTCTGTCTCTGTTATGTAGCCGTGATTCAGCATCTGATACAGTGTTTCATCCCGCCGCTTCATTGCCTGCTGATAGTAATTGTCACCATCGATGATGCCGTTGTAGGGATTGTTGCTGTTTGGCGCATTGATAACGCCGGCGAGGAAAGCACTTTCCGACAGGTTCAGATCCTCTACATTTTTGCCAAAGTAATATTGTGCACCTTTTTGGATTCCACGGGTATGCTGCCCGAAGTTGATCTGATTCAGGTATCTTGTCATGATGTCTTCCTTGCTCAATTCGTCATCCAGACACATGCTCAGATAAATTTCCTGAATTTTGCGTTCGATTTTTTCCTTGGTGCTGAAATATTTTCCTTCCTTCTGCATCTTGTCTTCCACAGGCTTCATGATGAAATTGTCGACCGTCTGCATGGTCAGCGTAGAGCCTCCCTGTGAAAGGTCACCGGATTTCATATTGTTGAATGCGCTGGAGATAAAACGGGGAAGGTCAAATCCGTTATGAGAATAAAAACGGGAATCCTCAATAGCCAGAAAAGCATCAATTGTTGATTGCGGAACCTGTTCATAGGTGATGTTTTCGCGGCTTTCTTCTCCCAGCTCTCCGATGATTGTCTTTCCGTCACTTGCATAGAATACAGACGGCTCGTCACTTTTCATCTTTTCTACCATTCCATCAGGATCAGCCTTATGTGCGATGTGGTAAAGCAGATAAGCACCTGTCCCGCTGCCAAGTAAGGCGATTGTCAGAAAAGCAATGATAATGCCGTTGACGATTTTACGCCCTCTGCTTAGCTTGCCTTTGTTTTTCTCAGGCTTCTTTTTACGATTGGCAGAGTCTGCTTCCTCAGCATCCTCACTGACAAGCATTTCCTCATTCAGTATGTCCGTGTTGACAGCTTCTGCCGAAACAGGCTCCTGCACAGCTTGCTCTGATAAAGGTTCGTCCTCAGAAGCGACGTCTTCTTCCAGGCTTGCTTCTGGAGTGTCCTCTGCAGGGATAGCTTCTTCATTCAATATATCCGTTTCGACAGCTGCTGCCGAAACAGGCTCCTGCACAGCTTGCTCTGATAAAGGTTCATCTTCAGAAGCGACGTCTTCTTCCAGGCTTGCTTCTGGAGAGTCTTCTGCAGGGAAAGCTTTTCCATTCAGTATGTCTGTGTCGACAGCTTCTGCTGAAACAGGCTCCTGCACAGCTTGCTCTGAAAAAGTCTCATCCTCAGAAGAGGCGTTTTCTAGGCTTGCTTTTGGAGAGTTTTCTGCAGGGATAGCCTCCTCAGAAACGGCTGTATCTGCAGAAGCATTCTCTGCGGTGTTGAAATCAGACGGCATTCCTTCTGCACCAGCTTCTGTCTTTGCAGCTGCTGTATCGGATACTTCTGTTGTGGCTGACGTTTTTTCTTCATCAGTATCATTTTCCGTCGCTTCAGCTTTCGTATCAGCGTCAACTGGGGCTTTTCTGTATCCTGTGCAGGTTCAGTCTCCAATGCTGTCTCAACCGGTACTGCTTCCTTTTCCTGTGAAGCTGACGTATCAGCTTCCGTGGAGCCTTCCATTTTCACAGAAGCCTGTGAATCCATGTCATCTGTTGTTTCTAAGGTGTCCTTTGCTTCTGGTTGCTGCGGTGATGCATTCACATCAACCGTTTCCTCGTTTGGATTTTGTTCCATATGATTTTTCCTCCTTGAAGTACAGGGCATCGACGTTATCAAGATAACATAATCTCGGTGTCAGACCCATACGGATAAGGGAACCTACTTCCTTCACTTTCATGTAAGATATCGATTTGCGTTCTCCCTCATAGTACATGTCAATCAGTATTGCGGCATCGATCAGATAGGTTTCTTCGAAGCAGGTGAAACGGATAATGAAAAATCCGATTCCTCCATGCTGTATCACCTTTTTTAAATGCTCAATCTGATGTGGATGAATGCTTTTGAAGGGGAACGAGGTCTTCTGCCTTGTTTCCTTTGCTTCAAAATCGATAGCTCTTCCACGATAGATACCGTTGTAATCTGTTGTACTTGGTGTTTTATAATAGGCTTCCGTAATTTTGGCGGCACTGCGCTCAGGGTAATCAACCTTGACAACCTGTATCGGTGTCGGCTTCTTATGTATCAATGCACGATCGCAGCTGCAGTAATATGCATTGGAATCATTCAAATCATTCTCCAACGACATCCCTCTTCCCATGTGGTTATCCTGGGCTTTAACGGCTGGTGTCGGCATCACTTTTCTATTTGGATTATCCTATCACATTTATCACCTTTTTCTATTATATACAAATTTCCTTCTTATTTCTACTTTTGCGGGCAATGTTGTTGGAAAAATTTACTTTTATAAAGGTAAAGAATAAAAGACAGGATCATAAATCGATCCTGTCCTGCTTTATGGTGCCGGTGTTTGATTATTCTGGTTGTTCTGGGTGTTTGTCCGAAGGAGGTGTTGTACCGTTGCCGTTGTTTGCGTCGCCACCGGTATCCGGCGGTGGTGTGGTTTGCACAGGGGAGCTGATACAATTCTGCACAGCTGTATTGATGGCAGCGGTCGCCGCATCAATCTGTTCCTGCGTACTGTCCTTATTCGCAAGCACACTGTTACCGCTGCTGATTGCACTTTGCAAAGCCGCAACCTTATCGCTTTGATATTTGGTGGTATCCACATAGCCCTGCGCACTGTTCAGGGCCGAGCTCAGTGCCGAGGTATCCGTCTTCGGTGTTTCCTCTTTCTTTACAAGTCCCTGCATGGCGGCTTCCAATGCACTTCGTGCCGCATCGATTTCCTCCTGTGTTGCCGCAGAGTTCGCCATCACTTTTCGTGCCGCATCCAGAGCTTCCTTCAGCTTGGCATAGCTTTCCGCCGTATAATCATCTGCATTCATGCCTGCAGCACTGGATATTGCCGCTTCCAGCTTGCTGTTGGTGACATTCGCATTTTGTTCTGTCATCGGGTTGTTCTTTGCTGCCGAAGAGAGCCATTCGGTCTTGATCAGACCGCCGCCATAGGAGCTGATGCCATCCGGCTGTTGAATACGAACAGCGTTGGAGCTGATGGTATCCAGCATGGATTTGTTGATCCAGCCGGGGATATTTGCGTTAATCATATCCATTGTGAAATATGCGCCTTCCTTTGCTGCATCAAAGCCTGACCAGGTCGCGATTGTGTATTCGCTTGTATAATTTATCATCCATTCATCCTTCATTGCGAGAACGGGAATACCGTATGCCACACCCAAGTCGGCCCAGTCACTGGTACCTGTCTTACCATAGACAGGATAGGCGCCGAAGCCAAGGGAACCCATCAGGTTTTCACCCTTTGTTTTGCCGTTTACTGCCTTGTACAGCAGATCACTCATCATATAAGCTGCCTGCTCGGACATGACGCGCGTTTTCTTCGGCTTGTTGTCGAAGGTTCTGGATTCATCCTTATATTCCACCTTTGTGACCATGTGCGGTTCAATATAATAGCCGCCATTAGCCAGGGCTGCATAGGCAGCTGCCATTTGCGTCGTGGAGCCCTTCATTTCCGCACCACCGATCGGAATACTGAAGACTGAAGGCATCGGCAACCGAATCACTGAAGCCTAAATTCTTTAGATACTGAATCATTGCATCCTGCCCTTCACTCTCCAGAAGAGCCTGCAGGGATTGCACGGCAATCGTATTCAGGGACTTGGATACAGCACGCTCCAGGCTGACCTTTCCATAGAAATTGCCATCGGAGTTCTGTACAGACCATCCGGTAATATTCAGCGGCTTATCCTCCATGACACGGGAGGTAGCCCATCCCAGCTTATCAAAGGTTGGCGCATAATCCAGCAGCGGCTTGATGGTGGAGCCAACACTCTTCGGCTCTGTATAGCGATTCAAATAGGTCTTGGATTCCACATCGCCGCGGCCTCCGGAAACGGCGACGATTTCGCCGGTCTGATTGTTTAAAACAGTGAATCCGATTTGGAAATTGCTGTCCGAGAAGAATTCGACAGACCTACGCTGGATAATTCATTGGCATGATCCTGTGCATGGATATCCAGGGATGTATAGATTTTCATGGGAACAAGTGCAGGATCCTCTCCGGTAAGCGCCTGTACTTCCTTCGCAGCTTCATATACATAGTCGTAATATTTATCAGAGCCGGCAGATGATTTTTTCTTCTCTCCGGTCAGCTGGAATGCCAGCTTTGTGCTTTTTGCCAGCTTGTATTCGGTTTCCGTAATATAGCCGTGCTTCAGCATCAGATTCAGTGTTTCATCTCTACGCTCACTCGCATACTGATAGAAGTTATCACCGGTGCTCTTGTCGTAGCCACGGTTAGGGATTATAGCTGTTTGGTGCGTTGATGACACCGGCCAGAAAGGCACTTTCCGTCAGATTTAATTCCTCAACATTCTTACCAAAATAATATTCAGCACCTTTTGAATACCGCGGGCACTGTCACCGAAATTGATTTCATTCAGATACTTCGTAATGATTTCTT
>ENA-OQCK01000458-OQCK01000458.1-human-gut-metagenome-genome-assembly--contig:-NODE-458-length-22272-cov-9.182795_pt1 | contig 22272 bp, 27 predicted proteins | sample MGYA00242498_ERZ504578 | MGnify/ENA primary metagenome ERZ504578 (study PRJEB26092, sample SAMD00036229) | human gut metagenome | host: Homo sapiens | study: EMG produced TPA metagenomics assembly of...
CGAGGCTCAAGGGCTTGCCATAATTCCTCGGTAATAAACGGCATGAAAGGATGAAGCAAACGAAGCAAGGCATCGAAGAAACCTAACGTAGCCTCATAAGTAGCCTTGTCGATCGGCTGCTGATACCCCGGTTTTACCATCTCCAGATACCATGAGGAGAACTCATCCCAGAACAATTTATAGACAGCCATCATGCTTCGCTCAGACGATATTTACTGAAAGAGTCGTCTACCTCGCAATCGTCTTATCCAGCTGCATCTTGAACCATTTCACGGCGATAGCGGAAGCCTCCGGCTGAGCGATCGTATCGTCTACCGTCCAGCCTTTTACCAAGCGGAAAGCGTTCCAGATCTTATTATTAAAGTTACGTCCTTGCTCGCACAAAGCATCATCGAAAGGAATATCATTTCCGGCAGGAGCCGCGAGCATCAAGCCCATACGCACGCCGTCCGCACCGTATTGCTCGATCAATTGCAACGGATCGGGAGAGTTTCCTAAAGATTTGGACATCTTACGTCCCAGCTTATCGCGAACGATACCCGTAAAGTAGACGCTCTTGAACGGCATTTTCCCTCTGTACTCATAGCCGGCCATAATCATACGGGCTACCCAGAAGAAAATAATATCCGGTCCGGTTACCAAATCACTGGTCGGATAGTAATAATTGATTTCCTCGTTATCCGGGTTATTGATACCGTCGAACAGGGAGATCGGCCACAGCCAAGAAGAGAACCAAGTGTCCAATACGTCCTCGTCCTGACGCAAATCAGACAGGGTCAGATTCGGGTTACCGCATTTCTCTTTCGCCAGTTCCAAAGCTTTCTCTTCCGTCTCGGCTACCACGTAACCACCTTCCGGCAAGAAGTAAGCCGGGATACGGTGTCCCCACCAAAGTTGACGGCTGATACACCAGTCCTTGATATTCTCCATCCAATGACGGTAGGTGTTCTTGAATTTCGGCGGATAGAACTTGATATCGTCGTTCATGACCGGCTCCAAGGCGATCTGGCTAGATGTTCCATCTTCAAGAACCATTGCATAGACAATTTCGGCTCGATAGGCACGTTCGTACGCTCCGAGAAGCCCACCTTGTTCTCGTAAGCCTCTACCTTCTCCAAAAGACCGGCGTTACGCAAGTCTTCCTCGATTTGCTTGCGGACATCGAAACGATCCATGCCCACATACAGGCCGGCGGCCTCGCTCAGCGTACCGTTATCGTTGAATATATCGATAGAAGGCAAATTATATTTCTCGCCCAACATATAGTCGTTACATCATGTGCAGGGGTCACTTTCAAACAGCCCGTACCGAACTCTATATCCACGTAATCATCCTCGATCACCGGAATCTCACGGCCTACCAGCGGAACGATCACTTTCTTTCCTCTCAGATGTTGGTTCTTCGGGTCGTTCGGGTTGATACACATCGCCGTATCTCCCATAATCGTCTCCGGACGGGTAGTGGCGACAATGGCGTATCCCTCCTCGCCTACGATCTTATAGCGAAGATAGTACAACTTGCTATGCTCTTCCTTATAGATAACCTCCTCGTCGGACAGGGCCGTCAACGCCTTCGGGTCCCAATTCACCATACGGACACCCCGGTAGATCAAACCTTTCTTATATAGATCGACAAAAACCTTGATGACGCTCTCCGAACGTTTCTCGTCCATCGTGAACGCCGTACGATCCCAATCGCAGGAAGCACCCAATTTACGAAGTTGCTTCAAGATAATGCCGCCATGCTCTTCTTTCCATTCCCAAGCGTGCCGCAAGAACTCGTCGCGAGTCAGATCGGTCTTCTTGATCCCTTGCCCGGCCAAACGATTCACCACTTTCGCCTCCGTAGCGATCGAAGCATGGTCGTACCGGTACCCAACAAGCGTTCTTACCCATCATACGGGCACGGCGAACAAGATATCTTGGATCGTATTGTTAAGCATATGTCCCATGTGCAATACGCCGGTGACGTTAGGGGGCGGGATTACGATCGTGTACGGCTCACGGCCGTCTGGCTTTGACTTGAAGAAGCCGTTATCCAACCAATACTGATACCACTTCCCTCTACTTCAGCGGGATTGTACTTACTAGCGATTTCCATATTTTTATAACTAATTAGTCTTTACACATTTCTCGATCCGCAAAAGTACAAAAAATATAGACAAAAAACGCTGAGCATCGGGAAATATAGTCGGCCGAGACAATAGGCATTCCCTGTCGGACACGCCACTATTCTACAAACCACGACGTGGTTTATACAGACCAAGCCGTGGATTGTACAGATCACGACGTGATTTATAAGGACCACGCCGCTATTTTGAAAATAGAGTGAATGGCAATTACTTTTACATCCGGGGATTTGAAGGTTTATTCCTATAACAAGCAAACTATTTATAACGGTTTTTTCTATTCCGCGCTATTGCAGTTTCGCGTAAATGCCTGTATCTTCGCGTACTATAAAAAATAGATATGAGAAAGCGATCTGAGTATAAAGGAGGGGATAATCGACGTAAACCCTCTAAAGAACGACAGGTAACGGTGGGTGAAAGTAACACTTTGCTACCTTTCCTGTTCGAGTTATTAAAAGAACAAAGCCGTTCATCCGTGAAAGGATTATTGAGCAGGGGACAGATCTCGGTAAACGGGAAAGTCACCCGGCAGTTCGATGCCCCGCTGAACCCTAACGATACGGTCGGGATCAACTATGGAAGAGGGAAGGTGGAATTCAACAATCCGTTACTTAGAATTGTTTGGGAAGATGATGACCTCATCGTGATCAACAAGCGGGAAGGTTTGCTATCCGTATCTACCGATCGTATCAAGGAGCGTACGGCCTACCGTATACTGAGCGATTACTTGAAAGAATGCGACCCTCGCAACAAGATATTCGTCTTGCACCGTCTGGACCGAGACACATCGGGTATCATGATGTTCGCCAAGAACCAGAAGGTAAAAGAGCAACTACAGTCCAACTGGAGCGAGGCTATCACGCAACGGACCTATGTGGCCGTGATAGAGGGACGGCCGGAGAAAGACACGGATTGATCGTATCCAACCTCGTGGAGAACAAGCATATGCAAGTGTACGTGACACAAGATGGTGACGGGAAGGAAGCGATCACACGCTACCGACTCCTGCAAACGAACAATCGTTATTCGCTCGTGGAACTCGATCTGGAGACGGGACGCAAGAACCAAATCCGTGCGCAGATGCAATCCATCGGGCATCCGATAGCCGGAGACTCTAAATATGGGGCGGAGACAAATCCTGCCGGACGCTTGATGCTCCATGCCCGCAGGCTCTGTTTCATCCATCCGGTAACAGGCGAGGAGATGCGCTTCGAGACACGGATCCCGGAGAAATTCACATCGACAGCAAAGTAATCTATCAATAAAGGACAAAAAATGAAGAAACTCATCAGTTCGATCATGCTGGCGCTAATAGCGCTGGTAGCGCAGGCGCAAATACTTACGCCTGTCAAGTGGAAAATTAAACTAGACGACAAGGGCGGCGCACCCGAGAAAGAGATCGTCTTTACCGCCACGGCGGACAAAGGTTGGCACCTGTATGACATGAACCTGCCGGAAGGAGGTCCTGTTTCTACATCTTTCACATTTGAGACATTGAATGGAGCTGAACTGATTGGTCAACCGGTTCCTTCAGTAAAGCCGACCACGGTTTACGACGAGCAATTTGCCATGAATCTTCGTTGGTATCCGGGTACGGTATCGTTCACCCAAAACTAAAGGTTACCGATCCCGCTAAATTCAAGGCGGAGGGCGAGGTGGAATTTATGGCTTGTAATGACGAGACTTGTCTTCCCCCGGATCAAATACCTTTCTCTTTCGATAAGAAAAGTATCCATGTAGATCCAGCTCTGGCAGCTAACAGCTCGACTACAGAGGTGGATAAAGAGGACGCCACGGCCATACAGCCGGATACGCAAGTCGTAGCGGAAGAGGCCAGCGAGTTGAACACTCCGGACCCTGCCGCTAAAGAGACACCGGCTACGACATCCCCTAAAGCGTCCGACAGCTTAACCGACAGCCCGAATCTTTGGTCTCCGGTGATCGACCAATTGAAATCGTTCGGCGACGCTACGGTATCGGCGGCGGATACCTCTTGGTTATTCATCTTCTTCGCGGGTTTCTTGGGAGGTTTGATCGCCTTATTGACTCCTTGCGTTTGGCCGATGATCCCTATGACGGTTAGCTTCTTCCTAAAACGTACGAAAGATCGTAAGAAAGCGATTCGCGACGCTATCACCTATGGATTATCTATTATCGTAATCTATTTGGTTATGGGCTTGTTGATTACCGGTATCTTCGGTGCGAGCGCATTGAATGATTTATCAACGAACGCGATCTTTAATATCCTGTTCTTCTTGTTGCTGGTAGTATTCGCAGTCTCCTTCTTCGGAGCCTTCGAGCTGGTATTACCTGCGTCATGGACTAGCAAATTGGATAGCAAGGCCGATTCAACGACCGGCGTATTGAGTATATTCTTTATGTCGTTCACGTTGGTGTTGGTATCTTTCTCTTGTACGGGTCCGATTATCGGGACCTTGTTGGTACAGGCTGCTTCTATGGGTACGGCGGTAGGACCGGCTATCGGTATGTTCGGTTTCGCCTTGGCGTTATCCATCCCGTTCAGTGTCTTCGCCATCTTCCCGAATATGCTGCAAAGTATGCCGAAATCCGGCGGATGGTTGAATTCAGTGAAGGTCGTATTGGGCTTCTTGGAGTTGGCATTGGCTTTGAAGTTCCTTTCCGTAGCGGACTTAGCGTATGGCTGGCGTTTACTAGACCGTGAGGCTTTTATCGTGCTTTGGATCGTGATCTTCAGCTTATTGGGTGTTTATTTATTAGGAAAGATCAAGTTTAGCCATGATAGCGAAGTAAAATATGTATCTGTTCCTCGTCTGTTTATGGCGATTATCTCTTTCGCTTTCGCCATTTACATGGTTCCGGGACTTTGGGGCGCTCCGTTAAAGGCGATCAGCGCATTCGCTCCTCCGTTGTATACACAAGATTTCAATCTATACAAAAACGAGGTACACGCTGCGTTCGACGATTATGAATCCGGTATGGCTTATGCAAGAAGGTAAATAAACCCGTCATGATCGACTTCTCCGGTTTCGGTTGCGTAAACTGCCGTAAGATGGAGGCTTCCGTTTGGACGGATCCTAAGGTGAAGCAAATGCTAGAAAATGATTACGTGCTAATCACTCTCATGGTAGACGATAAGACAAAACTCCCGCAACCCATCGAGATCCAAGAGAACGGAAAGACTCGTAAGCTGAAGACGATCGGTGATAAATGGAGTTATTTGCAACGAAGCAAGTTCGGTTCTAACGCCCAGCCATTCTACATCTTATTGAATGACGAGGGACAGCCGCTCGGACCTTCATACGCATTCAATGAGGATGTTTCCAAATACATCCAGTTCCTTCAAAACGGATTGAAAGAATTCAAGAAAGAACAACAATAAAACAAACAGAGGGCCGGGTTCTACCCTGCCCTCTTTCTTTTACAATCATTATAGAATAAGTAAATAATATGGCAACTAGAGAAGAGAAGATGGAAGCCTTCGGGCAATTACTCGACATTCTGGATGAATTACGGGTAAAATGCCCATGGGATCGTAAACAGACAAACGAGAGCCTCCGCACGAATACAATCGAGGAAACCTATGAATTATGCGAGGCCCTGATGCGTGAGGATAACACAAACATAAAAAAGGAATTAGGAGACCTGTTATTGCACATCGTCTTTTACTCCAAGATCGGCGAGGAAAAAGAAGCTTTCGATATCAAGGATGTCTGCGACAGCCTTTGCCAGAAACTGATTTACCGCCATCCACACGTATTCGGAGATACCTCCGCCGATACCGCCCAAAAGGTAGAGCAAAGCTGGGAGCAGCTTAAATTGAAAGAAAAGGGGGGTAACAAAACCGTGCTGGAAGGTGTTCCCGCTTCCCTCCCATCCGTAGTAAAAGCGCATCGTATCCAAGATAAGGCCCGTAACGTAGGTTTCGACTGGGAACAACGGGATCAAGTATGGGATAAGGTACAGGAGGAATTTAATGAGTTGAAAACCGAGATAGACAGGATGGACGCAGATAAGATGGAAGCTGAGTTCGGAGATCTCTTCTTTAGCTTGATCAACGCTGCCCGCCTATACAAAATAAATCCGGACAACGCATTGGAACGCACGAACCAGAAGTTTATCCGCCGTTTTAATTATCTGGAGGAACATACGATCCAAGAAGGTCGTTCCTTGAAAGATATGACATTGGAGGAAATGGACCAACTATGGAATGAGGCCAAGGCCAAAGGCTTATAAAGCTAGGATAAGGCAAAACAAAAGGGGAACCGACATCACGTCGCCACCCTCCCTTAACTTAAACGCCAAAACTAAATCTAAACAAAAAACACAAATAATGATAATATTTTACTTTTTCTGTTTTTCTTCCTTCTTGTTGTCCCGACCACTCTTCATAAAATTCCGGACAAACTTATATTCCGCATTTCGGTACTTATAGACCTTTTCGGGAGAAAGTATCTTCTTGAATCTCTCAAAATACTCTTTTTCCAACTGTGCCTCTTTTATCTCAACATCCAGACATTCGTCTATCACTTTGTTATAATCAGCATCTGTCGGATTCTCCTTATGTCGAATTTCTTTTGATAACTTACGACATTCACGACCTACCTCAAATTTTTTCTGTCGCAACTCATTGCATAAAGGAATAAATTGTGCAGCTTCCTCAGGTGTAAGGCCAACTTCAGCCGTAATAAAAGCATTCCGCCTTGCTTCGAACGCTTCTCTATCAAAATGTCTTTGCTCTTTCTTCTCTTGTGCCGTAGCATTGAAAGAGAGTAGAACCGAAATCGCTACAAATGTAATGAAAAATATTTTATTCATACAAGTATTATTACAAAAATCTTCGATAAAATTACTATTTTAAACTTTATTCAGAATAGGAAAGTTCCTCATCTAAGAGATAATTGGCGTACTGAGCTTCCAAATACTCCAAATACTCCTCATCTTCTTCCGCTTCAATAGCGTCTAAAGCCGTTGTCGGGACTTCCGTCCGGACCAGTAAAGAATCAGACGCAGTACTACCATCGGAACCGTTTATTCCCACGATAGCCTTGAAAAACAAACCAAGACCAGCGAATACCGCAGCCATGTACAACCACGGACGAACACGATCCATTAAGGAAATCCGTTTCGCCCTCTCCTCCGGCTTCTCGGGGAGCTGACTCATGATCCGCTCCGTAAGCCCTTCCATATACCCTTCCGGTACAGTGAAAGGATTAGTTCCTTTCAAGCGATCTAGGTTGTTTTCTTCTTTTTTCATACTTTTTCTCTTTTTATATTGCTTTGACTGCGATTCGGGCAAAAGGTTTAAACCTCTTTTGTTAAAAACTCCTCGATTTTTTTCACCGCATGATGATACGAGGCCTTCAAAGCCCCGACAGAGTACCTAGTATCTCGGACATCTCCTCGTACTTCATCTCCTCGTTATACTTCATATTGAAAACCAAGCGTTGTTTCTCCGGCAAGGTAAGAATAGCGTTTTGCAATCTTACCTGTATCTCGTCACCATCGAAGTATTCATCACCTTTCAAACGATCCAGCAAAAAGGTATCCGCATCGTCGATAGATACGTTATTCATATTTCGCTGTTTATTCAGGAAAGTAATGCACTCGTTGATCGCGATCTTATAAAGCCATGTAGATAATTTGGCCTCACCACGAAAAAGCTCGATGTTCGTCCAAGCTTTCAAAAATGTATTTTGGAGTAAGTCGTTCGCATCCTCATGATCCAGTACCATCTTTCGTATATGCCAATACAACTTCTCGCCATACAAGCTTACGACCTTGGCGAAGGCCTCACGTTGTCGGGCCGGGTCCCGGAGCTGTACTACAATTTCGTCTTCTGTATAGGATTGCATTTTTTCTATTTTGGGAAGTGCCCAGAACAGGACTCGAACCTGCACGATCGCAAAACCACTCGCACCTGAAACGAGCGCGTCTACCAATTCCGCCACCTGGGCTTTTTTTAATCATTCTGAAGCGCAACCTATCGGTATTGCGCATACAAAGGTAATCGTTTTTTCCAATTAGCAAGCAAATGAAAATAAAAAAAGCGACCGTCCCTTCCGGAACGGCCGCCCATATCATTAATCACGGGAGTCGATTACATCATACCGCCCATTCCGCCACCCATACCCGGTTCATCGGAGGCATAGCCGGAGTCTCTTCTTTCTTCTCTGCGATCACACACTCTGTAGTCAAGAACATACCAGCGATAGAAGCAGCGTTCTCCAATGCTACGCGAGTTACCTTAGCCGGGTCGATTACACCAGCCTCGCACAAATTCTCGAAACAGTCCTTACGAGCGTTGTAACCGAAGTCGCCCTTGCCTTCCTTCACTTTCTGAACGATAACGGCACCTTCTTTACCAGCGTTAGCTACGATCTGGCGAAGCGGCTCCTCGATAGCGCGCTTAACGATCTCGATACCTGTAGTCTCGTCCTCGTTGTCGCCCTTCATGCCTTCCAATGCATCGATAGCACGGATATAGCTACACCACCACCGGGCACCGTACCTTCTTCGATAGCGGCACGAGTTGCGTGCAATGCGTCATCCACACGGTCTTTCTTCTCTTTCATCTCAACCTCAGAAGGAGCACCTACGTAAAGAACAGCTACACCGCCGGCCATCTTAGCCAAACGCTCTTGCAATTTCTCTTTATCGTAATCAGATGTCGTGTTCTCCATCTGGATCTTGATCTGGCCGATACGAGCTTGGATAGCCTCCTTGTCACCAGCACCATTTACAATGGTAGTGGTATCTTTGTCTACCGTGATCTTCTCAGCGGTACCTAGCATATCCATTGTAGCACCTTCCAATTTCAAACCTTTCTCCTCAGAGATAACCGTACCGCCTGTCAATACAGCGATATCTTCCAACATAGCCTTACGACGGTCGCCGAAGCCCGGAGCCTTAACAGCGCAGATCTTCAAGGAACCACGCAGACGATTCACTACCAATGTAGCCAAAGCCTCACTGTCGATATCCTCAGCGATGATCAAAAGAGGACGTCCGCTCTGTACAGTCGGCTCAAGGATAGGAAGAAGGTCTTTTAATACGGAGATCTTCTTGTCATAGATCAAGATATACGGATTCTCCATCTGGCACTCCATCTTCTCTGTATCCGTTACGAAGTACGGAGAGATATAACCGCGGTCGAACTGCATACCCTCAACTACGTCAACTGTAGTTTCAGTACCTTTAGCTTCCTCAACCGTGATAACACCTTCAGTCTTCACACGTTGCATAGCCTCCGCAATCAACTTACCGATAGCCTCGTCACCATTTGCGGAGTCTTCGCTACATGCTCGATCTTCTCGAACTTATCACCTACAGCCTCAGCTTGGTTAGCGATGCTCTCTACAACCTTAGCGACAGCCTTGTCGATACCACGTTTCAAATCCATCGGGTTCGCTCCGGCAGTAACGTTCTTTAAACCGACACCAATGATAGACTGAGCCAAAACCGTAGCTGTAGTCGTACCGTCACCGGCGTTATCGTTTGTCTTGGAAGCCACTTCCTTAACCAATTGAGCACCCATGTTCTCGAACGGGCAAGTCAACTCTACTTCTTTAGCAACCGTTACACCATCTTTCGTGATGTGAGGAGCTCCGAATTTCTTCTCGATAATTACGTTACGACCTTTCGGGCTAATGTTACCTTAACGGCATTAGCAACTCATCCACACCTTTCTTCAAAAGGTCGCGGGCATCCATATCGTATTTAATCTCTTTTGCCATGATTGTATTTCTTTTTTAATATTGTTGTTTATAAAAATGAATTAGATAATAGCTAAAACGTCTGCTTGGCGCATGATCAAGTATTTCTCACCGTCTAGTTCGATTTCCGTACCCGCATACTTACCATACAATACGTTATCACCAACCTTTACAACCATCTCCTCGTCTTTCGTTCCGTTACCTACGGCTACAATCTCACCCTTTAAAGGTTTTTCCTTTGCTGAGTCAGGAATAATAATTCCACCTAATGTTTTCTCTTCCGCAGCGGCCGGCTTAATCAGCACGCGGTCTGCTAATGGTCTAATGTTCATTTTCTTGGTATTTTAAATGTTAATAATATTACTTTTTTAGTTATGAACTTTATGTTCACGCCTAAGCCTATGCGAATAGTGTGCCAAACGAATTCACCCGGGTTCGACTGACAATATTTCGGACGAAATGGACAAATATCCGAAGAGATAACTGACAACTTGTCTTTTTGCATCTCTCAAAAGAAGAATCAATCGACCAGTAGCGTATTCATGGAATATGCTTTTACGATCGGAGTATAGACTCGATCGCCTATGCGAATGGAAAGAGAATGATCATCACTGGTCTCATTGGCGATAATCAAGGCGATACTGTTATCCGGGTTACGGAATGCCAGCAGATTCGTATAGGCTCCTTCCGTTTCTAATTTATACGCACCGGGCTGGACATAATGGCTGACATGTTTCATCACGTAGTATTCCGGAGTATATCGATAGCTCTTGGTTTGCGGATCTACGACAACCAATGAGTTTTGCGCCCATCCCCAACGACTGATCCCTCCATTTTCCAAAGATATATTCCAATACATATAGGCAGAAACGCCATTATCCAGAAAATGTCGCATCAACCCCCAAGAATACATGGCACCCTTCCAATCGTTCTTGCCATCTCCACATTCTTGCTCGGTTTGGTAAAGCTTCAACCCGGGATAACGTTTGTGGATTCCGGCGATAGCTCCCTTACCCGCCCATTGGAAACCGACACCTTTTACATATTTACCACTAACAGGATCTGTCAATACCGTATCAACAAGCGACTCATTCGCACGTTCCATCGTGCCGAACATAATTTCCACTCCTTGAACCTGCATGGCCGGCCCGAGATAATTACCGATAAAATTAGCCAAAGAAGCCGATGTCCAACAACAACTCGGGAATATTTGCGCAGAGTTGAACTCGTTCTGAGGCATTACGGCAAAGATTGGAATTCCTTGTTTCTTATAGGCCTCGATAAATTTAGAGAAATAGAGGGCATAGGCTTTCAGGTAAAGAGAGTCTTGGATAAACATATCCATCCCCTCATGGACGACCTTATCGGCCGGCAAGCCATTTCGATACTTCTCGTCATAATTCTCACCCGTATAGGCAGAGGCATAGTGTTTGTTATATTTCATCCAAGCGGGAGGGCACCACGGGGAAGCCCACAAGCGTAAGTCCGGCTGATATTTCCGAGCGTTCTTGATAAAAGGGATCAAGGTTTGTTGGTCATTGGCGATGGTAAAATGTTCCATCGTGAAATCACCGTCTACCTCGTCATACGAATACCAATCACGGGAGAAATCATTTGCTCCTACAGGCATCCGGCAAATCGTGAAGTTGGCTCCGACTCCGGGGAAGAAAAGCTCTTCCATGATTTCCTCGCGTACACTTGGCTCCAGCTTACTCAAGGAAAGCCAACCCAGTTCATTAAAACAGGCTCCGAAACCATCGATTTGTTGTTGATGCTTTTCTGTTAGAATTGTTATATCAATATTAGGTATCGTATCCGCAAGGGCGGAGATCAGATCGGGTTGCTCAGCCCAAGGGGTATTCTCGGTTGTCGTTACCCACTCGGCACGGGGGATGAAAGAGCAGGAAGAAAGGTATAAAGATATTGAGAGTATAAAAACAGGTATTTTCATGGTCGTTTCATTAATTTATAAGTTTAGAACCATTTAAACACGGACTACACGATGACACGGATAAATACTAATACCGTGTCATCCGTGTAGTCCGTGTTCCATAATCCACTATTCTCTAAAAGCGTTCTATCAGCTCCTCGATAGTCACAAGGGTTTGCTCACCCGTGAGCATATTCTTTAAGTTGATTTTATTCTCGGCCATCTCATTCTCTCCGACTATCGCAACGAACGGGATTTTCTTAGCGTCCGCATATCCCATTTGCTTTTTCATCTTAGTAGACTCAGGATATAGCTCTGTACGAATCCCCGCCTTACGAACCTTAGCGATCAGCGGCAATAAATGAATCTCCTCTTTCTGTCCGAAGTTCACGAATAGAAGCTGTGTAGTCTTCAAAGATCCTTCCGGATATAAATCCAATTGGTTCAATACATCAAAGATACGATCAGCGCCGAAAGAGAAACCGACACCAGATACGCCTTCCATGCCAAATACCCCTGTCAGGTTGTCATAGCGACCACCACCCGTGATACTACCGATCTGTACGTCCAAGGCTTTCACCTCGAAAATCGCACCTGTATAATAGTTTAAGCCGCGAGCTAATGTCAGATCAAGCTCTAATTCCGCACGGATTGACGTATGAGAGATGCGCTCCAAAATAAAATCCAATTCGGCTACACCTTTCAAACCAGTCTCAGACGCAGATAATACCTCTTTCAAGGTAGCGATCTTTTCTTGATTTGAACCCTGCAGCATAATGATCGGCTGCAAACGCTCGATCGCCTCCTCGGGTAAACCCTTGGAACGAAGCTCTTCATTCACGTTGTCCAAGCCAATCTTATCCAGCTTGTCGATAGCTACCGTAATGTCTACGATCTTATCCGCCTCGCCTATGATTTCGGCAATACCGGAAGGATCTTACGATTGTTCATCTTGATACACACACGAATGCCAAAGCGATGGAACACCTCGTCCATAATCTGGATCAGCTCCACCTCATTGATCAAAGAATCAGAACCCACAACATCGCCATCACATTGGTAGAACTCCCGGTAACGTCCCTTTTGCGGACGATCTGCACGCCAAACCGGTTGGATCTGGTAGCGTTTGAACGGAAAACTGATCTCATTACGATGTTGTACCACATAACGAGCGAACGGAACGGTCAAATCATAACGCAAGCCTTTCTCACAAGCCTTAGCAGCAAATCTCAACGGGTTCTTTTCCATTAACTCCTCATCTGAGATGCCCGCGAAACAATCTCCGGAATTCAATATCTTGAAAAGGAGCTTATCCCCTTCCTCACCATATTTCCCCATCAATGTAGAAAGGTTTTCCATGGCAGGAGTCTCTATTTGCTGGAAGCCATACAAGTGAAATACTTCACGGATCGTGTTGAATATATAATTACGTTTCGCCATTTCCTCCGGCGAAAAATCCCGGGTACCTTTGGGTATGGAAGGTTTTTGCATGATCTTATGTTTTAAATGATTATTCTGTCCGCAAAGGTAATGTTTTTGCTCGAAATAAATAAGAAAATAACAATGCCCACTGTAAGGAGCTTACAATCGCAGTTATAAGCATCTTACAATGGGCATTCTAACATCTTTATAATGGGCATTCAAAGAAAGCCTCCTCCGAGACTTATCAATCCCTGCTTCTTCCCCCCAAGAATATCATTATATAATATAATAATGTAGCAAGCGAACCTAACGCGGCGACCACGTACGTATAAGCGGCGGAACGTAAAGCGTCCTCTGCCTTATCATGCGTATAAGCATTTGTTATACCGGCATTGCTCAACCACGCTAAAGCACGTTGGCTGGCATTGATCTCGACCGGAAGCGTGATAAAGCTAAATAGCGTAGTCGTAGCGAACAAGATTATACCGAATAACAATAGCTGAGGAAACGTATGCAATAATAACATACCACCCAGCAACACCCATGTCATGATATTAGAGGCGAAGCTAACAACCGGAACCAAAGCCGAACGCATCCGTAACGGAGCGTAAGCGGTAGCATGCTGCACAGCGTGACCGCACTCATGGGCGGCAACCGCAGCGGCGGCGATACTATTGCTATAATAAACCGACTCACTCAAGTTCACCGTCTGGTTAGCGGGATTGTAATGGTCCGTCAGATGTCCGGGTGTAGAAATCACCTTTACATCATAGATACCATTGTCATGCAACATCTTCTCAGCGACATCTTTTCCTGTCATGCCATTCGGCATAGGGATTTTCGAATACTTCTCAAACTTGCCCTGAAGGCGGGATGACACCAGCCAACTCAATAGCGCAAATCCAATAAATATAATCCAATACATACTCATAAATTTCTATCTTATTTAGTTTTATAAAACAACGACAAAAAGTTTGCCAAAGACAAAAATGGCAGGAGACACCCCTTGAGGAATGTGGTCTTCTGCCATTTTGTACGATTTATAACGAGTTTATTCTTCTGTATATCTGACAATCGTCTGTTCACGATCCGGTCCTACGGAAACGATCTTCACAGGCACACCCAGTTCTTCCTCCAAGAAAGAAAGGTAAGCGTTGAACTCCTCCGGGAACTCATCCTCGCTCTGCATCTTCGTCATGTCCGTCTTCCAACCCGGTAATTCCACGTATACAGGTTCGATCGTATCATCGATCTCATACGGGAACTCATTAGTCTCGACACCATTCATCTTATAAGCCACGCAAGCCTTGATCGTATCGAAGGTATCCAACACATCACTCTTCATCATGATCAATTGGCTTACACCGTTGATCATCACGGCATATTTCAAGGCAACCAAATCAATCCAGCCACAACGGCGTTTACGTCCCGTAACCGCACCGAACTCATGGCCTAATTGACCGATCCTATCTCCCACCTCATCGAACAACTCGGTCGGGAACGGACCGCTACCTACACGTGTACAGTAAGCCTTGAAGATACCATATACCTCACCGATATTCCGGGGAGAAATACCCAGTCCCGTGCAACATCCAGCACAGATCGTGTTAGAGGAAGTCACGAATGGATAAGAACCGAAGTCTATATCCAGCATCGTACCTTGAGCGCCTTCCGCCAAGACCGACTTACCTTCCTTCAAATAGTTATTGATGACATGCTCGCTATCAATCAACTTGAATTGTTTGAGGTAGTTCAAGGCCTCCATCCATTGAGCCTCCATCTCGGTTATATCATATTCATAGTTCAATGAACGCAAGATCGCTTCATGTTTTGCTTTAGCGGCCGCATATTTCTCTTCGAAGTTATGCAATAAATCGCCCACACGAACACCGTTACGGCTAATCTTATCCGTATAAGTCGGGCCGATACCCTTTCCTGTCGTACCGATCTTTCCGGAACCTTTTGCGGCCTCATAAGCGGCATCCAAGATCCGGTGAGTAGGTAAAATTAGGTGAGCTTTCTTAGAGATATAAAGCTGCTTGGTGATATCGTGACCACTCGCTGCCAATGATTCCGCTTCCTGCTTGAACAATAACGGGTCCAGAACGACACCGTTACCGATTACGTTTATCTTTCCACCTTGGAAAATACCGGAAGGAATCGAACGTAACACATACTTTTCCCCGTTAAACTCCAATGTATGTCCGGCATTAGGGCTCCTTGAAAACGAGTTACCACATCGTAATTCGGAGTCAGCACATCGACAACCTTGCCTTTGCCCTCGTCACCCCATTGCAATCCTAACAAAACGTCTACTTTCATCTTTTCTATATTTATTATAGGCTATTAATATTCTTATTTACCAGACCTTTGCAACTTAAACTTGCATTTACTGCACAGGCCATAAATGTACAAACAATAATACTCCGGCGTAAAACGAGAGACTTTCAAGTTTCTCATATCCGCTTCAACGTACTGTTTCGCAGCTCCCGGATGGCCCCGCATCTCGTACAAACCAAATGCAAATGCGTATCGGCATAAATCCTCAACTCATATTGCACCGACTGGACGGTTATTTGATGACGCACCACCAAACCGGCATCAACCAGTACATCCAACGTATTATAGAGTGTAGCCTTACTGACATGGAAGTTGTCTTGCTCCAACCGATCCGAAAGCATACACATATCAAAATGCCCGGGAAAAGCACATATCTCCTTGAATATAGCATATCTCTCCTCGGTTTTCCGCAGTTTCTTCTCCGTTAGATATTCGGTAAACAACGCACGCATTTCCGTATAAACTTTCGCTTCCATCTCCTAAAGACCGCACAAACGACAAAGTTAGCGCATTTATTTTAAACGCAAAGCCTTACCGATAATATTCAAACTCGAATTTTAATTCATTATAGATTTCTTGTAATTCCAGCGTGTTTCCCGCAGCCTCCTGAAATTCCTTGAAACCGTCTAGGATCCTTTCCGCATTCCCCTCGGATTGACGCCCATAAAACTTCATGGCTTGAATAGACGCTTGTTTCTCTTTCAGCGTAGACTTAAAACCCTTAGTCTCCGCCAGACTACTTAAGGTTTCTACCAAGAAAGATCCTAAAACCACAGAAGATAAGCTACCACCTCGCTTGAAATTCTCGGTCCAAGTAAGAAAGGCGACCGTGCGAGCGAACTCATTTTTCTTATCAGCAACCAGATCTAACGTGAAGTCCTCCATATAAGGCAGATGAACGAACAAGTTCCGGCAACAATGCTCCGCGATCTCCAAATAAGGAATCTCCTTGACCCAACGTTTCGCTTCCTCCAAAGGCAACTTCTCGGCGGGTTGGAGAAAGGTCGCCAATATCTTAAACTCACGAATATCTTCTTTCCATAGAGCCGCCGCCAGTTCTCCATTCGGTTTATGCTCGCGGGCGATTTCTTTTATTTCGGGGTACGGAACCCCGAAATTTAACTTATATACGATACCTTTCTCACGCATACTCGTAGAAATCACCCCGTTCATCGCCAAACGAAGTTGCTTGCGGATCTCCCTTATCTCGTCTTGTAAACTTTCCATCTATTAATTATTATAAGTCGGCAAGAAAGAATAATCACGGCCATAACGAAGCATCTGATCTGTATAACCTTCCGTGTAGTCCAAGACAATATCAGTAACCTCACCGTTAGAGTTCTTTACCTCTTTCATCACAGGATTGACAAAACCTTTATAGGGAGCCAAGTTTAACTTAGCATAGCGCTCCAAGACCTCCGCATGCAGCTCCGGATCTACTTTCACGCCGTATCCTTCAACAAGATTCTTTCCGGCCGCATAGTCACCCTCACTCTTGATACGTTGAATCTCAGCGAGCAATGTTCCAAACAACTCACGTAACCTCGGATAGTCATTCACAACCACATAGGTCTTTCCATCCCGTTTTTTCAGTTCGATCACATTCGCTTTCTTCCCTTTCTCGTAAGCCCACTTAGCGATCAACTGGCGGTTACGCATATGCGCCTCTTCTACATTCTTGCCTAGCTCGATGCGAACCAACTGGGTCATCAAGCCATTCATTATATATTTATAGTATTCCGATTTATAAGCTCGCCGTCCGGAAGCAATCCCAGTTCCACCAGCTTCGGATCTGCCAAATAATACAGGCCAAACAAATCCGCACGGGTTTCCTCCAGTGTAGAGCTATAGGCTTTCAGCGCATCCGGGTCTGTATTTTCCAGCAATTTACCGGAACCATGTCCCAGACACTCATGTAAATCCGTATGTAGATTATCCGTTAAGAAACCGTACTGCCTCATACCGTTCCGCTCCACGTCACTCCAAACAAACTCTTCGCTAAAGCCATTTCCCTGAGATGCCTTATCATAAGCCTCCGTGATATTCTCTATCGTAACAGACTTCGAGCCATGATCTCGACGAATCCAATCCGCATTTGGCAAATTGATACCGATCGGGGTAGCCGGATAGCAATCACCTCCCAACATAGATACCGTGATTACCTTAGCGCTGACTCCTTTCACCTTCTCTTTCTTGAAGCGCTTATCTACCGGAGAATGATCCTCAAACCATTGCGCATTATCACTGATGATTTTCGTACGCTTAGTCGCCTCCTTATTCGTAAAATTCACGGTAGACTCCCAGCTTGCTTTCATTCCTAACGGATCCCCATAAGTCTCAATAAAGCCATTCACGAAATCCACCTCCGAAGCTGTATCCTCTACCCAAAGGATCGAATAAGCATCGAAAGTCTTCAAATCGCCCGTTTGATAATATTCGATCAATTTCCCAATGATCGCTTTCTGCGTATCATTCTCGGCGAAAGGCAAGGCTTGTCGCAATTGATCTACGATTTTTTCTATCGCGGCGGAATAAAGCCCTCCTACTTTCCAAACCTTTTCAACGACCGTACCGTTCTCTTTTACCAAACGGCTATTCAACCCGTAAGAAATCGGGGAAATGGTATCCTTTCCCATTTTCATTTGCGCATAGAAGTCCTCTACCTCTTTTTGACTGATGCCTCCCCCGTAATAATTATTAGAAGAAGCTTTGATCAGATCACCGTCACCGCTTTGTACGCTACGCTTTGGCATAACGCCCGGATCAAAGATTACCGGAGCGATCTCGATCATGAACTGATCCACGTTTTGATTCTCACGAAGAGGTAACTTCTTAGCGTCGATTTGGTGAATACAATCCATCAAGAACTCAGGAGAAAACCCCGGGGCAAACTTGTCCAACGCATAATGATGATGGATACCACTGGAGAACCACACCCGTTTCAAATAGGTTTCCAAAGCCTTGAATTGAGGGTCCTCCCGATCTCCCTTATAATTCGTATAAATAGCCTCCAGTGTCCTGCGGATCGCCAGATTATAGCGTCCATTCTGATCGAAGAATATATCACGTCCCATCAAGGCCGCTTCGGAAAGATGATATAATAGTTGCTTTTGTCGCAAGGACAGGGATTCGAAACCCGGAACTTTATAGCGAAGAATCTCCAGATCAGCGAACTGATCCACTACATAATTGAACTCCTTATCGGAATTTTGAGATGCCGTATCCGACTGTTGGCCTGTACAAGCCGTCATAACCATAGCTGTCATAAGCGATAACATTATTTTTTTCATACTTACTACGATTTGCTTTTCCTATAATATATTACATCTAAAGTACATAGTTTGAAGGCCCGCATTCCAATAAGGGCCAACCGCAAAGATAGAGAATATACAGTCAATATCAAAGGTTTGAGATTTTTTCTCTACTTTTGTAAGTTCAAAAGCAAAGACAAAAAAGAGAATGGAAATAGCGGCATTAGTTTCAGGAGGAGTAGACAGCTCTGTCGTAGTGCATCAACTCAAAGAGGCAGGATACGATCCGACCATCTTCTATATCCGTATCGGTATGGAAGACAAGGATGGCTATATCGATTGCCCGGCGGAAGAGGATATCGAGATCACCTCATATATCGCCCGCAAGTATGGATGCCGGTTCGAGATCGTCTCCCTACACGACGAGTATTGGGATCGGGTGGTAAGCTATACGATCGAATCTGTCAAACGCGGTCTTACCCCTAACCCGGATATGATGTGTAATAAATATATCAAGTTCGGTTGTTTCGAGGAAAAATGGGGCAAGGATTTCGATAAGATCGCTACCGGTCATTATGCCACGACCACGGAGATAGACGGCAAGATATGGCTTTCTACCGCCAAGGACCCGGTAAAAGATCAGACTGATTTCTTAGGGCAAATCACCCGCCTACAGATACAGAAACTCATGTTTCCGATCGGGCATTTAATGAAAAGTGAGGTACGTGCCATCGCCGAGGCCCAGAAATTGCCGAGCGCCAAGCGTAAGGATAGCCAAGGCATTTGCTTCTTAGGCAAGATTAACTACAACGACTTTATAGAGCGTTATTTAGGGAAACGCCCGGGAAAAATCGTGGAACTAGAGACAGGTAAGGTCTTGGGTAAACACAATGGATATTGGTTCCATACGATCGGCCAGCGTAAGGGATTGGGATTAAGTGGCGGCCCTTGGTTCGTTATCCAAAAAGACATTAAGCGAAATATCATTTATGTCTCCAACGGCTACGACCCGGAAACGCAATATGGTAAGGTGATCAATATGCAAGGCTTCGATTTCATCACGGAAGATCCATGGGGAGAATTTGAGGGTGAGAAAGAAATCACTTTCAAGATCCGCCATACCCCGGAATTTACGCATGGCTACATCCGTCGTATCGGAGATCTATATCGTGTAGAATCCGACGAAAAGATTCAAGGTATCGCTCCCGGCCAATACTGTGTAATCTACGACAAAGACCATCATTTATGTCTGGGCAGCGGCATGATTATCGACGAGACGAAGTAACACTCCGATTTATGTTAAATAAAACGGTCGCCTCAAAGGAAGCGACCGTTTTATTTTTCTATCTTATTCTATTAATTAAATAGCATACAAAGAGCTGATGGACTCACCACTACATACACGACGGATCGCCTCAGCGAACATGTCAGCGACAGATAATACCTTTACTTTCTCGCATTTCTTAGCGTAAGGAATAGATCCGTAAAGATCATTTCCGCTAAAGCGGACTGGTCTACACGAGTAGAAGCCGGATCAGACATCACAGCGTGACTGGCGATAGCACGAACAGACTTCGCACCATTCTCCAACATCAAGTTCGCGGCTTTCGTGATTGTTCCGGCCGTATCCACCATGTCATCAACCAAAAGGACATCCAAGCCCGTCACATCACCGATAATACGCATCTCGGCCACCTCATTGGCACGCAAACGAGATTTGTGGCAAATGACCATCGGCAAGCCTAAATACTTAGAATAGCTGCTGGCACGTTTCGTACCACCAACATCCGGAGTAGCGATACACAAATTATCCAAAGGTAAAGACGTCTTGATATAGTCCAAGAATACGGAAGAAGCATATAAGTGATCCACCGGAACATTGAAAAATCCTTGGATCTGATCTGCGTGAAGGTCCATCGTAATCAAACGATTGATACCTGCCGTACTCAACATATCAGCGATCAACTTTGCGCCAATAGAAACACGAGGCTTATCCTTTCGATCCTGACGAGCCCAACCGAAGTAAGGGATTACAGCGATGATTGAATGTGCGGAAGCACGTTTAGCCGCATCAATCATCAGAAGCAACTCCATCAGATTGTCTGAATTAGGGAATGTAGATTGTACTAAGAATACATCTCTACCGCGGATAGACTCTTCATAAGAAACAGAGAACTCACCATCGGCAAAGTGCTGGATATTCATCTGTCCCAGAGGACAACCTAAACTGTTGCAAATTTTCTCTGCAAGATACCGGGAGTCGTTCCCGAAAACACCAAGAAAGGAGTTTGTGCACTCATTATTCCGAATATTTATCTTAAAGTGAATAGATTTGAATTGTGCCGCAAAAGTACAAAACTTATTTACAATAACCTCTTTATATTTGGAAAACTTTCTATATTTGCAACCGCAATGATGAAGTATTTACTCTATTTCTTCGTATTGGTAAGTGTATTTCTGACTTCGGGCTCTTCATCAACTCCCGAGAACCAACAGAAATACAAGGATATTTATACCATGTACTCTCCGAATGAAGACAAGACGGAATACAATATCCCCCAAGCAGATATCGAACGACACGCAAAAGAGCTATACAACGGAAAACAAAGCTATAAGATGGAAGATGGCTATATCAGGGCTTCACTATTCCGCAACATCTCCACATCAAAAAACTCAAGGACAAACCTATCCTCATCCGCGGAAAGGATCGTACGGTTTATAAAAACTCAATATCCTAAAGAAAGACAAACATTCATTTCATTTTGTATAAATCCCCTTAAGTTCTCCTATGGGTACTATATCTATACTCTAAGACGTATTCTCATTTAAACTCTCTTTCTCACTTATTTCCATCAAAAAGTAGAAGATAGCACTTTAATGTCTGCTTTCTCACTATTCTTATTTTCTAGATTTCTCAAAGGGAACAGAATAAACATCTATTTTGTTTTCTTATTGGATCATATAGGATAGTTCTTATCAATTAATAATCAATCTAAAATGGAATTTTTATTAGACTTCATCTTACATATCGATCAGCATATGATCGAGATCGTACAAGAATATCATACTTGGGCCTACGCGATATTATTCCTAATCATTTTTTGTGAAACGGGATTGGTAGCCACCCCATTCTTGCCCGGGGATTCCCTCTTGTTCGTCGCCGGAGCGATAACAGCGTTACCCGGTATGCCTTTAGAGATAAATCTTTTAGCCTTGATATTATTCGCGGCGGCAGTATTGGGAGACTCCTGTAATTATATGATAGGTCATTTTTTTGGTCGTAAACTATTTAACAATCCCAACTCCAAGATATTCAAGAAAAGCCATTTGGACAAAACGCATGAGTTCTACAAAAAATATGGAGGCAAAACCATAATCATCGCCCGATTCGTACCGATTGTCCGTACTTTCGCTCCCTTTGTAGCCGGAATGGGTAAAATGCACTATTACTATTTCATGATCTACAACCTGATAGGCGGCGCTTTCTGGGTACTGCTTTTCTGCTAT
>ENA-OQCK01000459-OQCK01000459.1-human-gut-metagenome-genome-assembly--contig:-NODE-459-length-22266-cov-3.310990_pt1 | contig 22266 bp, 30 predicted proteins | sample MGYA00242498_ERZ504578 | MGnify/ENA primary metagenome ERZ504578 (study PRJEB26092, sample SAMD00036229) | human gut metagenome | host: Homo sapiens | study: EMG produced TPA metagenomics assembly of...
TGATTGGCGTTTCACTGACCCACTGGACATCCCTGGCCAGGCTTCTGCGGGGGAGGTCATGCAGCTTCGTGAGAGCCAGTATATACAGGTTGCCAAGAAGCTGGGAAAGGGAAGGCTTTATATTGCCTCAAACATATGACGCCTCATCTTCTGCCCCAGCTGTTTGTGGGCATGGTTCTGCTGTTTCCCCATGCAATCCTTCATGAGGCCAGCATAACCTTCCTGGGCTTCGGACTGCCGCCGGAGCAGCCCGCGGTGGGCGTTATCCTGTCTGAGAGCATGAAATACCTGGTCATGGGAAAATGGTGGCTGGCCCTGTTTCCGGGGCTGTTGCTGGTATTTGTGGTGGTCCTGTTCCATTTTATCGGGGATACGCTGAGCCGTCTGCTGGACCCGGCCCAGGCCCATCTGTAGAATCTCTGCCTGCACTGTTGCAGGGGTTTGTTCTGTAGGAGGTTGTCATGGAAGAAAAACAAGTCATATTGTCGGTGGAGCACCTGATGATTTCATTTTCCCAGTATGTGGGGGATGGCGCCAGAGGAAACTTCCCGTGATTCGGGACCTGAACATAAAGGTACGGGAACATGAGGTGGTGGCCGTAGCCGGCTCCAGCGGTTCGGGAAAGAGCCTTCTTGCCCATGCGGTCATGGGTCTTCTGCCGCAGAATGCCGCCTGTCAGGGGACGGTTTTCTTTGAGGGGGAAATCCTGAACCAGAAGCGGAAGGAACAGCTCCGGGGAAGCCGGATGGTACTGGTACCTCAGAGCGTGTCCTATCTGGATCCGCTGATGAAGGTGGGGGAGCAGGTACGAAGGGGACAAAAGGATAAGGAGAGCGTGAAGCGCTGCCGTGAGTCTCTGGGGCGCTACGGTCTGGGAGAGGATACGGAGGGACTGTATCCTTTGAACTGTCCGGGGGAATGACCAGAAGGGTTCTGATTTCAACCGCAGTGATGGAGCATCCCAGACTAGTCATTGCAGACGAACCACTCCGGGGCTTCATATCAGAGCGGCCAGGCGTGTGCTCAACCATTTCCGGGAGATAGCGGACGAGGGGGCAGGGGTTCTTCTCATCACCCATGATTTGGAGCTGGCTCTGGAGGTGGCTGACAGAATCGTGGTATTTTATGCGGGTACCAATGTGGAGGAAGCCTGGCAGCGGATTTTGAGGATGAACAGAGGCTTCGTCATCCCTATACCAGAGCTCTTTTCCGGGCCATGCCCCGACACGGGTTTAAGGCAGCGTCCGAACCCAGCCCTATGCGGCGGATATGCCCGCGGGATGTCCCTATGGGCCCCGCTGCCCGGATATGGACGAGGGCTGTCTTCAGGAAATTTCCTATCGCAGTTTTCGCGGCGGCATGGTAAAATGCAGGAAGGCGGGAGTATGAGACTGGAAGCAATGAATATTTCGTTTCAATACGACAATGGGAACCGGAAAATACTGAACAATGTCAGCATGAGTCTGGAAAGCGGGGAACGTGTGGGCTGAAGGCTCCCAGCGGTTTTGGAAAGACTACTTTTTGCAAGATACTGGCTGGTTATGAGAAGCCAGACCATGGGACTGTGGCCTTAGACGGAAAAAGTATTTCTTCCTGGGGCGGTTATAATCCGGTGCAGATGATATGGCAGCATCCGGAGCTGTCGGTAAATCCCCGTCTTAAGATGCGGGAGGTGCTGAGGGAAGGGGATGCTGTGGAGGAACGGGTGGTCCGCGGCCTGGGAATCGAACCGGACTGGCTGAACCGGTATCCGGGAGAGCTGTCCGGAGGGGAGCTGCAGCGGTTCTGTATAGCCAGGGCCCTGGGTAAGCGCACCCGGTTCATTCTGGCAGATGAGATAAGCGCATGCTGGACCTTATCACCCAGAGCCAAATCTGGGGATTCCTTTTGGAGGAAGTGAAGACGCGGGAGCTGGGTCTGCTGGTGGTCAGCCATTCAGAGGAGCTGCTGGAACGTGTTTGCGGCAGGGTGGCTGATTTGAGAACGGATAGCTTAACCGTATGGATTTGAGAGAGGAGAACGAAAGATGGATGTCAGGGAATTACTGGAACAGGTAAAGTCCGGCAGTGTTGAGATAGAGGATGCGCAGATGCGGCTTAAGAACCTGCCATATGAGGATTTGGGATATGCCAAGCTGGACCATCACAGGAAGCTGCGCTCCGGTTTTGGGGAAACCGTATTCTGCCAGGGTAAACCGGATGCGTATTTGCTGGAAATTTATAAGAAATTTTATGAGAGAGACGGGGAGGTTTGGGAACCAGGCTTCAGAGAGCCAGGCTGAGCTGGTGAGAACAGCGGTGCCGGAGGTGGTGTATGATCCCATATCACGAATACTCAAGGTGGAGAAGCCGGGTAAAGAGCGCAGGGGGTGTGTGGCAGTGTGCACGGGAGGCACGGCGGACATACCCGTGGCCGAGGAAGCAGCCCAGACCGCTGAATATTTCGGATGCAGCGCAGACCGGATATTTGATGTGGGAGTTGCCGGAATCCACAGGCTTCTGGCCCAGAGGGAACGCCTGGGCAAGGCTAACTGCATTGTGGCGGTGGCCGGAATGGAAGGCGCCTGGGCACGGTGATAGCAGGCCTGGTGGAATGCCCTGTGGTGGCAGTCCCCACCTCTGTGGGATACGGCGCCAGCTTCCATGGGTTATCGGCTCTTCTTACAATGCTTAATTCCTGTGCCAACGGGATATCGGTGGTTAATATTGACAATGGATACGGGGCCGGCTACCTGGCGGCCCAAATAAACAAAATGGCGGTGAGATAAAATGGGAAAGATTTTATATCTGGAGTGTAATTCGGGTATCAGCGGGGACATGACGGTAGGAGCCCTGCTTGACCTGGGAGCGGACAGGCAGGTGCTGGAGAATGCGCTGGAGAGCCTGGGAGTGGATGGATACCATCTGCATTTTGGCCGGAAGGTGGTGTGCGGTCTGGATGCCTTTGATTTTGATGTGCATTTGGAGGCGGATGGGTATGGACACAGCCACGCTCATACGCATCGGCGGGAAGATGCGTATGAGCGCGTAGACAGCTATGAGCATTCAGAGGTACATGAGCATTGTCATGGGCATAAGCACGAGCGCAGCCATGAGCATGAGGACGGCCATTCTCACTCCCATACTCACCGGAACCTCCACGACATTTATCATATCATAGACCATCTGGATTCCAATGAAAGGGTGAAGGAAATGGCCCGGACCATGTTCCGCATTGTGGCGGAGGCGGAATCCAAGGCCCATGGGCTTCCTGTTGAGCAGGTTCATTTTCATGAAGTGGGAGCCATCGATTCCATTGTGGACATTATCAGCGTGGCAGTCTGTATGGACAATCTGGGCGTGGAGGATGTGGTGGTTTCCGCATTGTCTGAAGGCCACGGCCATGTCCGCTGCCAGCACGGTGTACTGCCGGTTCCTGTACCGGCTACGGCTAATATTGCTTCCTCCTATGGACTTAAGCTGCATTTTACAGACAATGACGGGGAAATGGTTACGCCTACCGGGGCAGCCATTGCCGCCGCGCTGCGGACAAAGGACCGGCTTCCGGCTTCCTGCCGTCTGCTTAAGATAGGAATGGGGGCGGGGAACAAGGTCTTTAAACAGGCGAATGTGCTCCGGGCCATGCTGCTGGAGAATTCACAGGATGAGGACCATACCATGTGGGTGTTGGAGACGAACCTGGATGACTGTACAGGGGAAATGCTGGGCCTTACCATGGAGATGCTCCTTGATGCCGGGGCCGCGGATGTGTGGTATACCCCTATTCACATGAAGAAAAACCGTCCTGCCTATATGATGTCCGTGCTTTGCCGTGAGTCATCCATAGAGGCCATGGAGGAAATCATACTGACCCAGACCACCACCATCGGAATCCGCCGTTATCCAACGGAGAGGACTGTTCTTGAGCGGAGTGAAATCCAGGTGGAAACCAGTTACGGGCCGGCGGATGTGAAGATGTGCGCTTACAAAGGCAGAAAGTTCTTCTATCCTGAATATGAAAGCATCCGGCGTATCTGTATGGAACAGGGCGCGGATTTTCAGACCGCGTATCATCAGGTACGTAGGAAGCAGAGGAAAGCCGGCAGGATTAATGGATACAGATAATGTCAGATTAGGAGATTTGTATGAATACGGTAAATAACAGCTACAGTGATGAAAGGCCATCTCTGGATCATATGAAAAAGTGTCTGGAGGCCAGGATGGAGCAGTTGGCCAAAGAGGATATATGCCTTGCGTTTTCCGGCGGAGTGGATTCAAGCCTGCTTCTAAAGACAGCAGCAGACGCAGCCGCCATACGGGAAGAAACGTATACACCGTGACGTTGACAGCCGCCTGCATCCTTCCTGCGACCTGGAGATAGCCAGGCGCGTGGCAGGGGAGCTGGGGGGAATCCATGAAGTCATTACCGTGGACGAGCTGGAGCAGGAGGCAATCAAAAATAACCCGGTAAACCGCTGCTATCTGTGTAAGCGCCATCTGTTTTCCAAGCTGGCAGAACTGGCACAGGCCAGGGGAATCCGGTATATTCTGGACGGCACCAATGAGGACGATATGCATGTATACCGCCCCGGAATCCAGGCGCTTAAGGAGCTGGGAATCATTAGTCCCCTGGCAGAGCTGCGCATAACCAAGGCCCAGGTAAAGGCCCTGGCATCAGAGTACGGAATATCGGTGGCATCCCGCCCGTCCACTCCCTGTATGGCTACCCGCCTGCCTTACGGCACTGTCCTGGATTATGAGGTGCTGGGAAGAATCGGAGCGGGAGAAGCTTATGTCAGAACCATGGTTCCTGGCAATGTACGTCTCAGGCTTCACGGAGATATCGCGCGCCTGGAACTGGACCCGGAAGCCTTTGATGTATTTATGAAATGCCGGAAGGAAATCGTCAGCCGTCTCAAGGAAATGGGGTTTGTGTATATAACCCTGGATGCAGAAGGATTCCGTTCCGGAAGCATGGATGTGGGGCTGACCGGACTGAGCTGACCGGCTCAGGAGGGATGGACTGGGAAAATCGGACCGGACCTGTCTGTCTTGTGAGGAACAGACTGGAAAAGGCGGCCCGCAGCTTCAAGAATAAACAGGAAACCCGGATGAGAGATAAAACATTATCAATAATCGGAGTATATTTTCTCTGAAAATATATTAAAGAAACTGCAAACATTTTTACACGGTCTGCATTGCCTGCATTATCTATATATGGATAATGCAGGCGTTTTCCATTTTACCCCATAGCATTTCTATTATCCAAAGACGAATATTTTCCTCTGTTTCTTAACGAAATTGAACTTTACTACCATAAAAAACCGTGCTAGAATTAAAATCATGGGTTTGTAAAGTTTACGTAAAGATAAAGTAAATAATTAAGAGAGTAGGTAAAAAAGAATTATGGACATGTCGTTTTCCTTTTTCCTGCGGCAGCTGGTGACAAATCCGGCATTGTTGATAACAGTTCTTCTGACCCTTGGGGTCATCTGTGTCAATGGTATCACGGATGCGCCAAATGCCATTGCCACATGCGTGTCAACCAGGTCCCTGGATGTGAATCTGGCCATTGCAATGGCGGCAGTATGCAACTGCGCAGGGGTGGTTGTGATGACCATGGTGAATTCCACGGTTGCCATGACCATTACCAATATGGTCAATTTTGGGGAAGATACTTCGATTGCTCTGGTTGCCCTGTGTGCCGCGCTTTTTTCCATTGTGGTATGGTCATCCTTTGCTGTTTCCATTGGATGTCCTACCAGTGAGAGCCATGCGCTGATAGCGGGCCTTACCGGAGCTGCCGTGGCTATCCGCGGAGGATTTTCTGCCATTAACTCGGCAGAGTGGATAAAGGTGGTTTATGGTCTGATTTTTTCCGTTGTATTGGGATTTTTAAGCGGCTACCTTTCCTGCAAGCTGGTGGCCTGGACCTGCCGGGATATGGACCGCCGGAAAACCACCGGATTCTTCCGGTATGCCCAGATTGGCGGAGCCGCCGCCATGGCATTCATGCATGGTGCCCAGGACGGACAGAAATTCATGGGAGTCATGCTGCTGGGTATCTGTATGGTGAACGGGTCCAGCAATACCCAGGGAGTACGGTTTCCACTGTGGATGCTTTTGCTGGGATCGGCCGCCATGGCCCTGGGAACTTCCATTGGAGGAAAGAAAATCATCAAATCCGTGGGTATGGATATGGTAAGGCTGGAGAAATACCAGGCTTTTCCGCGGATATGGCGGGAGCTGCCTGTCTTCTCGGATTTTCCATTTTCGGTATTCCTGTCAGTACCACACATACTAAAACCACAGCCATCATGGGCGTGGGAGCGGTGAAACGTCTGTCGGCCATTAACTTCAGCGTGGTTAAGGATATGGTGATGACCTGGGTCATGACATTCCCCGGCTGCGGCATCATCGGATTCCTGATAGCGAAGCTGTTTATGGTGTTGTTCCACGGATAAGTAAAGGAGAAGATAAGATGTCTAAGAAAAGTGATAGTTACTATTTTCAGAATTTCATAGAGTGCGTTGAGTGCGGATGCCAGGCAGCCAAAATGCTGGAGGATAATTTAAACCATTTTGATACAGGGCTTTTACAGGACAAGCTGGACGAGCTGCACCGGATTGAACATGACGCGGACAAGAAAAAGCATGAGATGATGGCTGTGCTGGTCAAGGCGTTTATCACCCCATTGAGCGGGAGGATATTATTCTTTTGAGCCAGAGTATCGACGAGGTGACGGACAAGATTGAGGATGTACTGATTCGTATTTACATAAACAATGTTCAGCAAATCCGTCCCGAGGCCCTTGCCTTCATAAAGGTCATCATCCGCTGCTGCGAGGCGCTTAAGGAGGTTATGGAGGAGTTTGCGGACTTCAGGAAATCCAAGACACTTCACGGCCTGATCATCGAGATTAACGCTCTGGAGGAGGAAGGCGACCGGCTGTTCATTGAGTCCATGCGCAGCTTCACGCCGAGGTGACCGATCCCATTGAAATCATTGCCTGGAGGGAGATTTACGTATACTTAGAGAAATGCTGCGATGCCTGCGAGCATGTGGCAGATGTGGTGGAAAGCGTTATCATGAAGAATACCTGATGTCCGGTGCTGTCTGAACAGCCCCGGAGTATATATAGAAGAATAAAGGCAGAATGTGAGAAGCACCGTTCCCGGATTATGGGGAGCGGTGCCTTTTTATGGGTTGTTTTTGCGGTGTGGTTTTCTGGTTAATAGATGCTGCCTCCTATATGCACCAGCTGTTCAAGAAGGTTCTGCATCTTGGGGACAGCGGGATGGTTTTCCAGTCCGTATTCACCGAATACCTTGTCCAGGCGTGGGAAGGCCAGCCATGTGCTTCCGGCTTCATCCTCCATACACTGATGCGCAGGGGCAGTTCCAAGGATACGCTCTGATCTTCTTCCATGAGTCCGGTGCCTACCTGGGGAGAGCCGAATACCAGTACTGTGGTGGGACGGAGGAAAAGCCCTGCACCGGCAGCGTTCTGTCCATGGTCAAATTTGGCAAATACAGGGATACCGCGGTCTTTTAAGGCTGATTCCAGGCGTGATACTGTTTCTGCCGCAGGGAACTGGCCTTCCAGAAGATAGAGACGGTTGTCATCGTACCCGGTGGACAGAAGGTCGCCGTATGCGCCGGCTATCCTGCGCCCCAGATTGGTGAAGTCCACCCCTTCCTTGTTGCACATGAGGGTGACGCAGACCAGCTCGGAGGCGTCTGTGAAGCGGCTCAGGAAGGAAGAATAGCCATGGACGGATCCCTTTATATCCATAAGTCCCCGGTGATGGTAAAACTGCCAGCCGGCTGCTGCAGGTACTGTCCTCCCGTCGGGAAGGTTCCAGGGAGCATATATAAGAGCGCGGTTTTCCGGCTGATGAATCAGGACAGAACCGGCCAGGCCGATGTCCCAGAAGGAAATATCCTGGGCAGAGGCCCAAATGTCGGAAAAGCCCCGGAGTGCCATAGTTTCTGCCGCCGTGATGGGAGTACCGCTGCTGTCATAGGATACGGCTGGCTCCGTGGGATTGATATAGAGTCTGTCCTTTTTGAATAACTGGTGGATATCAGCGGTCCGGGATATGTCTTCGTGATGGAACTGGCCTAAATCCTCCTTGAAGCCCGTGTGCCCAAGGCCCAGGAACTCAATCTGCCTTTTGGTTACAAAATCGTGGTAGCTTAGGCCGCTGGCCCGTTCGACGATCTCGGTCAGCAGCAGGAAATTGGTAGCGCACTGCTCCACATCCGTACCGGGGACAAAGTGCAGGGATTTTCCGGCAGCCAGCCGGAGCAGGGCATCAAATGTCCACGGTGTGTCCGGCCGGAATTCAGGCGCCCGGCGGTAATCCGGCAGTCCCGATGCATGGCGCAGAAGCTGAAGAACGGTGATGTCATTCCATGTATCAGGAAGTTCCGGTATATATACGGAAGCCCGGCGGTTTACATCCAGTCCGCCGTCCTCATGAAGCTGCATAACGGCCACTGCCGCAAAGGCTGGGAGATAGGCCGGCGGGCCACATGGTGTTGGGGGAAGCCAGGCGCCGCCGCTGGCTGTCCGAATAGCCGTATCCGGCTACCCTTGGTATGTAGGGGGCTTGTACAATGGCTAAGGTAAGTCCGTCAATTTTTTCCTGTTCCATAAAGCTCCAAATCATCTGATCAACGGTATGTCCCAGATAGGAGATATCCGGGTTTCCTCTCATCTTCATGGTTGTGTGTTCGCGGGTGTACATAGGTAAGCTCCTTTCTCGATGCTGTTAACAGACAGGTAATAACTGTAATTCTAAAAGATACATTTTATACTGTAACTATAATACTTACAGATTAATTTGTCAAGGTATTTCCTGGAAGTATTTAATCTTTACAGTTTAATTACAGTTTGAACACACAGTTGCATAAAAATAAAGAATGAATTATAATGTAACAAGTGCAGGATGAATAATATCTGTCTGTGACAGGGCAGCCAGGGGAGAATGAAAGGAGATTCAGAATGAAGAAACGTTTGGCGGTTACATTGGCAGCAGTGGCTCTGAGTGTGGTTATGTCGGTTCCGGCCTATGCAGGTACATGGAAATATGTGAATGATCAGTGGAAGTATCAGAGAGGCGCCAATAAGTTTGCCTACAAGGAATGGATTCAGGATAACGGCAACTGGTACTATATGGATAACAACGGCGTCATGACCACGGGATGGCAGCAGATTGACGGCCAGTGGTATTACATGGACCAGGCAGGCGTCATGCAGAGGGGATGGTTTAAGGATAACGATAAATGGTACTTCCTGCTTCCCAACGGAGCCATGGCCACGAATACAGTGATTGACGGACGTCAGATTGGCGCGGACGGCATATGGATTGCAGCGGAGGGTGAGGTGGAACCGGCCAATATTACAGATCTGTCCACACCATATCTGGTGCAGAATCTGTTGGACGGCCTTTCTACTAAGGGATACAATATCATTACCTCCGGCAAAACATCCACCGGCGAGCGCTGGAATAATGCCATCCGTCTGAAAGGCAAGGGAAGCTATGTGAAGTATGCTGCCAACGGACAGTACCGGCTCTTATCCGGCGTTATAGCTCCATCTTCCCAGTTCAGCAGCGGAATCATGGCTAAAGTAACCGTATATGGTGACAATGATACCGTACTCTATACGTCACAGGATATTCATTACAATGAAAAGCTGATTCACTTTGGCGTGGATGTGACCGGACAGAATGCGATTCGCGTTGAGGTTTCTCTGGTTACGGATAATGAGTGGGATGCTCCCATTATACTGATGGATGGTCTGTCACTGTATAAGTAGGCAGAAGGGGGATATCCGGGAAACGGAAAAAACAAACATAATGAATAGATTAGAAAACAGGCTGAGGACCGCGCCTTTTGGCGCGGGGTGACTCAGCCTGTTATTTTTTCATGGGAGTACGCCATATGGGGTAAAAAGCTTTTGGAAAATGTGGGCTCCGCGCTAAGGCAGTATGGCTGCCAAGGCTATAAGGTCAAGCCAGCAACTGTATAGCCTTAACATTCTCAATATTCAGTTTTTAAAGCAGCCACCGAAAGATGGCTTGTTTGTGATACGATTAAGGTAATGGATACTCTCTGCTTCTCATTTTCAATCTTTACCTCCATCCCGGGAAGCGGTGCGCGGCCTTCAGGGCAGCCGCTGGTGCTTCCGCTTTGAGATTCTGATCCTGGAAGCTCTCCATTGGACTGATACTGGTCCCATTATATCATAAATTTTGAATAAGATTAATGGCAAAAAGGACTAAAATCAGTCCAGATATTCAGGGGTGGCAGAATGGACATAATTAAGAATGATGAGAGTGCTAATATAGGGGCGAATATCCGCAGAATCCGGAAGGAGAAGGGGATTGGACAGACAGAACTGATTCAGAAGATTGACCTGGCAGAGTGGGATTTGAGGTAAATCTCACCAGGGAGGCCCTGGTAAAAATTGAGCGGGGCATCCAGCATATCAAGGTGTCCCAGCTAAAGGCCATCAAGGTTATTTTGGAAACGACCTATGATGAGCTGTTAAAGTAGGCGGCGGTATGGAGTTAGGCCATACTATCCCGCTGTAGAAATTCCTGAGAATACAGACGCCGCCATATGGTACGGACAGCCGCCTCTTTTTCTGTAGCCTGTCCACTGTCATGAGGTGAACCGGGAACGCTGCCGGATGGCTGGATATGAAGGTTATAAGCATCCTGTGCAGTGCTTTGGGGCGGATATGGAGCGGATGCTTCCCGGGCACAGGATGAGCGGGAAGCATTTCATGATACAATCCTGCGGCAGTCATAGGTCAGGGCCAGAACCGAATCACCGGCGTCTGAATCCAGGAATATATGTACGGCCATTATGAGTGCCATGTACATACCCTTACAGTTCTCCGTAATGTCCAGACCGCCGCTGTTGCGAAAGAGGACGTCGATGGTCCCGTTGTCCCGCTCAATCTGCAGCAGGGAAGAGGTCATCTGGGCATATTCTTTGAAGATGGGGAGAAGTGTGTGGTCAAACCATACCTTGTACCGCTCGTATTGGGCCAGCTGTGCGGTTTCACGGATGTTTCTGACCGCCTCCCTGGCCATCTCCAGTTCCTTATCCGACATGCAATCCAGTAATCCGTAGATATCTTTGGCGTTGCCGGTGTCTGTAAAGTCATATTGTTCCATGGGGTCACCTCATTGAATTTTTTAATATTGGACTGGTTTTGGTCCTATTATATCATAAAATCTCCATAATATGAAGAGTGAAATGGACTGGAATGGGTTCAAAAATGAGGACATGAAATGAGGGTTTATGGAATCATGCGTACAGGGGAATGGTAATGGATGTGATAAAAATGATAAAGGAACCAATATTGGCACCAACAATACGTAGAATCAGGCTGGAGTCTAAAATCAGCCAAACGGATCTGGTCCGTATCCTGCAGCTGATGGGGGTAGACATTACGAGGGAGGCATTGGTGAAGATTGAGAAAGGGACGCAGCATGTAAAGGTCTCTCAGCTGAAAGCCATCAAGACAGCGCTGGGAACGTCCTATGAAGAACTGCTGGAATAATGAGTGAGGAGGACCGTACACTGAACGCGTGGTATACGTCCCTCTAAGGGTTTAGGTATTATGGGATGGTAAATTATGGAATGGGTTAAGCTGTGATAAAGTACGCAGAGGTCAAAGGACATCCACATGACATCAACAGGGAATTAACAAGATATCCACAAAGTTATCCACATTATCCACCGAAAACACTGGATATTTCATGAGAATAGTCTGAAAATAACTGATTTGTTACTGTGTATAACTGAAATGTAGGACAGGATGATTAGGATAAGATACGATGGTCTTTTAGGTTTATGCCAAAGGGAATATGGCAGGGGATTGTGCGGCATTAGGATTATGGATATATCTGAGAGACAGCAGATTGTTGAACATTACGCAGAACGCAGGATTCTTTGGAAGTATTGTGAAGCAGAAGATTTTTTGCAAAAGTAAGGTGTCTGTTAGAAAAGTTTATAGTGGTACTAAGGACTCTCATGATGTAATGTCATGGGAGTCTTTTTGTACAATTACAGGAGTTGTCCATAATGGATGTTATAGCTACAGACTGCCGCCGAAGGGACTGAAGGAATTGGTTCTAACCTATGAATTATAAGTATTAAGGCTCCTTTTTTCAATGGAATTAAGCTGCGCGCGATACTGGGTGGGAGTCATTCCGTATAGATTCCTAAAGGACTTCAGGAAACTGTTATAGCTGGCAAAGCCGCTGTTTGTACAGGCATCCAGTACGCTGTGTCCGGCGGCAATATCACGGCGGAAGTGCTGCATTCGCAGATTGTTGATATATCCGTGAATGCTTTCCATAGTGTATTCCTTGAAAGCTCTGGAGAGATGCTCCCGGCTGATGAAGATATTTTCAGCGAGAGACGCACCGTAAGGGAGGGCTCGGTGTAATGCTTCTGGATATATTCAACAGCCCGGGAAATCAGCGCGCTGGTTAAGCTGGGGGATTTGGTATGCTGCTCCTCCACGAGTTGGTTAATAAAAAGCTGGAGTTCCATCAGTTCACAGTTTAACACCGTTCCTGATAAGCTTTTTTGATCCAGGGAATCTGGGCCATGCGCTCCAAATGCCCCCGCAGGTCCAAGGCGGATACAGCGTCCGCGCTCAAAATAACGATATTCTTCTGCCAATCCGGATTGATTAATCCGGATGCGTGAATGGCATAATCCCAGATTTCCGCGCTAATCTGGACAACCAGTCGGTTAGATACGATGTCTGTAACCGTATACGTCCGGAGTGATAAATTTCCGCGGGAAAAAAGACCATCTCTCCAGGATGGAGGGTGTAAAGGCTCCCCTGAAAGGCGTAGAGCACGTTGCTTCCGGAGATCGGCAGGACGATTTCGTGGTACGGGTGTGAGTGGACCACAGACTGCTTGTTGTTCTGGTTTGTGTACCAGGTTACAACCACTCCATAGTCCTCAAGACCGATGCGGGCCATCTCCTGGGTCAGAATGGAATCAGTGCAGTGTGCAATCTTCTGAACAATCATGTAGTTTCCCCCTCCTTTGCTTAAATCAAAAAAACATCTTCTTCTTTTCCAAAAGTATATTCTTAAATATCACATTTTGCAAGTTTTTAATCACAAAAGAATGGGACTTTTATGATATAAAACTGATAAAATTTGCTTGTATAAACAAAAAATATATCAATTATTGATAAAATGCATAATATTCTAATCGCATATTTGTGCAAAAATGCCTTAATTTTTGAAACGGAGACCGGCAATGAAAAACAATAGCATGCAATTTAAAGCGCGGATGATATTCCATAGCTGCATAAAAAGCAACAGTTGACAGCCGCAAAGCAGGCGTTGGCTGATTGATAAATGAAACCATTTTAAAGGAGGAAGTATTTATGAGATTACGTAATTGCGCAATGATGGCATTGGCCGTAGCAGGAGCATGATGCTGACGGCATGTGGAGGCGGATCAGGCACTGCTGCTTCGCAGGCGGCAGGAGGAAACGGCGGGGCATCGGCTTCTGAGCAGACCTTTAATCTGAAGCTGAGCATGGACTGGCTGAGGATCATGCGGTGCACATCCAGATGACTGCATGGGCTGAGGCAGTGAAGGAGAAGTCCAACGGAACAATCAACATTCAGATCCTTCCCAATGGTCAATTGGGATCTGAAGCGGACAACGTTTCTTCTATTCAGGCGGGTGCGCTGGATATGGCAAAGGTTTCAGCGTCAACCCTTGGTAATTTCAACGAGGCATGGAACGCTCTGTCTGTTCCGTATGTATTCAACGATAAGGATCATTACTATAAGGTTATGGACGGCGAGATTGCCGGGGAACTCTACAACATTACCGAGGGCGACGGCTTTATTGGACTGACCTGGCTGGATTCCGGTTCCCGTTCCTTCTATACCGCCAACACACCCATTCGAGTGCCGGCTGATTTAAAGGGATTGAAAATCCGCACCATGGACAGCCAGATAGCCATCGACATGATGAACGCGCTGGGCGGCTCCGCAACGGTCATGAGCTACTCTGAGATTTATACTGGCCTGCAGCAGGGAGTAATCGACGGCGCTGAGAATAACATCACCGCTCTCCGCGATCACAGCGATGTTACAAAATACTACTGCTATGATGAGCATACCCGTATTCCTGACGTCATTGTAATCTCCACCAAGGTTTGGAATCAGATGAGCGACAGCCAGAAGAACATCATGAAGGAGACTGCGGCGGCCGCAACAGACGAGTACAAGACCCGCTGGGCGGATTTTGAGAACGAGGTTAAGACTGCGGCGGAAGGAAACGGCATTACCTTTGTAGAGGATGTGGACACCGCGGCATTCCAGGAGGCATGCCAGTCTATTTATGACGGCTTAAAGACCAGCAACGCGGAGGTATATGCAATCGTTGAGAAGATTCAGGCTGCCGGCAGGTAGGAACGGCCGGATGCTGTTGCTTACTTCATGAAGGAGATGAGATTTTGAAAAAGTTTAATGATTTTCTGGATACCGTAATGCGCTTTATCATGGCCGCTGCCATGTTTGCTCTTCTGGCAGGCGGTACATGGCAGATTTTTACCCGCTGGATTTTGAAAAATCCGTCTACATTTACGGATGAATTTCTCCGCTACGTGCTGATCTGGGCATCCATGCTTGGTTCTGCCTACTGCTTTTACAAGGATGAGCATCTGGCGCTGGATTTGGTAAAGGATCGTGTGAAAGGATCGGTACGCTCTGTCCTTATGATTTTCATTGAGGCGGCGATTCTGTTCTTTGTGTGCTATGTTTTTATTTACGGCGGAATGCAGCTTGCAGGCAATGCAACCAACAAGTCTCCGTGATGCGTATCCCGTTTAGGCTGCTGTACGCATGCCTTCCGATCTCAGGCATTTTCATTGTGATTGCCCGTGTAATCAAGTATATACAGCTTTTTACTGACAGCAAAGGAGGGAAATAAGCATGGTTGTTCAGGCTACGTTAATGCTGTTTGGTTCATTTTTTGTTATGCTGTTTGCAGGTGTTCCGATTTCGGCGGGAATTGGTATCGCTTCCATTATTACTGCAATCATGAGCGGTATGGACGGGAATATCTTCGCGTTGACAGCGGCACAGAGATGCTTCTCCGGCTGCGATTCCTTCTCCCTTCTGGCTCTGCCGTTCTTTTCATTGGGCGGCAACATTATGAACAAGGGAGGGATTGCAAAGCGGCTGGTCCGTCTTGCAAGACTGCTGGTAGGATGGTACCCGGATATCTGGCAGCTACAAATGTACTGGCGAATATGTTTTTCGGTGCCGTATCCGGTTCTTCCGTAGCGGCAACCTCCGCGATGGGTTCCATCATGAGCCGCTGGAGCTGGACGAGGGATATGATCCCAATTATTCCGCGGCTGTAAACATCTGTTCGGCGCCGACAGGAATCCTGATACCGCCGTCTGGTCCGTTAATTCTGTATTCCATCACCGCAGGCGGCGTTTCCGTGGCAGCCTTGTTCATGGGCGGCTATCTGACCGGAGCTCTGCTTGGCATTGCAGTCGCGGGCTGGCAATCTTTTTGGCGGTGAGGAAGGGCTACAAGGCATCCGCTGTGAAGGAGGAGGATCCGGCATGGAAGATCGTGCTGGAGGCAGTTCCGTCCCTGTTGGCTGTTATTATCGTAATGGGCGGCATTTTGACCGGTATTTTCACGGCAACGGAGGCGGGCGTGGTCATGTGCCTGTACTGCACGCTGCTGGCAATCATCTACCGTGAGATGAGTATAAAAACCTTTTATGACCTGCTTGCAGACACGATGAAGAGTTCCGCGACAATTCTGTTTCTGATTGCGGCATCCTCAATCATGTCCTACGTGATGTCCTATTCTGGTATTCCGGCGGCTATCAGCGAGGGGCTGATGAGTGTTTCCAATAATCGGTATATGATTATTTTAATCATGAATGTGTTCCTGCTGGTGATGGGTATGTTTCTGGATTTGACTCCGGCCGTGCTGATCTTCACTCCAATCTTCCTTCCAATCGCCACCAGCGTTGGAATGAGTCCGGTGCATTTCGGACTTATGCTGATTATGAACCTTGGTATCGGCTCCGTAACACCACCGGTAGGTTCCTGCCTGTTCGTGGGCTGCGGTGTCGGCCGCGTAAAGATTGAGGGGGTTACTAAATATATTGTTCCGATTTTTACGGCAATGGTAATCTCCCTGTTCCTGGTAAGCTTTATCCCTGCTATCCCGCTGCTTGTGCCGTATCTGTGCGGTCTTGTGCCAAGCATGTGGTGGTAATAATGGTAAAAAGCGGAAAAAACCCATCGATAACCCTAAGAATGGAGACAGAGTATGGATATTTGCACACAATTTTCAGGAATTGAAAGGACAGACAGCGCATGCTGGTACATACAAACTGCGCCGATATCAAGATATATTCGTTACCGATGAGATTGTGAGGTCCGTACCTCATTTGACAAGGAATTTACGGAGGAATCCTATGTTTTGATGACAACGGCATGGGAGGACCGCCTGGACCCGCTGTTTGAGGGGGAGAGAACTCGTGTGGAGCCGGTAATCCCCGGGGTGGAAGAAACAGATAATGAGATTACCTTCGATACCGGAAAAATCCGCCTTGTACTTATGAAGGATCCCATTGGATTTGAGCTGTATGACGCGGAAGGAACCCTGCTTTACAGTGATCTGCACGGAAATCCCGTTTCGCTGGACTCCAACCGCCGCGTGACCCATTATTCCTGTATGGAGGAGGAGGACTGCTTCTACGGATTTGGTGAAAAAGCTGGTCCTCTGAATAAAAACAAGATGTTTCTTCGTGAACGCGCTACTGATGCCATGGGCTATGACGCGGAAAAGACCGATACGCTATATAAGCATATCCCGTTTTATATCCGCTTAAACCGCAGCTCAAAAAAGGCGGTAGGCGTGTTCTATCATAACTTCTATGAGTCCTGCTTTAACATGGGCTGTGAAAAGAGCAATTACTGGCATCGTTATACCTACTGGCAGGCAGACGGCGGAGACATTGATATGTTTCTGCTGGGCGGAAACTCCATTGCACGGATTGTAGATAACTACACGCTGCTAACCGGAAGACCGGCTTTGCTGCCCAAGCGCGCGCTGGGCTACCAGGGAAGTTCCATGTATTATCCGGAGCTGGAGAGGGACAGCGATGACGCGGTTCTTGGCTTTATCGATACAATTAAGGAGGAAGGCTTTCCGATTGACGGCTTCCATCTTTCCTCCGGATATACCAGCGTTGGAAACAAGCGCTGCGTGTTCACATGGAATACGACCCGCTTTAAGGATCCATCTGCATATTTCCATGCAATGCAGGACAAGGGGGCGGAGAATGTTCCCAATATCAAGCCTGGGATTCTCCTGTGCCACCCGTGGTTTGAGGAGTTCAAAAGCCAGGATGTGTTTGTGAAGGACAGCAAGAATCCGGAGCAGTACGCGGTGGGAAGCTGGTGGGGCGGTCCCGGGGCGTTCTGGGATTTTACAAAGCCTGCGGCTCGTGAGGCATGGAAAAAATATGTGACCGGAAGCCTGGTTGCTGTGGGAACCAACTCAATCTGGAATGACAACTGTGAGTATGACAGCCTGCTGGATAAGGATGTTATTGTGGACTTTGACGGCAAAGGCGGTACCATTGCCCAACTGAAGCCAATCATGAGCACGCTGATGTGCAAGCTGAGCAACGATGCGGTGAAGGAGCATGACGCAGATATGCGGCCCTATTCCGTATGCCGAAGCGGAAGCAGCGGCATCCAGCGTTATGCGCAGACCTGGTGCGGCGACAACTATACCAGTTGGAAGAGCTTAAAGTACAACATTCCGACCATCACCGGAATGGGTCTCTCCGGGCAGCCGAATGAAGCGCGGATATCGGCGGCTTTGCCGGGCCGGCGCCGGAGGAAGAGCTGCTTGTGCGCTGGGTGCAGCAGGGCATTTTCCAGGCCCGTTTCTCCATCCATTCGGCAAGCAACGATAATACCGTGACGGAGCCATGGATGTTTAAGGATAGTACGGACCTGATTCGGAGTGCGATTCTCCTGCGCTACCGTATGGCCCCCTATCTTTACTCCTGCGAGTACGAGGCGGCAAAGAGCGGCGCGCCGATTATGCGGGCATTGGTTTATGAATTTCAGGAGGATGAGAACACCTATGACAATAGCTTCGACTTCCTGTTCGGAAAGAGCCTGCTGGTTGCCAATGTTATTGAAAAAGACGCGGCAAGCCGCCGGGTTTATCTGCGGCCGGCTTAAGGTGGTACGACATGAATGATAATTACCGCTGCTATGAGGGCGGACAGACGATTGAGGTTCCTGTAACGATGGAGACCATTCCAATGTTTCTGCGGGAGGGCGCAATTCTGGCCATGGCGGATAATCAACTGATGAACATGGAACGCGACTGTGTGGAGGAACTCCGTCTGATTATTGCCTCGGCAAGGGAAGGCTCTCAATTTGTACTGTACGATGATGACGGAAGAACCAACGATTTCGAAAAAGGAATTTTCCGCAAAACCACTGTCAGCGTCAGCGGGACCGATGTGGTGAAGGTTGATTTTACCGCTGAGGGTGACTACCGGGATACAGTAAAGAGCGTTACAGTAGAAATCATCCGCAAGGACAGGAGCCCATTCTGGGCAGCTCTTGACGGGCGACGACTGGAGCACTACTTAAACCGCAGGAAGTTTGAAGCGGCGGACAGCGGCTGGTATTACAGCCAGACGAAGAAGGCCGTTCTGGTAAAATATGCAAATCCGAAGAAGGATGCTCAGTTGGTTGTATCCTTTGAAGATTTTGATTTGATTGGGATGTAACTATCGACGCAGCCGTCTGAGTTCGGGCGGCTGCAGTTTTATGATTATGGAGGAACGCGATGCTTTTACGTGAACTGAAATCAATAGAAAAGACTGGTTCCGGCTATATTCTGCACGGGGATGCGGCGGATGTATTGCTGATTTTTATGACGGATGACGTGATTCGGGTACGGGTGAGCTTCCGGCGGGATTTTAAGGAAGAATCCTATACGCTGGTGACTACCGCCTGGGAGGATCGGATGGACGAACTTTTAAAGGACGAGCGCACACGCATTGAGCCCCTGGATATTCCCTGCGAGGAGAAGAACGGAAAGCTTGTATTTACAACAGGCACCTGCATCCTGGAAATCAGCAAAACCCCCTTTTTCCTGACGTTAAAGACCCTGGACGGGGCTGTCGTTTATCAGGATCTGAAGGAGAGGGCGTTTGAGAAGGATCATCTGGGACGGTTGGCCCACTATTCCAAAATGGATCCGGTTAACGACCACTTTTACGGCTTTGGCGAAAAGACGGGCTGTCTGGACAAGAAAGGGAGAAGACTCAGGATGTCACCCAAGGACGCGATTGGACACGATCCGGAGTTTGGGGATCCCATGTACAAGCATATACCGTTTTATATCCGGATCAACGAGAAAACAGCCTATGCCATCGGCTTGTTTTATCATAATTCCTACGACAGCGTATTTGATATGGGGCAGGAGGTTTCCGGCTATTGGGATCGGTATTGCTATTATCAGACGGATGGGGGAGATATTGACCTGTTCCTGATCAAGGGTCCTGAGCTTTCGGCGGTTTTAGACCGCTATACGATGCTGACGGGGCGCTGCGCGCTGCCCACCAAACAGTCTCTGGGGTATTGTGCCTCGACTATGTATTACGCAGAACTGGAGGACAACTGTGATCAGGAAATCTATCGGGTAATCGATAAGCATGAGAAGGAGGGCATCCTGATCGATAATTTTTGGCTGGCATCCGGCTATTCCAGCGGCGAGGAGGACAACCTCCGCTATATCTTTAACTGGAATTACAGGAGATTTCCAAATCCTGAGGATTTCTTTGAGCGTATGAATGCCAGAGGAATCAATGTGATTCCCAATCTGAAACCGGGTATTCTGAAAAATCATCCTTATATGAACCTGTTTGAGGAGAACGGAGTGTTTATTAAAAACCCGGGCGGTGACGGGGATTATTATGGAAGATGGTGGGGCGGAGAAGGCAGGTTTTTAGACTTCACGAACCCGAAGGCCCGTGAAACCTGGAAGATGCTTTTGGAAGACCGGATTCTGAGAATGGGAACAAAGACCGTATGGAATGACAATTGTGAGATGGACGGCGTGGAGGATCGGGACGCATACTGTGATTTTGAAGGCGCCGGAGGGACAATGGCGGAGCTCAAGATTCTGCATTCCAATTTGATGGCATTTCTTGGAAAGCAGGCGATTGCCGACGTTTATCCGGGAGAGCGGCCCTACATCATCAACCGTGCGGGATATGCAGGCATCCAGAGATACGCGCAGGTATGGGGAGGAGATAACCTGACAGACTGGCGTACAGTGAAGTTCAACATCGCCACGATCGTGGGCATGGGACTTTCCGGCTGTGCAACATGGGCTGTGACATTGGCGGGTTCGCGGGATCTGTGCCGGAGGCGGAGCTTTTGCTTCGTTGGATTCAAAACGGTATTTTCCAGCCGCGCTTCTGCTTAAATTCGGCAAATAACGACAACACGGTGACACAGCCCTGGATGTATGAGGAGAATCGGGAATATGTGAAGGCGCTTACGCCCAGAGATACCGGATGCTTCCGTATCTGTACAGCCTGATGTATGAGCAAACCAGAACGGCATGCCGCTATGCGCCCGCTGTTTTTAGAGTTCCCGGAAGATAAGAAGTGTTACAGCGATAATAATTTCATCTTTATGTTCGGAAAGAGCGTGCTGGTTGCCAATGTGGTGGAGTCGGAGGCAAGGACAAGAACTATCTATCTGCCGTCAGGATGCAGATGGTTTGACATGAATGACAACCTGAAGGAGTATTCGGGCGGTCAGACTATCGAGCTTCCGGTAAATCTGGGCAGCATTCCCATGTTCCTCAGGGGAAGTGCGGTTTATGTGACCAGCGAGGATGTTAAGCATATTATGTCGGACAGGATGCGTCATGTGGATTTCCTGATCAGCGCGGATACGGACACCAGCTTTGTATTCTATGACGATGACGGACACACGGAGGACTATAAGAAGGGTGTTTACGCGAAAACCGCAGTTAATGTAACTGCCGGTAATCAGACGATAATTCACTTTGATACCAGGGGAACCTACGAAAGCCCATTGGAGCGAGTTACAATCCGGCTTGTCAGCAAGCAAAAAGGTGCATTCTGGGTAACGGTCGACGGCGAGCGCATCCCGCGTTATCTTGTAAGGGACGGCTGGGAGGAAGCCGGAACCGGATGGTATTACAATCTTTCCGACAGAACCATCTGGGTGAAGTATGAGATACCGGAGAAAAAATCGTATGATGTCATTGTTTCGACGGAGAAATTCGACCTGATTGGAATGGTTGAGGAATAAAGAAAAGTGAAAGGTAACATTATGAATATTAATATCGGAAGCCAGCCCTGATGGGGCAGGTAGCACTAAGGACAAGAGAATTGATCCGAAAAGTATGCCAGGCAAATGATGTGGAAATCCTGGCAGGCCAAAATAATGAACTTGATAAAACATGGGCATTTATCACGAAATGCCCATGTTTTATTTAGGTGCGCCCGGCGGGCGCACGTTCTAACGGGTGAAGTCCCTGACCCGCCCGGCAGTGGGAAGGTGCAGCCAATGGCAAGGGCGTCATCGTGAGGCGGGGTCTGAAGGAAGCCGGAGGCAAACCACTGGCCTGTAAAAGTTGTCCGGATAGGCTGTGAAGCGTGGATGAGGCTGCCTAACAAACTAAAGTCCAATAACTGCACGGAACGCCAGCAGTAAACGGGGCAGGTATAAGTGGGAAAGAACGTGTGAGTACCCGGGGAGGTCTCACGGACGTGAAAGTGGCGATAAAACATTCGCTGTCACGGAGTAAAGCTTGCCGTGAGAAGTCAGCAGAGGTCATAGTACCGGGCGGTCGCAAACGCACCGGGAAGGACTGAACAGTAGGAGGTGTCGTTACCAAATGGAAACCGGACATGGAATTAAGTACAGACAACTTCATATTGAGGACTACCTGCGAGAGATACCTGCGGAACAGGGAAGGGAAACAGGAGAGTACGCCCATGAAAGGATTACCGGGAACCCCGGCACCAACACGGACTTTCGGACGGACAACCTGCCAGATACGATTCTTAGAAGCGACAATCTAAATGCCGCCTATAAGAAGGTCAAAACGAACAAAGGCGCTGGTGGGATTGACGGAATGCAGGCGGATGAACTTCTACCCTGCC
>ENA-OQCK01000460-OQCK01000460.1-human-gut-metagenome-genome-assembly--contig:-NODE-460-length-22262-cov-3.022860_pt1 | contig 22262 bp, 23 predicted proteins | sample MGYA00242498_ERZ504578 | MGnify/ENA primary metagenome ERZ504578 (study PRJEB26092, sample SAMD00036229) | human gut metagenome | host: Homo sapiens | study: EMG produced TPA metagenomics assembly of...
TGAGGGCAGGACCTGGACACTGTGGATAAGGATATCCGTCTCCGGAAGCAGGAGGCCATGGAGGCTCTTCAGCATGACTGGCGGATGAGACCGGCTTTTACGCGTTCCTCCAGATAAAATTTGAAGAGCAGTGGAGCGCGCTTAAGTCCTATGCCAATGAAAAGGAATCCGCATCATTGGGGATATCCCCATCTATGTGGCGCTGGACAGCGCCGACACATGGTACCATCCGGAGCTGTTCCAGCTGGATGAGGACAGGAATCCGGTGGCGGTGGCGGGCTGCCTCCCGACGGTTTTTCCGCCACAGGACAGCTGTGGGGCAATCCGCTGTACCTCTGGGAGTATCATGGGGAGACCGGATATGAATGGTGGATGCGGCGTATGGAATATAGCTCCGTATGTACGATGTGGTGCGTGTGGACCATTTCCGTGGCTTTGACGAATACTATTCCATACCGGCAGGAAGCCATACGGCGGTTCACGGAACCTGGAGAAAAGGCCCTGGCATGGATATTTTCCGAAAAATGCAGGAAAAGTTTGGAAAACTTAATATTATTGCGGAAGACCTTGGATTTTTGACCCCATCTGTGCTAGAATTAGTAAAAGATACAGGATTCCCGGGAATGAAGGTACTGGAGTTTGCCTTTGATTCCCGGGAGGAAGTGATTATCTGCCCCATAACTACACTTCTAACTGCGTGGTTTACACAGGAACCCATGATAATAATACCATCAGGGGATGGTATGGGGAGATGAGTGAGGAAGACAGACAGCTTTCCGTGGATTATATGAATAATCCGCATACGCCTGTAGAGGAAATCCATTGGGATTTCGTGCGCCTTGCACTGTCAAGCGTGGCAAAGCTGGCGGTTATTCCGGTCCAGGATTATTTAGGTCTTGGTGGAGATGCCCGGATCAACACGCCATCCACGCTGGGAGAAAACTGGAGATGGCGCATGATGCCCGGGGAAATAACAGATGAGATTGTTGTAAAGTGCAGGAAGATGGCAAAGCTTTACGGCAGAGGATGACAGGGGATGAGTATTTCTTATGGAATCGATTAATATTAAAGACGTAGCCAGAATCTGCGGGGTGGGCGTAAGTAGGTGTCACGGGCCATTAACAATCATCCGGATATCAATCCGGAGACAAAGGATATGATTATGCAGGTGGTTAAGGAGCATAATTATATTCCTAACAATAGCGCCCGCAATTTAAAACGCACTGATTCAAAGGCTATCGCGGTTTTAATCAAGGGAATCAGCAATCCCTTTTTCAGCAAGATGATCCGGATTTTTGAAAAGGAAATTCATAAGAAGAAGTACTCTTTTATCATGCAGCATGTGGATGCCGGTGAAGATGAAGTGGATGTGGCCCTTGAACTGATTAAGGAGAAGAAGCCAAGGGGGATTGTATTCCTGGGGGGGTTCTTCTCACACAGTAAGGAGAAGCTGGAGCAGCTGGCGGTCCCCTTTGTGCTCAGTACCATTGGGATGACGGATTCACTGGAAGAATCGCCGTTTTATTCCTGGGTTTCTGTGGATGATTTTGCGGAAAGCTATAAGATGACGGACTACTTGTGTAAGCTTGGCCATAAGAGGATTTTAATCCTGGCAGCTACCAAGGATGATGAGAGTATCGGCAGGCTGCGTCTGGAAGGATACCGCAAGGCCCTTAAGGACAACGGAATCGAACTGGATGAAGCTCTTTGTGTTTTTTCCGGGGTGGGAAGGGACTGTTACACCATGGATTACGGCTTTATGGCCATGAGCCGGATCCTGGAAGAAAAAAAGACGGATTTTACAGCGGTGTATGCCATATCAGACAGTATCGCCATCGGCGCCTGCAAGGCCATCACGGAATACGGCATGAAGATACCCGAAGACTATTCGGTGGCTGGATTTGACGGACTTGACATTGCGCATTACTATAATCCGACGCTGACTACCATAAGGCAGCCCGTGGAGGAGATGGCGGAAGCCACCATTAAGATACTGTTTGACGTGGTAAGCAATCATGCGGACCATCAGAAGCGGGTGTTTAAGGCGGAGTTAATGGAGGGCGAGTCAACCCGGAACGTAAAATAGAAAAATTCCGTATCCGCTTATCGCGGCGTTTATTCTCATACATCCTGTTGTCCGCAAGCTTCATAAGCTTTTCCGGATTCCCGCATTCCACGCTGTAGGAAATTCCGTAACTCACCCAAAGCGCAAATGGATACTCAGAGGAATCGGAAAGCTCTTTTAATGACCATTGGGCATAAGTGGGCAGAAGTTTTGTCAGGATATGGATAAATGGGAAAAAGCAGGGAGGGAACCATCTGCTGTAATGTACGCTGACAGCCTGCAGGAGAAGACCATTGCTTGTTTGCATTATGCTGCCAATAGTGAAAGGTTTCCAAATTTCCGCATATACTGTTAACAAATCCCCTGCATGAGGTACATCATGGCGGACTGCCTATTAATTCAGCCTCAGAGACCATTGCTGACTTTATCTACCGTTATGGAAGCCAGCAGCAATTTCCTGGTAATTCGGAAGATATTTTCTGCATGGACTTTGTAAGCACTGATTTCAGTATTATATATACCCCGCTAGATACAGTAGAACCCATATCACTAAGCAAGTTTACCTATTACAGTATCCCTGGACTGTACACACTGTTAGATAGTTCCAGCATGGACGCTTCCGGTATTTTAGCAACCCATGCATCACCTGCCTGAGCAATCAAGGCAGAGGTGTTATAATCGGCATCATAGACACGGGAATTGACTATACCAATCCTCTTTTTCGCAATCAGGATGGAACTACCAGAATCTTGAGTATTTGGGATCAGAGCCTTCCAGAAGATAAAAGCCTCCTTCCTGCCGGCGTACCTAACCGCTATAATGCCAGCGGGGCAACCTATGGCACAGAGTACACGCGGGAGCAGATTAACGAGGCACTGGAATCTGATAATCCTCTTACCGTGGTGCCTTCTACTGATACCAACGGACATGGAACCTTTCTGGCGGGTATTGCTGCCGGAGGAGTCCTGCCTAATCAGGATTTTACAGGAGCTGCCCCGGAATGTGAACTGGTAATCGTCAAATTAAAACCAGCCAAACAATATCTGCGCGATTTCTATCTTGTCAGTAATGACGCTGACGCTTATCAGGAGAATGATATTATGATGGGAATTAAGTACCTGCGCGTGGAGGCATACAGCCAGAGAAAGCCTCTGGTCGTTCTGCTGGGAATCGGCTCCAATCTGGGCAGCCATGAGGGAACGTCCCCGCTTAATGTGATGATTCAAGATATCAGCCGAAATTTAGGAATGGCTACGGTAATTGCCGCAGGCAATGAGACTGGCCGGGGTCATCACTACATGGGTTTTGTACCATGGGGGAAGAGTCCGTTGATGTGGAAATCCGAGTCGGGAATGCGGAATCCCAGCGTGGATTTGTAGTAGAGCTATGGGCCGCCACCGCTGATACATATTCCGTTGGATTTGTCTCTCCCAGTGGTGAATCCATAGGCCGCATTCCTATCATAGGAAGAAACGAAACCTCTATTGGGTTCCTCTTAGAACCCACGGTCATTACAGTTAATTACCAGCTGATTGAGACAGGCGCAGGCAAGCAGCTTGTTTTTATCCGTTTTGAAGCCCCAACAAATGGAATCTGGAGAATACGCGTGTATAATACCCAGTATCTCACAGGGCAATTTAATATGTGGCTTCCGGCCCATAACCTGATTTCCGATGAAACCGTGTTTCTGACTCCCAGCCCATATACGACCATAACCCTCCCGGGAGATTCTCCCTCTCCAATCACAGTAGGCGCCTACAATCATTTAAATAACAGCATCTACATTCATTCTGGCCGTGGATATACAATAGGCGGAGTAATCAAACCGGATTTGGCGGCCCCTGGTGTCAATGTAAGCGGGCCATCGATAGGGCGCGGGAACCAAGATCCATTCCCATGACTACCCGAACAGGAACCTCGGTTGCGGCCGCCCATGTTGCTGGTGCAGTCGCTAATCTTTTAAGCTGGGGCATTATAGAAGGACATAACATGGCGATGAGCGAAGCCACCATCAAAGCATTTTTAATAAGAGGAGCAAAACGAAATCCAGCACTATCATATCCCAACAGGGAATGGGGATATGGGGCTCTGGATTTATATGAAACTTTTTTACGGTTAAGGGAAATAAGATGAATGAATTATCAAAAGCAGCAGGTCCTTATGAATATCATGGATATGGGTGGACCTGATGGCAAGCTTTGGTTGGGGTGCTAAAAAAGCAAGAGGTGAGCTGTCAGATAAGGTCAAAGGGCTGACAGGCGGCGCAGAGGACTATATGGTAAAGCCTTTTGAAATGCTGGAATTGCTGGTTCGTATCGACAAGATACTAAAACGCTTTCAGCAGGAGGAACCGGAGATCCACATTAAGGATGTCGTCATTGACCCGGAAAAAAGAACTGTAACGAGAGAAGGACAGGAAATCAGCTTAAAACCAATGGAATTTGACTGCCTGATGATGCTTGCACACAACAGGAATAAGGCATTAACCAGAAAACAGCTCCTGACCGTGCTTTGGTTACTGTTCAGAGGGCCTGTGAACAGTAACCTTTAATCATGTGGGGAGCAGATAATTATTGTAAAAGTGTTTTTATATGTGTATAATAAAATAAAAGGAGGTATATGCCATGCCATTATTAAATCGGCAATACTATACGATAGCGGATATTTATGCATTGCCAGAAGGAAAGCGAGCCGAATTAATTGAAGGTGAGATTTTTGATATGGCGCCGCCAAGTCGAAAGCATCAAGAAATCGTTGCGTTTTTTACAAAGACAATTGGCAATTATATAGGCAAAAATAAAGGGAACTGTAAAGTGTATCCGGCTCCGTTTGCGGTTTTTTTAAAAACGGATGACAATAGCGAGGATTATGAAAATTATGTAGAGCCTGACATAAGCGTTATCTGCGATTCCAGTAAACTTAATGATAAAGGCTGTAAAGGTGCTCCTGACTGGATTGTTGAAATTGTATCCCCGTCCAGCCGGAGCATGGATTATTATCTAAAACTTTCTCTGTATCAAATGAATGGTGTTAGAGAATATTGGATAGTGGATGCAGAACGAAAAATTGTTATTGTCTATGATTTTGAAAATTTGTCACCAGCCGCCCTTTATCGGTTTGACAGTACGATAAAGACACATGTGTTCCGTGACTTGGAAATAAGCTTCAGTAGTATAGTGCTTGACTAATCAAGCTTTATTGCAAAAGGTCAGGCTGCTTGCCGTAATTTATCGCCATGACGGGTTCTTTGGAACCCGTTTTTCAAAATTGTAAACGGCATTGATAATTTTACTCTTTTTCAGAACCATTCTGCATATCAAAGTATAGCTGCATCATTTGTTCTGACAGCTTTCTTACCTCTGGGGCTGAAGCACGATATAAACGTAAGTGTGCCAGTTCTTCTTCATTTAACTCTGTTTCAGACAGGGTTTCATACTTCTTGGATTATTCGTATTTCCCACAAGATAATCAATAGACGTATTGAAATAGTTAGCAAATGCAATGATTAGTTCCAGATCAGGCTGTGCCAGATCATTTTCATATTTCCAAACAGACTGTTGACTGATATGGAAAAGTTCTGCAAGCTTAAACTGGCTCAGATGCCTGCTAGTCCGTAGCTTTTTTAGATTTTTCATAATTGTTTACCACCTTCTGGGATTAATATTAGCAATTAAATAAAAATTATAAAAAACTTAATAGTAGTTATAGACAACAACTAAAAAGTGTTATATAATGACTAATGTAATTATGTACGTTCGGTAGTCATGTCACAGAAGAAAAGAAGAAGCCTTGTATGAGAGATTCTGTGTGACTATAGAAAAAGAGCAGGAGGAAAAGGAATGAGAAAAAAGCTTTTGTTAAAAAAGGCGGTGACGTTTTCTTTAATGGGTGTACTGGCCGTGTCACCAGTTCTGATAGCTCACGCTAATCCCGGAGCTGTATTTAGTTCCGAAATCAGTGGTGGGACACAGGATACACCGGACACGCCAGATACACCCGATGTACCAGATACACCGGACGTGCCGGATGTTCCGGACGTGCCGGATGTACCAGACATTCCGGATGTTCCAAACAATTCAGGCTCATCGTCAGGCGGAGGTTCTAGTTCAGGAGGCACTGTAACAACCAGTAGTAGTAGCGTATCATCAGCTTTAGACAGCGTTATGGTGAAGGGAGTAAAAGTGTTCACAACAGTTGCTGGCCGTTATTCAGCAAATTCAGTTGCTGGGGTTATAGTGACGACACCTTACTCGGATGTAGCCGCAGCCGTTGGCGCAGGGACGAATCAGAAGCCATTTGCTGTTATTGAGAACAGCGTGTGCGGAGAGGATTCCAAGGCATGTATGATGAAAAAGCTGGAAGAGCTGAAGTCAATTTCACCAGAGATTGTTTCGGGACCGGCACTGGATATATGGCTTGGAATTTCTGACATTAATAATAATTTTACCAAAGTAGGGAAGGCTGCCAGACCCATTGAATTTAAAATTGGCATTCCAGCTAATTTTAAAACGGATGGTTATGACTATGCATTAATCTTTGTCCAGTCAGATGGTACCACTTCAGTGATTGTTGATACGGATGATGATAGTGATACTATGACATTTTCAACAGATGTTTATGGTACATTTACTCTGGTAAAGGGACCGTCAGGTAGTTTCGCAGCTTACAGATAATAAAAATTCGCATAGGCTTCTGTGGGGAAATAGTTAGTGGGTAACTGCTAGCTATTTCTTTGCAAAAAGCTGGATTAGGATGAAAATATGAAAAAGGGAAAAGCAGAAGCATATATGGAATTTTGTTTTTTCTGATCCTGTTAACCGTTTACATGCATGGAATAGGAAAGCTATTCGGACCAATCCGTTTTCCGGATGAATTTGGGTACTGGAGTCATGGCGCCAGGCTTCTGGGGTATGGCTGGAATGAGGTTTCAGGCATCCATCCATATTATTCTTTTGGATACGGAATGCTTATGGCGCCGCTGCTTAAATGGTGTTCCAATCCCGTTGTTTTGTACAGAATAGCTGTAAGTATAAATTTCATACTGATTGTCTGGTGCTATGTGCTTCTAAAAAAAGATTTTGGTAATCCTGTTTCATGCTCCTGCATATCCCTTTATGGCATTGTTTTCAGGACTGGCCATTCTCTATTCATCTTTTATGGTATATGCACAGACGACACTGCCAGAAATCCTTCTTGTATTGCTGTACCTTCTGCTTATAGCCTCAGTCCTGATGTTTTTCCAAAAGCCAAGCGCTTATTATATGGGAGCAATGGCAGCAATATCTGCTGGCCTGTATTTCGTACACATGAGAACCCTTGGAATCGGAATGGCTCTATGGCTGGTGCTGGTTTGGGAAGCGGTAATAAATAAAGATATACGTGCACATGTCCTTACAGGGGCATTGGCCTATGGAATCCTTATCATAGCAGGAATGGTATATAAGAACAACTATATAGACGAAATTTATGGTGTATCAGGAGGTTCCCTGGCAGCTTGAATGATTTCAGCGGTCAGATTGAAAAGCTGGGGAAACTGACAAATATTAAGGGGATGGCAGATTTTATCTGCTCCTTAGGCGGCAAGCTGTTTTATTTGGGAAGTGCAACCGGAGGTTTGTTTTATTGGGGGATAATGTCTTTACATTCCATGACGGCCTGCAGTATAAGGCATAAAATGGTTGCCGCGCGTTTCGTTTTACTATCAGCATTGTTTACCCTTAGTATTGTATCTTTGTTCATGATTGACACTCCGCGTGTAGATGGTGTTATATACGGCCGCTACAGCGAGATACTCCTCCCAATCTTTATTGGAACAGGGCTGACAGCAATGGTCCACAGCCCAAGTATGTGGAAAGTGAGCTTTGGAATTATATGTTTCCAAAGTGTTATGATGTACCTTGTCAATTGGAAGATAAGTTCATCTGGTGCCTATGGTATTTACAGACATTCGATTCCGGCGGTGGCATACGCTTTGGAATTATCGTCAAACAGAGTATTCGCATTTACGAAAAATGTATATTTGGGAGGCGTGTTTTTAGGTTTAACCATGGCGGGTGTGCTGTGGATTGTGAGGCAAAGAGAACGGTTTTGGTATTTGGCCTTTTTATGGGCCGTGATTCAATGGGGGCTGGGAATGGATGTATGCGTCCAGATGAATTACAAATACAACAAGGATAATTATCAAGACATCATGATCGCAGAGCAAATAAAGGACATGGTTGGAGACTATGAAAGGATTGTTTTTCTATACTCAGATGGTTACGGATATGTGGATCTGCTTCAATTCTGTCTAAAAGAGAAACCGGTTCACGTGTTAAAAGAACCCTATGGAAGCATAGGGGATGTGACACAGGAAGATATTGTGGTGACCAGCAGACGGGATATCTTTTCAAAGGAATTAAGTCAGACCTATGGGACAAAGAGGGAGTCCGCCCATTTTGAAGTTTATTACAATGAGAAATAAGAAAAACACGATGGATAAATATATGAAGCTAATCATTCAGATGCCTTGTTATAACGAGGCGGAAACATTAAACATTGCGTTGGACGCATTGCCCAGAACACTTGAGGGAATCGACTGCATTGAATATCTAATCATAAATGACGGCAGCAGATGATACCCTTCAGGCAGCCAGGCAGTGGGGCGTGAACTATATTGTGAATTTCAAGCAAAATAAAGGCCTGGCGAAAGGCTTTATGGCCGGGATAGATGGATGTCTCTGCCAAGGGGCAGATATTATCGTGAATACAGATGCTGATAATCAGTATTGTGCGGAGGATATCCGCAAACTGATAGAGCCTATTCTTCGGGGAGAGGCCGATATCGTAGTGGGAGCAAGACCCATTGATAAAACAGCGCATTTTTCCCCTGTTAAGAAAAAACTGCAGCATTTTGGAAGCTGGGTAGTGAGGAAAGCTTCCAATACTCAGATTCCAGACGCGCCCAGTGGATTTCGGGCATACAGTAGAGAAGCGGCCATGAGGATGAATGTAGTTAATGACTATACATATACGTTAGAGACCATTGTACAGGCCGGCAGGGAAAAGATACCAATGACAAGCGTACCTGTAAGGACCAATGGAGAACTGCGTCCTTCCAGGCTGTTTAACAGCATATGGGGGTATGTAAAGAAATCCATGATTACAATTATCAGGGCGTATATGATGTATAAACCGTTAAAATGTTTTACATTTCTGTGCATTCCTCCCATATTAGTTGGTGCAATGATTGGAATCCGTTTTTTGATCTTCTATTTTAAGGGCACAGGAACCGGACATGTGCAGTCTCTGATTTTGGCATGTACGTTAATTATAATTGGATTTCTCACGTTAATGATGGGACTTTTAGGTGATATACTTGCATCCAATAAGAAGTTGCTGGAAGACACCCAATATCATGTTAGGCGGATTGAATATGATATCTTACAAAATAAAAGAGAAATAAAGGAATATGGTGAAGGAACAGGTGATGCAGAGGGGGATGCCCATGAATGATAGTAAAAAACGAGTTGTTCTGGTTGGTCCCGTTTATCCGTATAAAGGCGGAATTTCACATTATACCAGCCTTATGTGCCGTGCTCTTTCTGAAAATTACCTGGTTGAAATGGTGTCCTATCGGCTGCAGTATCCCCGATTCCTTTTTCGGAAGGAGCAAAAGGATTACAGCAATGACAGTTTCAAAATAAAAAGGACCAAATACTGGATTAACACAATGGCTCCTTGGAATTGGATTGAGTGCAGCAAAAAAATCAAACAGCTAAAGCCGGATCTGATTATCATCCAATGGTGGCATCCATATTTTACCCCCTGTTATTTGGCATTGGCCTGTCTGTTAAAAAGGTGCAGGATTCTGTTTGTATGTCATAATGTATTACCTCATGAACATTTCCCGGGAGACCGATTTTTAACCCGAATGGTACTGTCCAGAGGAAACGGGTTTATTGTCCAGTCAAAGAAAGATGCAGCGGATTTGCTTCAGATGATTCCGGAGGCTCTGTATCATCAGACCGTCCATCCCACTTATAATGCGTTTAAATTCAGTAATATAACCAGGGAAGAAAGCAGAAAACGGCTGGGTATTGATAGCGGGTACAAAGTGCTGTTGTTCTTTGGTTTTATAAGGGAATATAAAGGCTGAAGCATCTTATAAGAGCGCTGCCCGCGTGGTGGAATCATGTGAACAGGTAAAGCTGTTGATTGTGGGGGATTTTGGTAGTGACAGGGAGAGCTATTTGAAGCTGATTGATGAAAATTCCATGGCAAATTATATAAGAATATGTGATGGCTACATACCTGACCGGGAGGTCGAACCATATTTTTCAGCCTGCGATTTAGTTATTCTGCCTTATGAAAGCGCCACGCAGAGTGGAATCGTGCAGATTGCCTTTGGATTTGAAAAGCCAGTGGTGGTTACCAATGTGGGCGGGCTGCCTGACGTTGTCCAGGATGGAAAAACCGGATACGTGGTGGAGGCTGGGAACCATACAGAATTGGCAGAGGCGATAATCCGCTATTTTAAAGAAGGAAGGGCGGAAGAATTCACGGAAAATGTACGAAAAGATGCGTATCGGTTTTCCTGGGACAGAATGGTTGAGGTGGTGGACAAGCTGGACAAAATGATAGATGGAGGTACGGGAGGATGCGTTTACTAGTTACAGGAGCAACTGGATTCATAGGGAAACATCTTACGGAGCGTTGCTGTTAAATGGAAATGAAGTGGTATGTGTAACCAGAAAGAAAATATCCGATGGAGAGTTTTCAAAACCAGTGGAGAATATCATCTGTGATTTGCGGGAGATTGAAGCGATAGATGACCAGATGCAGGGGATAGATGTGGTAATACATGCGGCGGCTCAATTAGGGCATTATGGGATACCGTATGAATATTATTACAAGGTGAATTATCTTGCCACATTAAAACTAGCTGAACTGGCCATTAAACATAGAGTAAAGCAGTTCATATTTTGCAGCGCGCCATTTGTGACTGGCTTGGAAGGACGGAATGTATCGGAGGATGCCCCCTATCATCCCACCAACCCTTATAGTGAAACGAAAATGCTTGCGGAACAGGCGGTTATACAAAGATGTAAGAATATGATGCCATATACTATTTTGAGGCCTTGCTTTGTTTATGGAGCAGGTGATGTGAGAAGGACTGCCTTATACAGAAGCATTAAAAAGAAGAGGTTTGTTCTGACTACAAATGGAAAGGCTTACCTTCATCCTACGTATGTGTCTGATATTGTTGATGGGTTTTTATTGTCTGTTCTGAATGAAAATGCGTATAATGAAATTTTTAATTTAGGCGCGGAGCAAGACTGCACGGCCAAAGAATATTTGGAGTGTATAGCTAAATATACAGGAAGCAGTCTGATTCATATGAATATAGGATATACAATGTCTGTTTGTCTGGCAAATGTGATTGATGGAATATCTAAGGTTATGTTTAAAAAAGCTGGTTTTGTTAATAAAGGTAGAATTGATTTCCTGGCAAAAGATCATTCCTGTGATATAAGTAAAGCACGCAGGGTATTGGGATACGCACCCCAAATAAATCTGGATACCGGAATCAGGCTGTCAGTTGAATGGGCAAAGGAAAAGGGGTATTTATAACAGGAGGCGGACGTGGAAAAAGAGGTATTTGGCGTAATATATGAACGGTTTTCCGTGGGGCGGAAACTATCTTCATTTGGAGTGAAACATGATATAAAGACAGTGCTGGAAATGCCGGCTCACGGAGCTAAGGCCATGCCATCTATTTATTCCTTAGGATTTGGAATGTGTGCACAAAAGATTACACTGGTTAACGGCAATCCCAAATATATATCTGAGTGGAAAAAATTGGTGCGGCGCACAAAATAGAATGGGTTCATGAAGATGACATTTTGCAAAGCTCCTTTCAGGACAAGTCCTATGATTTTGTATGGAATTTCGCGTACCTTCCGGCTTGTCCGGATCCGGATAAGCTGATTGAGGAAATGAAACGTATCAGTAAAAAATATGTGGCTGTGTTCTCGGTTAACGCAGGAAATATTGGTTTTCCGGTCCACAGGCTTGTCCATAAAAAAACAGGGATTCCATGGACACATGGAGATATAAGGTACAACAAGCGCGGCTTCATAAGAAAAAGGTTAGAGGAACATGGGCTGACAATTGTGGAAACCGGTTTGTGGATTGTCCGGTGTGGCCGGATTCTCTGGGATTTCGGGATGTGAGACTGCACAGGATGAATGTGGATTTTAACACAATGGATTGGGAAACTCCCTATACCCAGATGCTGGCTCAAAACAGATTTCCCCTATGGATAAAACTGGTTTATCTTGTAGAAAAGCTGCCCATGCCAAAGAAGATAAAATCAATCCATTCTCATATTAATTATACCATTGCGAAAGTTGAGAAATAAATGAAAAAACAAGACTTATTTTTTATATTAGGGCCGGAATTGATTTCTTATAGGTTAAACCGTTGGTTTGGATACAAAGATTTCCAGCCCATAACATTGACCTATTCAGTAACAGCAGCATGTCAGTCAAAATGTAAAACATGCCAGATTGGAGCTATGTTCTGTCAGGATCCATCCAGAGCCAAAAAAGATTTGAGACTGGATGAGATTGAAAAGATATTTAAGAATATGAGACCGGTTTATTTTTTCAATATGAGCGGCGGAGAGCCGTTTCTCAGACCAGATTTGCCGGAAATCGTGGAACTGGCATGTAAATATATAAAGCCAAGGGTAGTACATACCCCTACCAACGGAATTATGACAGAAAGAATCGCAGAGCATACGGAAAAAATCATCAGAATCGTCCGTCAGTATGATAAAAACGTGCCTGTGACCGTCAAACCCTCTATTGACGGAGTGGGAAAATTACACGATGAAATCCGTGGTGTAGAGGGGAATTTTAGCCAGCTTTTAAAGACAATTGTATCACTTAAAAGACTAGAAGATCGCTATGATAATTTTCATTTGGAATTAGGAACCGTTGTATCCAATTTTAATATTGACTATCTGGATGAAATAGAGGATTTCGTTCATGGACTGGGCGTGGAGAGTTACCGGAATGAAGTGGCGGAATGCCGCACAGAGTTTTTTAACCTGGGAGACGATATAACCCCGCGGCGAGGTTTATCAGAAACTGATTAAGGAATTCGCGGGAAAAGTTGAGGACAATATTGGGTCAAAGAAATCATTAGCCAAGACAACAGAAGCACTGCGTGTGGTTTATTATGAGATTGCAGGGAAGATACTGGAAACGGGAAAGCAGGTGATTCCATGTTATGCGGGAGTTTCCAATGTCCATATCAATTATGATGGAGGGGTGTGGCCATGCTGTGTTCTTGGATATGAGAAGGAGATGGGCAACCTGAGAGATTATGAGTATGATTTCCAGAAATTATGGCGTTCTCCCAGGGCTGAAGAGGTGAGAGCTATATAAAATCCCAAAACTGCGCCTGCCCATTAGCCAATCAGGGATATTCAAATATTCTGATGCATGTACTTCTGGTGAAAGCTGGCAGAAAGATGTTGGAGTTTTCCCGTAAATGAAAGGGGGAGGAATGGGCAAAAGGGTCATAAAAGCAATGGGAACCGGAGTGACTATCGTTTCTGTATTCTTCCTTATCAGGAAGCTGTGTTCCTTTCATCTGAAGCCAGAGCAGATTCTGGAAACCGGCCGCCTGGGGTATCTAATGCTTTTGAGCTTACTGTTTGCCGTACATATGGTAATAGTGGGAGTTCCCTGGAAATGCATCACGGAATATATATCCGGAATTAAGATACCTTATCCTCTGGTGGCCTTTGTTGTATGTAAGGCAAATCTATATAAATACCTGCCCGGAAATGTGTTTCAATATGTTGGACGGAATGAAATAGCTGTGAGACAGAATATCAGCCATGGAAAGGTGGCCTTGTCAACATTTGGGGATATTCTGATGAATCTGGTATCAGTGGCTCTGTTGTCCATAATGCTCTGCAGAGGAGGAATTAGGGACATATGGTTATATTATAATCTTCAGCAGCGCCTTTGGGTATTATGCTTTGGAGGTGGAATCCTAATCCTGCTAGCAGTCATTGCTGGTATCATTGGCATACAAATTCGCAGGAAGAAAGGATACCGCCGGAAGTTATGGTTCGGAAAGAAGTAGTGAGAGAGATTGTTCCCAGAGGTATGTTCTGTATGGCCTATTATTTCTTCCTGGGTATTTATACAGGTATTATGTTTTACTTCATCGTATCTGTCGTATTGGGGGAAAATATATTAGTGTCACAGGTCCCGTTGCTTATGGGAGGATATCTGTTTGGATGGGCAGCGGGGTTTGTGATACCGGGAGCTCCAGGAGGGATAGGTGTGAGGGAAGCTGTCACGGTTGTAATTTTATCAGCCTCGTTTGATCAGAAGATAATACTGGAAGCGATTCTGCTTTATCGGTTTGTGAATGTGTTAGGGGATATAGGCGGATTTTTGATGGCAGATATCATATACACATTTTCAGCAAAAACACAGTAATAGCGAAGGAAGTCCCCATGCATAAGAGAAAAATTAATATAAGAAAATACAAGTATGAGATTTTTTTGTATACCGCGTTTGTTTTAATAAACAGCATTCCATGCCTTTTTTTGACTGTGCCTGTTTTTAGCGATGGATTGAATACAATCGCGGTACCGGCTTATATAAGTGGCTGTGATTGGACTAAATATCTGTATGCAGACGGGTATTATTACAAATATGGAGTGACGATTTTATATTTGCCATTATTTTATCTGTTCCGTTCCCCGATTGTGCTGTATCGGGCCATGCTGCTGTTGAATGTTTTAGCGGCAGGAGTAATTCCTGTCATCGCATATAGAATATCCATGGATTATTTGGATATACAAAAAAAAGAAAATGCATTTCTCATAGCAGGCGTAACCGCCTTTTTGCCGGCGCTAACATTGAATATAAAATACACATGGGCGGAGACCGTTCTTCTGGTCTCGCTTGGATGATCCTCCTTCTTCTTCTGAGAATCCATGAAGATAAGGATGCCGGGAAACAGGTAAGGGACAGCATCTTAATTGCGTGTTCCTCTGTATTTGCGTATATGGCACATCAAAGAGGCATTGTGGTGGTTTTGGCCACGTTTCTGACCGTTGTATACATACGTTTTGTGCGGAAAAAGGCAAATCTGAGAATCGGAGTTTATCTGATTACAGCTATGGTTTTGCTGATTGCTGACAGGTTGGTGGACGGGCTGGTAAAGCAGTATGTATTCAATGCGGGTGTGAACACGGTAAACAGTACATTTTCCTTTTGGGATGCAAACATGTGGGAGAGATTGCTGTCCTTTACCGGCCTTCAAACCATAATAAAGATTATATACGGCTGGCTATTTAATGTGTTTACCGGCAGCGGCGGTCTTGTTTGTCTGGGGCTGTGTGTCACCTTGGTCTGCTGTTTCAGATACAAATCCAGTGAAGGGGGATGCTGCATCCATTTGATTAGTGTATTTTCCCTTTTATGCTTTGTTGGTGCATTTGCCTTGGGAGGTCTTTTTTTCTTCTCTGATATTTATCTGTATTATACCGGAGAAATGGTTAGAAGATGCGACAAGCTTATTTATGGAAGATATCTGGAGTCTTCCATATCGATACCGGTGTTAATGGGCATGTATTTTTTTCTGGAGAAAGGCTCTCTTTTTATAAAACGCAGAAGATATATCTTTTTAATCATGGGATCGGTATATTTATTTTTTCTTGTTAATATCGCAGGCAAGGTGAATGGGGTGGTTACATGGCCCAATAATACGATGACTATTAATATATTCTGCAATCTGGCCCAGTGCAGACATGGATACGGTGCTATCCGTAATCTGGCCCAGGGGCTGACCGTCTATGGTGCATTGGCTATCGTAATTCTTATGTCAATATTCGTATTTCATAAAAAGCAGAGAATGGCTTGTATGGGATTGATAGCTGTTTTTATTTCAATCTTTGTTTGGAGTTCCTATAATGTGATTTACCGGATGGACAAATATGAGATAGAGAACATGGAAATGACAAGAAACCTGGTAAAAGGTCTTGAGCAGCTTCCAGAGGATTACAAAGTAATTTTTTTGGACGATGAGATTACCAGAAGCTCCTATCAGTATATGTTCCGTGATTACTATATTGTGACAGGCAGGGATAATAATAGGACACAGATAAAAGATATGATAATCGTCTCTCCCAAAGGAGTGATAAATGAGGAGTTGGACCAGGGAGACTATTTTGAATTAGTGGATATGGAAACAGAAAGTCCGGATTACCATTTGTATATCAAGGGGCGGGACATGAATCAATGGATGAACCAAAATGGAATCCGGACAAAACAGCTGATATCAGGGGGAAGGGGACAGTGAATACATACGCAGTGATTATGGCCGGAGGAGGAGGGAGCCGTTTTTGGCCTCTTAGTCTTGGGAATGCAGCCAAAGAGTTATTAAGGAGAATATGCTTATGAATATTGCAGTTGCAGGGTTGGGGTATGTTGGACTAGCCAATGCTGTTCTTTTGGCACAACATCATAAGGTCACAGGCGTGGACATTATGAAGGACAAGGTCGAATTAATAAACAATGGCTGTTCACCGATTGAAGACAGGGAATTAGAGCGGTATCTGAAAAAAGGAAATTTAGATCTTAAGGTCACGACAGATGGAGAATCAGCTTATAAAGAAGCTGAATATGTGATTATCAGCACGCCTACCAATTATGACCCGGTTAAAAACTATTTTGATACTACTACAGTGGAAAGTGCCATAAGCCAGGTCAAGGCTGTAAACCCCAATGCCATAATTGTTATCAAGTCAACTGTTCCTGTGGGCTATACAGAGGAGATTCGTAAAAAGCTGAATTATAGAAATATCATGTTTTCACCCGAGTTTCTGAGAGAAGGAAAAGCCTTATACGACAATTTATATCCTTCCAGAATTATTGTGGGAACAGAGTTAAATGACAGAGTTCTGCTAAATAAAGCGCATCTGTTTGCAAATATGCTGGAGAATGGGGCCCGGAAGAAAAAAATTCCAGTGCTTCTCACCAATAGTACGGAAGCAGAAGCAGTAAAGTTGTTTGCCAATACATATCTGGCGCTGCGGATTTCATTTTTTAATGAACTGGACACTTATGGAGAGGCAAGGAATTTAAATACCAGACAGATTATTGAAGGCGTATGTCTCGACCCAAGAATAGGGAATCATTATAACAATCCCTCCTTTGGATACGGTGGATATTGTCTGCCTAAGGATACAAAGCAGCTTCTGGCGAATTATAAAGATATTCCGGAACAGCTAATAGGGGCGATTGTGGAATCCAACCGTATACGAAAGGACTTTGTAGCCCAGAGGATATTGGAAAGGGTGGGGAACAAAGTGTATGAATCAGAGGGATGCACGGTAGGAATTTTCCGCCTCACCATGAAAGCAGGCTCGGATAACTTCCGTCAATCGTCCATACAAGGTGTTATGCGCCGTCTCAAAAGGCATGGAATAAGGATGATAGTATATGAACCTGCATTAAAAGAAGGTCAGTTCTGTGACTGTCCGGTAGAGAAATCATTGGAGGATTTTAAGGAAAAATCGCATATTATTATAGCCAACCGGTATAGTGACGAATTGGCTGATGTGATGGAAAAGGTTTATACAAGGGATATTTATTATAGGGATTGAAATTAGTTTAATATCAGAGTGGCAATGGATTATACGAGGAAGCGACAGAAGCAGAGTTTTCTATGGAGTCAGACCGTCTCATTGCATATAACTGTGCAGACTATGATGGATATTGGTGGCGGAATAAGTGGTTTCCACAAAAGGGTACGGATGGAAACTTATAATTAGGAAGAAGAGCAGTGTATGTATGAGAGTATATACACTGCTGTATTTTTATTTCGGTATATTGTATAATGGAGTTAGATGATTAGGTGGCTGAAATTGTAATTTAAAAGGTGGTTTAAAATGGACATTAATGAACTATACAACATATATCAAGGAAATCCGGAGAAATTTAAAAAGATTGTATTGTATCGCAACCTTCTTGGCTCGCCAATTTCATATAATTACAAAGATTCAGATTTAGAATCTTTAGTACAGATGATAATGTCAATGGATGAAAAATATGAAACAGACTTTGGATTTATGATGATGGAACTGGGGGTGGCTTATGAGGCTATTTATAGTAACATGAAAAAAAATAATGCTGCCAGAGAAAAGACGGAATTTATGAACTATCCATTGGATTATCAATTGAGGGCATTAATTTCGTTTTTTGAGGATCAGCATAAACTTGGTATTGAGTTGAATAACATAGATGGTAAAAAGCCATTCACAGGGATAAGGCATTTGGTTGCAAATGTAGAATCTGAAATCTATCCTGGTATGAGATATTCAACATCACAGAATAGTGAAAATCTAATAGAATTGATAGATTATTCAATTCCTTATTTATATTATTATGACAGTAATTTTGAAAAACCTTGCGATAATCTAACATATGAGCAATGCTTGCGATGTCCGGATATTATGAAGTTCGTTCATCATTCAAATTTTTGTGAATTAATAAACGGATTATGGTCCCTTTATATATATAAGGATTACTCTGTAAAACTTGGAAAAACGGATACAGATGATGATATTACAGTTTTCGCGCCCAATTCCAATGAAGCGAGTTTGATTGATTTTGTTGCAGGAATACGCAGAGAGGCCAGAAGATTCCAAAATAGTATTGATTTATTGATATCAAATCAAAATAGAATAATTTATGGAAATAAGTTTATAACACGTCTTGCCAAGAGAATAAAGTTGGATTTGTGGAGAAGCATTTTTGAACTGGAATTGGAGGTCTACCTGCGTTGTAATTTATCTGCTAACTGCACAATGAAAATTATAAAGCAGACGGATATTTTTCCAGCCTATTTAAGGCAAACATTACCATATGGTAAATTGAATGATTTCCTAGAAGTTCATGAATTTTTATTGACAATGAGTGAAATATATTCAAATATCTTAAATCATAATTGGAAAGAAATTGAACGTGATCGATTTAATTATCTATGTCCAGTAGTTGATATTGATTTGTTAATCAAAAGTTTTTCAAGATTATATGGCAAGAGTTTAAATACGGCCGCTAAGCTGGTGGAGTGGTTTATATATTATCCGCAACGCGGGAAAGAGGGCGATTTATTCTCAAAACCATTGGTTCAAATAAGTGGTAAAAGGGTTTTATTTGCCCCTAATTTGATTCAACAAATTAATATAACCGGATGCTTGAGCAGATTATGCTGGATTATAAAATAAAGCGGGCGGCAATCGGAGATGAGTATGAATCCTATTTAAGAAATCAATTGTCGCAGTCTTCCTTATGGAATGTCTATGCAGATAAAATAGAATTTAAATCATCTATAGGAAATACAGATTTTGATGTTATAGCTTTATTTGATAATCATGTTGTGATAATTGAAATAAAGCATCTGGTGACACCTTACGATCCCAAACGTTACTATGAAGACCGCCAAGAGATAAAGAAGGCCATAAAACAGCTTAAACTAAGAAAGCAGGTTTTATTAAGGGATTGGGCCTTGATTAGAGATATAACCAAAGGATTTCTTCCTCCTGAACCTTATCCGGAAGAACGAATGATTCAATTGGTCTGCACGAATATAGATAGCTTTACATCGCTGGAAATTGATGGCATAAGAATTGTCGATGAGTCCGTTCTAATCAGGTTTTTTTCTGACAATGGCCAGTATGTAAAGATATGGAGTGGGCCGAAGATTTATAAAAAAGAGAAAATATGGGAAAACAGCCAACCAACCATCGATGATTTCAAGAGATATATTGCTTCTCCGACTGCGGTGAAATGGTATAGGGAGGTTGTAAAAAGAAAAAATATAACAATACCAAGATATGGAGAAGGAGATTATCTTGGCACGGTAAATTATATTTTAGATGAAGATATAGTGAAATTTGATAGACAGATATAAAGCCCAGCCTGTGTTTTGCAGATGATAGCGCTGGGGGATATAAGCACCAGAATCTGTTTCCATGAGGGCGCAGGAAGCATATTGCTTCTGGCCACACTAATCAGAAGTGCCCCTATTGTAAAACGCCGCCTCGTTTTTCGGGATGGCGTTGTTGGTAAGGTTGGCAACTCTGTACCTAGTAGTGATTTTTATTCCCAGATCAACTATACTTTGACTATCTCTTTATAAGTTCTTATATGCGGTATAGCCTGTATTTACAGGCTTCCCGGCGTTTTGTTTGCCCGCCATGGGCGGGCTCTAACGGGTGAAGGTCCCGAGTGCACCCGGATAGTGGGAAGCACATAGCTTAACAGCAAGGGTGTCCATCGTGAGGTGGAATCTGAAGGAAGTTGTAGGCAAACCTTTGGTCCGACGGACAGAAATCACATATAAGGCTGGGTTCCGAGAGATAAGCCTGCAAAAGAGGGCAAAGTCTAATAACTATCACATTTATAGGAACAAAGTAGATGTGGCGGATATATGAAGGAAAGAGCACGCACCTTAAGCGGGAGTCTCACAGGCGGCAATAGAAGCTGTAGTAACAACGAACTGTGAGAAGTCAGCGGAACCCATAGTAGCAAAGAAGTTCCTGTAATGGGAATGGAGTGAAGGGTGAACATTCAATCAGTTGAAGTAGGTTCCGACTTGTAGCTAATGCAACACCTGTCGATAACGTCAAAGGTGGCAGAAGCAAACGGGACAGAAAGGAAACAACGCATGGAAACAAGTAGTCTCATGGAGCAGATATTAAGTAAAGACAATCTAAACACAGCGTATCTGCAAGTCGTAAGAAATAAAGGTGCCGCGGGAGTGGACGGAATGGAGTACACGGAGCTGGCAGAATACCTTTTGGAGAACGGCGAAATAATAAAGGAACAGATGCGGACAAGGAAATATAAGGCGCAACCAGTAAGGCGAGTGGAGATACCTAAGCCAGACGGAGGAATCAGAAAACTAGGAGTTCCGACAGTAGTGGATAGATTTGTGCAACAGGCAGTTGCACAGGTACTAAGCCCAATCTTTGAGGAAGAATTTCATGAACACAGTTACGGATTTCGCCCGAATCGAAGTGCCCAGCAGGCAGTGGTGAAAGCATTAGAAATGATGAATGACGGACACAACTGGATAGTGGACATAGACCTTGAAAAGTTCTTTGATACAGTGAATCATGATAAGTTGATGACAATAGTAGGAAGAACAATTAAAGATGGAGATGTAATCTCTATCTTGCGAAGTTCTTAGTCAGCGGAATCATGATAGAAGAGGAATATGAGGAATCCATAATAGGAACACCTCAAGGAGGAAATATCTCACCATTATTATCGAATATCATGTTGAACGAACTGGACAAGGAAATGGAAGAAAGAGGGCTGGACTTTGTGAGGTACGCAGACGACTGTATAATAATGGTCGGAAGTGAGCAGGCAGCGAACAGAGTAATGAAAGTATATCTGGATTCATCGAAGAGAAACTTGGACTGAAAGTAAATGCCACAAAGAGCAGAGTAGGAAAACCAAAGCACTTGAAATATCTGGCTACGGATTTTATTATGATACGTTTGCGAAACAGTATAAGCTAGACCACACGCCAAAGCCAGGTAGCGAAGTTTAAGGCAAGAAATGAAGACAACTCCACCTGCCCGTAGTTGGGGAGTTAGTAACAGGTGTGGAAAGTGCAGAAACTGAATCAGCTGATACGAGGCTGGATTAATTATTTCAAAATCGGAAGTATGAAGAGTTTATGTGCAGAATTAGATAACAACATACGATATAGACTGCGGATGTGTATCTGGAAACATTGGAAAACGCCAAAGAACAGAGCAAAGAACCTTATAAAGCTGGGAATACCAGCATGGTCAGCCTGGAAAACAGCATACATAAGCGGATATGCGAAAGTATGTAGAAGCTGGGATGTGCACCAAACAATTAGCAATGCCCGCCTCGAAGAATTCGGATTGATATCCATGAAAGACTATTACGTGAAACGAATAACATGTTAAGTTGATTGAACCGCCGTGTACCGGACGGTACGCCAGACTGTCTAACGATTACGAAAAATGATATAATGAAGGTACAAATTCCAGTATAGGGGTTCCGAGTTATGGCATATATTGTAGGAATAGACCGATATCAATCTCAAATGGTTACAACTTCTCTTGATGAAATGA
>ENA-OQCK01000461-OQCK01000461.1-human-gut-metagenome-genome-assembly--contig:-NODE-461-length-22253-cov-1.409292_pt1 | contig 22253 bp, 32 predicted proteins | sample MGYA00242498_ERZ504578 | MGnify/ENA primary metagenome ERZ504578 (study PRJEB26092, sample SAMD00036229) | human gut metagenome | host: Homo sapiens | study: EMG produced TPA metagenomics assembly of...
TCCGGACCTGCTTCGCCTTCTCCACACCGAAATCCTTCACCGAACGCCCTGTCTTCGCTTTCTCTGTGTTCATCTGTACTGTCTGAATTCTTCCGCTCACATCATACCTCCTTGCTTATTTTCTCTTCGATGGATATCAGGTTTTCATCTTATCCGGCATCTCAGATTTTGTCAAGGAAATCCTACGCAGGAGAGCTCTTACTTTCCGGAAACTGCAATGGCTTTCTCGGCCACATCCGCGCCGAAGGCTTCCAATTCTTCCCGGGACGCCTCCAGGCTTTGACCCATTCCCACCGCTCCGATCTGAAAGCGATTCCGATTTTTTCCGGACATGCCGGAATAGACCAGCATCCCCTTTACCAGCATATGACGTATCATCTCCATGATGGCTGTGTCAGTTCCGCCTGTCAAAGACTGGGCCGTCACAAACGCGGCTCCCAGCTTCCCCTGTAAATTCACCCGGAAACTGTTGTCAAACCAGCGTTTCAGCTCCCAGCTCATACTGGTAAATACACCGGCGAACCGAAGATAACCGCCTCACACTCCTTTAGAAATTCCACATCCACTTCCCCTTCACGGATATCCATCGTCCGCACCTGGATAAACGGATATTTACCTAAAATTCCATCTTCGATAAACTCCGCGGCCACCTCTGTGTTTCCTGTCTGGCTGACATACAAAATTCCTATCTTCATCTCTGCCTCCCATCCAAATCCCTTCTGGTTTCTTTTTTCTGTCTCACAAAAAGACTTCATTCTCTCTTCGCACGTCCTTCAGCACGCCAAGTTTCTGCTCCATAGTCTCCCGCAAAGGTGCCGGCAGCACTCTGGCATTCTCAGGACAGGCTGCCGTACAGGCCATACACAGAATACATTTTTCCACTTCGGTCTGAACAGAGTCCTCGCAGATCGCGACCGCCTCTGTGGGACAGACGGCAGCGCAGGTTCCGCATTTCGTACAGGCTGGCAGACAGATGGGTGTCGCCGGCATCTGCATCTGTGGTTTATAGGGCCGGTTGCGGGAACTTTCACTTTCCCTGCCTGTCCACCCTCAATTTTTTCCAAAACTCTTCCGGCAAACGCTCTCAGTTCTTCTTCGTCCGCTCCATCCGGCCTTCCTGAGCCGACTTGCGGCGCCATAGAGTGCTGTGCCACAAACGCCCCGGAGGCGACAATCTGAAAGCCACAGTCTGTAATCACATCGTTCAGTTCCAAAAGTGCGTCCTCATAGGCTCTCGTTCCATATACCACAAGGGTGACAGCCTGTTTTCCCTGGCCATCCAGTTTTTGCAGCCTCTGTGCGGCAACGCCAGGGATTCTGCCGCCAAACACCGGGACCGCCACCACCAGCAATTCTGCTTCATTTTTTCTGGTCTCTTTTTTCCCCAAGTCCCAGGGACAGACCGTACGGGCAACTTCCCCGGCAAACACTTCTCCCACCTTTTTCGTTCCCCCTGTGGGACTGAAATAATAAAAATCCGCTTTTTCCAGCATTTTTCCTTTCCTCCTCCATTAAAATCTCAAAATTTACCATTTGAATCGGTTGTAATTTTATTTTTTACAACTATTATAGCTTCCCTTTGTTGTAATGTCAATATTTACATCAAAACCTATTTGTGCTAAACTACATACTGAAAAAAGAAACTTATCAGTCACAGCAGGAGGTATTCAGATGCGGCTCAACACAAAATATTCCATCGCCTTGCATTGTCTTGTCTTTCTCGCAGAATACGGAGACCGAATGAAAGTCACCAGTGAAGTGCTCGCCAGAAGTACCGGGTGTAATCCGGTCATTATCCGCAACATTCTGGGAGCTTTGCAGAGAGAAAATTTTGTCACCATCGCCCGTGGCGTCGGCGGCGCTCATTTAAACGCTGACCCCAAGAAGCTCACTGTCTGGCAGGTCTACCGGGCTGTGGAACCGGAAGGCCTCGAACATTTTATGAACCTGCATCCCAATCCTTCTGGAAAATGCCCGGTGGGACGTCGGATTGCGGAGGTGCTCTCTCACCCGTATCAGCAGATCGAGGAAGCCATACAGCAGACCATGGAGGACATCACTCTTCAACAGCTTCTGGACTGCTACCATGACAACGACGACATCCATTTTGACTATGAACCTGACAAAGACGAACTGGAATCTTAGACAAGGAGAAAAAACATGCGAAAAGCAATTTTTATGGATTACTATGGAACCGTCGCCCATGAACTGGGCCCCATCGCCCAAAAAGTCGTCAAGAAAATCTATGAGACCGGCAATGCCGTCTCCATGGAGTCTATTCTCGGCTTCTGGTGGAAAATCTTCCGGGAACGGCTCAGCCAAGCCAACGGCGAACAGTTCCGCTCTCAGCACGACGTGGCCCTGGAATGTTTTTATCACATCACAGAACACTTTCAGATCACCGAAGACCCCAGAGAGCTTCTGGCTCAGATGGAGGAGCATTGGCGCACCACCGATATCTACCCAGATGTCCCCGAATTTCTAGAAGAGGTCCGGCTGCCTGTCTACTTTGTGACAAACTGCGATGATGACTACGTGCTCGCCAACATCCAAAAGCACCGCTTTCACCCGGCTGGAATCATCACCAGCGAGCAGGCAAAGTTTTCCAAACCCCGGAAAGAAATTTCCTGTACGCACTGGAAAGAGCACGGACTCTCCCACGAGGAAGTCATCCACATCGGAGATTCCATCTCCGGTGACGTAAAATGCCCTGCTTCTGTGGGAATCCAGGCAATCTGGCTCAACCGGGAGCACAGAGAGGTCCCGGTGGGAATTTCCAGTGCCTCCGGCTTGCAGGAAATTCTGTCTATGCTTTGACAAGGTCTCGAAAGAAATGTGAATCAGAGGGTTGACATTTCTTTTTTTGCGTTATAAAATAACATTGTTATTAGATAATATTGTTATTTTTAGGAGACATCTATGAGAACACCAAATGAGAAATTGAAGGCTGATATTTTAGAAGCTGCGAGACAAGAATTTCTGACACACGGCTATCTGGGAGCTCAGCTGCGGGAAATTGCTGATAAGGCTGGTGCCACCACGGTTCCATCTATAAATACTACAAAGGGAAGGAAGACCTGTTCGACGCTCTTGTAGCGGAACCCGCTGCAAAATTAGAACAGCGCTATTTGGATGCCCAGCAGGAATTTGCATCTCTTCCTTTGAATCTCCAATTAGAAACTCTGCCGGAGATCCCAGAGACACAATTTTGGATGGTCGACTACCTCTATGACCATTTCGACGCTTTCAAGCTGATTACCTGCTGTTCCACCGGAACCAAATACGCCGGCTATATTGAGAGACTCATCAAATCGAGGTGGAATCCAGCCGAAAATTAATTGATCTGATGACCGAAGCCGGTATGAAAATCCACCAGATTGACGATGAACTCTCACACATTGTGGCCAGCGCTTTGTTCTACGGAATGTTTGAGACCGTTCGACACGACATGCCCAGAAAAAAAGCCTACGATTATATGATAAGCTTAAAAGACTTCTACTCTGCCGGCTGGTTTAAGATTCTGGGCATCAGCTCCCATGAGAATATCCCATAAATTCCTAATGATGGGATGTTCTATCGCATGGCTGTGCTGTTTTTGATTCACAAAGTGAGCTGCTCGTTTTCGTTTTCTTCTTTTTGGTTAGTTTTTCCTAACTTTTTTTTGCTGATAACAATTATTCAAAGGAGATGTTATTTATGAATGAGTCAACCAAAAACCCTCTCCATTTCCAATCCTCTGGGGATGGGCCAAAGCTTACCACAGCAGCTTCATCGGCTCCGTTTTACTGTCCATTCTGGGCGTGGCCTGCAGTATGATTCCTTATTTCTGTATCGCCACAATTATACGCCGGCTGCTGAACAACCAATTTCCCTGGAAAATTGTATTCTCTGGTGCGGTATCGCCATGGCCGCCTATCTGGGAAAAGTTATTTTTTCCTCCCTCTCGACGGCCCTGTCCCATACAGCTACCTATCATACCCTGAGAGATCTCCGAAAAAATCTCATCGCAAAGCTTTCCCGGGTTCCATGGAACGGTACTGGACACTCCGTCTGGTCAATATAAGACCACGATTGTAGACCGAGTCGAAGGTATGAACCCACGCTGGCACATCTGATTCCTGAGATGACTGCAAACGTGTTGATTCCTCTGGCTATCCTCGTCTATCTCTTCGTCCTGACTGGCGCATGGCTCTGGCGTCCATGGTCACACTAGTCATCGGCATGTTCTTTGCGGCAGGCAGCGGCAAAACTTATGCTGCGAAATGGGACGGAGCCGTAAAAGCAGGCCGCGATATGGCTAATGCGATTGTAGAATACATAGGAGGCATTCAGATCGTAAAGGCGTTCAGCCAGTCTGCCGGTTCCTACCGAAAATATTCCGACGCTGTCAACTACAATGCCGGCTACTACGTGAATTGGATGAAAGAAAGCCAAAAATACATGTGCGGATGGACGGCTGTGATTCCGGCAGTGCTGGTGACTGTGCTGCCGCTGGGCTTTCTCTTTTGACATGGCAAAAGTCTGGAAGCTGCCGATTTTCTCACGATTATCATTCTCTCTCTGGCTTGACTGGCCCCATCATCGCTGCCATGTCTTTTGTGGATGACTTGGCCGTCGTGGGAACCAACACACAGGAAATTGCTGATATTCTAAACGCCGAGGAACTGCTTCGTCCGGAGACCCCTGCCGCATTAAAAGGACAGGGCATCCAGCTAAAAGAAGTCTCTTTTCCTATCACCAGGACGGCGAGGAAATTCTTCATCAGGTCAGTCTAAACATACTTCCGGGAACTGTCACGCTCTTGTGGGGCCCTCCGGTTCCGGTAAATCTACGATCGCGAAACTGATCGCCGGTTTCTGGGACGTAACACAGGGCAGCATCACCCTGGGCGGCACGGATCTGCGCCAAATCCCCTCAGACCAGCTAAATCGCCTGATCGCCTACGTCTCCCAGGACAATTATCTTTTTGACTGTTCTGTGAGAGAAAACATTCGCATGGGACGTAACGGCGCGACGGATGAAGAGGTGGAAGAAGTCGCAAAGCTGGCCGCTGCGACGAATTCATCTGCAGCCTAGAACACGGTTACGACACCCCCTGCGGAGGTGGAGGCGGCCATCTTTCCGGCGGTGAAAAACAACGGCTCTCCATAGCCCGGGCCATGTTAAAGGATGCTCCTATCGTCATCCTAGATGAGGCGACCGCCAGCATTGACCCAGAAAATGAAGCTGCCATTCAAAGGGCAATCTCAGCTTTGACGAAGGGAAAGACATTGATTGTCATCGCCCATCGCTCTCCACAATCACCGATGCCGACAATATCGCCGTCGTTTGCAATGGCAGATGCAGCTCAGGGAAGCCATACGCAGCTGCTTCAGAGCTGTGCCCTTTACAGACAGATGTGGCAGGCTCACACAGATGCCCGAGATCAGATTTAAGAGGAGGAACCGCAATGTATCAAGTACTTCGTAAAATTCAGGCCTTTGCAGGCAGGCGAAACGGCCTGCTGACCAAATCCATCGTTATCTCTTTTGTGGGAGCGCTTTTTTCTGCTTTTCAATTTCTCGCGCTGATGTTGGTACTAGATGCCCTCGTAACCCAAGATCGTTCCTGGAATACTCTATGGTATGCCCTGGGAATCATGCTGATCTCCATCATTGGCAAAGGCGCCACCACCTATTTTTCCACGAACCAGCAGACAGAAACCGGATATTTCATGGTCGCTGACAAAAGAATCCATATCGGCGACCGTCTGCGCTATATTCCGATGGGATACTTCAACAAAAACAGCCTGGGCAATATCACTGCTGTAGTCACAACGACTCTCACAGACGTAGAAAACACAGCCGCCCGGTGCTGGTGATGATTCTCGGAGGATTTTTAAACACACTGGCGCTGCTTTTGATGCTCACCGGTGCGACTGGCGAATTGGACTTATCGCTCTTACAGGCCTGCTGCTCTATTTGATTATCACGGAGCTTTCTCAGAAGCCGTTTCTTCCGCTTACTCACTGCCTGCTGGGTAACTCCGAGACGGGCTGCCAGCTCGCCTTCCGTAATCCCAGAAAAGAACAACGCATCAATTAACAGCCGTTCCTCCACGTTCAGTTCATCCAGCGCCTGGTACAGCCTGCGGTTATCCTCAGCTCGGATTATTTCCTCCTCAATTCCCGGAGCCGAACGGACCACATGATATTCCGCACTCACGCCTTCCTCCTGAAACCGTTCCAGCGACATCTCGATCTGCCGGATGACACGATTCTGATATCGTTCCGCCTCACGTGCTTTATGATAGGCATAATAAACTTCTCGGCTCACTTCCACACGTTCTCTCTGTACAATAATGGTATAAATCCTTTCTTCCGCCATAGGGCTTGTCCTCCAATTCTTAAAATATGAAATGAAGAACAAATCCGGAGGTGAACGACACCTGGTATTTTGAACAAAAATGCAAAGAAAATGCTGATTGAGTAAATTATCAGCTGGATTCCTGCCTTTTTTTCTTATCTTTTGTCTGTTTTAAATACATTCAATTTTCAAACATTAGACATCTCTACATCTAACAGAAGCAGCGAAAAACCAACATATCAAACTTCCCGTACATCAGCTGTACTCAAGGAGATCTGTTCTTTATGACCATGTCAGTAAAACCTGTTCATGTTTTTTATCTACTAAATCCAATGTATGAAAAATGACCAACCATTACAAATAAGGTAAGGTGCTCAAATTAAACTTTTTTAACTACTATATAAATAAGCCACCTACCTAATTATATTTCCTATTTATTATCGATTCTTTTATATGTCAAAATCACATTCATTAACATTTTAAAAACCTGTTTTTTACTCTAATCTATTATTTATAAAACTTGAATAACGGTATAACGATCGCTCAGACTAAATATTAACAAATAATGCATCTCTGCAAACTACTATATAGTCTTCATAATAAGATGACGAATTCTATATTTTCATATTACTTTTTAACAAACAGAATAACTTTTCGTAGTTAAATTATTCTGTCTCAATCTACACATATAAATAGAGTAACAGGACACCATAGCTCCTGTAAGCTGACAGAGAAGTCTTTTTTCTATACCAATTGCCGTATTTGCGCTAGACAGCTAACGTAGTGAAATCGTTGAATATAAAGTTTTCAAGGAACAACAGGAACTAAACAAGCCCCTTCACTCCTATAAAGGAAAAAAGTGAAGGGGCCCACAACCTCATATAACAAAAATTTAGTTTTATCACGGAGCTTTTTAAGTCTTTTCTTAATGCCTACTCACCATCTAATGGGTTATTGGAGGGTAGTGTACCTTTCATTATCCCTGTAGAGGATAGTCTTTTATTTAACAATTGCTCTTTTAAAAATTTGATAAAGTCTGTAGTTATTATACGGATTATTTTATCCTGCATTCCCAAAGCTAAATGCAAATACGTAATTATAATTTTTTATTTTAGAATCATTCCAGCCCAGAAACTTTCTCTGGCTATGGAGTTCTAAAATAGTATTTTGTTAAGCAAGGCACTTATAAATCATTATATTTAATAATAATCTTTGTTGCGCAATATATAAATGTATAAAATCTCAAAATTATGTATATATCAACCTTTTTACTCATACCAATGTCTTCACAAATAAAAATAATTTTTGTAGAGCAACCTGGTAATTATCAAGAAAAGCAGTATAACCTTCCCTACTATTATGGGATAATACTCCTTGTCTATTGACCAAACCAGCACTACACTTGCTCTCCAAATCATCTAAAACCTTTTATTCCGCACATAAAATAATCCTCCTTTTTATGTACTTGTTTCGACCATAAAAATTCGTAACGTTGTATAAATGATTCCATAAATTTTTTTTATCTTCCAATAGATTTTAAAACATCCATTCTTCTAAATTCAGTTAGCATCATACCATCCACAACAATAAAAACTGTCATATCAATAATAAGCGAAATGGCAAATACGCTATATACACCAAATCCGGCAATATAAGGCATGATGATAGGCCGCAGGTTGTAGATGGCTATCTGGCGAAAAATAACCAGAACACTCGCGTAGCTCTGCCAAGAGACTGCATCAGAGGCAGAATCACAGTTCAGACTCCCAACAAAATATATTACAGTAGAAACAGACGGAAATCTCTTACTCCCAGTTCCACTACGGACGGCGTTGTAATAAACAGAGAGAGAATTGTCTTCGGTACTAACATAATCGTCAGTTAGCAAATAAACACTAATAAAATTGCTGTGATTGCAAATACTTCGTAATATCCTTTACCCTGTCGCACTGTTTTGTATTGTAATTGGTTCCGAACGCTGGCTGATATACCTGAGAAAGTCCTATAAAGGAATAAATGCAAAAGGCACTACCCGGTATGCCACGCCGAGTATAATCTGCCATGTATCTCCGCCATGCTGCGCCGCAAGATTATAAAGTACAGTTTGCTGTACCAGTATCGTCACCTGCATCAGCATCGTAGAAAAACCTACTCCAAATGATTCCCGAGAAAAGCGTTTTTTCAATGCGAATTGCATTAATTCTTATTTTTTCGCTTAAAATACCAAAGAGAAGCCATTGCATACGCGATCTGCGAAGCCACCGTTACATATGCAGCTCCATCAATTTTCATGCCATAACGTTTTGAAGTAAAATGAACATCAGAGCTTCCCCAGAATATGATTTATTGGAAACTATTCGTGCAATTTTAAAAATCGGAGTGTTTGCCTTTAAAGGAGCATACTGACGTGATCATGGGAAACGGATAGTTCAGTGAGGCTGTGTTAATAGATTTGATCGTGCTCAGCCAAACTCTCCCGTCCCCATTATGATCAATATTGCCAGATATATAAGTGGTCATTAACAGGATTAGCTGGAGTCATCTGCACCACTTTGGTCATTGTCTTCCCTCTTTTCTGAACTTGCTAATTGTGGCTTCGGCGCTACGGGAATGGATCACAAAACAACCGTTCCAAGCAATTTTACGAGGAGTCAAAACATTACTGTTTAGTGTGAGCATAGCTAACGGAGCTTTCTATAATTTTGGATACCTTGATAGCAGACACTAACGGTACAGATATGCATCCTGTAGTATTCTTATCTTGTTGCCAATCTTCAGCACTGGTCATCACAAATTTATCCATCGCGCGTTCCCACTTATCCTGACGAACATAAGCGCGGATATTTGATACAACCTCTCCTATCTTGTAAAAAAAAACTCCATCGGTGTCGGGCAGTGCTCCTGAAACGATGGAATTTTCTATTTTTTTACTTCCAACCAACATCCTTTGGATATATCATCCTCGATAATGACGCGGTAATCCGACAGCATGGCCTGACGGGCAAAGGCATCGTAATCTTCAAGAGTATATTGGCGGGGGGAAGTTGTTCTATCTGAAGCAGACATGGACTCATAGATCCTGCGGCGCATGGTTTCCGGCATATACCGTCCGGCACCCACGCCCACAATGGCACATCCACCAGGCTTCAGTACCCGATAAATTTCAGTTATTCTGAACGGGAACCGGCCAAAAGCCGATAGAACCACGACACATGATAAAATCCGCCAGGTTATCCCGTAAAGGCAGTTTTTCCACATCAGCGCACAGGGTAGAAATTCGGTTATCCACCCCCAATTCAAACAGGCGGCTCTGTGCGGTCCGAAGCGCTTCGCCGTCAATGTCCACCAAAATCAGGTCCATTGCTGTTACTTTTGCCAGCTCAACCGCCAGATTTCCAGGTCCTGTTCCAATATCTAAAGCCACACCGGCAGACAGATTGTAATCGTCCAGAAATTGCTGGATCAGGAGCGGATACATTGGTTGCATAAAATCATAGCTAAACGGAATCATGTTATTCCACCTCCTCTGCTGTGAGAAGCAATACGGTAAGGAAAAATGGTCTGGTGTTCCTGGCCATCTGCTTGAAAAGAAACAATTTTGGAACGTACAGAAAAGAATCGCTCAATATTTTCCTCGTTAAGCAAATCCTTTGTCGCACCAAACAGTTTTTTCTGTCCCAGTCCCAGCATTAGAGTCTGATCCGATATATTAAGGGCATGATTTGGAAAATGCGTGTTGATCAGGCAAGCGGTGTTCATTTCACGCGAAGCACGCTCAATGGCATCCAGAATGCGAAGTTGGTTTTTCATGTCCAGATTCGATTCCGGCTCATCTAACACCAAAAGCTGAGGTCTGGAAATTAGCGCTCTGGCGATCATCACCATCTGAAGCTCTCCTCCCGAGAGCTGATTGCAGTATCGGTCAATAAGTTTCTGACACCCTAGCAAGTTCAGAAGCTCCTCTGCCTGATCGTACTGCGATTGATCAGGAACCTTAAAAAAAGTTTTGGCTCGCGTTCAGGCCCATTACCACCATGTCGAGCACACGGTAAGAAAACACGCTCCGCTTCGCCTGCGGTACATAGCTGAGCACTTGCCAAAGTTCCTTTTCTTTATAAGTCCGCAGGGGTTGGCCCGCAATAAAGGTTTCCCCTTGCTTCCAATGGAGAAAGTCCATAATGCATTTGAGCAACGTGGTTTTTCCAACTCCGTTTGGGCCCAGAACCGTCATGACCTTATGCTCTTCCAGCTCGAAGGAGATATCGGACAATATAGACCGGCTGTTGTAAGAAAAAGCAACCGTTTTTTTACCTCTAAAATCATGTGGAACCTCCTGAAGTCTTTCGTAGCATCCACGCAAAAAAAGGCGCTCCAATGATCGCGGTTAGAATGGAAAGCGGGATCTCCGCCGCGGTGGCAGTACGGGCAATAGTGTCAATCAATAGCAGGTAGAGTGCACCAAGAAGCGCGCTGGCTGGCAATAATGCACGATGGTCATTGCCAACAAGCATCCGTCCAACATGAGGAATAACCAAACCGATCCATCCGATCACACCGCACAGAGAAACCGTCACACCGGTCATCAGTGTGGAAAGCACGATAACAACAGAGCGCAGACGATGAACGTTGACCCCCAACGAACGAGCCTCTTCTTCATCCAAAGACAGAAGATTCATTTTCCAGCGCAGCGTCAGAAGGACTGCAATGCAGGGCAGGATGATCACGCACGAAACGATGATATCTTTATAAGAAGAACTGGCCAGACTTCCCATCAACCAAACTGTAATGGCTGGCAATTTTTCCTGGGGATCCGAAACATATTTAATAAGGGAAACCAGTGCGTCAAACAATGCCTGAATAATAACACCCGAGAGTACCAGAGTAAACAACTCCGTCCGACCATTTACTTTTGAAACCAGAAAAACCATAAGTACAGCCAGCAGTCCAAACGTTAAAGCGGAGCCCTGAATAATGAGGGTGCTGGTAGACAGGAGAATACCTAAAGAAGCTCCAAAACCCGCGCCGGAGGAGACCCCCAGAATGTCCGGGCTAACCAGCGGATTCCCGAAAATAGCCTGATATGTAGCTCCCGCCACAGAAAGCCCCGCGCCAACAATCATCCCCATCAACAGACGTGGAAGGCGTGAGCCAGAATAACACTAACCCCAAAGGATTCTCCGCCTTCAACGCCTCCAATGCCTGTCCATCCCGAAAGAGGGCTACTCCCATAATTCGGAAGGCTTCCAAAGGAGGCACCGAATAGCGCCCCACACATAACAAAATCAGAAACACGCCGGTCAATGCCATCGCCAACAGCAATACCATAGCACATTGTTTCGCTCGACTCAGTTGCGCACTTCTCATCACACGCCCTCCTGTAAAGCGGCATCCAGCAGTTCCAGGAACTTGTCACCAAAGGGGCAGACCTGACTGGTCCATCCAAGGCGACTGGAGACTGCGACATGAGGAAGTTCCACATAACCGGTGGGGCTGTCGACCCAATCCAATTCTCGGAAAAAGCCATCACCGATAACCAAATCATAGCGCCCAGAACGAATTCTTTCTTCAAGCTGCGCTTCGCTGATATGAGCCTGATCTCCAGAACGCATCAGCTGCTGGTCTGCGTCAAACAGGTGCAAACGTCCACGGAAGTAAATTCTCTATCCAGTTCTAGGGATTCCCGCACACTGTTTGCCATAAGCTGTTCACCGATGACCAATGCACAAAGCCCTTCATATTTTTCAACAGTCTTCTCCTCTGCTTCCTGAACAGGAACCTCGGATAGGAGATTTTCTAACTGAATCAGGAACCGTTGCAAGGGTTTCCGGCCAGAGAAACTTCCCGCCAGCCAGGACATTGCATACTTGCTCTCCAAGTATCGGCAGACGGGCAAGGCTGAAACCGTAAGAGCAATGTTGCAGGCCGCGCTTACACTGCCGCTAATCTCCTCCAAAGTGCTACCCATAGCCCATACAGAGCAAACAGTGAATCCTGCATCTTCCAAAACCTTGCGAAGGACATCCACATTCCGCTGATGGGTCAAGTCCAAAGGAGTGGCTCCAATGAGATTTACCGAGCGAGGAAGCACGTCTGTCCGGTGTTCAGGCAAAAAGGTTTTAGCCAACCTCAAAAGCGCCATTGAAACGCCGCGATCGTAAAAATCCGTCCCTTTGGTAGGAAAACTCATTGCTTTCTTGCCTGTTCTGTTTTCAACCAATTTGGCAAGAGCACGATAATCCGTTCCTAGCACGGCAGGAGAAGGACTACCTAGCAGTGCAAAAAACTTGCTGTCCAACCATTCATCTGCAGAAAGAAGTTTATTTAAAAAGATGCTATCATCTCCGAATACTGCCTCGGCGTCATCTAAATTAGATGTAAACACCCGGCTGCGCTGGTCAAACCATCGAGGTTCATCATAACCAGTGTAAGTGCCTGTGCATCCACCCGCATCATGGATAGCTAAAATACCACCCAATTCAAACAGAGTGCTACATACGCCAGAAAAATCCGGAGACAGCGTGGGTAAAATCGAATAAAAACCTCGCATAGAGAACCTCCTAACAATTGTTTATGAAAACAAATGGCTTTACACCACAAGTCCCTTGGTGTAGAGCAAAGCCCGGGCAGAAATATCACTGTTCAAAGCATCCTTCACGCCCTGGAGGAGGGCAGTAAACGCCTCAAAACCGTAGTGTTGGTCATCAGCGTCCAATGTAAACAATTTTGAAGACGGGCACACATAGGAGGCGGAAAAACCAATTGTAACATCGGCTTCTTCCGGGACAGCTTCCGCCATAGACATACTCGGATGATAGCTGGTATATACTGGCACATCGGGAAAACTCTGCTTCAACTGAGCGATCGATTCCCATTCATATTCCATAATAGCATCACTGAGCAGGAAGCTGATCTCCACTCCACATAGAGCCAGTGCCATGGCGATTTCAAAGGGAGAGCCGTTAACTCCAATTCCAACGCCTACCCGCAAGCCTTTCAAACGCCTCCGCCACTGAGAGATACTATCCATGCAACTCTCGTAGCAGGACTGCCAGGAAACTTTTCGTTCCAGGAAGGTCTCCAGCCCTTCATAGCCACGGCGGATCCCTTCCGGATGGTAGCGGATGAACTCTTTATGCCAGGGAATACCCAGATGACGCTCCATCTCCTGGCAGGCGACCCGACCAAAGGGCTTGATGAGCAAATTGTGACTGCTGTGTCGCATTTCCATAAACTGCTCAAAGGTCTGGCAAGCGCTGAGCTGAAGCACCTTTTCGAACCCCGCCTCATTCATCAGGGAGAAAAACTCACTGTTCGGATTAATAGGTGAAAAGTGTCCAACCACATTGAGCGTGTCTTTCGGAACACGCGTATTCTTCTCCTTACAGAGAAAATCATAAAGACTGCGCTGTATATTCAGAGCTGGTGGCATACTGCTATTGGCTGTGATGGGATTCATGTGGCAATCCACAAAGGCAACCCATACCGTTCAGTTAGACGGAGACACAGATTTTTGTAATCAGAGGCCAATAAATCATCGATACAGGAGGCACAGATAAAGAATGCAGGAGGACGCTTCGGTAGACAACTCAGAATGTCTTCTACAACAGCAGGAATGCGGTCCATATGGCTACCCAAGACCAAATCTTCCTCGGTAATATCCATGTAACGAATGCGGCTGCGCAATCCCAGCTGTACGCTGGAAACGGAGCCATGTCGGCCACAACCATGCGGTGCCACGAACAACAATACACTTTCCGGTACCAGCATCGCGGTTCGGACAATTCCCCATCCTCCCGCACTGGTGCGCTGTAATGAAGGCAGGTCCACTGACCACTTTGCCTTTAGTGCCCAATTCCGGCGCGGCAGGGTCAAGATTCGCGATTGTCAGGTGATATAGTTCTTTTTTCATACAGCACCTTCCTTCTGTTCCTCTACAGGTACCATAATGCGTTTGGCGATGTCGATGATGGTTTGAGAAACAGGAAGTTCAGAATCCATCTGGACCACGGTCATGTTTTGCTCCTCGGCTCTCTGAATGTCTGAATCTCTCGGGACAACACCAATAATCTCTGTTCCAATCCGCTGCACAAAATCCTCAACGATGGCAACCTCATCGGGGACATTTCGACAGTTAAGAACAATTCCGCGGAGCTTAGCATAACCGCGTTCCTGGAAGTTGTCCAAGGCCTTCTTGATATTGGCGGCAGCATATAGCGCCATTTTCTCGCCAGAGGTCACAATCACCACCTCATCAGCATATCCCTGTCGAATGGGAACTGCAAACCCACCGCATACCACATCGCCAAGCACATCGAAGAACACATATTCCGGGGCATAAACCTGAAATGCATTAAAATCGTCCAGAGTATCAAAGGTCTTGATAATGCCGCGACCAGCACAACCACTTCCAGGCGTGGGGCCACCGGCTTCCACGCAGACGATCCCCCGATACCCCTTGACAGAAATCGCATCAAGACTGGGGCAAAGTCCGCCGTATGCCTGCAGCACGTCCATTACCGAGGTAAGTTCCTGACCTGCTCTCAAATTTAAAGTGGAGTCCGCTTTGGGATCGCAGCCTATCTGCATCACCTTGTATCCCCGCCTGCAATCGCCGCGGCAATGGATGAGGTTAGGGTGGACTTCCCAATACCGCCTTTTCCGTAAAACGCAATCTTTCTCATAAATTCACACTTCCCCGCATAAAGTTTAAGTAAGTTTTATTTAATTCTGAGTATCACCCAAAATCTCAACCACCATCTCATCTGTCAGCGTGAATCCGTACATCTCCTGATTAAAAGTCACGCAGTTCGGTCTCCATATCCATATCGGCAAAAAGCTCAGGATGCTGGATTTTGGCCATCCATTTGATCGTCAGAGGGGTTTCAACTCCAGGGGGATCCCAGCGGTATCCACCGATAGGAATTTTATAGACCTCGCCTTCCTTGACAGCCCGAACAAGGGACCAGTCCTGACCTTCCAGCTTGTTTTCCAACAAGTCGGAGGGCTGCAGATCGGTGAAGTTACCGATATATATGATCTCAGGGTTCCACAAATAGATCTGCTCCATATCAACATTCAGCTCTTCGCCAGACAGGTCTGCCGCAGGATTGATGGCACCGCTGTTGTCCCATAAGTAGTAGCCGAATCCCTGACCAGCAACCTTCAGATTGTCGGAAAGCTGTAGGATGCTTCTGAATTCAGAAGTGTTCAGAGTGGCAACTCTATCACTTACCTCCGCCACCTGAGCATAGAAATAATCGATCAACTCTTCTCCGCGTTCTTCCTGCTGATACAGAGAGGAAATAATGCGAATCCAAGTTTCCAAATCGTCCATAGTGCCATATTGGAGTGCAATGACCTTCAGACCTGCGTTTTCCATCTTTTCGATCTCTTCGGTCATATAGTTCCACTGAAAAACCACATCGGGTTCCAGCTTCAGTAACTCCTCTATATTGACTACGAAGCTTGTGTCCACCAACTTGTGTCAACCTTAGCCATAGTAGGATACATATGCCGCAGCGTACTATCTTCGTAGGCAATCACGGAAGAAGGATTACAACCGACCATGTAATCATTATTCCCCATTACAGCGTAGAAGATATAAGGGAATGGCATGATTGTTGTAGCCAGCCTCTGGGGTGGTTCATCAAATTCAATGGTGCGTCCCAGCTGATCAGTGATCACAATTTTATCACTCTCTTGCACGGATCTATCCTCTTTATCAATTGTCTGAGTGAACAAATCCTCTGCTATCGAAGTTTCCATCTGTCCTCCACCGGAGCAGGCACACAGAGATAATCCCAGTACACACGCCAATAACAGAGATAATACTCTTGTTTTCATCTATAGTCCTCCTTCTGTCAATCAAATGGTTAGTTTAAGCTAACCATTCTGTTAAAAAAGTCTCTCACTTGGAATACGAAATATAACCCCCATAAGTTAGTCTATACTAACTTTTTTGACTTTACCACTTCCATCCAAAATGTCAATACCTAATTTCGTTTTTGACCAAATATCTAACATATCGGCGCACGAATGAATTCTACAAAACAATCCTGGAACCGTCCAAAAAACTCGGGATAGCAACATTTAAGAACGTGGCATCTCTATAAGGGAAATTATCATGTTGTCAGATTATATAAAAATTGCTTACTTTTATTGATTTCAGCAACGCAAAATATACAAACCAGAGCAGCAATAAAAACTCCTTACTTATACTGGCGAGTAGTTTTGCTTATATGTGGTTGGCAACAATTGTATGATTCTTTGAAGTTTATTTATTTACTATGTTAGCTCTGTCATTGACAAACACAGCGCTCATTCTCTGTGCTCTCAAGTCTCTTATGTCTGATATATGGATATTTCCATCAATCATGTTGGCAATTGCTTTTTTATTTACCGATTGTTTCATAGCCCAAAGGTACGAAGACGTGGTAGCAGAAAATACCGTACTACGAGAAGGTCCTCACAAAAATGCGATTTTCCAAACATTATATTAGGTTGCCAAGAACAGCACAATTCTCTTTTTTGTATCCAAGTTTCTGTGCTCTTGCACAATAACGCAGAAACCATCAATGGACTTCATCATGTCGATGCAGACACAGACAATGTAGATCTTTCCAGACCGTAGATATCTCCTAACACGGCAGCATCCTCAGTAACTTGATTGTATGTGTAAGGAGAATGGGATCTGTATTATTCGTGAGCCAGATTATAATACCATTTACAATAACCTCGATCATATGTGAATTGTCAAAGTTCAATGGAGTCTGCTACTGAAATGCTGCAGCCGATTCCAGAACTGCATCCGAAACTATATCAAGGCTACATCCTGTTTAGGCAGAGGAGTCTCATGATGACCATAATTAGGTTCCAGAATATCAGTGGATTCTTTACAGCATTTGCTAACCCAATTGTAAAAAGTACTTAGCGCAATGCCTTTTTTATGACACCAGTCAGTGCGACATTCATTAATAAGTTTTATCTGTTCCTGCATAAGAACACGTTTGTTATGAGTAGTTGTCATAACCTATACTCCAAAATGAGTCAAACAAGTTGAGCGCTAAACTTGTTGACTGTTTTTTGAATTATTATGGGTATGCTATCTCCAGACTTCAACTGCAATTGAAAGGTCTTTTACAATGTTCCAAAGAGTAAAGTGTATTTATTTTTCTGAGGATATCTGGCAACGGTATAAACTCTTCTAAATGATATTTCGCATCAATCACCGTAGTAGCTTTTGCACATAATCAAACAACGGACCATCGCAAAAAAGGATGATCCGTTGTTTTATCATTTTTCGAATGAAACACAGAAAAATCTCCCAAAGCCAAGACAGGACTCAATTGTGTACAATCCTCCAAATCGACACAAACGCTCATGTATTCCATGTGTTTTGCATCCAATGGATTGCCGCTGTTTTCTGCAATCTTGGCGGCATAGTCCAAGTCATCGGCCAATACAAACATATAGGCATATGCGGCCCCATTTTCTTGATTAAAAAAATAAATCTCCAAATGCTCTTTTTCATTTTTTAGTGTTTTATTTCCTTCCTCCTGATGTTCTTGAAGAAAAGCAATCCACTCCTGGGCTCTTTCTTCCTTGCCATCTTTGATTCTCATACGCCATAACACAATATCCATGGAAACACCTCTTTCTGTATTGGTTTTAACTCTTTGTTTGATATGTTTTCTTCCCTCTCAGAATGAAAAACAATATTTACAGCGCTCTTCCATAACCCTCGGAGCATGTATGAGCACAGTTTTTCACTGCTACTAGCCACTTTCAATGCGTCAGACAAAATAGCCAGATGTACAATGTGATATTCGTACAGCCCCATATTCTTTAATAGCAACCGCATCTTCTCTACTCGCTCCTCCTACAAAGGTTGCATCAAATTTCTTGGTATTATGACAATGTCTCTGTTTCCATAAAATGTTTCACTGAGTAACCCGATAAACATACAATACGGGGCAATAAACCAGTTGCCAAACATAAAGAAGCAGGGACCAAGGATAGTATTATAGGTCAGAAGGACAAATCTTTTATTTTCCCTGCTAACCATCCGCATGTAAACCGGAGTACTGAGGAACATGAGAATTTTAACGGACAGCACCCTGTTTAGAAAACCATTCACTATGCAGATGGTATCCACAACGAACTAAATACTAATAAGCATCGTGTTCAAAAACAGTCACCCCGTCCCCTTTACGCTAATATTGGAATTCTTCCGTCAGTTTTGCTTTCTCCACCAAATTGTTATAGGTTGGAGAAGTTTTGAGCAGTTCAAGATGAGTACCGGACGCCTCCACTCTGCCGCAGTCGATCACCACGATTTTATCTGCATTTTCAACGGATTTGAGACGGTGGGAAATAATGACAACGGTCTTATCCAGAATGAGGCGGTTCAAGCTGTCCTGGATCTTTTTTTCGTTTTCCACATCCAAAGAGGCTGCAATTTCATCCAGAATGATAATAGGTGAATCTTTCAAAAAGGCTCTGGCGATGGATAGCCGTTGGCGTTCTCCTCCGGAGAGTGTTGCTCCGTTTTCTCCAATCATCGTTTTGTACCCTTCCGGAAGCCTCCGAATAAATTCTTCGCAGTTGGCCAATCGTGCCGCCTGAATGACCTCTCGTCTGTGGCCGTCTTTTTCCCAATGCGGATATTTCCAGAACAGATGCATTAAACAACGTTACATCCTGGAAGACGATGGCTATCTTTTCAAACAAGGATTTTGTAGAGATTTCTTTGATATCCAGCCCGCCGATCCGGATGCTTCCGCTGTCATAATCATAAAGTCTTGACATCAGACGCAGGATACTGGTTTTCCCGCAGCCAGACACCCCCACTAAGGCAGTCACTTCGTTTTGCTTCGCGGCGAAACTGATATTCTTGAGCACTTCTGTATCCTTATCGTAAGAAAAAGACACCTGATCAAATTCAATATCATAACTTGAGATTGTCTGATCCTTGCCCTGCTGTATCTTTGTCTCCCGAATCTCCCGGATACGTTTGCACATGGAATCCAGATAATACAGCTCTGCCACATTCATGCTGACCGCTTCTACGCTCTCCCTCACCTTAATGGAGGCCAGTACATATCCCAGAAAGTACAGGATATTGATCTCTCCTGTATGCAGCATTTGGACGCCTATGAGGATTACAAGAACAAAGGCAAATTGCAGAATGACATTCGAGCACAACATAGGAATACCCGCTGAAATCTCTGCACGAAGATGGATTTTCTCACTTTCTTCCATCTTTTGATAAAGAGTCTGCCGGATCTTCTGAGTCAAGCCAAAGCTCTTGATTTCCTGCTGATTTTCAATGGCCTCCTGAAAACTCTCAGAGTTGTCCCGGAGCTTTTGATAATGTTTGAATGACTCCCGAATCTGAAGGTTTTTCGACAATAAAAGAAGCCCGAATCCAAGCAGAATCGGCAGAATGATAGCAAGCCCCAATTTAACATTGCCAAGGAGCAGCAGAACCGAAAGCAACGGAAAAAAGAACAGGAATCCCACTGCCTTTGCCATAGCGTGACTCATAGCATGCTCAATAGCTGCCACATCCGCCATGATGGTTTGCGCCAGATCCGAAAGGTCATGCCTGGAAAAGTAAGATAAGGCAACTTGGTCAGAATATCTGCAATCTCCGTGCGAAGATTCGCGCTCTCCTGGTAAGTGGTGTTATACAGTGCATCATATTCAATTCGGAGCAGAATCCACATCACAGCCAGAACCAGGATAGATCCCCACAAATACAGCCCTGTTTCCTTGACATTGTTCAACAGCAACTCATCCACCAGGAGAAGCAGCAGCATTGCGGGGAAAAAGTTAATCACATAGGCAAAGAAGGAGGCCGCGCTGGCCTTTTGCAAATCTTTGGCCCCCTTGTCGGTCAGGGCAAAATGCTTTTTAAACAGTTCTCTCATCTTACAACCCTCCATTCATTTGCCTGTTCATAGAGCGTTTGATATTCTCTGTACTTGGTATCGGTCGCCATCAACGCCGCGTCCGTTCCTCGCTCTACTATTTTCCCGTCCTCCAAAACCAGAATTTCATCCACATTTCGAATGCTGGACAGCCGATGTGCAATCATCATGACAGTCTTTCCCTTCATTAAGTGAGCAAACGCCTTTTGCAGCTCATGCTCATTCTCCGGATCGATTGCCGCGCTGGCCTCGTCAAGGATCACGATCTTCGCATTCTTTAGCATTGCCCGTGCGATTGCAATCCGCTGCTTCTCACCGCCCGACAGGTATACGCCTTTGGAGCCAATCACCGTATTTTCCCGATCTTTGAACTTATCCAGAATGCTGTCACAACCTGCCTGATACAGCGCTTCCATGACCTCCGTTCTTTGAGCGTCTGGGTTCGCCAGACGGACATTCTCGTAAATACTGATGCGAAACAAACGGACATTCTGGAACACAAAGGCGATATTGCGGATTAAGGCGTCCTCTGTATAGGCTTCGATGGACTCTCCCCAATCTTGACCGCTCCTCCATCCACTTTGTAAAAACCAGAAATCAATTTGGCAATCGTGGACTTCCTCCTCCAGAAGATCCCACCAGAGCATAACTCCTTCCTTCTTTCAGAGTGAAGCTAACATCCTCCAGCACCATCTGGTCTGTATACCCAAAGCATACCCGTTCAAATTCAATGTCATAGTTTTTGAATGTGCTCTTGTTTCCAAATATAAGCCGATCCTTTTGCATATCTGAAAACACCTGCTCCAGTTTCTCAACCGCCGAAGTTCCCATGAATGCATACATACCTACATACATCACTTTCATAAAGGCGGTAAACAGGACTCCGCCCAGGAATAACGTCATAATGAGCTCCACCGCCAACACAGCCGGGTCTTGAATTCGATTCAGCGTTAAGGCTGCCACTGAAACGAGTATGGCAATAAAGCCGAATAGAATCAGCTGGAATAACACATATGGCCTTCGGCAGCTCATGGAATAGTTCAAGGCATGCCGTGCATAATCCGTGATTGCCCGATGCAGCGTCTTGAAAGATGTCAGCGTCTATGACCAAAAATCTTGAGTACCTGTATCCCGCGTATGTACTCCACGGTCTCGCTGCTCATTGTCTCCAGCGCCTTTTGGTAGATTTCCATAAACTTCTTTTCCCCGGTCATCAGGACAAGGAGTACGCCACTCAGTAGGAACAGAACCAATAGAACGATGCCTACCCGCAGACTGATCAAAAAGCCCACCACAAGCGCCAAAAACGGTGTCAGAATTGCTCCGGCATTGTCAGGAATCAAATGGGCTACAATAGAATGCGTTTGGGCGGCGTTGTCATCAATGAGTTTACGTGTCTTTCCCGATGAGTTCAGATCAAAGTAGCGGAAGCTGGCATTGGTCAGGCCGTCAATCCCACGCTTGCGCAAGTTGGTCTCCAGCCGGAAGCCCAACATATGCGTCAAAAGCACGGCCGCAAAATACAAGAGCGAACCGCCAATCAACAGCCCTGCAATCAGGAACGCATTATATTGAGCATGCCCCATATCTTCGTCTACCACCAATCGTTTCAAAAACTCATAGAGGTAGTAATAAGCGCCTACATTGAGCAATGTGGATACCACCGTCAGGCCGATTGCAAAATAGGCCAAAGGTCGCTGCTTTGGTACATAATATAGCAGTTTTTTGTATACCCCAAACATAGATACTCTCCTCCTAATATATAAGTGTATGGTTTCAGTACCAACAGCCAGTTGGGACTTAATCCTCTCATTGTTTAAGCTGTATAATGATTAGGCATCGGTCTGACAGTGTTCTCCTTGGACCATTAGCGTCCGTTAGAAACCAGTCAGCCAGCCTGTCATTGCAGCCGTTCGATTTATGCAGGTTGAACTACCACACCACGTTCGTTTGATACCCCAGGAGATTGAATCGGCAA
>ENA-OQCK01000463-OQCK01000463.1-human-gut-metagenome-genome-assembly--contig:-NODE-463-length-22205-cov-4.023915_pt1 | contig 22205 bp, 36 predicted proteins | sample MGYA00242498_ERZ504578 | MGnify/ENA primary metagenome ERZ504578 (study PRJEB26092, sample SAMD00036229) | human gut metagenome | host: Homo sapiens | study: EMG produced TPA metagenomics assembly of...
TTTATTCAGGGATGGGTGATGCAGGGAACACACTTATTCTTCTGGGGAAGCGGCTGGCACACAGTTCCTTGCACGGGTGGTGAACGCATTGCAGTCATAGCGCTCCATCATCCTGCGCAACCGCGTGGAAATACCGCAGATCGCTGCACAGATACTCCTCTGTGATATCCACTTTGTCCGCCCCTTCCATCAGGCCCTGGCCTCCTGATGGATTCCCTCGTCTGCCGGTATCTCATCAAAATAGTTGAACACCTGTCTGAAGTCAATACGGTTATGGCGGATGCCGTACCGTGTGAACAGGCTTACCAGATCACAGCAGCTGGTGTTGACCGATGCCGGAGTCTGCTCGGAATTGGACAGGATTAAAATTTTTGTATTTGCGACAGCCTTACGCACCTGGAGACAGGTCAGAATACGGTTGTATTCTTCATAGTCATGGGCATATATGCCTCCAGTCCGATGTCCCTGTAATATCCCACAAGGTCGATGGGGGTAGGTCCAGATTAATCATGGAACTGGCTTGTTCAAACGCTCGATTCCCGGTACGCGGTATGTAATCAAATACAAATCCACCTGATGATTTTCAGGCATCAGCTTGTCAAATTCAGAATCCCGCATCACAAAACTCTCGTCAAATTCCATGTAAACCGGATCCATCAGATTACAGCGGGTCAGATCCAGATTGTTCTGTAATTCCTGGTACCAGATTTTAAATTGTTCCTTCCCCACCCTGCGCTCAAATTCAGGCGTGCCCTCTTCCATAGGCCCTACGCGGCACGGGCCTTCCCACCAGTCTGTGTGTACAAGATTGCTGAAAATTGGTTTTAAGTTAACCTTTACATCCATTGCATACTTCATAATTGACCTCTCCTTTTATATCGTTTTTATTTGATATCGTTTTCACTCAACATAGTCTTCATTTAATATGGTTTTCATTGTTGGTATAGATTTTTATATTTCACATATGCGCCAGCATCTGATAACATTTTGACAATCCATTTTCCTTAATCTCAGGGTAAATCACATCGTCAGATATATAATCCAGAAATCTCATGGGATGGGACTTTATGATTTCCGGCGTTCTTGCCTGGTACAGTTCTTCCAGAATGGAAAGCACGCCCCGTACCAGCAGCGAATCACTGTCACTGTAAAAATGTACCATTCCATCCCGGTCCTCTGCCCGGAGCCATATTGCAGTCCTGCATCCTCCAATCCTGTACCGGTCCACACGCAGGGAATCAAACAAAGGCTTTTCCATTCCAAGCATAAGAAGGTATTCACACTGGGCTCCAGGGTCCTGCAACCGGAGCAGACTGTCAATATACTTTTCTCTGCCCGGCATATATCTGTCCGGCATATGTCCGATTGGCATATGTCTGTCTGGTCTTTTTCATCCATTAGCTTCCCCTCCCGCAGATCCGTTCCAGCCTCTCTGCCATATATTCAATCTCCTGCTTTGTATTGTAAAAAGACAGTGATACGCGGCAGAGACTTTCCTTTCCCATACGTTTCATTAGGGGGTAGGCGCAGTGGGAACCGCATCGGACCGCTATTCCGCTATTGGCCAGCAGAACACCTATGTCATAAGCACCAGCTTATCTGTCTCGAACACTGCTATGGGCGGTACGGACCCGCCAGACTGTAGCTGTGGTACGGACCCGCCAGACTGCGGCTGCGGTACGGACCCGCCAGACTGCGGCTGCGGTACGGACCTGCCAGATAAGGCTGCCGCACAGCCGGTTCCCCAATTACATGTACCCCTTTAACTGCTTCCAGGCGTTCCCTCAGATACGCGCCCAGTTCCGCCTCATATTGGATCATCTCCTCAAATCCCCTTCTGTTGAGATAGAGCAGAGCTGCCTCCAGTCCAAGCGCTCCGGCTATATCCTGGGTACCGGCTTCGTATTTGGATGGGGATTTCTTATATGAAACTTCTCCCCGGTCTCCTTTCACCACCATATCCCCGCCGTACAGATAGGGAGCCATCTCCTCCAGATACATCCTTCTTCCGTACAGTACCCCGATTCCCATAGGGCCGTATATCTTGTGGCCGGAGAAGCAAAGGAAATCACATTTCATCTGCCTGACGGATATAGCCCGGTGGACAACGGCCTGAGCAGCGTCTATCAGGACCAGTACGCCCCGTTTGTGGGCTTCTCTTATAATACGGTCCACGTCCGGGCAGAAGCCAGTCACGTTGGACATGGCTGTGACGGCAATCAGTCTGGTGCGGCTGTCCATCTGATCCAGCACATCCTCCGCCCTCAGGCTGCCGTCTGTCTGTGCCAATGCCACACGGAATTGCGCGCATTTTTTCTCACATTGATTCTTCCAGGGAAAATAGTTGGAGGAATGTTCCAACTCAGTGACAATTACATTATCTCCCGGGCAGACATATGTCTCAAATACAGCCGCGGCAGCCAGATTGACTGACTCCGTACATCCTTTGGTAAATACGATTTCCTCCCATACTCCGCATCCACCATGACCGGACCGTCTCCCTGGCCTTTCATACATACGGGATGCCTGGCTGCTGAGGGGGTAGCTTCCTCTGTGTATATTGGAATTCTCCATGGAATAGTACCTGTACAGCCGGTCAATAACAGCCTGGGGCTTCTGGGTTGTGGCCCCGTTGTCCAGGTAGACTAACGGCTTTCCTTCCTGGTTCAGAATTGGAAAATCCCTGCGGATTTCAGTTACATCCATATCATTTTCCCCCTTTCAGGTGCCTTATGACAGCGTCAGCCAGTTCATCCAGATTCTCAATGTCTGAGGCTCATCATCCTCCATGGCAATTCCCAGCTCCCTCTCTATAAACATAAGCAGCAGTACCTTTTTCTGCACCGCCAGGCTGGTCTGGTGGCAGTCGTATTTCTTTATCTCCCTCTGAATCACCTCATCCGGCAGATTTCCCTTCCGCAAATCCTGGCGTTTGATGCTTATAATGACAAGCTTTCTGATATCTGTCTGGGTGTCCTCCTGAATCATAAGCTTCAGGTTAACTGCTTTTCTCAGCAAGGGCAGAATTACTTCTTTTTCTAATCCTTCACAGGGCATGGATTTTATGCGGTCCAGCACAGCTGAGGCTTCCCTTGTGCTTTTTACAATTTCATCAATCATAGCAGCTGTTTCCTTATTTTTTTCTTAGATTCGCTTACATATTTTCCTGTTTTTCTTACATTTCATATTATATCTGATGTGCTGCGGCCTTTTTTGCAGATTATCCCGGCACTTTGCATTTTCTTCAAACCGTGCTATACTAAAACGTGTTTCAACGTATGACAGATAACCGTTCAGGAGGTTCCCATGGACATCCCGTTTTCACGCTACACGGAAAAGCTGCCGGAGGAATTTTCCGTAAGGCACAAGATAACTGAGACAACTGAAAAAAGAATTCCACCTGCACAGGCAGATGGAAATTATATTTGCTCTGTCCGGCAACTTAAAATGCAAGTTTGAAACAGGGGAGATTGATATTCCCAGAAATGGGTTGATTCTGTTTAACCAGATGGATCTGCACTATATCTATCCGGAGGACGGTTCAGGAATCTGCGACCGGTATGTGCTGTATTTTTCCTCCAATTACATATCCCGGTTCTCCACTCCTGAAGTGAATCTGCTGGAATGTTTCCTGTTTCGTCCCGGCAATCATCCCGTGGTACTCACTGTTCCGGACCGGCAGCTGGACTCCTTTCTCTCCGTGCTCTCCAGGATGGAGGATTACAACAGGCCGGAAAGCGGCGGCTCTGCTTCACCTGTTTACGGTAGAGATCTGCACCTTAAATTTCTGCTGGGCGAATTTCTTCTGCTGACCAACCAGCTCTACACCGAGAGGTTTGGCCCTCTAAACACGGCTGCCTACCAGGAGCATGCCCGGCTGGTATATGATATTTATGAATACATCGGGGGCCATTACAGCGACAATCTGAGCACGGACAGCCTGTCCCGGCTGTTTTTAATCAGCAAGACCCAGCTGTATTATGTCTTTAAGGAGATCTCCGGGATGACAGTGAGCGACTATATTACAGAATACCGCATCACCAGGGCAAAGGACTTTCTCATTAATACGGATTACTCCGTGGAAATGATTGGACAGGCCGTGGGATATACCAACCTCAGTTCATTTTCCAGGGTCTTCAAAGAGCAGGCCGGATGCAGCCCAATCCAGTACCGGAGGAAGCATGCGGATTAGGCTTGGTGCTGCAGCGCATATCCCTATTCGCCAATCCCAGTATCAATCTGGCTGATTCCGTGGCAGAATGCATACTTTTTCTTAAATCCGGCTGCCTTCCCCTCAGAACCGGTCAGGCTGATAAAATGCTTTACTGTTTTCTTACATTCCTGTTCCACTTCCATCATAAGGGACATATAATCCAGGTCCGGTTTTTCATCCAGACGGTTTTTTGCGTAATCCCGGCATGCATTGAATATCTCGGTGGCAATGTTCACCTTGTTGATTCCTGCTTCCACTGCTTTCCTGATGTTCTCGTCTCCGGAACCGGATCCGCCGTGAAGCGCCAGAGGCATGTTCACTGCCTGCTTCACACCTTTTATAACATCAAAATTAATGGTGGGGATAAAGCCTTTGGGATAATCCCCATGGGCAGTGCCGCAGGCAATGGCCAGGCTGTCCACCCCGGTCTCCTGCACAAATCGCACGGCTTCCTCTGGCTTTGTGTACAGCGACACGTCGCATCCGTCCAGAGTGGCTGCCTGGCCTACATGACCCAGCTCGCCCTCCACTGCCAGTCCCTGTACATGACACAGCTCCACTGCCTTTTTAGTCCTGGCAATGTTCTCCTCCATGTCATAGGCCGAGGCATCCACCATGATGGAGGAAAATCCCTGCCTGTAAGCCCATGTAATTTTTTCCCAGTCCCTGCCGTGTCCAGAATCAGGCCACCGGCACATTGGTCTGTTCTGCCAGGGTCTTAATCATGGGAACCATCAGCTCCGGCCTGGCGTGCTTTGTCATCTGGGCCTGCCCATGAGGATAATGAGCGGCGCCTGCATTTCATCTGCTGCCGCTATAAGTCCCCTGGCCAGCTCCATGTTAAATGCGGATGCCGCCAGAACAGCATAGTTGTTTTGATTTGCATCATCAAGAATTGTTTTGATATCTGTATACATTATGTACTCCCCTTAAATTTTAGTATTTCCTGTAGCAATGCGATTTCCCGGTACTGCCCAGCACCTGCATCTTTGTCCCTGCCACATTTCTAACCTCCTGCACTGCATCCTTAAGAACCAGTGTGGGACTGACCAGGGTTGGATGATTTGTTACAAATTCCCTTACGCTTTGGTAATAGGCATGTTTGAACTCACTGGATATATTTACCTTGTGTATGCCTGTCCTGCAGGCAGCCGCAACCTCATCATGGGGCGTGCCGGAACCTCCGTGAAGAACTAACGGCACCGGCACCGCAGCTGCCAGCTCTTTCAGAAGCCCAAGCTGCAGCTTAGGCACATATCCTTTTGGAAGAATGCCGTGTACCGTGCCAATGGAGACTGCCAGGCGTCCACGCCGGTGTCCTCTACAAACCGTCTGGCCAGCTCCGGTGATGTATATACCATATCCCGGACCGTGCCGTTTAAATAGTCCTCGGTCTCCCCTATGGTGCCAATCTCCCCTTCCACCGATACGCCGGCCCCATGGGCCGCCTCCACGACCCGGCGTGTACACTCCACATTCTGGTCATACTCCATCTGCGAGCCGTCAAACATGACAGAGGTAAAGCCTGCCTGGATCGCGCGGATGCATCCCTCATAGGATTTGCTGTGGTCATAGTGCAGTACAAAGGGATTCCTGCTGCGCTGCAGGCGGACCGAGAAATACAGGTACAGTTCCCGTTCCGAAACTGGAATTCATTGGGAGAGACCTGGATAATGGCCGGGGCTTCCCGGTACTGCGCCTCCTCCACAATGGCTTTGAACATGGTACTTTCTGTTACATTAAATCCTCCCACTGCAAAATTATCCTTTACGGCAGGTTCCAGTATTTCCCGCAGATTCAGCAGCATTTTTTATCCTCCTGTAAAAACATACCCGAATGTGTTAAAAGTTCTCAAATGTCATTCCTTCTGTGGTGCTCTCCCCATTTTCCTGTTCCATTCCAAAGTCCATGGAATCGTCTTCCGTCACCACTTTCTTCCACAGGGAGAGTATCACTCCCATGATGACGCCTCCCAGGACCACCATGGCTGCCATCATCATTGGCTTATTGGACAGCGGGATGATAAACCATCCTCCTGCTGTTACATAGTTCTCAATTCCCAGAACCATGGTCAGGCCTCCTGCTATGGAGGTGGCAATCACGGAGGAACCGATTACGCGCAGCGGGTCGTTCATAGCCAAAGGAATCACACCCTCTGTAATCATGCAGATGCCCATTGGGAACGCGGCCTTTACCGCCTCCTTCTCGGCCTTTGTGTACTTGTTTCTGGTAAGGATGTAGGAAAGGGTCACGCCCACAGGAGGAATCATACATGTAACCAGCTTAACTGCCTCCGGTCCGTAGATACCGTCCACCAGAAGACCATTGGCAAACAGGGATGCGGTCTTGCCGATAGGCCCGCCAAAGTCAACACCGCACATACCTCCCACTATGGCTCCCAGGATGAATTGGATCCCCCTGAAGTCCTATCAGCCAGTTCTGCAATGCTTGATGACAAAGGCAACCGGTTTCCCTATGACAGCAAACATAAGGGCTCCGCAAATCAGCGTTGTCAGGAAGGCAGAATAAGTACAGGAACCAGCCCCTGCATGGTCTTAGGCACCTTCAGATATTTTTTCAGGAACAGTACCGTATAGCCCACAAGAAATGCCGCAATAATGCCTCCGATAAATCCTGTATAAATTTCCGATGCAATGGACCCCAGAATCAGTCCGGGGGCAATGGCCGGCCTGTCCGCGATGGAATACGCGATGGCAGCAGTGATCACAGGCACCACAAATCCCATGCCAATCTTACCGGTTCTCCAGATGTACCATATCAGGGTACCCTCTGCCTCTGATACCTTGGTCCCGCCAATGGCAGTTCCCAGAGCCATACATAAGCCGGCGCCCACAACTATGGGAATCATAAATGATATTCCTGTTATCACATGCTTCTTAATCTCTGATAGTTTAAACCCACCCATAATCTTAATTCCCTCCGTTTTTCTTTTTTGTCAGTGCTTCCTCAATGCTCTGAAGCAATGCCCCTGTATTTTTCATTGCCTTCTCCGTGCTCATGCGCACCACCGGTTTACCCTTAAACCGGTTTTCCCCTGATATCTTCACATCAATAGCCAGGATGATCACATCTGCCGCCTCGATTTCCCCCGGTGTCAGCTGTTCCTCTATTCCAATGCTCCCCTGGGTCTCGATTCTGCATGTATATCCCAGCTTTCGGGCTGCCTGCTCCAGCTTTTCCTTGACAATGTATGTATGCGCGATACCCGCCGTACATGCCGTAACCCCTACTATATTCATCCTTTATCTCCTCCTTGTTCTTAGTGGTGTGGTTACCTCCTAGTAAAATGCTTCCAGAATATCTTCCTTTGTGCTGCTTCCCATCAGTTTTCCGCAAGTCCCTTCCTGTGCCAGCTTCTTGGCCACGCTGGCCATGAGTCGCAGGAAGTAGTCATCCTTATCCCTTTGATTGATGGCAAATATGATGAACATCTGCGCGGGCCGGCCATCCAGCGTCTCCCACTGTATAGGCCGCTCCAGCTTAAGGACCGATATACAGTTGCGCTTTACTGCCAGCGACTTTCCATGTGGAATGGCGATTCCGTCCCCAATTCCAGTCTTTCCCTGGGATTCCCTTATATATAAATCCTGCTTGAATTCTTCCTTGGATGTAATGCTTCCGTCCTTTAAAAGAAGGTCGCACACACATTCAAACACCTCCTCCTTATTCTGCGCCTTTACATTGACGGCCACTGCATTCTCATTGATTACCTCCCGCAGATTCATACTTTCCTGTCTCCTTTAACTATAGAATTTAAATAGTCCGCTATTTCTTCCTGTCCTTTCAGTCTGCGGAATTCCTCATAGGCTTCCTCATCGTCCAATAAGGTCACAATGGCGGAATAAAAACGGATGATTTGTCCCTTTGCCTTAAACCGTTCATCCAGATTCAATGGCAGAAGAAATATCCGGTCCACTCTCCTGTCCCTGCCCCAGTCCACCGGTTCCTCCACAATATGGCGGCGGCAATGACCGGGTGGCAGACACAGAAAGCAGCTCCATGCGGAATGGCCACTCCAAGCTCCAGCACTGTGGATGTGGTTTCCTCCCGGTCCAGTACGGTCTGCTCATAATCCTCTGTAACATAACCCGCCTCTTCCAGTCTGGCGCACAGGAAAGATATGAGTTCTCTCTTATGTGTTCTTTCCGGAAAATGGTATACCAGGGACGAATGAAACAGCTGATACGCCGAAAGTTCCGTCTTTGCGGCAATCCGTCTCATCTTCTTTTTCCGGATCTGCTTCATCTTATTCTGAATCTGCTGTATATCCCAGGGCTGCAGCACATTTCCAATCTGCACAACATCCCTGCCCGCAAACACAGCACCCACCGGAACAGATGATAAAGAAGGCTGTCAAAAAGGTATTCATCCCTGTCAAGCCCCTGTCCCAGAATATTGCCGGTAATGGAAATAACCTTATCCGTCACCCGGCAGATGTTCTGGTTGGCTTCCATATAAGTCTGCCTGGATGCCTCCCCTGTAAACTCCTGTATCTCTGCAGCTCCCAAAACCAATACTGCAAACTGCCCTTCGCCCTCCGGGAAAACCATATTATAATACTTCTTAAGGCTTTCCATGCATGCTCCGGCCATACTTCGGTCATATTCCGCGCCCTGCCACTCTGCCCCCTGATGTTCAAAATCCGCCGGAATCTCTGCATATTCCTTTTTCCTGATTCGCAGAACACACAGTGACAGGAGAAATGACAGCTGCTGGTACCCGTCAAAGCTGTAGTGTATCCCAAATTCTTTCTCCAGCCCTGCAATGGCCCCTGCTACCCCAGCCATATCAAATCCCCACAGGAACTTCTCTGTCTGGCTTTTCAGTGTCTGGTCCCCAAACTCATGACGCTTTCTGGATATATCCGCGAAGAGTTCCCACAAGGCCATGCGCCAGTAGTACTCGCTGCACTCTATTTGCAGTCCCTGCCCTCTCTTACAGATGACGGCTACATGATGGGCCGCCAGCCATACGGAAGCCTGACTGGTGGCCTTCTCTGCGTCCAGCCGGCTTATTAGAAGCCTCTGCTCCAGTCTCATCTTCTGTATGCTTCTCTGCTTCAAAAGAAGTTCCAATATCTGGAAATAAATATCTGTACCATATAGCTCCGCCTGGTTCTCATCGTTCCATGCCTGCTTTGCCGCGTCCCAGTCCTTACCTTTCATGAGACAGACACCTTTGTTGCTCTTAGAGACAATCCTTCCCAGTCCATGTTCTTTCAGAAAACTTCCCAGCTGCTTGAGGTCGTTCCTGATGGTCTTATCAGGGAACATTGCACATCCGCCGCCAGGCGCTCCACAGTCACAAATCCATCTGACCTGTACAGCAGCTTCAGAATTTTATATTGCCGTTTCTGCATCATGTTCCCTCCTGTATCCTGTTCCATTGCCCTGCCATCCCTTCGAAAAAGATGAGATTAATTTTTCTGATATCTGCGGAGATAGTGCTGCACTTCAAAATATTATAACACTGGCCAAACAAATCTCCACAGGCGATTCTTCTGTACTGATTCGCGGAGAAAGCGGGACTGGAAAAGAATTATTTGCCCGGTCAATCCACTATGCCTCTAACCGCAGGCATAAACCGTTCGTAGCTATCAATTGTGCATCTATTCCAGATACTCTGCTGGAGAGCGAACTATTTGGATATGAAAGAGGCGCGTTTTCCGGAGCTAATACGTCAGGAAAGGTGGGACGCTTTGAACTGGCAAATGGAGGAACTTTGTTTTTAGATGAAATCGGTGATATGCCGCTCCACTTACAGCCAAAACTCCTTCGTGTTTTACAAGATGGTTCTTTTCTAAGACTTGGTGGAAAAAATACGATTAAAGTTAATTTCCGGCTGATTACCGCTACCAATCGAAATCTGGAAAACATGATTAAAAATAAGGAATTTCGTGAAGACTTATATTTTCGGTTAAATGTAATACCAATCAATATACCGCCATTGAGAGAACGCAAGGATGATATTCCTCTTCTTGTAAACATAAAACTGGCTGAATATTGCCAAAAGCTGAATAAACCGCAAAAGAAGATTTCTAATGACTGATGGAAGTATTTTGCAACGCCCACTGGAAAGGAAATGTCAGAGAACTGGAAAGTGTGATTGAATATCTGGTAAATATATCGGAAAAAACCCTTATCACACCAAAATATCTACCTGATTACTTCAAAAGCATAGATATGAATCAGCAAAGCCATCGTATTCCTGACAGTGCAGAAATTCTTTCTCATATGGATGGAAAATCTTTAAATAATCTCACAGAATGCTTTGAAAAAGAGATTCTGATTTCCTATTTAAAACAATATGGAACTACAACCAAAGCTAAAAAGAAATTGCAAATCAACTCAAAATCAACCTATCCACGCTATACCGCAAACTATACCGATATCATATTGATGATTTGAAGAGATGAATACCGCAAAATTTGTTGCAAATGAACTTCGAAAAATGGGGCTGACTGTTTATGAGGGCATTGGTAAAACCGGTATCGTAGCGGAGCTTAAAGCCGGAGAAGGCAAAACTGTTATTGGTTTAAGGGCAGACATGGATGCGATTCAGCTGGAAGAACCCGGAAAAGGTTCTAAGGCTATGATTGATGATGGACTGTTTGAAAAATATCCTATTGATGAGATTTACGGTCTACATAATATTCCGTTTATACCGTCAGGCGAGATACTGTTTTCCTCGAAAAAGGGCCTTGCGGCGTACTCCGCCGCGGCCCCTTTTTCACCTGCCGCTTTCACCTGACAGTCTCACCCCGTCCGTACTGTCTATACCCCAACAGCCGCCTTCATCTGCTTTACATAATCGCAGACAGGTTCCACGCAGTTTATTCCGTACCTGGCAATCATTTTCACAATGGCGCTTCCCACGATTACCCCGTCTGCCTGCGAAGCCATTTTACTGGCCTGTTCCGGAGTGGAGATGCCGAATCCAATGGCGCAGGGCACATTCCGGCCCTGCTTTACGGTGTCCACCATTTCCTTAATATTCGTGGTAATCTCGCTTCGGACACCCGTGACTCCAAGTGATGATACGCAGTACACAAATCCATCGGATTCCCTGGCTATGGCCTGGGCCCGCTCCCTGGATGTGGGCGCCACCAGATAAATCAGGGTCATACCGTATTTTTTACACGCCGGCAGCAGTTCCTCCCTCTCTTCAAAGGGCATATCCGGCACAATCAGGCGTCTATTCCACAATCAGCGGCATTTTTCATGAACTTATCCACACCGTATGCAAACACCGGGTTGATATAGGTCATAAATGTCAGCGGCACATCTGTTTTTTGGCGAATCCGGCGCACCGTATCAAATATTTTATCTGTGGTGGTTCCTGAGGCCAGGGCCCGAAGGTCTGCTTCCTGGATGACAATTCCCTCTGCCACCGGGTCGGAAAATGGTATCCCCAGCTCAATCAAATCCGCACCGGCCTCTGCCATTGCAGGCACGAGTGCTTCTGTAACGGAAAGATCCGGGTCGCCTGCTGTTATGAAAGGTATAAATGCCTTCTTATTCTCAAAAACCTGCTGTATCCTATTCATAGAGTTCTACCCCCTTATATCTGGCAATCGACGCCACATCCTTGTCTCCCCTGCCGGAAAGATTGATAATAATAATCTGGTCTTTACCCATGGAGCCAGCCACCTTCCTGGCATAGGCCACCGCATGGGCGCTCTCCACTGCCGGAATGATTCCTTCCATACGTGACAGATATTCAAAGGAATCCACCGCCTCATCGTCTGTCACAGGCACATACACTGCCCTGCCGCTGTCATGCAGCTGCGCGTGCTCCGGCCCGATGCCCGGATAATCCAAACCCGCTGAGATAGAATACACCGGTGCAATCTGTCCATATTCATCCTGCAGAAGTAAGATTTCATGCCGTGGAAAATCCCCAGCCGGCCCGTTGCTATGGTAGCCGCGGTCTGCTCTGTCTCCACACCCAGTCCCGCTGCCTCACAGCCTACCAGCTTCACGTCCTTTTCATCTATGAATTCATAGAAAGCTCCCATTGCATTGCTTCCGCCGCCCACACAGGCTATAACCATATCAGGAAGCTTTCCCTCCTTCTCCATAAGCTGCTCTCTTATTTCCCTGCCGATAACACTCTGGAAATCCCTTACCATCATGGGGAAGGGATGGGGTCCCATGACAGAACCTATGACATAATGTGTGTCGGAGATGCGGTTCGTCCACTCCCTGAGCGTCTCATTGACAGCATCCTTTAATGTCTGTGTTCCGCTGGTCACCGGATGTACCTTGGCCCCTAACAGCTCCATACGGTATACATTGAGTGCCTGGCGGTCCGTATCCTCCTTTCCCATGTAGACCTCGCATTCCAGTCCCAAAAGGGCTGCCGCGGTGGCAGTTGCCACGCCGTGCTGTCCGGCCCCTGTCTCGGCAATCACCCTGGTCTTTCCCATCTTCTTAGCCAGAAGGACCTGCCCCAGAGCGTTATTGATTTTGTGGGATCCGGTGTGGTTTAAGTTCCTCTCTTTTCAGATAAATCCTTGGCTCCGCCAGGTCCTTTGTCATCTTCTCCGCATAATAGAGACGTGACGGACGGCCTGTGTATTCCTCCAGCAGATACTTTAACTCAGCCGTAAACTGGGGATCCTTTTTATAATACTCATATGCTTCTTCCAGCTCCGTGACAGCGCTCATCAGTGTTTCCGGTATGAACTGACCGCCATGGATTCCAAATCTTCCTCTTGACATTTCTGTTTCTCCTTTTCTAAAACGATTTTTCACCGCAGGACCTGGGCCATTTCCTCCATCTTCCTTCTGTCCTTCCTGCCCCCTGTTTCCACCGCGCTGCTGACATCGATGCAGTAGGGGCCATGGGATACCGCCTGTCTTATGTTGCCCAGATGTATACCGCCTGCCAGAAAATAGGGTTTTGTAAGCTCTGGTATCATGTTCCAGTCAAACTGGGTGCCGCTGCCTCCGTACCTGTCCTTTGTATAGGTGTCCAGAAGCAGGTAATCACAGGGCAGCTCCTGGGCCTTTAAAATCTGTTCCCTGCTTCTGACCCGTACCGCCTTGATGACCGGCAGGCCGGTGTGTGTTTTCAGTTGTCTTATGTAAGCTTCATCCTCATCTCCGTGGAGCTGTATCAGGTCAATCACCCTTGCGTTTCCCCGGTCCTCTGACAGCTTCACTATCTCCTCCATGGGCGCATTGACAAATACACCCACTGCTTGATTCTTTTATCCAGCTCCTGCCTTAGCTGGGCAGCCTTATCAGGCGTAACCCTGCGGCTGCTCTCGGCAAATACAAAGCGATATAGTCCGGCAGAATGTCATTGGCCGCCAGTATATCTCCAAACCGGCTCAGACCACAAATCTTAAGCTGCATGTTTCATAGTCAATCTCCCCGCATGTTTTACTCTGTCTGTCACGGTTCATGTCCGGCTCTACCCAATCCGGGACTTAAGTTCTCTGAGAGCCCTCTTTTTATCTGGTGCCCGCATCAGGGTCTCTCCCACCAGAACCGCGTCTACCTGGTTCTCCGCCAGAAGCTCTATGTCCTCAGGCGTCCTGATTCCGCTCTCCGCCACAAATATGGTTCCCCGGTCCACCAGTTTTCTGAGCCTCAGGGCGTTTGTGAAGTCCACCTCAAATGTCTCCAGATTGCGGTTATTAATTCCAATTATATCGGCTCCTGCCTCTGCCGCCATGGCCACCTCCCGGTCAGTGTGAGCCTCCGCCAGGGAACTAAGGCCCAGACTGCCGCAGATGCCCATATACCGTTTCAGCTTTTCCATATCCATAAGAGAACAAATCAGCAGGACAGCGGAGGCTCCCAGCACCTTTGCCTCATAAATCTGGTATTCATCCACGATAAAATCCTTGCGCAGCAGCGGAAGCTCTATCTCTCTATGGATTTCTTCCAGATACCGGTCTGCTCCTAAAAAGAATTCAGGCTCTGTCAATACGGATACGGCGTCCGCGCCATCTTCCTGGTACTGCCTGGCTATTTCCACATAAGGAAAATCAGGAGCGATAAGTCCCTTTGAAGGCGAAGCCTTTTTTACCTCACAGATAAAGGAGACTCCCGCTTAGACAGCGCCGCCTTAAAGGGATGTACTTCATTTGTTCCGTTCTCTCTCTTAATACCAGCCCTCTTTATGGCATCCCCCTTAATGCCTTCTCTCTCTCTGCACTCGCAGGCTGCCTTCATCATTTGTTCCAGTGATTTTACCTGTTTCCGCTGCTCCACCCGTTTCCCGGCGGACCGGGCAATGGTATCCAGTATCATGACGCCTTCACCTCTCCTGCCGCTTTTTTTGTTGCCTGGATAAATTCTTCCATCTTAGCCATGGCTGCTCCGGAGTCAATGATGTCCTGAGCCGTTTTGATACAGTCCCTCACCGTGCAGTCATCAATTCCCAGATATAAGCTGATGGCCGCGTTCAGAACCACCACGTCCCTCTTCGGCCCTTTCAGGCTTCCGGACAGGATATTCCTTGTTATCTTTGCATTTTCCTCAGGTGTGCCTCCGATGAGTTCTTCCAGACTGCATACAGCCAGACCCAATTCCTCAGGCGTCATATCGTAAGCGTAATTTTCCCGTAACGAATCTCACATACATGGGTGGGGCCGGTAAGTGTTGCTTCATCCAGTCCGTCTCCCCCGCATACCACCATTCCCCTGGTGACTCCCAGATTAGCCAGCACCTGAGCCAGCGGTTCCACTAAATCGCGGCTATACACACCTAACAGCTGCATGAAGCTCCTGCCGGATTGGACAGGGGGCCTAATATGTTAAATATACTTCTAATTCCGATTTCTTTCCTCACAGGAGCCGCGTATTTCATGGAAGAATGGTATGCCGGCGCGAACAAGAAACACATTCCGGTGTCCTCTAAGACAGTTTCAGCCTGTTGTGCAGTCAGAGCCAGCTCTGCCCCCAGCCTTTCCAGCACATCCGCCGCGCCGCTTTTACTGGATACGCTGCGGTTTCCATGCTTTGCCACCCGTATGCCTCCGGCAGCAGCCACAAATGCGCTGGTGGTGGAAATATTAAAGGTTCCCACCTCGTCCCCTCCTGTTCCCACAATGTCCATTACCGGAAAGGGCGGAGACAGCTTTACCGCCTTATCACGCATAACAGTGGCGCAGGCCGTAATCTCATCAATGGTCTCTCCCTTCATCCTCAGCGCTGTGAGAAAGGAAGATATCTGGGCCTGGGTTGCGTTTCCACTCATGATTTCATCCATAACTTCCTTTGTTGTTTCAAAATCCAGATTCTTATTTTCTACCAATTCATGGATTGCTTTCTGTATCATAGTCATCCTCCTTTTTTACAATACCTGATTTTTATTTCTGTTTTGTTCTGTCCCTCACAAATTACATTGCCTGTGTCGTCCGGATATTAAGGAAGTTCTCCAGTATCCTCCTTCCATCCGGCGTCAATATGGATTCGGGATGGAACTGCAGCCCATATATGGGATAGCCCCTGTGCTGAACTGCCATGACCTCTCCTTCCATACAATCCAGAGCCACCACTTCCAGTTCCTCCGGCAGGCTCTCAGGCACTGCGACAGGGAATGATATCTGGCAGCCGGTATAACGGGCGGCAGGCCTTCAAATAACCTGCATCTGTTTCCCGCTTTTTCTGAAGCGGGGAACCTCCCGTCCTGTATATGACTGTCCAGCCTGATATCGCTCTGCTTGCCGTGCATCAGCTTCTTTGCATGGGCAATGGTTCCGCCGAATGCCTCGCATATTCCCTGATGGCCCAGACACACGCCCAGTATGGGCATTTTTCCCTTCAGCTTCATCACTGCTTCCTCCAGTATACCAGCATCCCGGGGATATCCCGGTCCGGGTGACAGAATCAGGTGGCTTGGCTTCATGTTCTCTATGTCATCTGCGGTTACCTGGTCATTGCGGACTACCTGTATATCCGGCTCAATGCTCCCAATCATCTGTACCAGGTTATAGGAAAAGCTGTCATAATTATCAATCAATACTATCATCTGTCATCTACCTCCCCTGCCTGAAGGATGGCCTGTATGACGGCCTTGGCTTTATTTGCTGATTCCTCGTATTCCAGTTCCGGAACACTGTCCGCCACGATTCCACCTCCGGCCTGGACCGTAACCTTTCCTGCCTGCTTTACCGCCATGCGTATGGCGATACATGTGTCCAGGTTTCCGGTAAAATCCAGATATCCCAGAGCTCCGCCGTATATTCCGCGGGGAACGGACTCCAGCTTTTCTATAATCTCGCATGCCCGTATCTTAGGCGCTCCTGAAAGGGTGCCTGCCGGAAGCAGGGACTCCACCGCCGAACAGCCGTCCAGGCGGGTTTTATATTTCCTTCCACCTGGGAACAGATATGCATGATTTTGGAATACTTGTGTATCATCTTGTACTCCGTCACCTCAACGGACCCGAACTCAGCGATGCGTCCAATATCATTCCTCCCCAAATCCACCAGCATATTGTGCTCGGAAAGCTCCTTTTCATCTGCCAGTAGTTCTTCCTCCAGCCTTCTGTCCTCCTCGTCCCCGTCTCCCCTTGGCCGGGAACCCGCTACCGGAAATGTAGTAAGGCGCCTGTTTTCAAGGCGGACCAGTGTTTCCGGTGACGTGCTGATGATTTCATCCTGGTCTATGTTCATATAAACCATGTAAGGGGACGTTGGTAGTCCTCAGAACCCGGTAGGCATTCAGCAGACTGCTTCATAGGAACTGGTAAACTGCTGGATATAACCGCCTGGAAGATATCCCCGTCCAGAATATACTCCTTTGTCTTTTCCACCGTATCGCAGAACTCTTCTTTGGAAACACTGCATACAAAGGATGGTTTCTCCGGCGAGGACAGCCTCTTAAGAGGTGTTGTATCATTGATAAGGGAAGCCATTTCCTGTATTTCCTCACAGGCCCTTCCATACTCCTTCATCAAATATTCCAGACCGCTGTAGGTGTTCCTATTTTCCCGGTCTTCACCACCCTTGCGGCCTTCGCAGCGCTCCTGCTCTTCACGGTTTCCCCGTTCCGTCCTTCCTGCCCTCTCTGTCCTGCCGGTTTTCATATTAACCACAATCTGAATCTTCTGTTTCAGGTGGTCATAGGCAATGACCTTGTCAAATAGCATCAGGTCAAAGTCATTGGCCCCGCCTCTGCTGATATGAAGGGCGGGCTCTGCGTACTCAATCATGCATACGCAAAATACCCTACAAATCCACCGGTAAAGGGCGGCTGTCCTTTCAGCCTGGGTGCTTGTACTGTGCCAATATCTCACGAAGCACATCCATGGGATGAGCTGTCTGTATTTCCCTGGACGGGAACCGGCTCACATGGCTCTCAATCTTCACCTTCCCGCAGCGGCAGGTAACACGCATCACCGGATTATATCCGAGAAAGGAGTAGCGTCCCCATTTTTCGCCGCCCTCTATGCTTTCCAACAGGTAAAAACGGCTGCTCCGCTCCGCTATACGTCTGAGCAGTGTTATGGGCGTCACTACATCCGCGTAAATCTCGCGGCAGATGGGAATTATATCGTATTCCCCTGACAGACTTAATATTTCATCACAAGCTGGGATTATCATTTACCTTAACTCCTTTCCTTCTTGCCGGCTGTTTATTCTAAACCCTTCACCATTCCCGGTCCGGGCGTCACATTCATCAAAAAAAGAAGCCTTATCCCTGCCGACTACATCTGTAATCAACAGGGACAAAAGCTTCTTCCGGCTTCTGCGGTACCACCCTGATTGGCGCTTTCCATGTCCTGCACGTTCCCCGCCATCCTCCGGTCCGGGAAATAAAAAAGCATCAAGTTACATTTAACCTGATGCTGTGTCATTGAACAAAGAAATAAAATACGCCCGCTCTGCAACGCACCATCATGCGTTCTCCCTGGTAACGGTGGGATACCCGTCAGCCCATACTCCCATCAGCATATCTCTATGCCCCTGGTTTCCAGCTGCCCTCGCAGGTCCATTCAGACTCTAATCCAATGCTCCCTTACACCGACCGGAAGCTCTCTGCGCCTGGAATTACAATCTTACTTACTCCTACTCAACAGTTTTTTATGTTTTGTTGAATGTTGAACTCATTATAATCAGCCTATTTTCAAATGTCAATGGTTTTCTTGAAAGTTTTTTATATCTTTCTCATTTTCTTACACTGATCCCGCCCTGAGGTCCCGCCTGGGCAGTCCGGCTATCTCCGTCATTGCCTCTGCCAGCTTTTCTGTTGTCTCCCGTATATTCGCGCCCCAAATATACTGATACAATGGCTGCTCCCGCCGCATGGCTGCCGGCCAGGCGCCCTATGTTATCCAGGCAGATTCCTCCGATGGCCACCACAGGAATGTCCACACTGTCGCAGATTGCATTCAGGGTCTCCATTGTCATGGACCGCGCATCTGCTTTTGTACTGGTGCCGAATATGGCTCCGCTGCCAGATAATCCGCGCCTGCTGCCTGGGCTGCTCTGGCTGGTCCACTGTTTTTGCCGTAACCCCCAGTATACGGTCAGGTCCCAAAAGCCTTCTGGCCTCAGATGCCTCCATATCGTCCTGCCCCACATGGAGCCCGTCCGCGTGACAGGCCAGGGCCAGCTCCAAATTGTCGTCTATGATAAGGGGCACATTATATTTTTCTGTGATTTTGCGGATGGCGCAGGCCGTTCTCAGCACTTCCTCAAAATTCCCTTTGTCCAGTTCCTTTTCCCTGAGCTGAACCATGGTTGCGCCGCCTTTTAACGCCTCCTCCACCTGCTCCTCCAGAGAAAGCTTCCCGGTCCATGCCTTATCGGTTACTGCATAAATCAAAAGCTGTTTTCTATCGAATCTCAATTTTCTTACCTCTCTCCAGTGTCTCGTCATCCAGAAGGCTCATTTTGTCCATCAGATACATGCGGAATGTACCTGTCCCGCCTCCCCTCCCCGCAGTCTCTCCGGCCGCCAATTCTCCGCAGAGCCCGTGCGCGCTGAGGGCCATGACCACAGCTTCTTCCAGAGGGCCGTCCGGTCCCAGTTCCCCATACAGACCGCAGAACGCTCCCATAAGCCCGTCCAGCATACAGCCGCTGCCTGTAATTCTGGCCATCCAGGGATGGCCGTTTCTGACAATGAACCTTCTTTCTTTTCCGGCCACCACATCCTCTTCCCCGGTCATGACCACAACCGCGCCTGTAAGGTCCCTCAGGGAACAGGCGGTTTTCCAGGCGGCTCTCAATCGTACCAAGGTCCCGAATCCACGCCGCAGGTATTTCCCGCCTCATGTCCCCTCAGTTCCTGGTTCAGGGCCCGGATTTCCGCCTCATTTCCCCGGATGACAGAAGGAGCGGCCTTCCGGATCATATCAATGGCTGTCTGTCTGCGAAACCGTGATGCAGTGGCTCCTACCGGGTCCAGGATAACGGGAAGGCCCAGAACGGCAGCTTTTCTTCCCGCTGCCTCCATGGCCGGTATGGTTTTTTCTTCCAGGGTTCCCAGATTAAGGACAAGGCTGCTGCAGATGGAGGTAACGTCCTCCACCTCATGCAGCCCCTGGGCCATAACAGGGGAACCGCCTGCGGCCAGCACCATATTGGCCACATCCCCTGCCGTAACATAATTGGTTATACAGTGGACCCTGGGAGAGCGCTCCCTTAAGTCCTTCATCCATTGTCTCTGCGTCATCTGATTTATCCTTTTCCTGTTATCTTCCCATGGCTTTGCCGGTCTGTACATCCAGATCCAGCATCCGCCTCATATACTGAAACGCGCCGGACTTATACAGCACCCCAATCAGGAACGCGGCAATGACCGTGCCGCACATGGTGCTCATAAGGAATGGGATTACATAGGCAAAAATGGCTGCTTCCTTCCCCATAACCAGTGTGGCCACCGGATAGCAGAGCATTCCGCCAGTATGCCGGTGCCAAACACTTCCCCAAAGTAGGCCAGTGTCAGCCTGCCGAAACGCTGGTACAGATACCCTCCTAAAAATGCTCCCACCATACTTCCCGGAAATGCCAGCAGACTGCCCGTCCCCATCAGATTCCTGATAAACGATGTGCAGAACGCCATCCCCACGCCATACCACGGCCCAAGAAATACGCCGGCCAATACATTGGCAAGGTGCTGAATCGGAAAACATTTGGATGCCCCTATAGGGATGGAAAAGCCGGATAAAGACACGGCCACCGCTGTCAGCATGGCGCTTACCGCCAGTTTCTTAATGTTTACTTTCATAGTCATACCTCCATGTTTTTTACTCGGAGCCCGCCTATCTTCCTGGTAGAGAGGCATATTCTCTGGTACAGCGGCGTATTGCCTGCACAGCTCTAAAGCCCTCATATGTCCAAACCGCGGGGAAGGCTGAAAAAAGCCCATACCGCGCGGGATATGGACCTAAATTATGCATTTAATACACATACATGTCTCATATTTCCCTACGTTGGCATTACCCAAATCAGGTGCGATAGGTCGAAGTTTGATTACTTCCTCTCAGCCTGCTTCACAAGCTCCCTGTTGTTATTTAGCATAGCACCGGACTATTTATTTGTCAATCAGTAATGAATGAAGCCAGATAAGGAGAAAACCCAAAAATGTGTTTAAGACAGCAGGCACAATAAAGTTATATACACCAATCTTCTGACAAGCGGCAGCTGAACGCCTACCTTGCGGAGATTGATAAACAGGCGCAGGAACGCTTTGAAAGGCTCGTAGAGCAAATGAAGCAAGCACAGGGCATAACGGAACAGCTAAAGGCAAAAAATGCCTTGGAATGGACAGGACGCCTTAATAATATAAGGGCTTGTGCAGGGGAGATTGTGGAAACGGAAATCATTTACGCATAGATGTAACGCATAAAGAACTAAAATTGGAGAGCAGGTATATAAAGTTTCTTGCTCTCTTTTTTAAGGAAAAAGTGGCTGAAATATAGGCGCCGCAATGAGGAAAATCGTTACCATCATTGTTTTTCGGGTGGTAAAAATTATGTGGCCGTTTGAGTAGAAACTACAAGTTACGAGATAAAAAAATCATATATGCTCGCTTGGTTGATAATGGGAAGAAAAATGATTATAATAAATATTGACGCATCGTGTCAGGTTTTGGTAGTATTCTCTTATATAATGGTCTCATAAATTAAGACACTTTTTCGGACAAATATTAATGAATCTGATATACTAAAATCAGTATGAAAGTGAGGATTCATCATTATGTCCAGACAAAGAAGAAATTTTAGTGCCAAATTTAAATCAGACCTAGTAATCGAGCTGCTTAAGGGCGAGAAAGATTTAAACTCCCTTGCAACCGAGAATAACATCCAACCAAATCTGCTCCGCAATTGGAAGAAAGAATTCCTTAACAACGCTTCCTCAGTGTTCGATGACAAGCGTGAGGAAAACCTCAAAGACAAGCTTGCTGAAGAACGCAAGGAAAAGGCGGAGTATGCTAAAAAGGTTGGTCAGTTAACCATGCAGGTTGACTGGCTCAAAAAAAAATCTGAAGAAATTTGTGGACCTGACTACGAGAGTAAGTTTAGTCCAAAACCTTTTGACGACTAAAGAAATCCCGGCATCCGTAGGAGCAAAACTGCTTGATATCAACCGTACAAGCATCTATTACAAGACTTCACCTGTATCAGATGAAGAACTAGCTTGTAAAGAGATTATCGACCATCTTCATACGGATAATCCAACATGGGGAGCAAGACAAATGTCTGCACAGCTCCAGAATAGAGGTTATCATGTCGGACGGCGTAAAGCACATCGCTATATGAATGAAATGGATATTTACCCAATCTATCCTAAGATGAATCTTTCCAAGCGGATGCAACAGGCAAAGGTATGTCCTTATCTTCTGCGAAATGCTGCCATAGACGCTCCAAATCAGGCGTGGTCTATTGACATTACATATATTCCAATCAGACACGGATTTCTGTATCTGACTGCTGTAATCGACTGGTACAGCCGCTGTATCGTAGGCTGGGAAGTCGATGATACACTTGATACCAGAATGGTT
>ENA-OQCK01000464-OQCK01000464.1-human-gut-metagenome-genome-assembly--contig:-NODE-464-length-22132-cov-11.336878_pt1 | contig 22132 bp, 20 predicted proteins | sample MGYA00242498_ERZ504578 | MGnify/ENA primary metagenome ERZ504578 (study PRJEB26092, sample SAMD00036229) | human gut metagenome | host: Homo sapiens | study: EMG produced TPA metagenomics assembly of...
TTTGTTCTGAATGCCATACACTTCCACCACCTTTGATTGATATATACAGTATACCACATCTGGGGGAAGTTGAAGAATTTGTGTAAAATTTTCAAGGTACTATAGCAGGGCTTTTGACCCCAACATCTATAAAACAGTATAACACAAAATAAAAGTGACATGGTGAACTGATTGAAATGCTTCTGATTTTTGTGATGATAAGTAAAATTACTAACTAAATTCGCCCTTGCTGTCAGCCAGACATCGTACTATATTGTATTGCCTTCCCCTTCTAAAACTTCGTTTTCTAATACTCCGTCATTATTGATAATTGATTTGACAGAGCAATCATAAAATCAAGTCCACTAGGATTTCCCATGCTGGTTCTTTATGCGTTATTTTATATTTCTAAAAATAGTCAGGTGAAATAGTTCAATTAACCTTTTCACCTGACTATTTACATAGCAAAGAGTCTCTGTACAATTACTTAGTGTGACAGCACTCATTCTACCAATATCTTTTAAAAATCTAATTCCTAATAATCAAACTGACGATAATATCTACGAATAGAAAGTGGATGTCTTAAAAATAGCTCCATATATGCATCTACACGATTATTAACACCATGCATTACCAAATGAGAAATTGTTCCTCTAAATTCTGGACTAATTCCTTTTAATTCATGTTCTTTTGTATCAATAATAGTATAGTTTGCATTTACACGTGGAAGAAATTTTGCAACACGCTCAGCTAATGGTCGTTGTTCATCCTCTCCCATAAACAGAGTAACTGGTGTATCTTCAACGATAATCTCCTGCATTCCGTGGAAAAATTCTTGACAGCTAATAGATTTTGTACGGATCCACATCTGCTCCTCCCAATAGCACATAGCATAGGAATAGGTTGCCCCATACTGATTTCCTGATCCAATAAAGTAATGAGGAAGATCTTTATGTTCTTTCCAAAATGCCACCTTATTTTTTGCATACTCATATGCCCACTCATCGGAATCTTTCTCAACCTGAACTAATACATCCGCAAGATTAGCTTCCATCTCTTTATTATAACGGTCATAATCATCAAATTCACCATTTTTATACATCAAGTAATTTGCAACCATATAAAATTTCAACTGCTCATTCATTGGATAAACAATCAGATAATCTTGCTTGTTAGGCTGTGTGAGAATAGTACCTGGATTATCGATGAATGAAAATACTTTTGCACCTTTTTCATGTACTCTGTCCACTAATTCAACCATTTCTTTTGTATTTCCAGATACTGAAGATATAATTACTACAGATTTATTTGTAAATTTTTTGTTTCCTGTAGTCAAAAACTCAGCTGCATTTTCAACAAATACTGGAAGCTTTGAACGGCCACGCATATATACTTCCACCTGCATACTGGAAGCATAAGTACCTCCAATACCAATAAAATATATTCCATCAAATCCTTCTTCCCAGATTTGATCAATAATTTTTTCAATCTGCGAACGAAGAGCAAGTGCTCCATTCACACTATCAATCTGTGCTTGCTCTTTAAAATTACGCAAACAAGCACCTTCTGTTTCTTTCCACGCTTTTGCTTCATATTTCATAGTTAATATCCCCTTTCACTACTTTCTATTTAATACAATTTCGTTGTCTGCAAATCTAAATTTAAGAAAAATTGTATAGCACGTTGAATCATTTTATCCCAATAAGGCCACTCATGATCCCCTGGTCCTTCCAGATAAACATGACCATAACCATTACTTTCAGCGACTGTTCTAAATTTCTGATTATTTTCATATAAGAAGTCTTCTGTACCACAAAATTGAATTAACCTCGGACGATTTTCGTCTTTAGCAAGTTTCTCTACCAAAAACAGTGGATTTTCCCACTCTTCTGGTTTTCCTGCTTCTCCATGAAAACTCTGTATTTCTTGTGGCGACATATCTTCCCAATTTCCGGCAAGTACCATCTCCGTAAAGCCTACATAATCGAGTACTCCTGATAAACTTGCCACAGCTTCATACCGCCCTGGTCTATTCAATGCGATCTTCACTGCACCATATCCACCCATACTTCTCCAGCTATAAATGTGTTTTCTCGTCTTTGATCTAAATGAAACCATTTCCCACAAATAGCTGGAAGTTCATCTGCAACATAATGGAAATAATCAATTCCAACTTTTCCTGTTGTATAAAACTACGTTGAACTTCAGGCATAATTATTATGAAATTATATTTTTTTGCATAATATTCAATTTTAGAAAATCGCGTCCATTCATCACTGTTTCCTGACAGTCCATGAAGTAAATAAAGAACCTTCGGTGTTCCCTCATAAAGAGGTGTTACATCATTAGAAACATCCGGGAAAATAACATTAATCTGTGTTGTCATTCTTAAATTTTTTGAATAAAAATTCCCTGTAAATAATCCCATTATTTTAATTTTACCTTTTATCTGAAAATTGTACATTAAAGTTACATTTATCACCACGCACATAATTGCGATTGAATTCGATTACCCTTCCATCCGTATCACACGTAAGACTTTTAAACAACATCACGGGTGTTCCTGCATCTATTCCCAACAGTTTTGCATCATTCAAACTAGGACGAACCAAATCCAATGTCTGCTCTGCTTCCGCTAGATGAATACCATACATTTCATATACTTCATACACAGAAAACACCGATAAATCAATCCCATCCATTTTGGGAATTAAATAATGCGGTATATATAATTCCTCCAAAGAAATCGAATCTTCGTCAGCATAACACATGCGCTTAATATAAAAAATAGGCTCTTCTGGTTTAATGCCGAACATATTTCCATACAAATTTCCTGCCATTCTTAGATACTTGGACACAATTCTAAAAGATGGTTTCATATTCCTATCTAACATTGTCTGCGTGAAACCTTCTAACTTTTCCATGTTTCGTTCGATTTTATGGCCTAAAACATATACTTCTTTATCAGAAATATATTTCAACAATCCTTCTTTGACCAAAACTTCTATGGCTGTTCTCACAATTTGCTTCTGAACACCAAACATTTCAGCCAATTCTGTGTCAGTAGGTATTTTTGTACCAGGATATAAATCACCATCTTCTATTTCTATTCTTAAAATCTCACTCACTTGCTGAGTGATCATTTTTTTACAGGCAGTTTTCATATTTCGGCTCCTTATTTTTTAGTTACCATGCTCCAAAATACTTTAATGTTTCTGTTGCATTTGCTGCACCTTTTTCCATTGCCCCTTCTATAGAAAGTCCATCTACAATTCCTGTTAAAAATCCAGCAATATAACTATCTCCGGCTCCCATACTATCTACAAGATGATCACAAGGAACGATTCCAAAACGATGATATCTTTCACCATCATAACACAAACTGCCTTCTTCTCCCATCATACAAATGACAAGCTTAGGTCCCTGTTTTTGAATTCTTTCCATTTGTTCTCTTACCTCTTTAGTATCTCCTGTTTCCACAGAATAAAAGAGATAATCTGTATATGGTATCGCTTTTACACTTTCCTCTGAATCTGGGTTTGTCGCACAATCAAAGGCAGTAACAATTCCTTTTTCTTTCAACTCTTTAAACTGTCCTTCTACTTTGCCCCAAACATCACAAATTACAACATCAAAATTTTTGATATAATCAATATCTTCATCTGTTAATTTATATTTTTCCAATACGCCTTCGTCGTAATCTCCAAATACTCTTTCGCCATCTATCAATTCAACCTGGGTAACGGCTGTCTTTCCTTTTTCTACACGCAAATGCGAAGTGTCAACGCCTTTCGCTTTGATAGTTTCTATCATAATCTGTCCGTAGACATCATCACCTACTGGTCCAATATATGCAGCCTCTCCTCCTAAACGGAGTGTATAAACTGCCATATTTACCGGGCCTCCCCCCGGAAATGCTTTTCCACCATCTATATTGTTATAATAATCAATACAGTTACTTCCAACTGCCGCTAATCTCATACGATATCACTCCTTTTTTATCTGGTGTCTCGCCTTGTTAGAACATTCGTATATTGTACCTGATCTGGTCTCGCCATAATCCTAAAAAACTCAATACCTACTCCTCTATCGTCGTTTACAACGCCTGACTGATAGTACAAGTATTGTCCTTCTTCTACCTTCAACAATTTAGCTTCTTCTTCTGTGGCAAATGTAATTCCTACTTTCTCCGTCCCTTTAGTCAACAATATGCCTAAATCCCCTAGAACTTTATATAAAGATTCTTCTGCAAAATTGTGAGCTTCCAAACCTTCACACTGTTCGTAATTAATGTAACTATTCTCAATCATCAAAGGAACATTGTTTCTAATCCGCAAGCGATATAAATGAAATACTATATCTCCCTCTTTTATCTGAAGTTTTCTCGCAACATATCCATCACACGTCTCAATTCTAGAGATTAATACTTCTGTCCAAAGAAAGTACCCTGTTTTTCTCATTGCTTCCGAAGTAGACTGAATTCCCTTTATATCCCTAACTAATCTCGGAGGTGCCACAAAGGTTCCAGAGCCTTTTACACTATATAGTTTTCTTTCTTCAATTAGTTGTTGAATAGCTGTATGGAGAGTGGAACGATTCATTTGCCACATTGTACACAACTCCCGTTCGCTCGGAAGCTGTGTATGTGGTTTTAGTTGGTTTTCTTGTATATACCATTGAATCTGCTCCATCGCCATATCTTGCGGACGAATTTTTTTTATTTTCTCCATACAGTTCTCACCTTCTCAACATATTAAGTCTAATGCTTATGCACTTTCTCTTTTATTTTTTCTATCCCAATAATAGAATACTGGAAGTCCTGTAACTACTGCCACAAGCGCACAAATTAAGCTCTGCATTGGCGCATATGTGAGCTCGCCCCAAATAAGTGTACTTGTCATAATAATTGCAATAAGAGGCATAATTGGACCACCTGGACACTTATAAGATGGATTGTATCCATGTTCTTTGCCTTTTTTTCGAAGCACAAAGATTGTAGCGAATGTAAGCACATTCTTTAATAATGCTACCATTGTAAAGTATCCTAGCAATGCTGACAAGTCTGAAGCAAAAATTAATACGATTGCAACCGCACACTGTACGATAATTGAAAAATAAGGAGTTTCGTATTTTGGATGAACTTTTGCAAAAGATTTAAAGAATAAATTATCTTTCGCCATAGCATACTCGATACGTGGCTGGAACATAATACAAGATGATAATGAACCAATTACAACAATAATTGCCATAATTGCAACAATTGTACCTGCATAATGTCCAATTCCTGGAAGCTTAGATGCCAACAATGCGATTGGAGCATCAGATGTAGCCATTTCATCAATAGAAAGAATTCCAGAAGCTACAAATGTTAATCCTGCATAAAGAGCAAGTACAACAACTGCTGTAAGAATAAGACCCAAAGGCATATTCTTTTTCGGATTTTTAATTTCGCCTGACATATAACAAGCAGCTCCCATACCATCATATGACCATGTTGTTGCAGCTATACCTGCGATTAGCGCAGCAATTCCACTTGTTGCATATCCTTCCAAAGGTGCAGAAGATAATAAAATATCCCCCTGAAGATTGAATAAACCAATACCAATAACCAATGCAAATGGTAAAATTTTAAGAGCTGTAATAATTGTCTGGAATTTTCCACCACCTTCTACCGAACGTATGTGTACTCCCATGAAAATTAATACAAATACTACAGCAACCAGCTTTAATACCAAACCATGAATCGGAATAAAAAATGCAAGATAATTCACAATTGCTAAAGCCATGATTGAAATTGACGGTGGGTCAGTTGCCCAAAAGCTGATCCATCCACACAAGAATGCGAGTGGTCGTGATCCTGCTTCACGGAAGTAAACATATTGTCCACCATCCTCTGGATAAGCAGATGCTAATTCCGAATATACAAAGTTTGCTGGAATCTGAAGCAATCCCCCTATAATGAATGCTAATACCAGAAACAAGCTACTACCGGCAGCATTTGCTACCTCAGATAAAGATGAAAAAATACCAGAGCCTACTGTAGTACCAACGCCAAGTGCAATAACAGCGCTAAGTCCAAGTTTACGACCAAGTTCGTTTTTGTTTTCAGACATAAAAACTCTCCCTTTCCTTTTAAACAGAGTATAATTGAAAAATCTTGTGCACGACTTTTCTTTTTTTAATTTCCTATTATCTTCGATGCTTTTATATTGTAAACAGCTATCTATCTTCGCTATCACAATTTCTTAAACAATCTATTACTTTTTATTTATTCACTTTCACATTTAAACGATTCCTGCCTCGGCCATTAGCTCACGCATGTTATCAATGGCACGTTTCGCATAAAAACGTGGTTCGTTAATATAATTTGTAACCAATTCAAGTGTTGCTGTTTTATCATAACCTATTCGTTTCATTTCATATAGCATTTCTTTAATTGGAATATTTCCCTCTCCTGGTATCATATGGGTGTCTGATCCATTTTCTCCATCAATAATATGCATATGATCCATCTTATTTCCGAGTTTATCAAAATATGCCATAATACTTTCATGCTGTACAAATGGTGGAACAATATCACACATGCCGACTACATATGGATTATCCACTCTTCTAAATAGCTCCACCAAATCATTTGCTCTTGTAAAGAAATTAGATTCATACGGTGTTAAAGCTTCAACTACTAGCTTGATTTCTAGTTTTGCTGCATAATCTCCCAACTCTTGAATATTTTTTTCTAATCTGCCCCACAACTGATCATATGTAGCAAGATATCCGCCGTTTGCAGGACTTGTAAGTACAAATTCCGCACCCATCTCTTTTGCCATTTCAAGAGACAGTTTCAGATAATCAACAGCATCTCTTCTCTGAGCCTCTGAACCAATCATATAATTGTAAGGATAGGCATTATGCTCCGGTGTGTAACCAAGCACCGGCATTTCATACTTTTCAATTAATCGGCGAACTTCATTAATATCTCCCGCTTTCAGATCCGGTGCATATGCATGTGGACGCCCACCCCAAAGCTCGATATAATCATAACCGTACTCTTTAGCATCCATAAAACAATGCTCCAACGGATTCCTCTGATATCCCGATGTAAACATTCCGACTTTTAACATTATTTTATTCCTCCTTGTTGTGTTTTTGTTGGTAAAATTATATAATAATTAAGCACCATTTTTCTATTCGCAAGAGGTCTAAAATTCAATTATAAAAAATGTATAAAATCCCATAACCATGTTGTTTGTTATTCTAATTCTATACCAATTATGTTATTCTGCATGTTTTATCCCCTTTATCCCCTCTTCTTTTTATGCATTATGCGCATAGTGGTATGTTTTTGATTTATATTTATACCAGTTTCATCAGATACACTTATTTTGCCACTTATTTTTTAGTTATCCATCCAATTGCCAATGCTTTGTGCACCATGATAACTTATAAGTGTTCTAATAAATAGTGTGCAATATCTGTTAGAACACTTCGATGACTTTTATTCATTAAGGAACGAGCATTCAGCTTTGATTTTTTTGTTGCTGGATATCTGACCTTTCTAAGGTTCATCTGTTATTTGATGTCGCCTCACTTTTACTCTTAATATCTTTATTTTCCTATACATAAGTTATGTCTTTACAAATATCATTAATCATTAGGAGGTTTAAATAATATGTCTGAATACGCAGATCTTATTTTATTATCAAACTGTATTTTTACAGCCACAGAGGAAATACCTTTCTCTGGATATATTGCTATCAAAAACGACCGGATACTTTCTATCGGAAAAGGATTGGCTCCTACTGAACTAATAGGAACAAACACAAAATATCTTGATTATGGGAACAAAACAATTACGCCTGGATTCTCCGATGTACATTGCTTTTTCACAGGTTATTCTGTAGGATTTGTTGGAATAGACTTATCCGCAGCTACTTCTCAAGAAGATATACTGAATTCAATTAAAGAGTATGCGAAAGGAATTCCTGCAAACAAACCTATTTTGGGACATGGTTGGAACTCCGATACAATCCAACCTGATGGAACAGATTTGTTAGATGAGGCTTTTTCCACTCGCCCTGTTCTTCTGTTTGCAAAAGGCTGCGAAACTTGTTGGATGAATCAAGCTGCTATAAATCGTTATCAGTTTACCCCGAAAACCTGTTATCCGGAGAGTTATGTTCGCTTTTTACCAGACTTACTTGGAGATAAAGACTTTATAATTCCGGAATTTAAGCGCTATATTAAAATGATGAACAGTAAAGGAATCACTTCCATCAAAGAAATGGGATTCGATGATTTCTACGGATTTACTGACATTCTCGCAGAACTAGAATCCGAAAACGCTTTAACTATCCGCGTAAACTTTATGAGCCAACCTGTTGCTGAACCTTTTAATCTCTCATATGGCAAGGAAATGCGTGAAAAATTTAAAGGAGAGTTTGTTCGTTTTTCTGGATATAACCAAATGACTGACGGTTCTATAAGCGAACTTTGCGGTGATTTGAAAAAACCTTATTCCTGCGCAGATACGACCTGTGCACAAGACATTGATTGGGATCTTTTAGCAAACGATACCTTTAAAGCTGATACCGAAGGATTTCGTTTCTCATTACATGCTCAAGGAGATGCTGCTATTTCAAAAGTATTAGATATTTATGACTCTTGCCAAAAAGATGAAAATGGAAAACTTATAAATCGTCACAGTATTACCGATCTTGAATTCAGTGATCCAACAGACTTGGAGCGTATGGGAAAATTAGGCGTAATTGCTGAAATATACCCTCAAATTCAATCTATCGCAAATCGAAAAGACAAACTTGCCATGATTGAAGAAAAGATTGGTATGGATCGCGGACAGTATTATTGGAACAGACGTAAAATGGCTGACAGCAATGTGTTATTAAGTTGCGGAACTGATCTTCCACTTCTTATTGATGATATCCCAGAATCTATTTATCATGCAGTCGGAGGAAACTTCCCTGAAGGTGGAGAGCCATTTAACAAACAAAATATGCTGACTATTCCTGAGTTACTAACTGCATGGAGTGCTGGCGGTGCTTATAATCTATATCAAGAGAAAGAGCTCGGCACACTGGAAAAAGGAAAAAAAGCTGATATTGTCGTATTCGACGGAAATCTATTTGAAACAGCTATTGAAGAAATTCGTTCTCGCAAAGTAGAAGTAACTTTTCTCAACGGACGAATCGTATATAGCCATGAATAAATAAAAAAATATCTCTCTTATCTAAACAGTTTATATTCTCTTTAAGAAAGGAATGGAAATATTTATGAAAGAGTCTTATTTTATGGGGATTGATACTGGAACAAACTCTAGTAAAGGTGTATTAATCAATTCTCAAGGAGAAATTATAGCAGAACATACAACTGAACATGCAATGACAAATCCTGCCCCAGGTCACTATGAACATGATGCCGACAAAGATTGGTGGGGGGATTTATGTATTATAAGCAATGCACTGATTGAAAAATCCAAAGTTTCACCATCTGACATTAAAGCAATCGGAACAAGTGCACTTGGTGCCGACTGCCTACCTGTCGACGATCAGTGTCGACCTCTACGCAAAGCTATCCTATATGGTATTGATGCACGTGCAACCGATGAGATAGAACAACTCACAGAAATGTATGGGGAAGAACAGATCCGACAGTGGTACGGACGTCCATTATGCTCCAGTGATGTAATGCCTAAGATTCTTTGGATAAAAAATAAAGAGCCAGATATATATGCAAAAACCCACAAGTTTCTAACAGGCTCTAGTTTTATAGCAGCAAAACTTACTGGTAATTATGTAGTCGATCGTTTTTTAGGACTTGCAAGTTTTAATCCACTTTATTTTAATGATGGAACACCAAATCCTGAAACTTGCCTACCAATTTGCCGCCCTGATCAGCTAGCAGAAGTGAGGAAGCAAATGATATCGCAGGTTATGTAACTGAAACTGCTTCAAAGGAAACGGGTCTTGCAGTTGGCACTCCAGTCATTGTAGGAACAGATGACTCCGGCGCAGAAGCAATCAGCACTGGCGTTGTTGCCCCTGGTAAAATGATGATTCAATTCGGTTCTTCCATTTATATGATTCTCGGGACAAAAGAATTGGTTGATGATGAACGCTTATGGCGTGAAGAATTTATTGTACCAGGACTTTGTGACATATCTGCCGGCACTAATGCTGCAGGCTCTCTTACTAAATGGTATAGAAATACAATTTTCCCAGATGCACTCGAACTAGAGCAAAATGGTGGTCCTGATGCTTACATCACCATGATGCAAGATTTGGATAAAATTCCTGTTGGAAGCGATGGCCTTATTACACTCCCTTATTTTGCTGGTGAAAGAACTCCAATAAATGATCCTCTTGCAAGGGGAATTCTATTTGGATTAACGCTTGCTCACACGCGTCAGCATATGTACCGAAGTGCTTTGGAATCTGTTGCATACTCAGTAAATCAGCAATTAAAGATCATGCTTGAGCACGATGTTCCTATCGACCAGATTTTTGCCGTAGGTGGTGGTGTTAAAAATGACTTATGGATGCAAATTGTTGCAGATGTTACTGGTAAAGAAATCAGTACCCCTGCCATTACTGTAGGCGCGAGTTTTGGCGATGCTCTAATGGCTGCATCGGGAATCAAATATTCAGGCTTTGAATCTTTCAACAAACTTACAGATTTCATTAAACCTGGAAAAACCTATCATCCTAATAAAGAAAACCATGAAGCATATAAAAAATATCAGAATATTTATGATTCTCTTTATCCTGCTACTGTAAACTTAATGCATTGTTTATCAGACTAATCTTTGTAGATTAGACTTTATAAAGACTATGTGATAATTCTTTCATCAAACAAAAAGTACAGCTGTATGAGTTTTTAATAACTCTTCTGCTGTACTTTTTAAATCTATTATTTTATTCATGAAGCTGAATTGTAAATGAAGTCCTGTCACTTCTGATAAAAGAGCGGCTATACGCAATCGCTCTACCATTATTGTCCCAGTAATCACAACTCAACATAATTAATGCTACTCCATTTGGAATATCTAATAATTTTTTTATCTTACTCGTTCCATCTATAATCTCCATTGTTTGCTGCATACTGGAAATTTCTATTCCATAAAATGCAAAAATATCTTTTATTGTAAAAACTGATGAGTTCACTACTTCTAACTTCGGCAAAACATCTTTTGGTACATATATATCTTCAATTGCCAATGGCTCACTATCCAAAGTTATTTGATGTCGTACACAAAAGATTAAATCATCTGGCTCAATATTAAAATAATTTGCATACTTATTTCCTGCTGGTCTATATATTTTTGCCTGCTCCTTTATCGAAACTCTTTTTGTTCCTGAAGACATTACATTAACAAACCCACCATGTTCATCCAGGTTTTCTTCGTATTTATCACCAACAACAAAAACACCTTTTCCCTGAACACGTCTCAAAATTCCTTCATTAACTAATGTATCTACTGCGTTGCGAACAGTCAACCTATTAATACCATAAGTTTCTGCTAATTTATTTTCAGACGGAATTGCTGTTCCTGGAAGGTACTCTCCCTCTTCTATTCGATTTCTAATAATTTCTCTCAGTTGAAGATAAATTGGTGTACGATAACTTAATTTTCCGTCTTCACGCTCTTCATTTTCTTCGGTATAGTTCAATTTATTATCCATAAATCTGCCCTGCTTTTCTCATTATTCACTCTCTATTCTGCTAACAAGCTTGAATTTATCTCCTCTAATTAATTGTTTATAATACATAATTATCACTCCTTCTTCATCTTTCACAACTCCAGATGTAAAAAACAAAGGAGAATCCGGTATTATCTCCAACAACGCTGCTTCTTGTTCACCGGCATATGTAACACTAATATGCTCCTCGCCCGAAATCTGCTTTCTATGATATACATTTTTCAAAATTCGACCCATGCTAGTTTTATCAGTATAATACTTTTCAAAATCTGGATATCGTTCACAATCAAGATATGTTGTTTCCAAAAAACATGGAACATCATCTATTTTTCTAAGAAGAATATACTCATAAACCTCTTGTCCGAGCAGAACATGAAGTTTCTTAGAAATCTGTTTAGTTGCTTCAACTTTTCTTACAGAAATAATCTTTTTTGCCAAAATAGATCCCTGCTGTCGAAGTTCTCCTACCATTGAATCTACTCCAACCATGTTTCGATTCTTCTTTCCTACAGATACATAACTCCCGCTCCGTTAATTCTATATAACACCCCACGACCAACAAGTGTATCTACCGCCTGTCTCAGTGTCGTTCTGCTTACTCCCCACATTTCACACAAATCTCTCTCTGATGGAATTCTTGTATTCGGAGCCAATCGATTTACTACAATAAAATCTTCCAATTTTTCCACAGCCTCAGTTCCCGGTGGTATACGATATTCCATATTCTTATTCTCCTTACCATTGTTTACAGACCACTTTCAAATGTAAGCTAATTCTATCATCTTTTTCTTCGTTTTCCAACCAAAACATATACCAAACTCAAACGATTATGTGTTTTTAATATTCATCCAATAATAGCAAGCTTCTTTTTCTTCTCCGGTACAAGCCCCAAAGCAATATACATCGACTAATATTATCCATTTTTTTCTTTCAAATCAGGCATGATTGTCGCCTCCATTTCACTTGTATTAGCTTTCGAATTATATATGATGTTTTATTTTACTACTATTTTTGTTTGTTTTTATTACTTGTCTATTTTAAATTATATCATTGAGGCATATTTATGTCAATTATCACAATCGTATACACACTGAAGAACAGTATCTTCATTTGCATAAAAAACCGCCCAAATCTCTGACTTCAGTCAATAGAATATGAGCGGTATATATTTTATTTTTCTTCTTGGATAATCACGTTAATTGTACGATGTGCCGGCCCATCAAATTCACAGAAATATATTTCTTGAGCACCACCTCTTACCATTTCACCATCTATCACTGGAAAATGGCAATGATTTCCAGTAAGCATTGCTTTCAAGTGTCCTGTTGGATTTCCTGCTGTACTACCATAATCTCGAAGCATTCTTGCATGGCTATACGGATAATCTTCTGGTATTAATCGTCCCAGGAAATTCTCAATATCACTTTCCAGACATTCTAATGCTTCGTTCACAGTTACACCTGTTGTTGTGTGCTTTGTAAGAACCGTAACGATTCCATTCTGAACTCCACTTCTTTTTACAATATCCAAAACTTTCGGAGTAATTACTGTATATTCATTATATTCTTTTGTTAATAATGTAATTGATTCAACATACATCTTCTTTACGCCTTTCTATTAGGAATTCCACCTAAGAACTCAATTGCGTTTTCCCCACAAATTAAATCCAAAGTGCTTTCACGAAATCCCAGTTCTTTAATTGCATGCGCCATTCTGATTTGCTCAAATCTCGGATTATTACTTCCAAACATTACCTGATGTCTCAAACTCCGATCAATCCATGTCATCGGAACATCTCTTGTCAACATCTGTGTATAAAACTCCTTAGCATTATCAAAATACAATGCGCCAGTATCTGTATATACATTAGGATACTTCAACATCAACATAGCTGTCTCTCTACACCATGGCCATCCAAAATGTGCAAGACAAATTTTTAATTTTGGTCTTGCTGCTGCCAGTTCCTCAAACATTTCTGGGCGACAATATTTTGTTAATGTATCCGGTTCCCATGACATTCCACTATGGAAAATAATTGGTTTTTCATATTTTTCACAAATATCATACAGTGGCATCATTCTTTCATCCGTTGGATAAAAATGCCCTTTACCTGGATGTAATTTCAAACCACTTAATTTTAATTCTTCAAATGCTTTCTCCAATTCTTCAGCCGCATCTTCTGCAAACGGATCAACCCCCGCAAATCCAATAAACTTATCTGGTGCCATGTTAACAAGTTGACTAATTTCCTCATTGCTTACCAGCACTTTTCCACCTTGCTGTGTACGATAATCTTCTGGAAGTAAGCATAAATAATCCAAGCCTGCACATTTCATTTGATTAAAAATATGTTCCAATGGTGCCGTTCCATTTTTATGAATATCTAATGTATTATGTCTTAGTTCTTCCAACTCTGAATCTTGATTGATTGGTTCATAAAAAGCTGGATGAACATGCATATCTATAAACATATTTCTCTTCCTTTCTGTATTTTATCAATACCTAATTTCTTTTTCCCATGCTCTACTCTACCCATGGTTCAAATACCTGAACTACCGAAGCCGCTACTTCTGCACCTTTTTTTAAACATTCATCTACACTTTTACCATTCAATATTCCATAAAGAAATCCTGCAATGAAACTATCTCCAGCTCCAACTGTATTGACTACTTCTGCCTTTTCAATACCACCTACATAGAATCTTTCACCATCCCATGCAAGACTACCATCTTCACCGAATGTGACAACAGCAATTTTCATTCCACGACTCACTTTATCTTTTAAAAACTCTTCAATCTTAGCATCCCTTCCTTCATGATAAGAATAAAATCCATAAGTAACATATGGTAAGGTTTCTTCTACCAACGGATGATCCAGTCTATCTGCATAATCAAAAGCAATTGGAATTCCTTTTGCTGCAATCATCGGTAAGGTATTCTCAGCTTTTCCCCAAAGTGCTGTATGAACGAGATCATGCTCTGCCGCAAATTCAATATCTTCTTCATCAAAAACAATATTCTCCAATACACCTTCTACATAATCGCCATGCACACGGTCTTTTCCATCCATATCCATATAAGTTACTGCTGTAGCACCATCGCCAATTTTTAAATGACTAATGTCTACCCCTTCTTTTTTTAATGTCTCTAACATCCATTTTCCATTTTCATCATTACCTGTTGTACTGATAATCGAAACAGGGATTCCAAGTTTTTGAAGATTCACACCTGTATCAACAACATTCCCTGTTGGATATTTTTTCCCAATACGTTCATAAACATCAATACAATTGTCTCCTATTTCTGCAACTCTCATTTTCATTGTCCTCCTTTTTTTACTTTTTTAATTCTTTCATTCATTGCATTTTTCTACAACTACATCATAGTCATGATTTAACATTTTTGTAATAATTTCTGCTACGGCATCTTGATTGTTGTTCTTCTCTGTTACAAAATCTGCTTCTTTTTTCACATCATCCACTGCATTTGCTACAGCTATTCCTACCGCTGCATGCTGCAACATGTCCAAATCATTATAGTAATTTCCAACAGTTATAATATCTTCTTTACAAATTTCAAGCATATCTGCAAGTAACCGTATTCCATTCCATTTTGACACACCCTTAGCCATAACATCAATGCAGTTCGGCTCCGAACTTACGTAGTATACCTCCGGAATACACTCATCAATATAAGCGGCCACATCGGTCATATCCTGTGTTGCATAAATCCTTCCAAGCCATACTTCCAATCTGTTTCTTCTAGCGAATTAATTATTTCAGGAATTACACCGACATTCTTCGCATACTCTAGGGTTTCATCTGTCATCTTTGTAACTTGCCAAGTCATACCATTATAAATTTGAAGCTGTATATTCTGCTTAAGACAATGTGTAATTAGCCTTTTACACACATGTGGAGGAATTAAATCATTATGAAGCACTTTTCTATCCTTGCATCGTAGTATCTTTCCCCCAGTGTTAAGAATCTGATAATCCACAAGCCATTGTTCATCCTTTAATGACATCATATCACTATCTCTTCTGCCACTTACAAATACAATTTTATGTCCCTCTTGCTGTGCTAGTTTAATTGCTTCTTTGCTTTTTTCCCCTAAACTATAGTCGTCACGTACAGCAGTTCCGTCTATATCCATTGCTAGCAGTTTTCGTCTCATTTTCTTTTCCTTTATCTTGATATTACAATGTTTCTCGATACTTGTAAACAACCTGCATAAATTCCTTTACACGGTTCACATCAACTCGATTTTCAAAGATACCTCCATACTTAAATGTGGTTCCTACAACAGCCGCATCTGCCGTTGTTAATTTTCTTTCAATAGTATCCACACGACATCCTGTATTACACAACACAACTATTTCAGGATTAGCCTCCTTTACGCTTGCAATTAATGTATCATCTACATCTTGACCAGCTGCATTTGCTGAAATACACAATCCATCTGGTGCTGCTTTCGTAATTGTACTCTTAGCAATCTCTGCTAATGGACGAGTATCTAAATTCCGATCCGATTCTGGGTTAATAAAATATAACATTTTCAAATCTTCTAAAGGGAGTGCGGCTTTTCTTCTTAGTAAACTACTAAAATCATTATTATAAAGTCCACCATCACCCACATACACACCACAAAATGTTCCGCGAACAAATTGCGCTTTTACCGCAGCTGCAAGTTCTAAACATGCTCGCCCATCACTAATTGCGTCTACTCCATATGGTACCTTAATCTCAGATCGTAAATTCCCAATTACATATGCCATTGCCGCAGGAGTCACCATATCCATATTTCGCTGGTAGGGCAAACTAAATTCATTGCTAAAAATAATCCCATCTACACCACCATCTTGTAGTGCATGTAAGTCTTCACGTGCATGTTCTACCACCTTATCCATATCATTTCCCGACTTGTATAATGGATCTCCTGGTAGTGGATCAATGTGGAGCATTGCAATAATTGGTTTCTTAACTCCAAACATCTTTTCAGTCCATAACATCTTCTTTGCCTCCTAAATAACTTTGTATTTTTTAATACATTCGATATACATAAATTATATCACTTGTATGAATATTGTCAATATTCTATTTTGATTATCTTATAAAAAATATCTATAATTTATAAATGTACGGTTTTTGGTTATTTTACACAATATTATCATATTCTTTTTATTTTTATTGCATATAATTCCAGTTCGCGGTATAATTCACTCATCTAGTACCTATATATATTCTATTTTTTAATACAAATTATGTCATTTCACTTATTTGCATAGCTAATTTGTATTGATACGGAAAGACTACTATTAAAAGTTAAGTCTAAAATGAATTGTAGAAATGCACTTCAGATATAGTTGTACCTTGAAAACCGCATGACAATAAGAACATCTTTGCCAGTGCTCTAATAGGTAGATGTGAATTCCGACAGCAAAACATAAACCGATACCATATGAAGTGTTAGACCAAGTTTTTTTAATTCTGGAAAAAGGATACAACTAAGCCAGGAGATGGACATTTTGAGTTTTGCACGTTCCTTTACTTTATCAAAACGATAGCGAGTGAGTGACTTTAATTCCTCATTGTGATTGTAACCTCGTTCTAAATAAACCGTCATGCAGTATCTAATTGATTAACAAATATGCAAAGAGACTGTGGTTGTAACCTTTCTGAAGCCATCAAGTGGCAAGAGAAAAAAACAATTCACAGTATCTCCAACAGTATAGCATACAGACCTTGGAGAGGGTCTATAAACACTACTACTTTATAATATAAGGAGGTCTATCTTATGAGAACACGTGTTAACTACTTCACGGAAAATTCTGTGCGAATTCCTAAAACGGAATTCTCCATGTTAGGTAATGAATTTTTTCTCCTTACCTAATCGTGGCAATTCTTTTAATTCTATTTTTTACTATTAAAAAACAAACAGATAAGGAGATTTTTATTATGGATGCTGTATATGTTGGGTGGTTGTCTATTCTTCCGCCTATGATTGCTATTATTCTTGCATTAATCACAAAAGAGGTTCTATTTTCACTTATAGCAGGTGTTTTATCTGGAACCCTTATTTACTCTATCGCTTCTGGTATGAATCCGATTGTTGGTCCCGTTTCTACTGTATTTGACGTTATGATACAAAAAACTGATATGAATATTATCATTTTCTGTTTTTGTTGGGCGGATTAGTTTATCTAATCAATGCTTCTGGAGGAGCTCAAGCTTATGGAAAATGGGCATCAAAAATCATTCGTACAAAACGTTCCTCTCTATTACTTACTAGTTTGCTTGGTTGTTTGATTTTTTTAGACGATTATTTCAATTGCTTGACAGTTGGAACAGTTATGAAACCTATAACTGACAGACATCATGTCAGCCGTGCGAAACTTGCTTACATTATTGATGCAACAGCTGCACCCATCTGTATCATCGCACCTATATCAAGTTGGGCTGCTGCTGTCGGTAGTTACCTTAAAAATACAGGTGCTTTTGACTCTGAATTTAAAGCCTTTATTACGGCTATTCCATACAATTTTTACGCCATTCTTAGCCTTCTTATGGTTTTTCTCCTCTGTGTCTTTTCCTTGGATTTTGGTCCTATGGCAAAACAGGAGGTATTAGCTGAAAGAGGTTTCCTCGGCGGACTTGATGAACAAAAAGATTCATTGGCACAGCCAAAATCTGGACGTGTCGCTGATATGATTGTTCCAATTCTTGTACTCATTGTAACTGCAATCCTTGGCATGCTTTACAATGGTGGCTACTGGAGCAATGATCCTTCACTTCACACTATCACCGCTGCTCTAGGAAACTGTGTCGCAGCTCAAGCCCTTGTTTGGGGAAGTTTTGCTGGAATTATTACTGCACTTTTTATGTATATACCGAGAAAAATCATGACATTTAAAGAATTCATGGATAACTTTACAAAAGGCATGCAACAAATGATTACTTCCGGTTGTATACTTATGCTAGCATGGACAATCGGTGGTGTATGTCGCGATTTACTTAGTACACCTGTTTTTGTAAAAACTTTTATAGAAACTACCGGACTTCCAGGTGCTTTGCTTCCTGCACTTGTATTTATACTTGCTGCATTCTTAAGTTTTTCCACCGGAACTTCATGGGGAACTTTTGGTATTTTAATTCCTATTATAATCCCTGTTGCTCAATCAATTTGTCCTGAATTGCTACTCTCTTCTCTTGCTGCAACGTTAGCTGGAAGTGTTTTTGGAGATCATTGTTCTCCAATATCTGATACAACTATTCTCTCTAGTGCGGGTGCTGGTGTAAACCACCTTACCCATGTTTCAACACAGATGATTTACGCTCTAACAGTCGCTGGATGTAGTTTAATCGGATATTTAATTATTGGTATTACAAACGGAAACCTACTACTTTCACTTGGAACGTCTATTTTCATTCTGTGTATTTTTACTTTCATCATGCATCGTCGTTCCAAAACAATATTAAACAAAAAAGATATTTGTTCAACACAATAAAACCCAATGTTATCACTCTAACATAAAGAGAAGTATACATTATCGTTACGTACATCCTTTGTTTAGAGATCCAATAGTAAATAAATTTTTATTTTAATATGTACTAAATAATGAAATATGACCATTGACATTTATATAAGTTATGATATTCTATCATTATAGTGTATCTTATTTTAACTACTTGTATATCAAAAAATTATGGAGGTGTTATTATGTCAAATATCACAATGGATCAAGTAGCTGTTATGAGTGTACAATATTTTCATTATACACTCGATTATTATCTTAATTCCATGCATCGTTGTGGAGTTAAAAATCTCGACTTATGGGGAGCATCGCCACATTATTGCAGATTAGATTATCTCACTTCATCTGCCGCCGAACGAAAACTTCGTGAGATCAGAAAAAGAGCTGAAGATTTAGGACTTAAATTTGTAATGTATACGCCAGAAACTTTAGCATATCCCTACAGCTTGAGTGCTCCTGAACAACCTATTCGCGATCGAACAATTGATTACTTTGATATGGCTATTGATGATGCACTTACTTTAGGAACAACTAGGTTATTTATGAATTCTGGTTGTGGTCCTCTCGATATTCCTCGAGAAGATAGTTGGAAGCGTGCAGTTGAAACAATTAATAAAATATGTGAAATGGCGCATAAACGTGGAGTTACAATCTTACTTGAACAACTTCAACCATATGAGAGTAATTTGTTGGTCAACTTGCCACAAATGAAAGCTATGTTGGAAGAAGTCAATAGTCCAGCATTAAAGACTTGTGTTGATTTGGTCGCTATGGAAGTAGCGCATGAGAATCTTGAGGATTATTACAAGGTTCTTGGTGAAGATACTATACAGTTTATCCATTTTGCAGATGGCGATCCTTCCGGACATTACATTCTAGGGGATGGTAATTATCCACTAAAAGAATACATCGAAATTCTTGAAAAGCATAACTATACAGGTATTATCGATTTAGAAATAAACGATTCAATATATTGGGATGATCCTCATGGCTCAGTAGAAAGATCTGTTGATTATCTAAAGAAAATATATTTAATTAAATAAATATTTACTTAATTTAAATATAAGCAAAAGGGGCTGTGAAAAAAGAATAAGTCCCGAGTCAAGACCACCGGCTTAGCCGGTGGCTTGTTCTGCCCCTATAAGGGCTATTACCTGCTTGCGCCCGGAAGGCGCACTGAAGGTCTGCCAACTGCACCACATCCACAGCCGCCCCTAAGGGGGCTTGCTGGTTTGCTTTGATTTCCTACTACCACTCCAAGTGGTTTATTTCTTGTTTTTCTTCACCGGCTCACCCGTAAACGGTCGATATACTCTACTAATGACATCTGGTCATATTCTAAATCTTCTTTCAGTTGATTCTGAATATACGCTTTAATCGCAGCTGTGTTCTTGCCTGCCGTATCTACATAATATCCTCGGCACCAGAAATGTCTGTTCCCATACTTGTACTTTAAATTCGCATGCTTTTCAAATATCATAAGCGAGCTTTTCCCTTTCAAATATCCCACTATTTCTGACACGGAATATTTCGGTGGAATTTTTATCAGCATATGGATATGATCACTGCAACATTCTGCCTCGATAATTTCTATCCCTTTTCTTCTGCATAATGTTCCTAATATTTGCCCCACATCCGCTTTTATATCTTTGTAGATTACCTGACGGCGATATTTTGGTGCAAAAACGATATGATACTTGCAATCCCATTTTGTATGAGCTAAACTATTTACGTCCATTCTTAGGACCTCCTGTGCTATTTTATTTGTGGTTTTGCAGACCCACTTTTATTTTAGCACAGGAGTTCATACTTATATCTAAAGATCTGTCCTCCCCCTGCATAGCAGGGGGTTTATTTTTACTGTGACACAATTAAAATAATTTAATGCTCTATACAATAGCTTTAAATCAATATTTTATGTGTAATAGGGTTTTGCATCAAAAAAGATACTATGATAATCTCGTAGTATCTCTCCCTAATTGGAATATTATATTTTTGCAAGCAAGTAACATAGGTTATTTCTTAATATCCTTTTTGGGGAAACTCCTCGTTTTCTTACACCTATATATAAGGAAATATCTGTATTATTCTTCGAAAAGTGTCGCTATATATCAAGTCGCTATAAAACAAGAGAGAATGTCTTCGAACATTCTCTCTCATTTACATAATAAAATATCACCTTTTCTGTTTTCTTAAATGTAATACATATTTCCATACATCAATTGGCTTAAGTTTGGCTTAAAGGCTTACTTTTTAGCATTTTTACTTGCTATTTTTTCTGCTTAAAATCTTCTCTTAGTACAGCTTTGCTCCTGCTGGAATCTGATCATCAAGAATCAAAACATTGAGTCCTTCTCTTCCTTCTACAAGGTGTGTAGCAGAGATGATCATACCACAAGAATCAATTCCCATCATCTTACGTGGTGGAAGGTTTGTGATTGCAAGTAATGTCTTTCCTACTAAGAATTCTGGCTCATAGTAATCGTGAATTCCGCTTAAAATCACACGATCTACGCCACTTCCGTCGTCTAATACAAACTTCAGAAGCTTCTTAGATTTTGGAACTGCTTCACATTCTTTAACCTTTACAGCACGGAAATCTGACTTGCTGAATGTATCGAAATCAACCATATCTTCGAATAATGGTTCTACTTCTACGTTAGAGAAATCGATCTCAACCTTCGCTGGTGCAGCTGTTTCTTCTACTGGAACAACTACTTTTGCAGCTACTGGAGTTGTCTGTGCAGCATTGTTTGCTTCGTTCTTAGCAGCGCCCTGTGACTTCATTGTCGGGAACAGCAGCACATCTCTGATCGCTGCACTGTTTGTCAACAGCATACACATTCTGTCGATTCCGAATCCGATACCGCCTGTAGGAGGCATACCGATCTCCAGCGCGTTCAGGA
>ENA-OQCK01000465-OQCK01000465.1-human-gut-metagenome-genome-assembly--contig:-NODE-465-length-22119-cov-7.288650_pt1 | contig 22119 bp, 29 predicted proteins | sample MGYA00242498_ERZ504578 | MGnify/ENA primary metagenome ERZ504578 (study PRJEB26092, sample SAMD00036229) | human gut metagenome | host: Homo sapiens | study: EMG produced TPA metagenomics assembly of...
TACGGATAAAGCTCAACAATGCCGGAGCTTCTTTCTTCTCCGCTTCCTTCTCTTCCTCCGGTGACTCAACCGCCACGTCTTCCTGCAAATACTTCCGGCTTACCAAAACAGTCACTCCAATCAATAACGCAATCAACGTAAAATGCCAGAACGGAGTAACACCGGATACGATCATGATAAACCCGATCAAAGCCCCTAAACAAGCCGCCAGACTCCAACCTCCATGAAATGAGGCCATAATCGTACGCCCATAAAGCCGCTCGATACCAATTCCTTGCGTATTCAAGGATATATCACAAAGATTCCAGAACACCCCAAAACAGAACAAATAAACACCCAGCAGATAAATATTATGTGCCGTACCGATCGCAAATAAGGCCAAGGCATACCCCAACACACTGACCTGCGCCATAATACGACTTCCCAACTTCGACACCAAATAACCCGCTAACGGTATCGCCACAAACTTACCTACCGGGATCAGGAACAAGACCAACCCCCAATAGAAAGCGTAATTCACCTCAAAGAAATCCTTCACGTCCGGAATACGGCTAGCCCAACTAGAGAAACAAAGACCTTGCGCTAAAAAGAAAGAAAGCATCGCATAACGAACCCGTTCCTTGGGAAAAGCGCTACCCAATGGAGTATTCATTTTTTCATTCATTATCATTTACTTTTATTGTTATCATCTATTCGAGAAAGAGGCACGAACCCCATTCCTCCGCAAAGCTATCAAATATATCCTAATCCCCTAAGTCCTAAAAGTAGAATTTATTAGGTAGATTCCCTAATGAAAAGTATATTTGCGAAATATGCACAAGAAAGTTGACTAAATCGAGGATGATATGAGAAGCTGGATTATCTTTTTAGGGTTATTATTTACCACATTCACACAGGCACAAGTTATTACGGGAAGGGTTACGGACTTAAATAACCATCCTATCGAACTAGCGGTCGTGATTATACAAACGAACGATTCAGTATATGTAAACTCCACCTATACGGACTCTTTGGGCTCTTTTAGTGTCAAAGCGGAGATACCCCCTTTCCTCTTAACCGTCCAGCATCTGCTGTATGAAACGTATCAAAGCACTTATGACTCACTTACGATAGGCAATATACAACTGAACGAGAAAAGCCAGACGCTTTCGGAAGTATCTGTTACCGGAGAGCGTCCCTTAGCCAAGGTTGTCGATGGTAAAATAACCTACAGCATGCCGCATTTGTTAAAAGACAAGATGGCCGTTAGCGCTTACGAAGCGATCCTAGAACTACCGGGAGTGCGGGAACAAAGCGGGAAAATACAACTTGCCGGAACAAATGGAGTCACGGTTATCATCAATGGCAAGACCACCAATATGGGTGAGAGCCAATTGGAGAATCTGCTTAAGAATATGCCCAAAGAACGTATTCAAGAAGCAGAGATCATGTATAGCGCTCCACCCCAATATCATGTACGCGGGGCCGTGATTAATCTGGTCCTTAATAACGGTATTTCCGAGACTCCCAAACTGCAAGGACAAGTCAATGCTCTATACAACCAAGGGCATTACGCTAATTACCAAAGTGGCGCTACTCTCGTTTACAACACGCCTAAATATTCTACCGATCTCATGTACTCCTTCGGCTATCACAGGGAACGGACAGGTGAGGATATCTTATCACACCATTTATTCGATGGTAAGACCTACGAGATCGAGCAATTCGACAGAGGACATACCCGGCTCCCAGTCCATACCATACGCTTAGGCAATGATTGGTTCTTGAACGATAAGAACAAACTAAGCTTCGCCTATACCTCAGAGATCCAGCAATGGACTCATCCTTTCACCTCTTCTGTAGGAACCTATTCGGATTCCGAAAACAGAAAGAAATCCGACAAACCGATCCAGATGCATAATCTGCGCTCGACTATGCCTCCGGGTTCGGCCTTAATGTAGGGATTGATTTTACCGCTTACATCAATCATACGACACAATATTACCAAGAGAAGAAAGCCGGGAAAGAAGATGCCTTCAACGCTAAATCACAACAAGACATCCGTAGGCTCTCCGTCTACGCGGACCAGAACCATAAATTAGGAAAAGGCTGGATGTTCAACTATGGGACAAAATTCAGCTTCGCCTCAGACAAAAGTTCTCAGGTATATCATTCACTGCGCGAACACGATTGGTCCATCTCAAATAGTTACAGTAAACTGGATGAATATGTATATGATTTATATACGGCTTTTCCAAGAGCTTCTCTGATAACCTATCCGTAAACGCCTCTTTGACCGGAGAGTATTACAAACATAAGGAGATTGATTATTGGAGCTTATTCCCCATGATGGAAATCACGTACCGAGCCCACCCCAGCCACATCCTGCAATTATCCGTTTCTTCAGACAAGACCTATCCCAGCTATTGGGAGATGCAGAATACGGTGTCTTATCTGAATGGATATACCGAGATACAAGGTAACCCGGATTTAAGGCCGTCCAGACTCTACTCTGCCCAATTGAACTACATCCTAAAAAACAAATACATTTTCACGCTATACACAAATTATATAGACAATAATTTCAACCAGCTCCCCTATCAATCCTCCGAGAGACTAGTTCTTATCTATAAGACACTGAATTTCGACTATTCCAGTAAGCTAGGCCTAAATGTAATGATACCATTCAAAGCCGGCTCCGTGCTTGATTCCAGATTAACGTTAAACGGTTATTATGACAAGATGAAATGTGATAATTACCATGATATAAGCTTCAATAAAGATAATCTGGCATTCTATGCCGAATTAAATAATACGTTCAACATCTCATCGAAGCCTACTATCAAAGCGGAAGTATCCGGTTCTTATATTACCCGCAACATTCAAGGCCCAATGACGATCAGCTGTATGTATAACGTAGACGCCGGCTTGAAATGGATCTCCCCCAACGGCAAAGCGGAGATCTCTTTAAAAGCGGATGACATGTTTAATTCATGGGTCCCAAAAGATCTTAATCTCCAATACAAAACACAAGACTTACATATGCGTATGATCCGGATTCCAGACGAGTCTCCTTATCCTTTATCTATAAATTCGGAGATTTTAAAGCAAAAGAGCATAAAGAGGTGGATAGTTCCCGATTCGGGAAATAAAAGTCGATGGTCTATACTACGCTTTCAACCTATATTCAGACGGGGTGACATTAAACTTCCGCTTAAAGGCCGTACAAAAATGCGCTTGATGTTCATAGCCGACCAAGCCGGCAACTTCCCCTATTGATTTATTGGTATCCAAAAGATAGTGAATCGCTATATTCATACGATAATCAAAGAGATAGTTAAACACGGTCGTCCGGAACGCTTCTTTAAACCCCGCTTTCAAAGTACATTCATTAGTTCCGACACGTAAAGCCAAATCATGTAATGAAGGCGGGTTCAAATATTCGGAACATATAATATCCCGGGCCTGATAAATTTTATCCCGATCGGAAAAACCTACTATCTTTGTGTTAACCGGTTCTTTACCTTCCGTCTCCCGCATAAATAAAGACAAGCACTCGGTTACTTTTGCTTCGAGATACATTGGCGAGGCATTTCCCATCATCTGAGAGACCTCAAGATCATTCAACGCCACAGATAAAGCGATTGGAATCGAGAGATTCTTGGGAGCGATAAAGAAAGTCTCCCCCCTGCCGAATCGCAAATAAGCACTCCCGAAGTACTCCGTATAACGTTCCGACAAATGTCGGAAGAAATCCGGCGACACCAGAATACTTGTCATACCCAAAGTATCTCCTTTACGGAACAGATTCCGCTCTTCCTTGATACCAAAACTTACGATCATATTCGTATGCCCTTCCCGCCAAATCCGCTTATCCCGTGTCTCCGACAAAAAGCATTCGACGATCCCCTGACGAACAACAGAAAGTCCCATAAACGAGTTACCGACATTTAGGGAACGCATGCAACAATCCTCCTTGCAATAGATCTGGTATCTTGTCACATTAAAATCCCTGCATCTGAAATCACTGATACGATAGGTCAATAATTTGTTCTCCGCCTCCCAACAGTTCTCTTCTAGCCCTCCTGAACGATTGGTAGAAAAATAACTTATATCCGGCATTTCTAAAGCGATCGTATCTCTTCCACGAGATGAGAGTTCTATGTGTACCATTTTTCCGTTTGATTAAAATACACTTCCTTCTTGCGTAAATAAACCAAAAGCAAAGATCCCATCTTTGTACCGGATAATCAATCCCTATAAATAGGTATATTATGAATAAAATAAAACCAGAGATAAAGGATAACATCGCAGAGACCTTGTTTATTCCCTTACTATCACGCACTCACGAAAGTCACCGGAAAGATGCGATATTAAAAGACCCGATGGCATGTGAGCTTGTTGAGAAAATAGATTATGATTTCGCCAAGTTTGGTAAAATCACGATGAGTACTACCGGAACCGCTATCCGCCTACGCCATTTCGATCGTTTGGTCCAGCGATTCATCGACCGTAAGGTAACTGAAGATCCGGTAGTGGTATCAATCGGTTGCGGATTAGACAGCCGTTTCCAACGTGTCTCCAACCATAACCAAGCGACCTTCTACGAACTAGACTTACCTGAAGTAATCAATTTGCGTGAAAAGCTATTCCCTGCCTCCGCTAAAGATCTCACGATCAAAGGCTCTATACTCGAGACGGACTGGATGGATATGTTGAGACAAAAACATCCTCACGGCCGCTTCCTTTTCCTTGCGGAAGGTGTAATGATGTATTTCAATGAGGAACAGGTAAAATCTGTTATCCAAAACCTCGCCCAACGCTTTCCCGGATGCGAGATATATTTTGATTTCGTCAGTAAATGGGCCGCCCGCAACTCCGACAAGCATGAATCGGTAAAACGGACAAAAGCCCGTTTCCATTTCGGACTAAACGATCCGCACACAATCGAGCAATGGTTCCCCAAGCTCAAACTGATCGAACGATTCTATTTCATCAGCGAAGAGAAAAAACGCTGGGGATTACCCGGCTTGATCATGTGGTTAATCCCGGCGCTACACAAGTCTTTTGGAATCGTAGGTTATAAAGTTGGAGAAATAAGTAAATAGGTTATCTACCAAATAAAAAAGCTAGTTCTGTATTCGATCATGAGTTTTGGTATTAAATAGAAGACCTCCACGTAGTTTATCAGAAGGACTTTCCGACAATTGTACCCCCTTTTTGTTTTTCGGGGAAGGGGGTACGATTTGGATACTCAACCGTATCTTTTCGTGTCCCTTTTTTGTCTTTTTAAGCAAGACTGAAACAATAAAAAAAGTCCTATAATACGTTGATATTGTAGGACTTGTCTCTTTTTTGTCGCCGTTTGGCTTTGTTCTTATGTGATTCGCCTGGGATTCTCCTAAGAGAGTTACCATGCTGATATTTAAAACTTTATATTTTTAGCTTCAAGCATATCCCATGAATTGTCCCACTAATTTGATACGTGCTTTTGCGGTAGTTTGCTCATGGAGAACACTGAGGGCAAAGATAAATGATTCCTTTTGAACTTTCAAAAATAAAAGCGATTTTATACAATTGCCATCAACAAGTGAACTATTATTATCTCTCTGTCAGTTATTATTGTTTTATAATTTCTTCGATTTAGAAATCCACACGATTAGCGCAAAATTATATTTTAGCACTTTATCCGCTATAAAAACGATTCTATGTTCAAATATTATATCAAGCGCAATATCTCTCCACACTTTCTTCAAGAGTAGCCATTTGATATTTCATGATTTATTTCACTAATTTTCTTTGCATTTTGTTCATGGAATAATATTAATAATTGGCTGCATCTATCTTGGTAAATCTTACTTTCTTATTTATGCCAAAGCACTTTATCACTACAATTCATTTGCTTTTTCTACAATTTCCTTATTTAAATCTTTGTCTTTTCCTATTAATTGTTCTACTAATTTATACACTGTAGTACATGGATTTTGTTTTGCATAATTGAAATTATTATAATTATTTTCTAACGATTTTGCCCGACGTATAGCATCAGATTGACTCCCATACTTATTCATAATATCGAAGTTTTTCAAATCATTTTTTGCATATACATATTTAATTTTATTTTTATAAATCCTCGATTTGTTTACTGCTGAAGAAATAGCATTCTTGTATTCCGATCTTTCCATAGAGGTAATTCTATCAATAAAGTGTAATAAATACCAAAGCTCGAATGCTTCATTACTCCAAGCACATCCGATATTATTATCTTTAGCCATCTGTATTGCTGCGTTAAATTTGGCATCAGAAAAGCTATCTTTGTCAAACACAGCCCATACTCTATCATATGGCTTACGATTAGCTACTGCCTTGTTTCTTAGTGCGATTGCTTTTTCAACAACCTTGGTAGTACTAATACCACCACCATCAAAAGTTAAGTCGTATACAATAGCTCCATGTCTCTTCTTATTGAATGCCTTGAAATAATTAGGTTCTGTTTTTTCTCCCTCGCATACAATTAAAATGGAGCATGTAATATCTACTTTTTCGTGTGTACGTTTCTGATATTGTCTATGCTTTAATACTGCATTATCTATTTTTATTTTTCTTGCCATATTGTCGCAATTTAATCGTTAACAATATAAGGAATCGCACCATATCGTCCATTTATATAATTCTTCTCAAAATTACTATCACTCCTAGGTTTACTACCATCAGGAAAAACAATATCCATAATTGAATATAAATCAGTTCTTTCTTGCTTATCTTTTTCCGTAAACCATATCTGGTCTCTCCGCAACATATTAGAGGAAAGCAGATGAGTATCATGGGTTGTAAATATAAGTTGAGCATTTTTAGGGTTGCTTTCTGGATTGTTGAACAATCTTATTATATGTTGAGATATTAAAGGATGCATTTTTGCATCTAATTCATCAACCACTAAAACTTTTCCATTTAATAAAGTGTCGAAAATAGGTCCTGCTAGATCAAATATTTTATTCGTTCCAGCAGATTCTCTTTTTTGTAAGTCAAAACTTTCTTCTCCTATAATATCACCTTTCTTATTATATATTTTATGCGTGGTAATAATATCTATACTTTTTTTCCTTTCAAATCTTTTAAAATTTTGTCTTTCAATTCACTAGGTATTTTTGACAGTAAAATGTCTTCGTCAATATCATTCTCAGTTGCAAAAACGCTCTGAAATCCTAATTGGAGTTTTTTGAAAAGATTAAAAGCATCATCGCAACCTTTTTCTTTTTAAAAACATTTGTTTGTAAATCCTTTGTAACCAGAGCTATTGAGTCCTGAAATGACATTGTATCCTGTTTTAAACCATTCAATGATTTGTTTTGAAATAGTTCCTCCTAATTGAGCAACCAATGATAAAAAAAGTCTATTATCATTGGTTTTTTCTTCTAAACCGACTCCTTCTGGAAAAGTCTCATCTGAAACTCCAATTCCTTCTTGATTTCGAATAAATAAAACATTTTCCGACGCATTTCCTTTTTTAATAAATAACCATTCTTCAGTGATAGATGTAAGTGTGTATTCAAATCCGTAACGAACTCTAGTATTATCTTGCAAATATACTATTTCCAAATGAGTTGGTTTATTTTTATTCTCATTTGATAATAAAAATGGGTCATATGGCAAATCGTCGTTATCGTTCAACTTGACTGATTCTGTAACCATATTCCCCATAAGTCCCATAGCTTTTATAAGGTTGCTCTTTCCACTAGAATTGGCTCCATAAATCGCTGCAGTTTTGAGATACTTATAACGATTTTGAGATACGACGTTTGTGATAGGATCATCTTTTATACTTGAAGCTATCATTTCAAATGCCTTTTTTTCACTAAAAGACAGGCAGTTACCAACGGTGAACTGAAGTAATGTTGCCATATGAGTTCTATATTAATTATATATATTACAAATGAACAAATTTTCTATTGATATTCCTATATTAAAATGAGAAAAAACCTCAATTATAACATTTGTACACATATGTAGGCATTAATAAACGCTATACTAAATCACATTTCACTCTTGTTGAACAGTACAGTTGTTTATCTATTGATGTTGATTACTTTTTTCTTCTTGGTTTTACTATCGGTTATTCGGATAATTGGGATTCTATGGAAACTCTATTCTTGGAATATACCTTTGTATTCAGAGAAAGAAAGGATTAATTAAGATTATTCCATTGAAAAATAAGATATTAGATTGATTGTCGCTATTGCGAAGTTCTCGCCATCTATGGAGCGAAAGCCTAATTTCTTGGCAAATGCTCCGCTTTTATCGTTGGCACACTCAATGCCGATATGATTAAAGCCGTATTTTCGGGCTACTTTTGTCAGAAATCTAAGAAGTGTGTTCCGTGTCCTGTCCGTTCTTTACTAAAACCTAATCGGGCTATAATCAAGCAATCAGGGGGAAATCGGCTTTCAACTCTCCTGATACGCAAATACAAATCAATTCGGCTATTCCTACGGGTGGTAATAATGTTATCCATTGTTAGGCGTACAAGTGATTTGCGATACTTGAAACGCTCCATCAGGTAGCGGTCTATATCGGCTCTTAGTTCCTCATATTCAATCATCGTCTAATCCCTTTCTTCTTTTTCTTCTTGCGTTTGTGTGCCTGTAAATCTTCTGCTTGTGTAGCGTTGTAGTTATTACCATCTCCCAATGAGAAGATAGACAAAAGAGAATCACCGCCACTATTATTTTGCTGATTGAAAGTGGGTTTCTCATTTTGCTTGCTATCAAGATTACAAGAAATCATGTTTTCTTTTTCACTGGATTGGAATATGTCTTTTTTATTTTCGCCAGTAAAATATTGCTCCTGTAATTCAATTTGTTCGGAGATAGAACCGTTCTTTATGGTATTGGCATACTCAAATGATTCAGATAATTGGCGTTTGTAGTCGAATAACTTATCAAAGCCTTGTTCCACTTGTTGGAATAGATATACACGGTCAAAGCCACCTGTTACCGTCCCTTTCTTGGTATTCTTATGGTTGGTAAGTGGTGATAGCTTCTTTTTGTTGGTTTGGTCTTTACGGCTGACAATCAAATGGCAGTGCATATTCAGTTCATTATCGGAACGGCTACGGTCAAAATGTATCTTCCCGTAAAACTTTATATCCGCATCGGATAGTCCTTTGTTGAAGTTCTTGGCATATTCAGGAATAAACACTTCTCGAATATACCGCTTCATGGCTTCGGCTTTCTCCTGTTCGGTGTTACCCATTGCCCGAAGTTCACTTTCCGATGGGCTGACGTGGATAGCGAAAAACTTAGCATCCGTTTTCAACAGTTGCCCGACATTACTATCTATATCCTTAATGACTTTTGATTTGTAGATATTATCATCCGTCAGGTTGAAAAAGCCATCGGTATAGATACCCTGCTGCATCCGTTCCATATCTTCATGCTCCATGTATGAGGCTAATTGCCGACTGCTACCCGCATTGTTGTATGTCCCGATGGTGGGGCAAAATCTATGTGCATGGCTCTATGTGTTTATCAGGTTGGTAATTTCAGCCTTTAGGCTCTCTTTCCTTTTACTATCCATCACTCCACAAGACGATAACTCCGAATAGAGTTGTATGAGTTGAAACAGCTTCTTATAATCCCGTTGGTGTATCTGATACAAGGCGGCAAGTTGTTTTCCCTGTTGGTTGATTACATCGGCGTGCTTGCCAAACTGCTCACTTACCTTTTGCAATACGGCTGTTTGTTTCTCTCGACCAGATTCTAATTGAGAAAGAATAAGCGTTTCCAATGACTTGCCAATGGTATCAAACCGAACGGCAATAGAATTGGCGGTTCGTATCATCGGATTTAGTTGTTCTTCCTCGTAGTGTCGAATGAAGCGGATAATATCGTCCTGCCGTTTGTTTATCTTCGCCAGTTCCGATTTTACAGATTCGGGGGCTTCGGATGGGTTGATATGTGCCTTGTCTATATACCCGAACGCCAACTTACAACTTCACTCTTTTTCAGTGAATAGCGTTTGCATATCTTCTCTACCAAAGCTGCCGTTTCCTTGTCTATGGAAATGGTGGTGAATATCGTTTTCCGACTGTTGTTTGGCATGGTAATTACTTTTTTATAGAAATATGAATAGATAAACATCTGATAATAAACATCTAAAAGAAAATGCTTATTACTGGTGTCATTACAGCGTGTTCTTATAACACGCTAAAGCCGAAGCTTTGCCCCGCAGGGCAAGAGGGAAGAACAGGACTTGTCCAGTTCCCTCTTGCTCGATTTAGTGAAACGGGCTGAACCGGTAGGTGAAGCAGTTTCTGCTAAATCGGGGTGGTAGCACAGAGAAATAGCCCGAACATAGGATTCTTTCCTCTGCTGCTTTTTACTATCAAGGCTGATTTGTAAACTGATTAGCTTTTTCAAACTGTTTGTAGGTTTGAGAATCGGCATTCTCACGAACAAAAGCCCGGATGTCGATGGCTTTATAGTATGTTTTCCGTCCAATTTTAAAATAGGGAAGTTTACCTGTTGCCCGATAGCGTTGTAGGGTTCTGAAAGATGCTTTTAGTAGAAAGGCTAAATCCTGATTATCCAATAGCTTCTCATTTTCATCTAATACGGTGTCGGTATTGATAAGGGATTTCAGGTCTTGCCCGATCTCGGTGAGCTTTTTTGAAAGTGTTGCCATCCACTTCTCGAAGTTTTCGTTGTCTATATACATTTTGCTTCAATTTTAAGTTCAACATTATTATTATCAATCGATTGATGAAGCAAAGTTCAGCAAAACAAGGTTGCAGAAAAAGAGGAGTAGTTACCTACTCCCCGAAGAATGGTTTTCAAATTGCTGTAAATAAGCAATTTGCAGAATCATCTTTTCTAATCTTTATTGATTCTTGCGTTTACGGTCTTCTTTGGCAATCGCATTTCGCAAAGCATCTAATGTTTTGGTAAGGTTGTACGGCTTACGGATAAACACTTCATCAACTTTATCATAGATACTACCGAATTTAAGATTGAAAAGTTGCTCAAAGCCACGAGCTAAACAAGCCTCTGAAACAGGTTTTCCATTCTTTCCGATGATCTCTCCTTGAAGAAACAAACCAAGTACAATTTCAGCAATACCAATAATTCCCAAGTCCTTTGACTTAGGAATTACATACAGATCTGATTTGAACTCTGGAAGATCGGGCAAATTAAATTGTTCAGGATGGTTAATTTCCAGATTGAGTAATTCCAATTCTGTATCAATCAGGGATAATGCTTTGTGAATGTATCGATTTTTAAGCGCATTTTTCCCCCTGCCCGTACTGATACAACCCCTTAAAGGGGCTATCTCAATACGGGTGAGATTCAGCATCCGAAAGACATGAGCATAATCTTCCGAATTGCTAATTGTTACTGTGTGCTTTACAAATTCCTCATAAGCATTTTGCATTTCTGTGTTAATAACTTCTTGTGAGGTGTCAGCCAGTAAGATGAAAAACCTCGTTCTCAATAAATCATTCATAGGCATAAAATTTAATTGTGAATAAATTATATATATATCAAAGCATTAGCTTTGTATGCTGAATGATTTCTTGTTTTGTTTGTAGTTCCTCTATTAATTAGAATGATTCAAGGGGTTTTCAGCCTTATTGGTCGCAATTCCAGAAATGTTAAATATCAATCTATATTTGTAGCTTCTTGCTTTTTACAAATATAATTAACCGACATGAGTTCTAAAATAGCGAAATATAGCTATATAGGAGAACTGCGACCTGAATCAATCTTTATTGGTATTTTTACTAGACAGCTTTTCATAATCTATCTTTCTCTATCGTAAGTAATTCATTTAGCTTCCCCTCTGCAATGTAAGGCAAACATTGGCGTATTTTATCAGTAGACCAATCCCACCATTTCAGCCTTAGTAGTTGTTGGATTGTCTCTGCATAAAAGCGTTTTCGTATTTCTTTGGCAGGAGTGCCGCCCACAATCGTATAGGGTGGGACATCTTTGGTCACTACGGCACGTGCGGCAATAATCGCTCCGTCACCGATATGAACGCCCGCCATTATCACAGCTTCGTAGCCGATCCAAACATCATTGCCGATTACAATATCCCTTTGTTGTCCCATGCAGTAGTAATGTTCGACTTTTCCAACTCCCATTCCTCGTAGAATAAGGGGAAAGTATAGGTAGACAAAGATTTCAATGTATGATTCGCACAATTAAACAGAAACTTCGTGCCACAGGCAATGGAACAGAACTTGCCAATGATTAACTTCTCCCGGTGGATGGGGTAGTGATAAAGAACGTTGTTCGTTTCAAATAAAAGAGGATCGGCTACAAAATCATTGTAAATGGTATAGTCGCCAACTTCTATTTGCGGATCTTTAATCACAGCATTTAAATACACCGTTTGTTTATCTCCGGTGCATGGATATATTTTTGTCATCATAACTTGATACGTTTTAATAATGTTTACTTTTCAGATAAAAGATAGATTGCAGAGCCAGCAGAATCACAAACAGATATTCTGCTGTCAGATAGAGGGGTAAAGATGCTTCTATGCAGAAACACAACCAATAGAGATAGACTAAATACACACAGGTGGTTGTCACCTGAAACAGAAAGGTGATTTTTGTTTTTCCCGTTCCTCCAACCGCATTGAGATATACATAACCGGGCAGGGCAAATATGTAGTTCAGGAGCATCACCACGAAAGGAGCAAACGCTAATTCTATCAACAGCTCACTATCGGTATAGAAGCCCACAATCCAACGATTGCAGAGTAAAGCCACTCCGATCAATGGAATTCCCACCGCATAACCCAATTTAAGAACCTTGTGGCAAATCGGGAAAAGTTCATTTCTCGCTCCTGCTCCAATCGAATTGCTCACCAATGAACCTGTTGTGACGGCAAAGGAGTTGGCTATCACGAAAAAAAGAGCTGACACACTTCGGGTGATATTGGAAATAGCTAACTCCGTTTTCCCTAAATGCTCGATTGCCACGAAAAACAAAAACCACGGGGCTACGCTGATAAAAGCATGGAGCATACTCCATACGGATAGATTCAAGACTTTCAGAAGTAACCGTCCATCATAGATGGGCTTCAATCCGTATTTTTCTTTGTCTATCTTCGCTCCTGTGTAGATACAAAGTACAATCAAAGAACCCATTTCTGCTAAAGATGAAGCGATGGCTGCTCCCGAAATACCTAATCCCAGTGTGAATATCAAGATATAGTTCAGCGGGATATTAATCGCCACCGCAGTGACAGCCGACCATGACAAGGCTTTTGTATGCGTTATTCCGACAAAGAAAGACCGGATAGCCAGAAAAGGAAATGAGAATAGCAGCCCGAAACTGCGCCAATCCAAATACCGGACTACCGCCTGGTAAATCTCCGGTGAGGAAATTAGCCGTTTCAATAGATACGGAGAAACGGCATGAATCAGCAGACAAAGCACGATGGCTAATCCCGACAGAAAGAATAGCCCTTGAAAGAATGTCCGTCCTGTTTCCTTGTAATTCTGTTCCCCCGTTTCTTCGGGCAATCATCACTTGAAGTCCAATGCTGAACCCGAAGCCCAGCATATAGACCGCCAGATAATAAATTCCGGCAATAGCGGATGCGCCCAATTCCACCTCGCCTACGTGACCTAAAAAGACAGCATCCGTTATATTGATTAGCTGCTCCATTAAGATGCTCATCATCACCGGGAAGTTGATGAGCCATATTTGTTTATATGTATAATTCATTGCTCAACTGCAAAATAGCACGACACGACGCACTGCATAACCGCAGTCCACCCTCTCGTAATTTCGTAAATAAAAGGATATAAAATCTCTGTGGTAAATAAATCGTTATTTACCGGATAGCTGAATAGCTTTCTTGAATGGGGCTATTCGCAGGAGCGTAGCTATATACAGAGTTTCATAAGAAGTGAATACTATTTGTTAGTTGATATGTTGCAAAAATATGAAAAAACAAGAAACTTAACCTATTAATTCGTGAATTTCTTTTATGTGCAGGTGCAAATGATCTAAATATCCCTCTATCATTTCTTGTAGTGTGACTTTTGTTCCTTCAAAATCACACCAATAATTATCCAATTTTGTTTTGTCTACCGAATGAATCACCTGAATGATGTGCAGATTGTAGAACTTCCAAAGCTGAATTAAATGAGTCCAGTTGGCATTTTGATAATCTTGTAGAGCTATCCACAAATCGTTATCTTGACGATAGTCGGGGAAGAAAAGCAGGTCTTTGCTGTATTGCAATCGAACCATGCGTTGATGATTGTTGGATGCCGAATCAATCAAGTGACCGAGTATCTGCTTGATGGTGCGATTCTGTTTGTTCCGCCTATGTGTGATAACTTCTGTGGGCAAACTACTTAACAATTTTTCTTCTGTTTCGATAACCTGTGCAATACCATCGGTTATGTGGGTAAAATTATTTTCTTGCATAACTTTCTAATTTTAAATACTTCTGCAAAAGTAAGTTCTTTGCCTATCACTCACTTGTAAAAAACTGACTTTATACAAAGAGGGCTACGCACGACTATGCGATTTAATAACATTGAGCCTACAATCTTCGGAGAAGAATGTAGAATATGGAGAACGGGAAGATAGATATTGAGTTGGCGAACAACCCGAAAACTCTTTAAAGTCTTTTACCAAGTGGGAAGGATCGTAAAAGCCGCAAGAATAAGCTAAGTCTACGAATTCCATTCCCGGATTATTCTGCAACAGATACAATGCCCGTTGAAAACGAACTACCCGGTAGTATTCTTTAGGGCTCATTCCTACCTGATTGGTGAACACCCGCTTGAATTGCCTATATCCCAGACAAGCATTTTGGGCAAGCGTGTTCACTTCTATTTGTGGATGGTTGATTATTTGACAAATAGCGTACTGCGTCCTTTGGTAATTGTAATCTACATCAACCAATCGTTGCATGAAAAAGAGTTCAATCAGCCGGATGCAGGTTTCAATCTCTTGTTCGGTAGAAACATTCTGTTTCAGGTGATTTAATTCGATGTCTTCCAAATCTTCTACATTTATATAATGGTTGTAAAGCTCACTCATAGAACACCGGACAAATGGATTAAGCCCCAGAGGATGAAATATTACGGCAATCATATCAATGTTGCCTTCTGAAATCAAACTCCCATGCGTTGAGAACTGTCCCCTGATAAAATTCTTTGGCTGCAAGCCTTTTGATTGGATATTCAGATTCTCACCTCGATGGAAAACAAGGTGTACGCAACCCGATGGAATAGTCTGTACCATTACTGGCTCTACTTCATCGGTTTTTAGCACCCAATAGTATTTAATGTATTGGGAAAGTATAGGTGACGGATATAGAACTTTGCTTTCTCTCATCGCTATTTCGTTAATCTGCTGTGCGCATGGCGGTAAATATAGAGGTTAATCCCCGCATGACAATAGAGTAAGCCGAAAATTTAGATGAATGGCGTGTGCTTTGTTCCGCTATAAGTCAGCGTTAAACGGTGCATTGCTCTCGTTACTGCCACATATAGCATACTCCGGTCAATCTCTGAATGATAATTCTTATCATTCACCTGTGGGATAATAACCTCATCGAATTCCAAACCCTTTGCCATGTGTGCAGAGGTGATAATGATACCCTGTACAAAAGTAGAACTTTGGCTCGACAGGAAATGAATATCGGGAATTTGTAATTTATCTGCCAACTCACGGGCTTGCGATTCGGTTTTGCAGACAATCCCCAGTGATTTATAGGCGGATGCCTGATAGGTGGCTATTAATTCTTTAATGGAAGATAGCTCTTCTTTCTCATTATTAAATTGTAATACTTGCGGTTTCTCCCCATGCCGTGCCACGGGTTCAAGATCGGTATTTGTCCGTATTTGCTGTGCGAAATCAGTAATCTCAGAAGTAGAACGGTAACTTTTGCATAGCTTCATCACTTCGCCTGCGACAAGCGCTTTTCGAATCATCTCCGCAGTAGACGAGCCATAAGGATTGACCGACTGGCTGGCATCTCCCAACACCGTTTTCCGGCAAGGGAATAGCTTTTGCATCACCTTGTACTGGATGGGCGAGTAATCTTGCATTTCATCTACCAGCAAATGTTTGACACAATTCTTTGTACCACCCTCCAAAGCGATATGCAAATACGCCAATGGTGCTATGTCGGCATATTCAAGCGTACGGTTCTTCCGCATTTTAAACAGCTCCGGCTTACCCATCCATGCGAAGAAATCTTTATAGACTTGCAGGTCATTGTTTCCGGCAAACATTCGCTTCATCTCTTTTTTAAGGAAATTCCGTTCCGCAGTCGCCACCGTGAAAGCGTATTGCACTTTCAACCTATCGAGAATATAATCCGTCATTGCCTCGAACCGCTGGCGCATGGGATAGCGGTGGAAACGGTGGAATTGCTCTTCGATAAACGTAGCCGGGACGGTGATATGTTTCGTCAGCCTCACATCTTCCGCCCTGAAATAGTGGTTTTCGATGTGCAGAATGAAGCGATCCAGACTGGCGATGAAATCGAAAGAGGATTTATATTCGATTCGCTCGATAAAGTCCGGTGTTGGTTTTGTCAGTAGTTCATTCACCTGCTCAAAAAAACTAAGGTATTTGTATTTGTGATTCAGTACTTCGGAAAGTATCTGCTCCATGCTGGTTTCGGGTACGGTTTCTTCGCCCAATTCGGGCAGCACGTTAGAGATGTAATCGGCAAATACCTTGTTCGGAGAAATAATCAATATGTCTTTTGAAGAGATACTACCCTGAAAAGCATACAGCAAGTAGGCGATGCGGTGCAGGGCAATAGAAGTTTTACCCGAACCTGCTACCCCCTGAATGATGAGCGTCCGGGCTTCCTCATTACGGATAATTCGGTTCTGCTCCCGCTGGATGGTGGCGACAATGTTCTTCATTTTATCATCTGCATTAGCACTCAGTTCCTTTTGCAGAATATCATCGTGGACGGTCAGCGCACTTCGATTATGAATTCCATCTTTCCAGCCCGAATCCGATATTGGCGTTTCAACGAAATATCGCCTTTTATCTCTCCCGATGGGGATTGATAAGATGCTTCACCCAGTTCGTGATCGTAGAACATACTTGAAATAGGTGCTCGCCAATCATAAATCACGGTTGTCCGGCTTTCTGTATCGTGAAAGGTATGAATGCCGATATAAACAGGGATTATCGGACGGTTTTCGCTCTTCTCTTGAAAGTCGATTCGCCCGAAGTAGGGAATATCCACTATTTTGGCAAGTCGTTGGCGTTTGTCAATTACACTTTCGCCTATGGCAAAATGATTCAGTATGCTTTCACGCATGGAGCGTATCTCATGCGGATCAATATCTTTATTACTCCAAAGGTAGTCTTTGTACTCCGCCAATGTATCTACATGGTCTTTCACGGACACATCTGTATGGCTGATTATCTGTTTCAGCCGGGCGATTATTTGCTGCAAATAGCTTGTTTCTTGCTTCTCTGTTTGATTGAACATCGTAGTAATTTATTGCTAAAGGATGAAAATAGAGTCAAAACGGTGCGCAAAATTACTGCAATCGGGTAGGATAGGAAATGGCTATTTATAGCTATATATCCATAAGTTTTGTATCTTTGCACGCTCAAAATGAACGATATGGATATTCTTGAACTTGCCCTACATAATCAGCAAACCGCTTGGAAGATACTGGAACATACCGGTATTACTCCGGCATGGGAACGTATTGGGGCAACCGTTCATTTGGTAGGCTCGCTCAAATCTGGTCTGTTGGCGAAGAGCGGGATATAGACCTGCATATCTATACCGAAACACTGGATATTGCAGCCAGCTTTTCAGTGATGCAGGAACTTGCCGAACGGCTTTCTTTAAAGGAAATCCAATTTAAGAATCTGATTCAGACAGAAGAAGAGTGTATCGAATGGCACGTCCTCTACGAAGACGAGGACATGAACACGTGGAAGTTCGACATGATTCATATTCGCAAAGGCTCAAAATATGATGGTGTGGTTGAAAAAGTAACTGCTGCCATTACGAACCGACTTACCCCTGAAATCAAAAATACCATCCTTCAAATTAAATTCGACGTGCCGGACGGTGTACAGATTCCCGGCATAGAAATCTATCATGCCGTTTTCGTGGGTGGAGTTTGCGGTTACGAAGAACTGGAACAATGGAGAAAAACCAATCCGCTGACAAATAGCTTGGATTGGTTGCCGTAATCAATAGAGAATACCGAAACTTTCTGCCCGATTAAGGCTTCGATCACATTATCAACATTCAATTTTGCCAATATATTCTTGCGGTGATTGTTCACCGTGTAAATACTAAGGTTCAGTTTATAAGCAATCTCCTTGCTTAAAAATCCCTGCCGGATTAGTAAGAGTATTTCCTTTTCCCGCTTGGTTAATTGTTGGTCTGCCGGAACAACTGCCGATGCAAGTATCTCACCCGTCTTCCGATTAATAACCGTCCGCTTGATTCGCTCCATAGGTGTTTGATCGGGCGAAATATCCATCACCCCCATAATCATCCATGCTTTTCCGTTCTTGTCTTTCTGAATTACTTGGTGGCGACTGATTACATTCACATATTCCTGCCGGGCATTCAGCATACGAATCTGGAATATCTGCTGATAATCATTCCTTTGTTCTTGTGGAAGTGAATAGATGAACTGCCCGTGTTCAATCTGGTGTTCGATGAGTTGCGCCCGTCGTCCGGGTGAATCCGTTCCTCCAATAAATCCCCCTGCTTGTGAATCGTCTTTATCCATGTAGGGTTATATCCGAAGAGAGTAGCAAAATTATCGGATGCAAAATCGTACCGTTCTTTGAAAACATCTACCGTAAAGATGCAACTTTGGCTCATTTGTGAGAATGTCTGTATAGATGCTCTGCGTTCATTCCACAAATCATAGTCCACATCCAGCGGGCTGATCTGTTGTCTTGCCCATAATTCTTCGGGAGTTATCTTATTGGTAGTCATGTGGCAAAGATAAGTGATAAATCTTTTCGTATCTCTATTTCCATTTGACTTTCTAAGTAAATGCGTTCAAAAAAAGAATATCCTATGAGCATATTCCAAATGAATTGAGCCAGAGATAGACAGGATATACCACTTTCAGACAGTTTTGAAAACGGCTCTTGATTCTTCTTTCATTTGCCGATGAAAATAGAATCAACATGTTTTTTAAACCATTTAAAATTAGAAGTATGGAAGTAGTAACCATTGAAAAGAAAACCTTTTCGTATGCCTGCGAACGGTTCACCGAGTTTGCCAAACGAATAGAAAGTTTGTGCAGCACTCATACTCAGAAAGTAGAAAACTGGCTGGATAGTCAGGAAGTGTGCCTGTTATTAGGCTTTAGCAAACGAACACTGCAATATTACCGAAGTAGTGGACGGCTGGCTTATTCTCAAATTGGGAGCAAGATTTATTATAAGTCTTCCGATATTGAAAGAATTATTGCAGACAGTGAAACACAGAATCAATCACCCAAACAAACCACGTCTTATGAAAAGAACTAAAGAAGATTACCCGTCTTTCAACCTGTTTTCCATTGTCGGCACATGGGAAAGCGTTAATCTGAATCCTACGGTTATCATCTACCGGAATGATAAAGAGTATCTCTTATCTATTATATATGTATCGGAAACCACAAAACAGGCTTCACCCGCTACTTATGAAATACAGCAAGATGGTAGCCAGTATTTTATTGCCATTGCATCCAAACGGCTCTATGTAGATTATGATTCGGCAAAAGATATACTTAGCATTTCATCACTGGGTGACTATCTGCATAACTAACCAGTCATCTAGCCATCTTGAAATCAATATTTCAATAAAACAATCTTTCAATCATGGAACTAATAAATAAAGATACCCCACAAGTCAAAGAATTTATTTCTTTGCTCGATTCAATGCTGAATGGACATTGAATCTATTGTCAAGCACTACAAGCCCCACCTGAATGGGGAACGCTTTCTTACTAACCATGAAGTTTCAAAGAAACTGAATGTCAGTCTGAGAACCTGCAAGAGTGGAGAGATACAGGATTGATCCCCTTTATCCAGATAAAAGGAAAAATCATCTATCGCCAAAGCGATATTGATAAGCTGCTCCAAAAGCACTACTTTGAAAGTTGGAAAGAATAACTATCTAAAAGAGTATGATTTCCACTATCTTAAAAGGAAACCTCTTTTATTACGGTGGAAATTATACCTTTGCATCCCAAACAGTTGAAATTATGAAGTTTGTAATAGAATCCGGTACGACTGTCGATATTGACGAATTAGAAAAGTTATATGATGATCTGAATGATTATTTATCAGCTACTACCAATTATCCCGGATGGATAAAAGGCATTTATCCTATCCGTGAAGACGCTGTTGCTGGCATAGAAAATAATACCCTTTTCGTTGTCAGGCATGACGGAAAGATAGCTGGCTCTATTATCTTAGACCATCATCCGATGAAGCCTATAATAATGTAAAGTGGAAAATAGAAGCTGACTACAGCCGTATTTTTGTAATACGCACTTTTGTGGTGCATCCCTCATTCTTGAAAATGGGTATTGGTCGTACTTTGATGAACTATTCGTTTGAACTGGCTCAACAATCAGGTATAAAATCCATCCGTTTGGATGTGTATGAGAATAATCTTCCGGCAATCTCCCTCTATGAGAAATGCGGCTTTGAATACATTGATACCGTAGATTTAGGCTTTGGCAACTACGGGCTGGATTGGTTCAAACTGTATGAGAAACTTGTTTAAACCCTAATCAAGTGGGAGACGTTTTCCTCATGTCAGCCCCGAAAACATTGTTTTTCGGAATTTAATTTGAATCATTGACTTTTCCAGTGAAGTATTTAGTCTGTGCAAGTCTTTAGATGAAAATACGCTCGAAATGTAATGAGAGGAAGATTTTCATCTAAACTGACAAGAGTCCCAATATCTCCTTGGCAACAATGCCTCCTTTTTGAATCACTCTTAGAATGGTTTCATTTTTGTTGGTCGAATGATTGATTTCTTTCTCCAAAGCATCAACTGTTTCTTTATCCACAGTAGCTCTTAGCTGTTCTATTATTTCGGAGAAGAATGATTTTCCTAGAGCTTTTTCTCTTTGCTCTGCTGTTTTGATACTTGCGCTGAGAGCCGCTTCTTCTGCTGCCTTGTCGATGTCATTGATATTAAATTCATAGCTTTATTTCTTTAATTTGTTAATAATTTCTTTTATCTTTTCCTCGGATTTGTCGTATGCATCCAATCCTTTTTGGATATTGTCCAATTGTTTATCTACTTTTTGTAAGGATGTCTGCGTTATCGAGTCCAATCTTTCAGGAGAGATTATTTTAGATACATAGGTTTTGTATTCCTCTTGCAAAGTGCTACTTGATGCTACATTTCTCATGATAGCGGCATTCATTCTGATGGCTAAATCATACTCATTATTAAAGCTCTTCAAAGTAACAGCTTTCTCTTCCTTTATCGGTTCTAATAGAGAGCTTTTGTATGATTGATACTTTTTCATGCTGCTGTTAGTCAGCAGCAGCAGCATCTCCATCCTGTCCTCTAATTTGTTGGTAGTGACTACTTCATTCCACAACTGCACAATGGTTGGATTTTGGAATAAGTCTTTCAGATATTGAGGATACCAGATGTTATCAACGTATTCTATTACGTTATTCTCTTTTTCCTTATACACATTTTCAATGATGCTGTTATTGGCTTGTTTTAGTGCATAGAGTTGTTGCTCTAACTGTACCGACATTTCTACCGTTGCTTTAGGAATACTGGCACATGAAGTTAAAAAGAGCAGACTTATTCCAATACATTTAAGATTTCTCTTCATTGTTCTGATGGAATGATTCTTACTGAGATAATTGGTTAGCTTGATGGCTTTCATTGTGAAATATGAGTTTATTTAATAGTAAATGAGTTGTTTGTCATTCTTGGATTCTTTGAATATCTCCTTTTCTTGAAATTGATTGCTATTAAAGTTAATCTGAATGCAAAAATAAGGAATAATATGGCTCTCCTAATTTAAAATGAAGAATAATTTGTACTTTTGCCATAAAATGTACGGGAGTATGGGGATCTTTACCGGACAGCCGGGTTAACATAACCTAAGCATTGACTACAAAT
>ENA-OQCK01000467-OQCK01000467.1-human-gut-metagenome-genome-assembly--contig:-NODE-467-length-22096-cov-3.490009_pt1 | contig 22096 bp, 23 predicted proteins | sample MGYA00242498_ERZ504578 | MGnify/ENA primary metagenome ERZ504578 (study PRJEB26092, sample SAMD00036229) | human gut metagenome | host: Homo sapiens | study: EMG produced TPA metagenomics assembly of...
AGTACTATGTTGACCGTTATCAGCCAATGGATAAGCAGGAGCCTATGGTGTTCAGGAATGGATCGGATATATTGGAGTGAAGTCTATTTCCGGTAGCTTCTATAATATAATGGGACTCCCCATACAGAAGTTGTATGGGGAGTTGAAAAAGTTATAATAAATCCAGCATTAACGGAATATCCTCTTCTCGAATACCTTGTTTGAGAAGGGGTTCTTCGTCTTTATGAAACATTTCGAGGAATCTTTCTCGCGTTCCACAGGCTGTAATTGCCTTTCCATAGAGAACAGCCGCTTTCTGAATATTTCCCATTACCCAGGCAACATGTCCTGCATTCATATAATCAATAGCTAACGGTTTATGCTCGATGATCTTTTCATAATACTTCATCGCCTGCTCATACTTCAAGCTGATGAATGAACACCAGCCGATACCGCGCCATGCTTTCACACAGTTACTCTCGATAAAATCCAGTTTGAAGAAATAGTTCAGTGCTTCTTCATACTGCCCGAGTTCGGCCAGGCAACTACCGATATAGAAAACTGCAGTTGAAGCTTCGGGGGTAGCTTCTTCCACCTTTTTATAATAAGCAAGGGCTGCCTCATAATTCCGGTTCAGCCGGTAGCAGGTAGCCAGGTGACGGTTATTCCATATATTATCCGGTTTCAGCGTATCAGCTTTTAGATAGGCTTCGATAGCTTCCGCATATCTTTTTCTTTTTTGCAGAGCATATCCGAATTTTTGGTAATATTCTGCACCTTCTCCCTCAAATCCTCCGATTTCAATCAATTCTTTATAAATGTCGATAGCCTCATCCCAACGTTCCTTTGAAAGATAAAAATCAGCAATAGGAAACAATTCTTCTTCACAATATAGTAGATTGTCGAGTGCGGGAACATGATGAAGGTCGAGTTTTTCTTTGAAAATATCACGAAATTCATTCCGGCGCACACTAAGTTTGAAGAAACGGTACAGGTCGTGCAGGTATTGATTGCTCGCTGTTCCCGGGCGTGCGTTGAATTTCTTCATAGTTTCGGCGTTCGACTTTTCCGCCAGTTCTGCTACCTGCTGTTCGTTGAGTTGGCTCAACATCATTTCCTGTTGCATTTTAGGCAGTTGGTGAATGGTGAAAAAGAGCGAATATTTATCGCTATTACTGAAAAAGCCCGATTGGAGAATTAAGTCAAGCAAACTGCTTCCTTCGTTCCCTACTTGTTTCAGTGCCTTGAGTACATTGGACTGTTGCTTGCTGAACGGATAAAACCAGTTCTGTACCTCACGAAAAAACGGATAACTTTTCAGAGAAGAAAAAGTGCTCATATACACATCGGCTCCTTCCAGCTGGAGTTCGTTCATTTCGCGCAGCTTGTCTCCCAGTCCGGATTGTTCGAAGGCATCTTCCCAGTCCGGGTTCTTGTCATCGTTTTCTTCATCGTTTTCCTCAAAACCGAATCTAATGTTCTTCATGGAAGAAACATTTTTCAGCATCTCGGGAATAATCTCTTCCCTCATCTTCTTATCAATCTTCTCCGTTTCCTGACATAACAGCATTTGGCGGTAGATACGGGCAACATCTTCCCGGAAAGAAGGAATTTCGTCCATAAGGTCGACCCTCTTGATAAGTTCTGGGTAATAAAGAAGCCGGGTTCTGTGAATGTAGAAGATGAATATGACACCAACCAATGCCCGTTGGCTGACATTGACATCTTTATGACGGTAAGCATCCAGTAGCCACATGATTTTACGTAAGTCAAAACATTCCATTACGCTCAGTGTGACAGCACTGACAAATAAACATAAGTCGTCGGGTAAAAGCAATTCCGAACCCAACATGGATTTTGCGTCTTCTTCGTCTTCAGAAGTCCACGAACTGTTTGTCCATGTTCTTACAAACATGAATTTAAGAGTGTTCTCATGCCGTTGCAGCACTTCATCCATTTTAGCATCGGAGAGTAATCCGCTGATTGCTAAGTCATCATTAAAAGATTCAAGTATATGAAGTATTTTTTTTAGGCCATATTCTGCCAAATCTGCCGGTTCGGGTGTACGACGTACTTCGTGATAATATTTTGATGAAGCGTTGTCCAGCATGAGTAGGCGTGACTGGTCGGCAATACTCCATGTGTCCGCCACCAACTTTTGGTATAGGTTCCACCGCTCGGGATCGTTGGCTCCCTGTTTCATGTATTCCAACATATACTTGTAAGAAGTCTGCAATTGTTCCAGACGGGTACGTAAATCCCAGTCGGGACATTGCCAAAGCAACGATTCCAGCTGCATCAAGGCCTCCTTAAGTCTTTTTTCTTCAAGTAAGGTACGTATATATGCGTATTGTTCATTAATCGTTTTCTCGTTCATCATAATTCAATTATTTGTTTTTTCCAATCCAGGTCAGGCGTTTCCATAAACCTTCGAAGGGACCATGTTTATGGTGACGGAGCCACCACGAACAAAATACCATTTGTAATATAACAAAAAGAATGCCAAAAAAGAAACTATAAGTGATTCCTAAATAGCGTCCCAGTTCGAATCCCCAATGATAGAACAAAAGAGAACCGAAAATTGATTGCCCCAAATAGTTAGTTAAACTCATTTTACCATAAGATGTGAAACGCATGAAAAAGCTGCGGTCTTTTACGTGATAGAAGGTGAGCAGCAATCCTGTTACCAATAACACCATAAAACTAAGACTGCTGAATGAGCTTAGTATGAGCTGTAAGGGTACGAGGATAGCACTTCTCTCGATAAATTCCGGTAACATATTGTTGAGCCGTAGATAGGGAAGAAGCAGAGTAGGGCGATAGCCAGTGCTTTCAGCCACAGGCGCTCGTTCTGTTCGCTGTATAGGAAATATTTCCGGCGTCCGATAAGCATACCGAACAGGAATAATCCCGGAGTTTGCAGGATGCGTCCGTGTTCCAATGCCCAAGTCATGTTGCAAGTTGTCCTTCCCACATATTCATGCGGATGGTTTCGAGGAAGGTTCCGTCTTCTGTACATCGAAAGCTATGCCGAAATAATAACGTGCCAGACTTTCACCTGCCACATAGTCAGGATTACATAAAGCATAGATTAATTTTGCCCAGTCGATAGGTTGCAGGATCAGCAGGGTGGCAAAGATGACGACGATACGGTCGCTCATGCGGCAGAATATCGGAAGAATAATACCGAGGATAGCATACATGGTTAATATTTCTCCGGTAAAGAAAGCAGCATTGAACTGTCCGATGATAAAAAGGATAAATAGCTCCATAGGAAACGGAGCCGGAAGTCCTTTCCTTTGCGTTGTTGATTATTATCCTGAATATAAAAACTAAAGCCGAAAAGTAGGGCGAATACTGCATACGCCTTATTACTGAACGTGAAGAATAATCCCCTCCAAATAGCTTGGTCGGTAAAGTTCATCCATTCAAAAGGTACTTTCTCCGGAAAAGAATAAAAATTGAAGTGTTCAATACTGTGTAAAAGGATGATTCCCATTACGGCAAGTCCTCTTAGTACGTCGGCCACGTCTACTCGGGCGTTGGGTTCGGCGATTTTGTGTTCCATGATTTCCAGTCTTTCTTTTATAGGTTTATTATATGATGATTCTCCATAATACTTGCAACTTAAAATCTGACCTGTACCTGTGCCTGTATCAGGTTAGAATCTTTCTGTCCGTTTCCTTTTTTGTCACAAAAAGTGTATTGTGCCTGCAAGCGGCATCTGGGGTAGAACCAGTATTGCACACCGGCAATGTAGTTGTTTTGTTTGAAATCTGCCGCTTTATTAGGATTAAAATAATCAAACGAAGCGATAAAGTCGAGGTTTCGTGCGAAACACACACTTCCTGTTGCATAGAATCCTTCACTTTTTACGTTCCGGTCCTTGCCGCCGAGATATTCGGTACGCAGATTGAAACGGGAAGTGGTAACAACCCCTCCTGCGCTCCAACGCTTTTTGGCATAGTTCTCTCCCGTTTTGATTCCGGTATATTCGGAATCGGCTATTGCGTGTCCGGTTCCCCGGATAAACGATCCGCCCACGGATAGCCATTCCAAGATAAATCATAAGATTCCCGACAACATCTTTCTGGCTGTTCTTATCCTTTGTATTTAGCCCTTGTCCGTTCATCACGGCAACTTTATATTGTAGGAAGTCGTGGAATAGTTTACCATGAATCATCATGCCGATGTCTCTACCCGAAGTCATGCCGTAACATTTGTCACTGCCGCTGACGCCTGCCAGATAACAGACGGATTGGGAATAACAGTTGATTAGCTCTACCGTAGTAGGAGATAATTCATTTTCAATCGTATAAGGAACTTTAAATTCTCCGATACGTGCGGTAAGTCCGGGAAGAAACTGATAATCTGTGTACACTTCGAGCAGCATACCACCGTTGTAAAAGTCGTACATAAAATCACAAGTCCAGCGTTTGGTGATTTTTCCGTGTGCCATGAAAATAATTCGTTTGATATCGAATGTATTGTCCGGTTTGGCTGCATCATCGTACGTATATCCCAACTGGGCATATCCGGCCAGGCTGATACGTTCTTTCAGTGTGTTGACAACTTGGTTCAGTGATGTTTTTTCTTGTGCAATAAGGGACTTTTGTATACCCGGCATGCTTGATAGCAAGATAATTGAAAGTAAGAGTGTTTTTCGCATGGGATTAATTTAGTTGTTATTGAATGGTGGTTGATACTGTGTGAATATAAGTTGTGTCTATCAGATTGCTTTCCGAGTACGTTTGGGGTATCCGGTGATTTGCTTTCAGCCACTGGGTTGCTTTTTCTATGGCTTCTGCGAAGGTCGTGTTGCTTTCCGATAGGTAGGGAGGGCGATCAGTCCGGTTAGATTCTCTGGTACACCGATTTCCATTAATACTTGTTTCCACTCTGATTGCGGATGCATTTTTATATGGTTTACTCCCAAGTTATACCCCGTAATGAGCAGTTCGATTTCTTTTCGTTTCTCTTGGAGAGCTTTTCGGGAAAAAGCGGTGGCGATAAATTCAATTCCCAGTTCCTGCGTACTTATTAATGATTTGTTCTTGCTGTTCATGGCGATAGAAGCGGCAGGGTCAGGCAAGAAAGAAGCATCAATCTGGTTATACTGTAACATTTGCAGGCGGAGGGGAAGTTGACTGATTTCCGGTTTGTTTGTCTCTGCATACTTGATTCCCGCTTTGTTTAATAGTTGGTCGGTCGCATATTCGACAACGGTATTGCGGGATACGGCTATATTTTTCTCTATAAGTTGTTCCGGTTGGTTGATACGGCTTTCTTTAGAGACGATAAAGCAGAGATAGCCGTCATTCTTAAAGATAAAGCCCAACTCCGTATGATGAATAGCTTGTAGTGTTATCGCACTGGGGTAATCAGTTACCATACCATCCATTTGTCCGGTTTGGAAAACGGCGTCACGGTCGTTGGCAGAATTGAATGGGAGAATAGTTAAGTCCAATCCTAATGAGTCATAAATACCTTCGGAGCGGGCAATGTAAAAAGGTAACCCTTCGAGTGTAGGCATCATACCCAATGTGAGTGGTTTCAGTTCGGATAGAGGCAAAAAAAGACTATCTCCTTTTTTACTCTGACAGGAGCAAAGGAAGAAAAGGATGAAACAAAAGAGTAGTATCGGTCTTTTCATACCTCATTTTTATGAATGAGGGCAACTCTTTTCACAAAGAACTGCCCTCTTATTTAACCATTGTAAAAAAAATTAGCTATTATAAATTTTCTTATTCTTGAATAGCAGCAATACCCGGAAGAACTTTTCCTTCGATGGCTTCAAGCAATGCACCACCACCGGTAGAAACATAAGAAACACCGCTAGCCAGACCGAACTTGTTAACACAAGCTACAGAGTCACCACCGCCAACGAGTGAGAATGCACCGTTCTTCGTTGCTTCAACGATTGCTTCACCTACTGCACGTGAACCGTGAGTAAAGTTATCGAATTCAAATACACCTGTCGGACCGTTCCAAAGGATAGTCTTAGACTCTTTGATAACGTTAGCGAAGATTTCTTCAGTTTTAGGACCGATATCAAGGCCTTCCCAACCATCAGGAATTTCGTCAACCGGACAGAATTTAGTATTTGCATCATTAGAGAAAGCGTCGGCAATTTTAGCGTCAACAGCCAATATCAGGTTCACACCTTTTTCTTTTGCTTTCTTCATCAAATCCAAAGCCAGGTCAAGTTTGTCGTCCTCACAGATAGAGATACCGATTTTGCCACCCATTGCTTTAGTAAATGTATATGTCATACCACCTGCGATAATCAGGTTGTCCACTTTGCTCAACAGGTTTTCGATGATTTCGATTTTAGAAGAAACTTTAGAGCCACCCATGATAGCAGTGAACGGACGTTTGATGTCGTTCAATACTTTATCAACAGCCTTCACTTCTTTCTCCATTAAGTAACCGAACATCTTGTTGTTAACGTCAAAATATTTAGCGATCAATGCAGTAGAAGCGTGAGCGCGGTGAGCTGTACCGAACGCGTCGTTTACGTAACAGTCGGCATAAGAAGCCAATTTTTTGGTAAATTCTTTCTGGCTTTCTTTTACAGCTTTTTTAGCAGCCGCTTTTTCTTCGTCTGTTGCATCTTCTGCCAACCCTCTTGGTTTACCTTCTTCTTCAGCATAGAAGCGGAGGTTTTCGAGCAACAGAACTTCTCCCGGTTGCAGAGCGGCAGCTTTAACAGCAGCTTCTTCGCCCATGCAGTCGTTAGCGAACTGAACTTCAACACCCAGCAATTCAGACAGATGCTTGATGATATGTTTCAAAGAGAATTTATCGGCAACGCCTTTCGGACGGCCAGGTGAGAACCGATGATGATGCTACCGCCGTCAGCCAGAATCTTCTTCAAAGTGGGAAGAGCTGCACGCATACGAGTGTCATCTGTAATGTTGAAGTTTTCGTCCAGGGGTACATTGAAGTCCACGCGAACAAATGCCTTTTTACCGGCAAAATTGAATTTGTCAATTGTCTGCATAATACTCTATTTTTATTTAAAAGTGTTTTAAAGATTTTCTTTTAGAACGCCTGCAAAGTTACTATTTATTTCGTTTCTCTGCTATTAAAACGTTATTTATTCTTGGCTTTTGGTGCCTCTTTCGTTACTTTATAGGTGTTACAGAAATATTTGCACATCATTTGCAAACCGCAGGTGTCACATTTTGGGGTGCGTGCCTGGCAAACATAACGGCCGTGCAGGATAAGCCAGTGGTGTGCTATGGGAACCAGTTTCTCCGGGATATTCTTCATCAGTTCCTTTTCCACACTGAACGGGGTGGTACAACTGTCCGGCACTAGTCCGATGCGGTGACTGACGCGGAACACATGGTATCCACTGCCATTGCCGCTTTATGAAATACAACCGATTGTATTACATTGGCTGTTTTCCTTCCTACACCGGGCAATTTTATTAAATCTTCCATATTGTCGGGAACTTGACTATTAAACTCATTTACCAACATTTTAGCCATGCCGACCAAATGTTTAGCTTTATTGTTCGGATAAGATACACTCCGGATATATTCGAATACCACTTCCGGGGTGGTGGCCGCCAACGCTTCCGGAGTAGGAAAATCCCGATACAAAGGCGGAGTGATGATATTCACCCGTTTATCCGTACATTGTGCGGAAAGGATAACAGCAATCAGTAGTTCGTACGGATTGTTGTAATGCAGTTCTGTTTCGGCTACTGGCACATTTTCCTGAAACCAAGCGATTACTTTCTCATAACGTTCTTTCTTTCTCATCGTAATTTGTTTTTATGATAATGAGGCGTTACTTTAATTTTGAAATAAATGGCGGAGACTACCGTCAGACAGGCACCGAAAAGGTAGGCTTTGTCAAACGTGCTGATTTCGGCGATATATCCTCCCGTCAGCATACCGATACCGATTCCCACATCCCAGGAGGTCAGGTAAGTGGAAGTTGCCGTTCCTCGCTGACTGTTGGGGGCAAGGTTGACGAACAAGGTATTGAAAGCCGGAAACATGATTCCGAATCCGATGCCCATTAATAAAGCGATTCCGAAAAACAGAATCGTACAGGCTGTGTCGCTCCATTGAATCAGATACACGCAGCCTGCGAGCAGGAAGAAGCTGAACACTACTAAATATAATCCCGCTGCTATCACTTGTGTGATTCTTCCTCGATCTACCAGCTTTCCCGAAAAGATACGGGAGATAGCCATGCCGACTGCCATAAAGGTAAAGAAGAATCCGGTTTGTGTGTGTAGTCCTATCTGTCGGGCATACATAGCGACATAGTTGGTTGTCATCCCATAAGGAATGGAAAGTAGCAACAAGCTAAGTCCTGCAGGCATTCCTTTCAGCAAGATAAAACGATCGAGCGAAATCGGCTCACGCTTTACAGGAGGCTTATAAGGTGTCTTTACCAGACTGGCTGATAAAAATCCTAATATACATGCCCCGAATGCGTAACAGAATATTGTTGCAAATGAGACTCCGGCGTCATGCAGAAAAAGTCCGAACATCGGTCCGATAGACATTGCCGTATTATTGGTTAGACCATAATATCCCAATCCTTCCCCTCTGCGCGAAGAAGGCATAATGTCGATTACTACTGTATTTCCGCCTACGGTAACCATTCCGAAAGAGACACCGTGAATGATGCGGAACATAATAAATAAGGTAAGAGAACCTGCAATCAGATATCCGCCGAACATCATCATAAATATGAAATATGCGAAAAGATAGAGAGGTTTACGGGCAAAGGTATCGAGCAGATAACCGGAAAATGGGCGGATACAGAGTGCTGCTACCGTATAGCAGGAAAGAACAATACCAATAGTAGAATTTCCCGCCTGGAAGAACTCGGACAGATAGAACGGCAAAACAGGGATTAGCAACCAAAAACCGAAGTAGAGCAAAAAATTGGCTGCCAAGATGAAACAATAACTGGAAGTAATGAGTCTATCCTTCATAATTGGAGAAGTTAAGAATGGAGAGTTGAGAGTTAAGGGTTAGCTACATTATTCTGCATAGCCACTCTCAATTCTCAACTCTCAACTCTCAACCTGTTTTTAGTATGCGCTCTCGAATTCTTTCAAGAAGCGTGTGTCGTTTTCGGAGAACATACGGAGGTCTTTCACCTGATATTTCAGGTTTGTGATACGTTCGATACCCATACCGAGAGCATAACCGCTGTATACTTTGCTGTTAATGCCGTTGGATTCAAGTACGTTCGGGTCTACCATACCGCAACCGAGGATTTCCACCCAACCGGTATGCTTGCAGAACGGGCAACCTTTACCACCGCAGATGTTACAACTGATATCCATTTCAGCACTGGGTTCTGTAAAGGGGAAGTATGACGGACGCAGGCGAATCTTAGTATCTGCACCGAACATCTCTTTAGCGAAAAGCAGCAATACCTGTTTCAAGTCGGTGAATGATACATCTTTGTCTACATACAGAGCTTCTACCTGGTGGAAGAAACAGTGCGCACGGTAGCTGATTGCTTCGTTACGGTATACACGTCCCGGACAGATGATGCGGATAGGAGGCTGTGACGTTTCCATAACGCGGGTCTGTACGGAAGAAGTATGTGTACGTAATACAACATCTGGGTGAGCCTCGATGAAGAAAGTATCCTGCATATCGCGTGCCGGATGATCTTCGGCAAAGTTCAGTGCCGAGAATACGTGCCAGTCATCTTCTATTTCCGGTCCTTCAGCGATGCTGAATCCCAAACGGGCGAAGATGTCGATAATTTCATTTTTTACAATGGTAAGCGGGTGACGTGTACCGAGTTCGACGGGATAAGCCGAGCGCGTCAAATCCAATCCGTCACAACCGTTGTCCTGACTTTCAAACTGTTCTTTCAGTGCGTTGATTTTATCCTGCGCTTTTGTTTTCAGTTCATTCAGTCTCATGCCGACTTCTTTTTTCTGTTCGGCAGCTACGTTACGGAAATCCGCCATCAAATCGTTAATGGCTCCCTTCTTACTCAGGTATTTGATGCGGAGAGCTTCGAGTTCTTCGGCATTGGAGGCGTGCAAAGCTTCCACCTCTTTCAGAAGTTGTTCAATCTTAGCTATCATATTTTTGATGTATTGTTATTCAGTTTCTTAGTAAAAACCGTGCAAAGATATAATTTTATCACGAACCATCGAAATAATTTGTATCTTTGTTGCCGATACGCATTGAAAATCCGGCAACTTATGAAAAAGATTGTTTTCTTTATTCTACTTTTGACCTTATCTTTTCGTCTTACGGCACAGATTGATTATCTGGAGCCGGTGAAACCTTTTACTACTTACACAGGCGAATTGGGCGAATATTATCGCAATGTATTTTCTTTATTGAACACAGGCTTTCAGCAACAACCGTATGCTCGTTTTGTAGCAATTCCTTCTTTCTCGCCCGAGTATGCCATGTCGGTAGAGAAGAAGGGTGGGCGTTATTGTTTGGTTTCGAACACATTGTCGCGTACCTATTGGCAAGCAGAGAAAGGAACAGTGACGGTAGATACGAGATCGGTGGTTATCAGTTCGTCCCTTTATCAGTCTTTGGGTGCCATTTTTCGTACGGTGACGAGTCAGGTGCAGGATTTGGACGGTTCTACGGCAGGTTTGGACGGAGTCGTTTATTATTTCACTTCGACGGATGCGAAAGGTGCAAATCAGATGGGACGTAAGTGGTCCCCGAAAAAAGGTTCTTTAATGGATCGTCTTGTGTTGGTCTGTCAGTCGGCTTATATGTTATCCAGAGGAGAAGATATTTCGGAACAGGCGGTGGCGGAAGAAGCTGCTGCTTTATTGAAGGAGTTGCAACAGCGCACTAAGGAGCAACCGGATGCTTATAAGAAACCGATGTATGTCGGAATTTATCAGGTGGGGCCTCAGCAGAGGTCGCTTTCCGGCAAACAGATAGAAGAACTTGCTCATTTGTCCGGCACTACTCCGGAAGAATATATTGCAGATCAAATGGTTTATCCGGCAAATCTTTTAGCCAAGAATATATCGGGATATGCTTTGTGTGAGTTTACGATTGATAAGGAAGGAGTGATTCTGCGTCCTCATATTTTGAAAGCTACTCATTCCGAGTTTGCCGAGGAGGCTCTTCGTATTGTAAAGGGAATGCCGAAATGGTCGCCGGCACTGGCGGGAGGAAAGCCGACGGATAGTAACTATACGCTTTATATTCCTTTCCGTCCAAAGTTATATAAGCCATAGGAAAATGCGTTTACGTTCCTTTCAGGAGATAAGCATTTGAAAAACATTTAGTTTTATGAGGAGTTATTTATTTACCATATTTCATTGTTGCAAAACGAATTATCCTCAATTTATATTTGTTTACGAATACGGCCAACAAATTAAAAAACATAGAAAGTAAGATAATACATATAATAGCGGCAAAGACATAGGTGGTATCGTATAAGCCACTTGCTTTTAGAATGATATATCCTAAACCAGCTTCAGAGGCTATAAATTCGCCAATGAATGCTCCCAAAACACAGAAGCCGGCATTCAGTTTGAGTGATTGGATAACCCAATCCAGTGAGGCTGGGAATGAGAGCATCCAAAAGCGTTGTTTGTTGGTAGCATGATTGATTTTGAAAAAAGTATCGTCACTTTCAGAGATTTTGTTTGCTCCTTCATAGGTTTGAAAAGCAGTAATAAAAACAGTAGAGAGGAATGCCAATACAATTTTCATTTTCAATCCGGTTCCAAACCAAATAATCATTAGAGGAGCCAATGCGAAAGTAGGAATTGAACTAAGTGCTATTATATAAGGATGAGCTATTTTCGAGCATTTTGGAAAATAGACTAAAATAAAACCTATAATACATCCAATGAATAGCCCAAACAGCAATCCGACAAATGATTCATAAGCAGTTATGAATGTATGATATGGCAGGTCGCCAGATACCGTTTTCTCATATAACAATGTTATTATTCTCACAGGGGAAGAAAACATGGTTGAAAAGCCTGACTGAAATTTAGCATATGCTTCCCAAGCAATCAGTAAAACAGTCAATGGTACCCATTGTAATATTTTATTTCTCATATTTCAAATTCTCAACGATTTCAAAAAAAAGTTTTTTATATTCGCTTGTGTCTATTCTTTCGTCAGGGGAAAGTGAGCAATATTCTTTAGCGGGCTTTATTTCTAATAACTCAGTTGGACTTCTCATAATTAGAATACGGTCGCTTAAAAGCAATGCCTGATCAATATTATGGGTGATAAAGATCATTGTTTTATTACTCTTGATGAGATATTCCCATATATAGAGTTTAATACTGTTCAGTGCATTAATATCAATGGCGTTAAAAGGTTCATCAAGCAGAAATAATGAAGCGTCGGTGAGTAGAGTTTGTAACAATCCGATCCGTTGTTTCATTCCTCCGGAGAGTTCTTTGGGGAACTTGTTTAGAGCTTCCGTTTCTATGTTGAATAAGTCTAGTATTTCTTTGGCAGCCTGCTTCTGTATGTTGTCAACAGGTATTCCCCGTAGTTCACAAGCAAGAAAAGTGTTTTCCCACGCTGTCCTATAAGGCAATAATGTGACATCCTGCATCAAATAGGCTATATTCTTATCCGATTTCTTGATTTCTCCTTTAGAAGGTAGTAAAACTCCGGCAATAAGATTCAGCAATGTCGTTTTTCCGCAACCGCTATTGCCGACAATAGATACAATATCTCCTCTATCAATATAAAGATTTAAATTAGAAAATACTGTATGTTTGTTATTGTAGGCAAACCCTACATTTTGTAGTTCAATCATCATAACGACTCGTTTTTTTCAACTTAGGGAATACCCCCAGACTAGTTAGGATACCCCATATTAAAGATAATGCACCAAATATTAAACCGACATTCGATATGTAATCATGATTATTGTTATAAAAAGTCTGGTATACCACATACCCTACAACACATACAAATAAAATAAAGCACAGGATATACCAAAAATCCTTTTTCATGAAAAACAAAATCTTATTCTTCAGTTTTCTGATCAAATGATATGGTATTTCTTTGTCAAAAGTATTGCAATCTACTCCAAAATCCTCAACAATCTTTCTTTCTGCAGTGTGTGCAGGATTTTTGAAGAACATTTTTTGATATATACCTGCAACATATGCTTCATTCTCATTGGGTCTGGTTGGCGAGTTGTGCTCCCTCATATATTCAAATATATTTATCCCATGCGAAAGGTAATAATTTACTGTTTTTTTCCAATCAGAAAATGAGATATCGGTAGTCATCGGATATAGATGATCACTGTTAATAATTGATATAATGATTTCTGTTTTTTCTTTTTGAATATTTTCGTCAGGCATCCGATAACTATCAATCTCATCACTGATTTTATAACATACTTCTGTGGCTATTTCAGGTGATGAATATATAATAAAAATGGCTTTCTGAATAGCTCCAAGACAAGTGCCAGCATGTCCTCGTACTGCTTACATATATATCTGCTGGTTATAATAGTTGTAGCTATGCTTTCATCATTATTATTCGCCATATGGCTGTAAATACAAATTTTGTTCTCAATATATTTTCTTGCCATTAAATTTAAGTCACCCGTCAGAGCTATGGATTCGGAATCATTAATGCATTTCTCTATTTCTTCGGAAAAATCAACAGGTTTGATTTTATAATTGTTTTTATTTAATAGTTGAGAACAGCAAGAGTTGGCAGTAATGTATGAACTATTAGGTGTATAAAGACGTTTGGCTTTTAATTCCTTAATATCCATAAACCATTATGCGAATTATTATCTAATTCCTCATTATAGGGACAAATAACCCAAAAAGCAATTTGTTTATCAATTTGCCTATAACTTTTATATCTGTTTTGTTATCAAACTTTTATGTTGCCGCAATATAGAAGTCGGGTCTGAAATAGCAATTGCTATTTCGTCTAATTTGCATTTACGTGCATGCCTGTTAAAATCCAACATACTGTCAATAGCGTCATCATCGCCATCACAAATGCGAAACTCTATATCGTCCTTTATTCTCTTTGCCTCAAATACAGATTTAAAAATACCTTTTTCTTTTGCCAGAAAAAGAGGAAGGTACATATATGTTTTTGCGGCTAACATAAATATGATTTTCATATTCAATAACTTTTTTGTCAACGTGCTTTTTCAGCGAAATTCATATCTAATACACTTTCTATATTATCCAATGATTTTAAATCTCCCATACGGTGACGTAATGCAACGGCTTGTTTCCAAGCTTCCGGTGAGATTACTGCGTTTTGAGGTAATGTGTTTGAGTCTACCATGCGTTTGATGGCCTGTGCTATTATATTCTTATTCACATCAGGGTATAGTTCTGCCATATAGTAAGCGGAACTATCAGGATACTCATGTGCAAATTTTTCAGCTTTGGTAATAGCATTGATAAAATGCTGGACTATTTCAGGTTTTTCATCGATAGTCTTTTTACTTGTTGTGATACCTGTGAAGGTAAAATCCGGATATTTATCAGCAAAAGAATAAACGACCTTTGCTCCATTGGCTACCGCTATTGAAACATTAGGTTCCAATTCAAGGGCGATATCAGCATTGCCGGTATCAAGCATAGGTAATAAAGTTCCAAATGCACCTTGTCTGATATTTGTAGGCAAATTAGCTTCTTTGAACATTTCAGTTTGAACTGTATATGCTGTAGAAGGAGCAGAGAAGGTAGCTACGCTGTAAGGAGCTAACATCGCGGCATTCGTAATCTGAGGAACATTGGGATTTTTTGTCAGAGCCCAAAAGGGAACACTGTTGACAATACTTCCTATCACACATCCATCTATTCCTTGTTCCTTAGCAATAGCAACAAAAGTAGGATCTGCAATACCAAATAAAGCGGAACCACCAATTACCGCTGCATAGGTTTTATCGTCCCCTCCAGTGTTTATCAGATCAACTTTCAAACCTTCTTCTTTGAAAAATCCTTTGGTATTTGCCAAATATAGAGGTATATATATGAATACATCTCCAAACTGTGCAACTTTAATTGTTTCTAATTCTGATTTATTGGTATGACATGCTGAAAGAAATATAATCAGCACTGACAGATAATAATATACACTTTTCATAATTGATTATTTTTATATTTCTAAAAGCATAAGTGGTGGATATCTAATCCCATGTCGAAAATATAAAGACATTAGTTAACTACAGACATTATAGTTGTATAAATAAAAGCACGGACTTTCACAAGCCCGAGCATTTATATTCTTAAAAACATCTCCTTGTCTTGGGGAAATAAGGGACTAGTAAATTGCTTTCTAGTACGATAAGTGAGATGCATTAAGAGCAGAAAAGGGATGCCCGTGGGAAATAAGGGAGGCATCCTTCCAAGAGACAAACATTTGAAAATATACTTTCACAAGCATAATTTTCAGTTGATCTCTCAGTATATTTCTTTTAAAGAATTTATTGTCTCGTATAATAAAACTTGTAAAGAGAAGGCATCTCTAGTCTCAAAGAGAATTAGGATGCTCTCAATTTAAGTTATTTACTCAGTAGGAGTATTTAGATCCATTACCTTGACATAGATTATTGCCTTTTTCGTTCTACCCCATTTGTCAAGAATATTAATACTTACTTGACAAGGAACAGCCTCAGCGATTATTGCAGCATCAGCCTTCTTAGATATAGTAATTTTATTACTATTATCTGGTCCTTCACCTTCACTTGTAAATGCTTCACTAACTGTCAGATAAGTTTTTGCATTTTCATCCGGTTCAACAGTAACCTTCTTGATTTTATTGCTGCTGAATGTATAAGTATTACCAGAAGCATCAAGTCTTTCGAAATCATCTTCTAATATCTCTATTTCAGTAGCATTCCCTTTGATTATATACGGATTATCTTTTGTTCCTATAACAACTTCATTTTCATCTTCTTTCGTATACTTGAAACTACCTTCATAGATTTCAGATAATATTGTCAGATTAAATTTATCTGTAATAGCATTCAAACGATTATTTCCGAACGGTGCATAAGACACAGTAATATCACGGCCTGTATAAGCACCACCCCAATTTTGATCTTTTGCTTGGTCAGAAACATAAGGGAATACCTTAATTTCTGATTTCTTTGTTGGAGTATCATCTACTTCCTCAGTAAGCCATGCAGGAGCATATTCCTTGTTCTTGTTGTTCAGTCTATAAGGCTTATCTTCTGTAAATGTGATATTATCTTTATACTCTTTTGTTATAGAACCGTCTTGATACAATGTATAAAGATCGAAGCTAATTTTTGTAGCATCAGCATTATTATCAAGTGTAACAGCAGTAGGTACTGTACCGTAAGCTTTGGCAATATTACCTGCAAAGAAGTAACCGGTTGCACGCTTAAAGACGAATAATTTATCATTCTGCTGATCTACAGTAATCTTGAATGTCGTTTCATATAAGAATTCATTACCTAGCTGGTACTAGAGCTAGCGTTCTTGAATTGAACTGTTGCAGTATGAGGTACAGCAGCAACTGTTGCAGGTTTGAATGTAGCTTCGATTACAAACTTAGTAATCTTATCTTTATCACTACTCAAATTAGAGACTTTCTTGTTGTTTTTATCCAGACCTACCAATGCCAATTCAATGCCATCTTGGTATTCTTCCTCTTCTCCATTGATTGTTATCTTACCGTCAGTATAAGCAATAGATGTTTTTATAGGACTGCTTAAGTCGACTTTTTCTTTGATAACTTCTACTGATGGACCAACAATTTCAGAAGTAGCTGTAACCTTTTTACCATCTACAACCCAAGTCATATCCTTGATCTCAGCTTTTTCAACCTTATATTGGAATGTCAAAGTCACCTTCTGTTCCTTTACTTCTCCAGCAACAGTAAGATAGTAAACGGTAACTTCTGCTTCAGTTTCTTTATTCGCTTTAATTGTATTAAGATCTTTCTTGAACTCTATATTTTCATTTTTAGCAACTTCATAATAGTAAGCTACCACATTATCCAATTGACTGCCGAACAGTTCATCCAATTTATAGGTTTCTTGATAAGTCAAGGTTTCGCTAGGACCAGAAATAGATACTTCCGGTTGGTCACTATCTGTAGTAGCTTTAGCCTTAACCTTTACGTCATATCCGGAAATGATTTCATTACCCCATGCATCTTTTGTTGTAAGAGCATAAGCAGTATTCTCCTTCAAAGCCTCCAATTCTGTATCAGTTACTCCTTCTGCAAATCTAAGAGTCAAATCATAAACGCCTTTGTTAGCAGTAGGTTCTTTTTCTGGGTCTGCTACACGAGTCAAAGCATCTACACTAAAATTATCTGCAATATTAGCTACAACAAAGCTAGTATTACCTTTAGAATCTGTCAGACCGATTTCGTAAGCCTGAATATCTGCAGCTTTCAGATTCACCGGATTAATCAAAGCGTGAATCTTACTACCACCTCTGGCAATAAGTAAATCACCTGCTTTCTTAAATTTATCATTTCCATTAAATTTGATGTCTGCGGTTGCTTTATGATAATACAAAGTCGCTTCAGCTTGTGTAGATCTTAAATCAACAGTACCTTCCTCTGTTACACCGAGCACACTCATACCAGTGATACGAGCAGATTTCGGCATAGAAACCTTTTCCCATTCTCCTGTTTCCTTATTGAGAATATTCAATACCCAAACCAATGGATTGTTAGCATCAGCACTTACATAGATATCTGTAGTAGCTTTAACATTTGTTTTTTTAGGTTTTCCCTCTTCTGCATTCCAAACTATCCAATATCCGTCTTCTGAAATTTGCGGTGCGTATCCTTCTTTACCCGGAGTTCCTACTCCCGCATCACCTTTTTTACCTTCAGCACAAATACCTAGGTCATTGTCATTGACAATCCAGTTCTTTGTTACCGGATCAATCTCAATTTTCGTTGGAGTAGCATCCTTACCGTTTGTGATAGAATAACTTTTATTATCATTAAAAGTTATCTTAAATCCACCGGTAATGTCTTCAACATTAGTTACCCATTTACCTTCTTTTACAAAACTCTGCAACTTGGCGATGTCGGCTTTGTTTGCGTCAATCTGTGTTTGTAGATTGTCGATGTCATCATCGTAGTCCTTACAGCCTACATAGGTGACAGTAGAAAGTGCCAACGCCCCGAAGAACATCACTTTTACAAATTTTCTTTTCATAACTACTTAAAAATTACATTAATAATATATTATTAAACACTAAGTTTCAATAATAGACAACCCGTTACTTTGTAGGTAACGGGGAAACCTTTGTTCCTGCTCTTTTGGAGTAGTCAATACAGAAAAATGATACGATAGATTATGAAAGTTCTTTACCCCTGCTTCTGACGAGCGGCAGAGGGGAGGGAAATCTTTGGCATAATTTAGAGGTTAACAAAGCCCTAAAATAAAGAATCCGCGTGTTTTATCTATCCTAGTTCTGTTTTTGAGTAGTTTATTGGAAAAAATGTTTGATTTCGTTTGGTTGTTTTAAGAAATATGCTCATATTTGCACCGGAATTTCTCCCCGTTACCTACAAAGTAACAGGATAATAATCAGGTATTTAATCCTATTACTGAGTGCTTTATAAAATCGAGAACTTGTTTATTTGCTTCATCAATTTTTTTGCTTCGGAAAGGCTTGAGGTATGTTTCCGTTACAGTGATGGACGAATGTCCCATAGCTTCGGAAATAATACCCGGATGAATTTCGCAATAATAAGCCGTCGTAGCCCAAGTGTGGCGGGCGGTGTACGAGCTTAATTTATCGCCTAGTCCTAATAACTCTCCCAGCAACATTAGTTGTTGATTAAAGCTACGCAACGCCAACTGATATTCACGATACGCTTCTTTTGTTCCTTCTCGGCTTTCCAAAAAAGGAAAGAGATAAGGAGAAGAAGAATCGCGGTTCATGTATTTCTTTACCAGAATCATTGCTTCCGGAGTTAACGTCACCGACAGGGGACGGCCTGTTTTACGCCGACGATACGTGATCACATTATCACGCAAATCACTCTTGCGTAGATAAGCAAGATCGACAAACGGCATACCTCGAAGTAGAAACATAAGAATGAAAAATTCTTGTGCACGACGCATATTCGAAGATGCACCCGAAGATTGTGACAATTTGCAAAAGACCCTTTTCATATCGTCATTACCCAAAGCCCGTTTATGGTCGGCACGAGTTCCCGTATACACCGAACGGAACAGATGCGGAACGTATGGTGCCCGACGAAGATCGACGGCACGATTGTAAACGGCACGAAAGGTACGAAGATAGGTAGAAACCGTATTCCAACTACACCCACGACCACGAAGATAAACTTCGAACCCTTTTAACCACTCTGAAGTTACCTCATTGAAGGCAAATCATCTTCCCACGATAAGCAATAATGGCATTGAGACTGCTGCGATAGACATGAGCAGTTCCAAAGTTTCCCTCCATTTGTAGCCCATAGCTACTTGCTTCATAAATCCTAATACTTTTGACATCTCACAATTTATTGATTAATTCGACAATAAAGATACGAGTATTCTCATTAATATGGCTGGTTTTGTGCCAGGATTTAATAAAGGTATTGTTTCTTTAAAAGGAAGAAGTCGTTCCTCGGTGAGAAACAGGTCGTTTCTTTTAAAGGAACAGGGGCTTGGTTTTAAACCCAAAATAGATGTAAATAAGATGTTGAATATCAAGATGCTGTGTTATGGCTGATTTGGCCGATACATATATGTTTGTTAGGGAGAATAAAAATGATTAAAACTAAGAACTTTTTGCCTGTTTTATTGTCTTGTTTCTATAACCTATTAAAATAGAAAAGATATGGATGATATGATTAACAGACACGATTCGATTGCCGAAGAGAATATCGAACCGAATGGCCGTCCGGCTAAAAATCAGTTTGAAGAATGGAGCAGTGAAGTAACTGACCGTGCAGATAATGTTTTCAAAGATGATACGAAAGACGGTCCTATCAAGAACCGCAAGAAACGTATAAAAGAAATGGATGAAGTAATAAAAAAGGACCTTGAATAAAGGTCCTTTTTTTATTTGGTGGGTATAAAATGTAGTAAAGCCACTTCATATAAGTAAATCAAAAAAAAGAGTAACTCGTTGCCGAATAACTCTTTTGAAGAAGTGGAGCGTATCGGACTATAGCTTTGACCACAATTGCTTTGGATTAATTTTGTATACTATTGTAGATCAGTAATGTATGTGGCGAATTGCATCTTTTTATAGCACATAAAATCATGTACGCTCAAAAAAAGGGGAGTAGAAATAGACGCTTACTCCCCACGATTTTTTCTTTCTAAATTTGCTCCAAACTAACAAATAAAGTAGTAAGATATATGATGGGAATTAGTCACAGTTGTAGAGCTTTTCTACACAAGAACGGACAGGTTATGATTCGCGTCAGATGGAATAACAGGAAGTGTGAAGTTGGCTTTTCTGTAGGTTGCAATGCTGATCTTGAAAAATGGGATAATGAGAACCAGAGAGTCAGATACAACACTACTCATAAAGTTGGTGGAAAGGTATATGTTGCCCGTGATATTAATAATCGCATTTCTCAATTTTTTGGAATGTATTGAAGAATCTTTCACAGAGTATGGTGTACATTCCCAAATCCCTACCACAAAAGAGTTGAAAGAGTTGGTTAATGAGAAGCTGGGGAGAATAGAAAAGGAGATAGTAGTAGTTGGTTCAATAGAGAGAGAAAAATCTTTTCGTGAAATTTTCAATGATTTCTTAGAAGTTTGTTCTATAGAAAGAAGTTGGAGTGAATCTGTACATCACAAATATGTTCAAGTATGGAATCAATTAAATAGCTGTGATCCAGATATTTCTCTAGTGATACTTGATGAGAATAAAATGACAGAATTAAAAAAATGCTACGTGAAGAATGGATATCGTAATCGTACCACTGTAAAACAATTCAGAATATTAAAATCTTTTCTTAGATGGATTGCTGCCAATGGTTATCTTGTAGGACAAGGAGTACTCAACTGTAAGGTAAACTTAACTGTGACTAAAAAGAAGTTACTTTTCTGAAATATAAAGAATTACTCCATTTTGCATCTTTCCAATTTCCTAAAAGTAAAGAGTACTTAGATAGAGCTAGAGATATATATTATCCAGAGTTTTAATAATGCTTCTTTTCAATTCATGATAAATGTTGAATCCCATAATGCTTAATTGCTTGGACGTAATTGATAATTCTAGGGTACTTGGTTAGTCAATATCTTAAAATCTTTAGCAAACCAATCTGCTGATTTAGTTTTGTTGTAAAACTAAGATGGTCAAGGTAATCAATGAAAGCTTGCCATTTACTGCTGTCTATGCTTCCTAAATTGAAAGGAAATCCACTATTTAAATTATTTATACGAATCAGCAGTTGACAATCATCTACCTTTTTGCTTGTTAAAACGTTATTATTAAGTTAATTATCTCATTAATTATTTCTCAATTTTATTGATAATCAGTGTATTATAAGAATAAAGTCCTCGTTGTTCTAATAATGATTCTCAAGGAGAAAGAATTAAAACTTATAAAAATATATATGTATATCTGCGATGTTTACGAGTCTTCACTCAAATTCTACTACCAGAAGTTCAGTAATAACAATCATCCTTTTGCCAAGGAATACCTGCTTTCATGGTTCCTCGACTTGTCTTCTTCTTACCAAGCATTCAATTATAGATTGATTTTGATGCCAGAAGCAATTAGGGAACTTGTCTGGCTGTTAATTCATTCAAACCTCAAGATTGTGGCAGTATGAAATCATTAGTCGACCCAATGCCTATCATTACTTGCTCGGGAAAGAACAAAGCAGGAAAGATGTCCACTGAGATTACTTCCAGAGGATATTATTCGACAAAAAACGTATATTACTTCGGACTAAAACTCCATGTAGTGCTTTCCGTAGAAAAGGAATTATACCTTTTTTCTTGAACTGCTTATACTTTCCGCTGCGGATGAAAATGACTCAACTGTATTGTATTCAAAAGAGTAAGGTGTGGGAAATCAGAACAATAGAGAAATATATGCCGATAAAATATATTCAGATATACTATTCTATAAAGAGACGCAAGAATGCAAAAAACTCTCGTTATTTACTCCTGTAAAAGCTATCAAAGGAGAATCACC
>ENA-OQCK01000468-OQCK01000468.1-human-gut-metagenome-genome-assembly--contig:-NODE-468-length-22065-cov-1.985960_pt1 | contig 22065 bp, 33 predicted proteins | sample MGYA00242498_ERZ504578 | MGnify/ENA primary metagenome ERZ504578 (study PRJEB26092, sample SAMD00036229) | human gut metagenome | host: Homo sapiens | study: EMG produced TPA metagenomics assembly of...
CTGTCGCTTCTATGACGTCCCTGCTCGGGGACGTAGTCCTTTATGGATGGCAAGTAATTTAAGAGAGCGCAAGTGTGGGCTGGCTGCATTCCCATATCGGCTATGTAACTGCAAGACGCCGAATCTGTTCAGCGGCACCATACGGGATAATATTCGTTATGGCCGTCGAGACGCCAGTGATGAAGAGGTGGAGCAGGTTGCCCGCCTGATTCAGGCACATGATTTCATCAGCCGTATGGAAAAGGGCTATGACACTGAAGTCGGTGAGGGCGGAGATCGTCTGTCAACCGGACAGAAGCAGCTGATTTCCTTTGCAAGAGCCATGCTGTGTGATCCTGCTATCGTAATTTTGGACGAGGCGACAAGCTCCATTGATACTGAAAGTGAAAAGGCGATCCAGTATGCGATGGATCAGCTGCTGCACGGTCGTACAAGCTTTGTGGTTGCGCACCGTCTGAGTACGATTGTTTCAGCGGATATCATTGTCGTGCTGCAGCACGGGGTGATCATCGAGCAGGGAACACACGAGGAGCTGATGGCAAAGCAGGGATATTACTATGAATTGTTTACTTCTCAGTATCGCCAGGAGCGCATACAGCGCTGTATGGAATGATACCTGTATGAAACAGATGCTGATCAGATATCCTTATCTGCAGGCACAGATTACCGCAATGGGTGAATCTGTGCCTGTTTTGCATACAGAAACACGGCATTGGGAGGCTATGGAAGCACGGTGGCGCTGTTATCCAGCAGGATAGAGTCTGCTTGAAAATTTATATATACAGCAGGTAAACAGTATGGTTTCTGTGGTAGAATAAATAGGAATGTAAGGAGGTATCCGATATGGAGAAAATAGCGAAATTTCATAAGGTGAGCATGCAGCGGTTTGAGAAGGACTGGGGCACTGCATTTCCCGGGACCGATGCGGCAGAAATTCAGAGAATATATGAGGCGTTAAGGCTGCCTGTGCGTGCGACAAAGGGATCAGCCGGCTATGATTTTTTTGCACCTGCGGCAGTTTCCCTGAAACCAAGGGAAACGATAAAAATACCAACCGGTATCCGTGCGGAAATTCAGGAGGGCTGGGTGCTGCAGCTGTTTCCCCGCAGCTCGCTGGGCTTTACCTATCGTCTGCAGTTTAACAACACGGTAGGAATTATTGACAGCGATTATTTTGAAAGCGACAACGAGCATATCTTCATAAAATGATGAACGATTCCACAGAGGGAAAAACCGTTCAGATTCGCAAAGGGGACGGCTTTGCGCAGGGGATTTTTCTTCCGTTTGGCATTTGTGAGGATGATGATGTGCAAAAGCAGCGAAACGGCGGCTTTGGGAGTACGAATGAGTAGCTGCAGGACATTGAATCTGCAGCTTTTTTTGCTTTGTGCGATATGTGTACAGCAAGTACGCATACACATTGTGAGTATAAATAAATATATATGTAAAGTTTTATGGAACATGGTGTATCGTGTGACAGACATGTTATACTTATTAAATAAAGGCTATGAGGTGAATATGTATGCATAAAATCAAGAGAAAGGTACAGCAGAAGCAGGAAAGCCGAATCCTCCCGTTTACACCGGTTCGTACCTATTTTCTGCTTTTTTTGATGCTGTATCTGCTTCTGGTGATATGCGCGGGATCCCTGCTGACGATTCGTTCGATGAAGCATTCGGCGCAGGCGGCACAGCAAAGTGCAGCAGCGCAGATATCGCAGCGGATTGATGAATCCCTGAAGCTTTTAAACTCACTTGCGGCACTTCCTGAATTTTATGATCCCTCTGTAAAATGGGAGGAAAAGGTGGAAAAGCTGGACAGCATCAATACACAGTTCGGCTATATGTTTATCTGCTACGTTGATGAGGATATACAGGTTTACACATTGGGGGAGGAACCGGCCAGTCTGGCTGCTCGTGAGCATATGCAGAAGCTGTATGCCACAAAGCAGCCGATTGTTACCGACAGCTTTGTTGCCGGTGCAGACGGCGTTACCCTGAACTATACGGTTGCTGTTCCGCTGCTTCAGGACGGTGTTATGACCGGAAGCCTGTTTTGCTCGATATATTTTGATGATACCGTAGAGCTATTGAAAAAGGCGGCATCCGCAAATCAAAGCGAAGCTGTTCTGATCGGTTCTAAGGGACAGATCATGTCATCGACAAATGGGTTATCCTATGGTTCCTCCTACGTGGGTCAACTGCAGGATGTCCGTATGTACAGTATGACGACGGATACGCTGGAAACTAAACTGCTGGCGCGTGAATCCGGCGCTTTCTATAGTAGAAAAGACGGAAATCTGATGTATACTGCATACGGTCCTGTCAAAAATACGAATTGGGATATTCTGATAACAATCGACTTCTTTCGCCTGTTTTCAGCTATGCTGCCCCATCTGCTGCTGATTGCTGCGATCACTGCTGCAATCACACTCTCTCTTTATCTGCTGGTGAGAGCATACAGCCGGCAGCAAAAAGCGAATATGGAAAGCATGGTAGCTGCCGTCCACAGGATGGAGCGGAAATTGTACAAGAACAGCATTCCCGAGCAAGTGGATTATGATGATTTACTGCAAATGAGCAGTACAGGGCTGCGGGACGGATTGACCGGCGTCGTAACGCGAACGGTGTTCCTAAGCAGGATGCAGAAGCTGCTGGAGAGTGGAGAATACGGGAGCTGTATGACACTTTGCTTTGTTGATCTTGATGACCTGAAAACACTAAACGATACACACGGGCATCAGGCAGGTGATAGTGCTTTAAGAAAAATCGGTTCCATTCTACGGGAATACGAAATGAAATACGAGGGCATTGTCGGGCGCTATGGCGGAGATGAATTCATTCTTGTTTTAAACGATGTAGATACCGCACAGGAGGTTCATGCCGTATTATCCGAGCTTGTTGAAAAACTGAATTTCTCAATCGCTGTCAGACAGAAAGCTGTGGCCGTGCATTGCAGTATCGGTGCCTGTATCTGGAACAAAACAGATTCTTTGGATGTGCTGATTGCAAAGGCGGATAAGGCCCTGTATGATGTAAAGCGGCATGGCAAAAAAGCGTATTCCCTCTTTCTGAAGGGAGAGTCCTGATATGAGGCGGATGTCATTAAAGAGAAAACTCCCCGTACTTCTCTTGGTTATTCTTGTACTGGGCTGAGTCTGCATACCGGAAAAAGCATACAGGCAGCATTGATCAGCAAACGGCGGCAGGCTGCGGAAACCGTCATTGAGCTTTTCGGCAAGCATCTGATACAGCAATTGGAGGCAGAGAATTTCGCATCCAAATTGATGTTTGCACTGAATACAAAGGAGAAAACAAATCTGACACTGTTTGAAGAGAAGGCAGCGAAGCTTCAAAAGGACCATGCCGAAATCCGTTTTCTGTCCTACTTTGAGCAGGATACCTTACAGGCAATTTATCCGAGGGAGAAATACAAATCGGCAATCGGCATGAAATTACATGATGTATCCTATAGCTATACCCTTGCAAAGGTGATAAAGGACGGAGTTATTGCCGGACCGGAGAAACTGTCTTCGACAAAGGAGGAGGTATTTCTCTTTATTGAGCCGCTGTATGAAAATAATCAGTACAAGGGAGAGATTATCGCGGCAGTGGATAGTGCGTATCTTATAAAAGCCATGAATCTGGAATATCTCCAGAAAAGAGGCTATGAGTATGAGCTGTGGAGAGTAAATGCGCTTGGTGAAAAAAAGACGGTTGTGAGGGTGTCTGATCCGAGTGTTGATTTCTCCGAGGCTGTAAAGCTGGAGGTTAGCTTACCTGCGACATGGAATCTCAGCATTCTGCCAGAGAATGGTTGGCTGCCTTATTCCGTGAAGCTTGCAATCAACGGCATATGCTTACTCAATGCTTTGCTCATCCTCGCCCTTGTATACCTCGCACTGCGTGTGCATGTACAGAAAAAGCAATTGATAAGGGAATCCTATACTGATGCAGACAGCGGCCTGCTGACTCGTGAGGGATTCTTCTATTTTATGAAGCGTGCGAAACAAATGCAGGGGGACAAGGAGGTATCTGTACTGTATATTCAGCTGTATAATTTTTATAAGCTGTGCAAAAACTCCAGTATGGAGGAAATGCAGGCATATTTGCAAATCATACAGCAGGGTGTTCAGGAGCATCTGCCTGTGGGAAGTATTGCTGCACGTCTGAGTGAAGAGGAATTCGTCATAGCAATCTTCGAAGATACGAGGAGCGAAAAGGCAATGGAGGCAATCGAGGACTTTATACTTCAGCTATTCTGGAAAAAGAAAATACAAGGGAAAAAGGTCTTTGTGGAACCGAAAAGCGCTATTGTCCGCTGTGTGGCAAAGAAAACAGATGCAGAGGAGCTTTTGAAGCTTGCATCGATGCGATTAAATGCATTGTATGATCTGCATTCCTGAATCTGGACGGTGAGTATCGTTTTATTCATATACGAAGGGACTACAGGTATATCTGTCGGATAGCCTGTAGTTTTTTTTGTATATGATCTGTTCTATTCTGCAATCCACAGTATTACTTTTATTTTAGTACTTGACAATGCAAAGTACTAAGGGTATTATAATAGTGGAGGTGATGCTGGTGAATACACAATTCAAGAAGGGTGTTCTGGAACTGATTGTGCTGCTTTGCGTATATAAAAAGGATATGTACGGATATGAGCTGGTGTCCGAGGTCAGTAAGGTTATCAATGTGAATGAGGGGACCATCTACCGCTGTTGAAGCGTCTGACCAATGAGCACTATTTTGAAACCTACCTCAGTGAATCCACGGAGGGACCTCCGCGAAAATATTATCGCATAACCGGGAATGGAAAAACGAGGACAACGGAGCTGCTGCAGGAATGGAATGAATTCCATGAACAGGTCAGCAGATTTATAAAGGAGAGTGAAATCGATGACGAAAGATGAATTTCTGCGATTGCTGGATCGCAAGCTGGATGTGATCAATGAAAGGGAACGACGTGATATCATTGATGAGTACCGCACGCATATTGAAATGAAAATGAAAGAGGGGAAATCGGAGGAAGAGGCGGATTGAGGATTTTGGAAATATCGATGACTGGTGGATGATATTCTGGATGCCTATAAAATCAATACGGATCGTGTCAACCGCTCCTTCGATACCAAGCTGAACCGTTTTATGGATGATCTGTTCAACGGCTTTCAGCGGTTTCTGGGCTCCTTTACCTCCCTGCAGATGGATGATGTTCGTACGCCTGGTGTTTGAAATCCTGGTGATACTGATTCTGCTGGCTGTTCTGCATATTCCGTTCCGTATGATTTCTTCTCTGGGAAGCAGCCTGCTGCATTCCGTGGCGGGCTTTGGAATCGGGAGTCTGCTGGCGGCGATATGGAAATTTATTATCGGTGTCGCCTATGTGGCAATCTTTGTTGTCGTGCTGGTCAACCTGTGTACAAAGCGGCTGAACCGCTATCGCAGTCATTCGAGAAACGGGGAGGGAGCCAGTGTATTTGATGATTTCAAGGAAAGCTTTGATTTTGATCAGGCAAAGAAGACGGTTCATTCCTTTACAAACGATCGCAGCACGCGTCGCGAAACGGTATATGATGAGCGAGATGATATAAAATATCAGGAAAGAGATACGCAGCGTGGCGAAACGGATGATGAATATGAGGATGAAAGCATGTATGAGGAACCCCGCAGAAGAGAATATCGCCGAAGCTATGAAGGTGATCACATGGAACGCGGTGTAACAAGTGTTGCGACGATTCTGATGCGGATATTCTTCTGTCTGATGATGATTCCTTTTGTCGGTATCATTGTGGCATTGTGCTGCGCCCTGGGGGCCATGATCGTGCTCAGCTTTGAAGGACTGACCCTGTTTGGCGCCTACTTTATCGTAATCGGTGCATTGGTGGCAACCGGAGGCTTCCTGTCACTGCTGTACAGCGTCTTATGGAGAAGGGGGTAGCATATGAAAAAATTTCTGATATCCCTGATTGTCGGTATTACGATGATGGCGATTGGAACGACCATGCTGGTTTTTGAAATCAAGGAATTTGAGTTTGTGGACGGAAGAAGTGCCTATTATGGCTCTGATACGGTAAAGACACAGACCTTCCGTGTAAAGGATCAGGATTTGAATATCGTGTTTGAGGATGATTATTACACCGGCTATGAGTGGAAATACGATGAGAGCATGAAGGATGAGGTTCGTATTGAATATACTTCGGACATGCAGGTGAAAACGAACGGCAATACGATGATTATTGAAGAGCGCTACAATCATGAATGGGGTGTCAATGACGGCATGGATTTCCTGAATACCTTTCTGGATGGCCTGAAGCAACGCAAGTTTATACGATGGATTACAGAGACAATGTTGTCATTGTATCCTCCTCACAGATGCGTGATCGTGTACATGTGATTTCGGATTGATTGATGTGAAACAAAGGAAAACGCGGAATTACACCGCGTTTTTTTCATCCTTATATGTGTGTTTGATGCGGGCATGCTGCTTTTAATCGGCGGATATCACCGCTTTGCAGTGCCGCGAGATTGCTTTGGATCAGCTCAATCGGCAATCCCACCATTCAGGGTGAGCAGCTCCGCTATGGTTTCCTCAGGAAACCGCAGGCGTAGTTCTCTGGCAGGCACACCGCCGACGATGGTATAGGGCGCAACATCCCTTGTGACAAGTGCCCGTGTTCCGATAATGGCGCCGTCACCGATCGTAACACCGGCCAGTATCACTGCTTCGTATCCGATCCATACATCATTGCCAATCACGATATCCCCCAGCATCCCGGACATCCTTTGGCTGTTGCTGCCATTCCTCGAAAAATATGGGGAAGGGATAGGTTGACAGGGACTGCAGGGCATGATTAGCACTGTTTAATAAAAATTTTGCACCGCAGGCAATGGAACAGAATTTTCCGATGATCAGCTGATCGCAATTGGCAGGGTACTGGTATAAAACGTTATGCTTTTCAAAATCACGGGGATCCTGTGCATGGTCATTGTACATCGAAAAATCACCTGCCGTAATTTCCGGTCGGGTTATGACATTTTTGATATAGACGGTATTTGGATCACCGCTGCGTGGATAAATCAGATGTTTATTCATGTTTGTTCTCCTTTTTACCAGTTCATTGTATGGGAAGAGGTGCGGATGCGGCAAGCCACAAAATCGTACAGACCTGTTTTGTAGAAAAAAGAATGCCGCAGCATTCTTATGATTTTTGATAAATGATTTTCTTGATAGCATGTGCCGATAATGCATACTGAGTGGAAAGCTCCTCAATCGTGCAGCCGGACACATAGCGTTGCCGGATGCCTTCATTTCGCAGCTGTAGCTCGGTTCGATAGCCGCTGTGCTCTCCCCAGCGTTTTTTCTTTCCGGCAGCAGGAATATAAATGTATCCTGCCTGTATATACTTCTGCAGCTCCTCCACCAGGTCTTTCGGTAAAATCGTATGGGCATTTACATATTTCATGCAGGCTCCTCCTTTACAATTCTGTTCAGGATGCAAAGCCGGCAAATGCTGCGACTTGTTTACTCCATGCAGGTGTCGCAGCAATCCGGCGTTGCATGGAGTCTTGCTTCATTTAGCTTCATATTATCACACTTCCTTGTGGCTTCAGTATAGCATGCTTTCGTATAATCTACAATGCAGCTGCCGTAAAAAGAAAGCTATGCAAGGTAGCGCACAATGTATAAAATTAGAAAGCAGACCTCCAAAATGCCAAAGGGGATGATCCACAGGTAGGCAGCCCCGACATGAACAGATGCAGGAGAAACATGCTGTGTGCGGATGGGAATTCCTGCTTCCTCCTGTGCAATCAGCTTTTGTTCCTGCTGTACAAGCTGCTCCTTTTGTTCCAGCAGGTAAACCCGGCTGTTCAGGACGAAGTAGCATGTGGTGAGAAGCAGGGCAAGCATGATGGTCAGCATCCATTTGCCAGGTATGCTTTTAAGTCTTTTCATAGGTGTTCTCCTTTTCATCATGTTGTGTTAAACGTAGTATAGCATGGCTGCTGCAGCGTGACAAGTTACGGAAGGATGGTTCGACCTGCGGCATGTACAGAGCACAGCAGTGTAGGAGATAAAGCAAGTACAGCTGCTTATATAAGAAATCTATGTTGAAGCTTGTTGCTTCGCCGTTATAAAATTCAAGCTCGATGGAAGTGTCTGAAGCTGAGACCTTCGCGAGTTTCAAAGTTATCTGTTTAGTTCCATTCACATGCTGAAAAGCAACGCTTTCTACCTCTGTGATTTTCTAAGCGTATTGACAATATCGTTAAACGATAATATAATGATAACAGAGATATATCGTTAAACGATATTGGAGGTGGTGCTGTGCCGAAGAAACAGCTGGAAACATTGACAGAGCCAATGTACTATACGCTGATTGCGCTGCTTCAGGCACGCTGCGGGATGGAGATTACAGAGTTTGTTCTGAAGCTGACCAGGGGAAGAGTACACCTAGTACCGGGAACTGTATACCATGCTGTCGAAGTTTGAAATGAAGATATGATTCGGGAAACGGAGTCGGATGGCAGGAAACGGTTCTATCTGATTACAGAAAAAGGAAAGGAAATGCTGATGCAGGAATACAGGCGCTTGAAAACCATGCTGCAGGATGGGGAAGTATGGATTGAAAAGCAAAGCGATGAAAAGGAGGCGGCATCATGAAACGAAGGAAGAAAAATGTATGGCTGATTGTATATCCGTTTGAATACCCGGCTTTACAGGCATATCTGAATGACATGGCGGAGAAGGCTGGAAGCTGGTAAGCTTAAAAGGGGACCGCTCCTGCTGGCTCACATTTGAAGCGGATGCTTCACAGAAGGAGTATTACCTTGTGGACTATACAAAGGATTACTCCATGATTATACCGGATTCAGAAACAGCGGATGCCCATAAGTATCGCACCTTTGTTGAAGAATTCGGGTATACGTTTGTCGGATCAAATGGCCCGCTCATGGTGTATCGCTGCGATGATCCTAACCTTACCTTGCGTGAGGGAACACAGGAGGATCGCCGTATCATGAATGTGAGTATGCATAAGACAGCTGTATGGCTTTTCATATCATGGGCGCTGTATGTACTGCTGTTGCTGCAAAGCTATCACGGACTTCTTTGGAGCATGTACGCCGATGGTTCCCAGTTTCAGAATTTTCTTTTGATGGCCGCATTGAATATTACATGGCTGATCCATCTTCTCCCTTACTTTATATGGCTTGTGCGCAGAAGGAATATGACCTCTTCAAAAATGCTGCTTCGGCAGTCAAGAATCGTGTATGGCAGTGTAGTGCTGCTGATCTGTATGCTGATCGGCTCTTTGTTCACAGTCAATGTTCTTTATGTGATCGCATTCACTGTGATCTTTCTGGTCTTCGGCTGGCTCATTTACCGTTTTTGGAAAACCAGATACCAATGGGATTCAAGGTGATCGGCAGTATAGCACTGCTTTGGGTAACCTTTGCGATCGGCGTGAATATCACACTTACCAGCACCTATGATTCGCTTTCGTTTCAAAAGCCGATGGAACAGACAAGGTTATCGGATTTTGTCCTGCAGCATGTAAATACCGCAGGTCTGACTCTGGACAGCTACAGCGAATCTTCCATGCTGAGCGAGCATATGTCCTTCAGTGCCTACAGTGAGAAAGAGGATGCAGCGGATAAGAATTTGTATATTGATTGGTATCGCATCCGCGATGGGTTTTTCAGGGATTGGACGAAGCGCCGTTATCAAAGTGAGAATGGAATGGAGCAGATGTGCAGGGGATATGGTGAGCCGATAAAGACACAGGGGGTCACCATGTATAAGGGAGAGTATGAGGTGTTGTTCATCCGTGATGATACGTATGTATGTATCAATGACGATTTTTTGCTGGATGATGACGGATGGAAGCTCATACATGAATTGTTGAATCTGTGAAAATATTTTCAGAAATAAAATGAATAAAAATTGAAAAATGTGTTGAAAGTGTGGTTTCTTCGTGGTATACTGTAAGCAAATTTCATAAGAATCTGCCAATGGACTTTTTATTCAGAATCTTTGTATGAACGTGTCGAGCTCATCCTCCTTATTTATAAACTTTCCTAATTACCGTGATTCGAAATAAAAAGTACACATAAAAATCGCCAATGGCGGTTTTTTTTGTTATAATATGATACGATACTGTTTTGTGTGCTTTTTAAAGGATAGCCCACAGAACATATAAGGAAAGGTGAATCGCATGAAGGCTAAGCATATTCTGATGATGGCGGCAGTACTACTGCTGGATCAGCTGAGCAAGTGGGGCGTACAGACGTCCATGCAAATAGATGAGAGCTTTGACGTAATTCCGGGATTTTTCAGAATTACGTATCTGCACAATACAGGGGCAGCCTGGAGCATGCTGGAAGGAAAGATGGTTTTCTTTTATCTGATTTCCATTGTTTTTCTGATTGGCATGCTGTATTTTTACCGTACTACAGATCACAGGGACAGACTGACACGCATTGGTGTGGTATTGATGATGGCCGGTACACTGGGAAATTTTATTGATCGTCTTATTTCCAGTATGTTCGTGATTTTCTGGATTTCATTATCTTCGGATATGATTTTCCGGTATTCAACGTCGCTGACATATCACTTTGTGTCGGTGTAGGCTCATTGTTTTATCAATGGTTCTGGAAACATATGGAGGTCGTAGGATATGCGCGAAATAAAGATTATCGCCGCTGCAGAGGATGCAGGGGCTCGCATTGATAAATACATCAGTGAGCAGGAGGATTTATCCCGCAGCCGGGTGCAGGCGCTGCTGGCTGCGGGAAGCATTCTGGTCAATCAGAATGCGGTGAAGGCAAATTATAAGGTGAAGGCAGACGATTGCATTACGGCCGTATTCAATGATGAAATGGAAATGGAAGCCCGTCCGGAAAAAATGGAGCTGGACGTGCGATATGAGGATGAAGATGTGATCGTCATCAATAAGCCAAAAAACATTGTCGTGCATCCTGCTGCAGGAAATCAAAGCGGGACACTTGTCAACGGACTGCTGTATCACTGTAAGGATCTTTCCGGAATCAATGGTACACTGCGTCCGGGAATCGTGCATCGCATTGATAAGGATACAACGGGACTGCTGATTATCGCTAAAAATGATCTCGCCCATGCGTCATTGTCCATACAGCTGCAAAGCAAGACAGTGAACCGTTTGTATTATGCGCTGGTACACGGTGTGATTCAGCATGATTTCGGTACCATTGACGCGCCGATAGGACGGGATGTGAAGGATCGCCAGAAGATGGCGGTAACGGCAACCAACTCAAAGGATGCGCGTACACATTTCCAGGTGATTGAGCGATTTGAAAATTATACCCTGGTGGAATGTCGTCTGGAAACCGGACGAACGCATCAGATACGTGTTCATATGCAGTATATCGGACATCCGGTAGTGGGGATGAGAAATACAGCTATCGCAAGACCATGCAGACAAACGGACAACTCCTGCATGCGCACCAGCTTACCTTTCAGCATCCGAGAACGGGGGAAGTGATGACAGTGGAAGCAGAGCTGCCGAAGCAGTTTGCGGACATACTGGAAGAACTGCGACAGGAATCGAGGTGACTGGATGCAGATTAGTGAATATGATTTGTTTGCCTATCAGCTGCTGCATTACCTGGTCGTACAACAGCATTATCGCATTGTAAGGGTTCAGCAGCACAAGGATGATCTGTGCTGATGAATGAAAATCATCAGGTATATCCGGTGATCCGCATTTCATCCAGCGGCAATGCCGGAACCTTTGCGGACACGGATTATGTGCGCAACGTTCACCGCATCATACTCAATCTGATGCACAGAGAGGGACCGATGCTGATATTGAATACCAATCCGCAATCCAGTCCGGTGCACAATGCGTTTCTGACACAGATTTGCATCACTCCTTCAGCCCTCAGTGAACCGCAGCTGACCAGCGTCTTTCATGGCATTGACCGTGTCGTGCATCGCGTGGCAGATCCGGATAAGGAAAGCAGTACACTCATGGCTCAGGTGGAAGAGGCAGAGCTGAAGCAGCAGCAGGATTTCATAAAAAAAGCGCGTAAGAAAAGTATTCCACGCTGCACAGTTGCTATAATGGCGATTTGTACGATATTTCTCGTACTGGAATATCTACTGGCCTATCTGGACGGTAATATGGAAAGTGCCATCGTGGCTGTCGGCGGTTACTATAAGATGAGTATTGTTGCGGCGCATGAATACTGGCGTATTCTCAGCGGCGGCTTTGTACATAACGGTGTTGTTCATTTCGTCATCAGCTGTATGCCCTGTATGCGACCGGAAAGCTGTGTGAACAGCGTTGGGAAGAGGCTGGTATATGGCGGTTTTTCTTTCCTCTGTGATTTTGGGGAATGCTGCACAGCTGATTGCGGCACCCAACGGGATTGCGACTGGTATGAGTGCCGGGATCTTTGGTGTGGCGGCAGCTATCTCACCAGTCAGCTGCTGTCGCATACACTGCGACATCCACTACTGCGTATTCCGCTGTATAACTGTATGGCAATTCTGGCCGTACTCGCACTGGTGCCCTCGGTGTCCTTTATCGCCTGTATTGCGGGGATTCTGTGCGGAATTCTGTACGGCTTATGGATGCATGGCAGACAGAGTGAATCCGGTATGAAGCAGCATGCCTGTCTGGCGCTTGTTCTGTATGCGGCAAGTCTGTTTGCCTATGGTGCTGCTGTGGATACGGTTGCACCGCTGGATCGGCATTTGGATGAAGCCATAATCAGTGTTTACCGTCATACACCGCTCAATGCCTATGCAGAATATCTGCAGGAGCATTTTCATCAGCAGTATGAAAAAACAGGAGGTATTTAATGAAACGGGAAGATGTACTAACTTGGATGAATATTTCATGGGACTGGCGCACCTGAGTGCCAAACGGAGCAAGGATCCTTCCACACAGGTGGGGGCTGTCATTGTCAGCAGTGAGCATCGTGTTGTCAGTATCGGCTATAACGGATTTCCAAACGGCTGCAGCGATGATGAGTTTCCGTGGGATCGGGAAGGGGATTTCGGTAACACCAAATATCCCTATGTCGTGCATGCGGAGCTGAATGCGATTTTAAACAGCAAACATGATTTAAAAGGATGCAGTATTTATGTGTCGCTGTTTCCATGCAATGAGTGCGCAAAGGCGATCATACAGAGCGGAATCAGCCGTATTGTGTATGAGTCCGATAAGTATGCACATACGGAAGGGACGATTGCCAGCAAGCGGATGCTGCGCAGTGCGGGGTAGAGCTGGTACAGCTTCCCTATGCCATTGATTTGCAGGTATCCAGAAAAATCAATCCGACAATACGATAAGAAGGTTCAGGCAATCATAGGACCAGCATTCCTTGTGTGAATACCAATTGTTCGCTGTGCATTTATGCGATTGTTATGTATGCTCGTACTTATAGAATCCGTCAGTATGAAGAAAAGCTATTTCACGATAAAAGTTTAAGTGAAATAGCTTTTTTGTTATATGCTGGTATTCATATGATATCAGAATTTATGATTGCTGCATTTTCGCAAATGCAAATACACCGTGTTTTTTGAAATGTTCAAAAGCTTAGCGATAACTGTAACAGCGTCTTTGATTTGGAAAATTCCTTTATTATACAGGTCATAAATAATTTCTTTGTTTTTATTTGACGAGCTTATAGCAGGGTCATTGTATATCCTCTCTTTTACGGTATTTAATGTTGATGTAATCATATCATCTACATTACTGGCAAAGGTTTCTGTTGCGGAATCGTTTTCTGCTGTGAGAGTTTCTTTTTGTACGAACGTATGAATGAAATCATAAAAACTGATATTCATATAAAAATTCATACACAATAAACCGATAATGCGGTCATTTTCTCCTTTGATGGCAATCGTTGTGCTTTTCAGAGGTTCTCCCTTTGCATTGACCGAATAATAGGTTTCCTGTTTCGAGCTGTTCTCACTGAACTTGATGAGAAAGTCTAATGCCTTATCTGTAATCGGGGCACCGACCTTTCTGCCGGTATGCTCACCATGGTTGATATAAATGACGGAGTGCTGAAAGTCCTCCAGACTATGAAGCACGATTCATAGGCCTCTCCCAAATAGTTGCCCAGACCTTCAACCATTGAGCGGTAGCTTTGCAGAATCATCTTATCAATCAGGGTTAATTGAACTTCTTGTGGTTTCATGGTATCCTCCACTCCCTTCGCTGTCTATTATAGCGTACTAATTTCATTTATTCAAAACAATTTCAAAAAAATTCATTAAGTAAACTAAATAAATGCGAAAATTGCTTAATACTGCTAAGTTTTGTAATCTTAAAATATAATTCATCTAACAAATGATAATTATTTTATTTACTAAAATAAAATAATGTATTATAGTATAGGAATAAAAAATATTTCATTAGAAGGAGAAAGGAATGAACAAAATTATTGATGCCGATAGCGCACCTGCTGCAATCGGCCCCTATTCACAGGCAGTCACGAATGGCAATTTGTTGTTTGTATCCGGACAGCTTCCGATAGAACCCGGGCAGGGGGTGATCGTGAGCGGGGATATTGCTGAACAGGCAAGACAATCACTTGAAAATGTGAAGGCGATTTTGGAAAAGGCCGGCTATGAAATGAGGGATGTTGTAAAGACGACATGTTACTTGACAGAAATGGAGAATTTTGCTGTGGTAAATGAAATTTATGCTGAGTATTTTGTAGGAAATTATCCGGCAAGATCCTGTGTATCCGTGAAGGAGCTTCCGAAACAGGCATTGTTTGAATTAGAAGTTATTGCGTGTAAATAACAAGGAGAGAACTTATGAAAATTTTGTTAATGTGCGGAGCAGGTGCGTCCAGTGGTTTTATGGCGCAGGCAATGCGAAAAGCCGCAAAAGAACAGGGAATTGAAAATTTTGAAATAATTGCACGAAGTGAAGCAGAAATGATGAACAATTTACAGGGGACAGATCTTGTCATGTTTGGTCCTCATCTAGCGTTTAAAAGGGAAGCGCTTGAAAAGGATTTAAAAAAGTTTAATATTCCGTTTGCCTTTATTGACAAGGATGCGTATGGAAGTATTGATGGAGCTGCCACGCTGAAGCAGGCATTGGATGCGTTGCGGGAAGTAAAAAAGCCTGTCGAAGAAATCTCTGTAAAAGAGGAAAAACCAACGCAGAGCAGTGAGGCTTCGGAGGAACCGGCGAAGGGCTTTATGGGATGGATTACCAAATCACTGGCTCCTAAACTGGATAAGCTTACACAGAATATTTATATATCCGCAATACAACAATCCATCATGAGTATTCTGCCAATGATTATGATCGGTTCAGTTTCCTCAATCGTCGGTGTATTCCGTAACTTTGAGGTGATGAGCTGGATTCCGGATATCTCCATGCTGAATACATATTCCTTTGGCTTGATTGCAGTATTTCTGGCTATTCTGGTACCGATGAAGGTACTGGAAAAAAGAGGAAATGAAAAATTGAAAATTTCTGCGATGCTGACCAGTCTTGCTCTCTTCTTTATCATCACACTTCCGGTTATTGACGGAGAAGCCGGTACGATGAATTTCATCATGGATAAAATTGGAACAGGTGGTATGCTGACAGCAGTTGTGACATCCGTTTTTACAGCATGGATTTTTAATTTTGCTTCTAGGCACTCTATGTTTAAGGAGGATACGGTTATGCCGGATATGGTTGTGGCATGGATGGATGCACTTGTTCCTGTAACAATCACACTGGCCATCGGTTTATTTATTATGAGCACCGGATTTGATTTACCACTGTTTATCCGTGGCTTGTTTGCACCGATTTCTTCCTTTGGACAGACCTGGCTTGGTCTTGTTATGATTTGTTTCTTCACCTGCTTCCTGTATTCCTTTGGCTTTACCTGGATTCTGTTCCCCATCGCATGGGCAATCTGGATGGAGGGTATGGATGCAATATGGCTGCGGTTGCGGCAGGACAGGCGGCGTCAAGTATTAACCTTATGGAAACGGTAATGGGAATCACCTATATCGGTTGGACAGGGGTGTACGCTTGCATTGGTTCTGATGTGTATGCGTTCAAATGTAAAAAAACTGAAATCCATCGGGCGCGTTTGTATCTTCCCTGCAATCTTCAATATCAATGAGCCAATTGTGTTTGGTGCTCCTGTTGTATGGAATCCGATCCTTATGATTCCACTGTGCCTTAATTCAATTATTATTCCAAGTCTTATGTATCTTGTTATGCGCATCGGCCTTGTTCCTATTCCGAGTGCACCTATGCAGATGTGGTATCTTCCAAATATCGTACAAGGCTATCTGACAACGAACAGTATGTCCGGGGTTATTCTGGTAATTGCATTGTTTGCTGTATCCTGGCTGATTTGGATGCCATTCTTTAGGGTATTTGAAAAACAGCAGTACAAAGAAGAGCTGGAAAACAGAAAGGAAAGGGAGATCATATGAAATTAGAAAATGCGCAGGCGGCAATGCAGATCATCCTGCATGCGGCGATGCCCGCTTGAAAACAGCAGAGGCATTAAAATCTTTAAAAACCTTTGATATAGAACGTGCAAAGCAGCAGCTTTTGGATGCAAATGAAGATATTGTGGCTGCGCACCAATCACAGACAGCCTCTCTGCAGGCGGAATCAAATGGAGAAGAAATTGAGTATTCGATTCTATTCACACATGCACAGGATACGTGTATGACCGTATGCAGTGAAATCAACATCGCACAGCAGCTCGTGGATATCTGCGAAGCAATTGATGAGCGGTTTAAGAAATTGGAAAAATAGAACCGGAATTGGCAGAGTTTTTCTGCCAAAAATTTTAGAATTGGAGGAACGATATGAATTACTTTGATAACAGCAACATTAAGCTCGATATATTAAAAAAGAAAGCATACAATCTGCGCTGGGCGGAGGTAGCGGATGGAACTATCCCACTCACTGCTGCCGATATGGATTACCCATGTGCTCCGGCGATTAAACAGGCATTGCTTGCGTACGTGGAGGAAGGCTATTTCTCCTATACACCGAAACTGGGCCTGCCTGCGTTTAATCAGGCATTTTCAAATTATGTGAAGGAAACAAAGGGGGAGGAAATCAAAGCGGAGCAGGTACTGGCGGTAGACAGTGCAGCAAGAGCGATGTTCATCGTGGCGAAGGCTTTTTTGAAGCCTGGAGATGAAATGATTGTCTTTGATCCCTGCGATTTCCTTTTCCGGGAATCCTGTTTAGCGGCTGGAGCAACTCCAATCAGCTACGCAGCAAAGCTTGATACGGAGAATAGGAAATGGATCTTTCAAGACTGGAGGAGTGCATAAGCGAGAGAACCAAAATGATTGGATTGTGTAATCCGCATAACCCATACGGTCTTGTCTATACGAAGGAGGAGCTGGAGGCAATCATGCGATTGTGTGAGAAACATGATCTACTGATTATGAACGATGAAATATGGTCGGATATCCTGTATCCCGATGCACAGTTCAACAGCATTTATTGTTTAGGCGAGGAGCGCTGTAAACGCGTAGTATCTGTATTTGGGTTCTCTAAGAGCTTTGGTCTTGCCGGATTGAGAATTGGCTGCGTTTATGCGAACGATGATGAAAAATTCCAGAAGCTGGTTGATGCTTCCGATGTGCTGTCTACTGCGGGTGGTGCTACCTCACTATCGCAGATTGCCGCGATTGCGGCTATGGAAGAAACGCAAGAATGGCGTGCGGCATTTTTAAAGCATATCACAAAAAACCGGGATTATGCAGTGGCGTTTATCAATGAACATATTCCGGGCTTACATGCCTACAGACCACAGGCGACATTCCTGCTGTATGTAGATATTCGGGAGCTTCATGTTACAGGAGCTGAATTTGTCGAATTTCTGAAAGAGGAAGTGCAGCTGGCGATTGTACCGGGAGGACACCAATACTTCGGTGATGAGTCGGAGGGGCATGTTCGTATTTGTCTTGCCACCAGTATGGAAATTCTCAGCGAAGGTCTGAATCGATTAAAAAAGGGTGTTGAAATGCTAATAGAAAGGAGAACACAGCATGCATAAGATACAGTTTCCGGAAAATTTTTTGTGGGGAGGGGCAACTTCCGCCTATCAGTGTGAGGGAGCCTGGAAAGAGGATGGAAAAGGCTTTGCGGTCACTGATTTGTTGACAGCGGGAAGTCGAGAAATCCCAAGAGAGTTTACACCAGTTGAAAAGGATTGTTATTATCCGGCAGCGATAGCTATTGATCACTATCATCATTACAAGGAAGATATCGCGTTGTTTGCGGAAATGGGATTTAAGGTATACCGCATGTCGATTTCCTGGGTAAGAATCTTCCCAACGGTGATGACGAGGTGCCCAATCCTGCTGGTCTTGCATTCTATCATAAAATATTTCAGGAGTGCAAAAAATATGATATCGAGCCGCTGGTTACCATTCTCATCACGATGTACCGCTGGCACTGGCATTGAAACAGGATGGATGGCTAAGCAGAAAGACGATTCCTGCCTTTGTCACGTACTGTAAAACGATTTTCCGCGAGTATCGGGATGAAGTGAAGTATTGGATCACGTTTAATGAAATCAATATGATGACAAATTATTTCGGCGATATATATACAGGTGGGATTCTTTCTAACGGAACCCGATATTTGGATATCGCACAGGCGAGTGAGGAGTCTTTGTCTGCAGATAAATGACGAAACGCTTTACGGCTCTGCATCATCAGTTTATCGCCAGTGCGCTGGCTGTACAGGCAGGTCATGACATCAATCCGGACTTTCAAATCGGTTCCATGGTTGCGGGGGATGCGCATTACCCATATTCCTGTAACCCCGTGAATGTCATTGAAGCACAGCAAAGCATGAACCGCCTCTGGTATTGTGGGGACGTGATGGTACGCGGAGAATATTCCTATGCCAGCAGACATTATCTGAAAGGCAAGGGTGTCGATATAGAAGCACTTGGAATCACCGAGGAGGACAAGTGTATTTTGAAAAAAGGGACGATTGATTTTCTGGCATTCAGCTACTATACATCCGGCTGTCATGCAGTGGATGAGCATCATGAAACAACTGCAGGTAATTTCTCTTTAGGGGTTGCCAATCCGTATCTGAAAAAATCTGACTGGGGCTGGGTGTTTGATCCGCAGGGGCTTCGCTGGATGCTGAATGAGTTGTATGGAAGATATCATATTCCGGTGTTTATCGCTGAAAACGGCTTAGGCGCAATTGATGAGGTAAGTGAGGATGGAAAGGTTCATGATCCTTATCGTATCCAGTATCTGAATGAACATGTGTCCGCAATGCGGGATGCATTGGAGGATGGTGTTGATTTGCTTGGGTATACGTGGTGGGGACCCATTGATCTGGTTAGTGCATCTACCGGTGAAATGAAAAAGCGTTATGGGTTTATTTATGTAGATATGGATGATCAGGGGAAGGGAAGCCTGAAAAGAATCAGAAAGGATTCCTTCTATCATTATCAAAAAATCATTCAGACAAACGGCAGCTGCATTGAGTAGTGTGCCTGTAAGGAAGAGGGATATGCAGAAAATTGTTTTTACAACGGTTGAAACGCATACATTGGGAGAACCTACCCGCATTATCACTTCTGGCTTTCCAGATATACCGGGCATTACAATGATGGAGAAAAAGGAGATCCTTGAACAACGGTATGACCATCTGCGCCGTGCCTTGATGTGTGAGCCGAGGGGACATAAGGATATGGTTGGGGCGCTTATTCTGCCTGCAGAGCATACAGCATCTGCATTCGGTGTTGTTTTCATGGATGCGAAGAGATGGGTAAATATGTGCGGGCATGCATCCATCGGTTGTGCTATGTATGCGGTGGAGGCCGGGCTAGTACCTGTGTGCGAACCGCATACAGAGGTTGTGATGGATACGCATCAGGAACTATATGCGCAAGTGTAAGGGTGGAGAATAAAAAAGCGCAGGAGGTTACCTTGCATAATGTTCCTTCATTTCTGTTTGCTGATGAGGTAAAGGTAAGGGTAGATGGCAAGGAATATAGGGTTGCGATTTCTTTTGGCGGTACGTTCTTTGCTTTGTTTGATGCTGCACAGCTTTCATTGCAGCTGGATGCAAAGGATATTGAGTTTCTGATACCCTTTACAAGGAAACTGCTGGCTCAGCTGAATAAGCAATATGAGATAAAGCATCCCTCACTTGCAATCACACGCGTTGTAAATGCTGAATATTATGTAGCTACTGGAGAAAAGAAACAGAAGAATATCGTTATTGCCGAGGAAGGTCAGATCGATCGCTCACCATGTGGGACAGGAACAAGTGCAAAGCTGGCATATTTGCATGCGAAAGGAAACTTATCTGCAAACGAAATTTTTGTGAATGAAAGCTTTACCGGAGCAATTTTATGGACGGTATGAAGCGGAGGATGTTATCGGACACTATCGTGGTATTCAACCGATGATTACAGGTAGTGCCTATATCACGGGGAAGGCAGTATATGTGATCGATGAGAATGACCCTTTGACCTATGGCTTTACGATTTGAGTCTGCTTTTGCATCATGATTTATAAAAAGATACAGAGGGCCTTCGAGTTTTGCTGGCCTTCTGCCCTTTTATTGATTCTGTCTTTCTATTTCATTTGTGCTTTGGCAGATGAAGCATACGAAAAACCCGTTTTCTGTTCATGCAGGAAACGGGTTTGTTTTAGCCTAAGGCTTTTTTTGTGTTTGCAAAATGCAGCTTGGCAACCTGGAGCAGTGCCTCTTTTCCGTGCATTGCCACAAACTCACGAATATTCTGATCCACCTTGCTGCCGGCACCCTTCAGAAAGGTGAAGTCGTACTGCTCACACATCGCATCGAAGGCCTTCAAAAACGCATACCGGGCAATGATTGATCCGGCTGCAACCGACAGATACTTATTTTCCGCCTTGGTTTCAAAATGAATATCATAGACGACCTCGCGCTCATGTTTCAGATAGCGGTAATAGGAAGTCTTCTGCACGAACTGGTCAATGATGCAGAACTGCGGCAGTGATCCCATCTTTTTACGCAGATGTACGTAGGCCTGGTTATGCATACGGGATTAATAGCAACCATATTATTTTCACCGTGAATTCGATTATAGGTGGCATTGTCCAAAATCAAAAGACTGTGAGGCAGTCGTTCCATCAGCTTGGGAGCCATGCGCCGTATGGCGGTATCATCAATGGCCTTGGAGTCTTGTATCCCAAGACTGCGTAAAACTCCACATCCTCATGACGGACACAGGTTGCACAAACGGTCACGGGACCGAAATAATCACCGGTCCCAACCTCATCGCTGCCGGCCTGCGGATAGATTGCTTTCGGCTGTCCCTGTGTTTTTTTGCTGTTGTCCCGCTCTGCGTTTTCTGTATGGCAGACGGGGCAATCAGCGCTGCACATTCCTCGGCGCCATTTCCCTGAAATACGAGCTTGCCGGACTCATAAGCGGTAATGACACAATCCCTCGTCTTGATCTGATAAATCGCATAGGGCGGTGTCTTACGGATTTCCGCAGTTTTCAACCGCTGCTTCAGCGCCATCATGCTGGATCGATCTGTCTGTATGGTACATGTTCCCATGGTATTCCTCCTCATAACTTTTCCATTTTAGCATAAAATGAGACAACAGGATACAGAAATCGGGTGTTCCCATTCATTTTTTTATGCGTTCATGGTAAAATAATGAGACGGACAAAAGAAAGTAGGTGATGCCTGTGTCCCTGATTATGCTAGTAAATATGGTCATCCTGTGTGTGCTTTGTGCACTCGTATTCGGCGGATACCGCGACGGCTTCCTATTAAAGCTGCTGAGCATACTGTCTTTCTTTGTATGCGGCTTTCTGGCATGGTGGGCATCCTCCTATGTCGGCAGTTTTATCCACCTGTATCCCAAGCATGCGCTCCCATTGCAGGATACACCGCTGGAGGCTGTCCTGTATGACAACCTGAATCGCCTGCTCATTTTCGTGATTCTCTTTGTCCTGCTGCAGCTGGCGGTGCTGGTTATAAAGCCGTTTACAAAGGCGGCCAATCATGTACCGGTCGTATCCGGTATCAACCGGCTTCTGGGAGC
>ENA-OQCK01000469-OQCK01000469.1-human-gut-metagenome-genome-assembly--contig:-NODE-469-length-22060-cov-3.241554_pt1 | contig 22060 bp, 27 predicted proteins | sample MGYA00242498_ERZ504578 | MGnify/ENA primary metagenome ERZ504578 (study PRJEB26092, sample SAMD00036229) | human gut metagenome | host: Homo sapiens | study: EMG produced TPA metagenomics assembly of...
TTCCATCTCTACTTTTTTACCATCCAACAGGTCCATCATGGTATCCACACAGGCCGTTGCCAGTCCCGGTATATCCTGCGCTATACTGGTAAGCTTGGGGGTAACAGCCGGGTCATGTCAACTGCGTCATAACCAACGATATGGAGTTTCTCCGGAACCTTCACGCCTCTCTGGTTTGCTATGTTAAGGCAGTAGAGGGCTCCTATATCCGTAGTAAACACCCCGTCAATATCCCGGTAAATATCCATGTACTGTTCCATGATACGGCAATAGTAATCATATTCCATCATATTCCAGGCCATTTCAATGGTTTTCACAGATGCCCCATTTTCCTCCATGACCTGCTTAAATTCCTGATGCCTGTCATTGGAAGGCGTATGAACGCGGAAGGAACCGCCAAAGTTCAGCACGTTCCTGCAGCCCGCATCCAAAAGAAGCCGGGCCGCCATCCGTCCTCCCGCCTTGTGGTCCGAGTGTATCATGGGAATACCCGGTCCCAGATTCCGGTCCATGGCAACCACCGGCTTGTTCAGGTTCAAGTACGCGTAATCCTGGAGGGAATGGGCGCCGGTGATGATTCCGTCCATTACATTCTGGCGCAGCATGTCAATAAAGTCCTGCTCACGGTTGCTTATCTCAATGGTATTGCAGATCATGGCCTTATACCCGTTCTTATAGAGCTGGATTTCCATGTGTTTCAGCAGCTTGCTGAAAAATGGATTTTCCATATCAGGGACCACGATTCCAATGATTCCCGTCCTGTTCCGGAACAGGTTCCTGGCCAGCTCATTTGGCTGATAGTCCAGCTTCTCAGCGATTGCAAGGATTTTTGCCCTGGTATCCTCCGCAACATAGCCTGTCCCGTTAAGGGCCCGGGAAACAGTCCCCACCCCTACACCCGCTTTTTTTGCCACATCCCTGATACTTGCCATTTGCCCAGACGACCTCCATCGCATAAAACTTCATTACGTAGTACTAATATCTTAGCAGGAGGAAGGTAAAAACGCAAGCGGGACCCGATAAGGATTTGGCAGAAAACCATGTGGGAGACTTACTTTACATGCTGCTTTTTCCGGGTATCCATTTAAATTTTCCGTCAATATTCACAATTTACCCGGACAAATTCAGTTAAATGCGATACTCTTTCAAAAGAATATCGCATTTATATATTAAATATGTTAGACTAAATACTGTCATAAGACGAATATTTAACAGCTAATATTATTAGTTGACTATTTTGCACTGTTTTACAATTTTATATTTCATAAACTTAAAATGAGAGTTTGGCAGCCTTTTACAAAGAGCTGCGGCTCTCGTTTTTTTATTTCCGCAGGCAGCAGCAGACTTCCATGAGTTTGGCAACCTTTCACAAAGTGTTGAAGCTTTCATGAAAGCGTTTTTAAATAACAAAGAAAATCAGGAGGGAAAACAACAATGTCACAGAAGAACACATCAACCAGTGCTTCAAAATTCCAGCTTGACGGCAGGCCCGGTATGAAGGAGGCAGTGCCTCTGGGACTCCAGCATGTACTGGCCATGTTTGTAGGGAACATCGTTCCCATGATTTTAGTCGCGTCCGCAGCCAGCCTGCCTGTTCAGGACGCCAACATGCTTCTCCAGTGCTGTATGCTGGGAGCCGCAATCTCAACCGCAATCCAGCTCTATCCCATACGAATCGGAAGCATACAGATTGGCTCCGGCCTTCCCTGTATGATGGGACTTACATACGTGTTCCTGCCAGCCTGTCTGTCCATTGCCGGCAGCAGGGGAATCCCCTATATTTTCGGCGCCCAGATTGCGGCGGGTGTCATTGCGGTCAGCTACGGAACACTCCTTAAGAAAATGTCATCCTTCTTCCTCCTGTGGTGACGGGAACCATTGTCATGACCGTTGGCGTTTCCATCTTTAATCTTGCTATCGGCAATATTGCGGGCGGTACATCATCACCGGATTTCGGAGCCCCCATCAACTGGGCCGTTGGCGTTTTCGTGGTGCTGGTAGTACTGGGATTCAATGTGTTCGGCAAGGGCCTTCCCAAGGTTGCGGCTATTCTTATCGGTATGACGGCAGGCTACATTTTATCTGTCATTCTGGGACTGGTAAGTTTCTCAGGCATCGGAGAGGCTGCCTGGTTTGCCTTTCCAAAGCCATTTGCGTTTGGCGTAAAATTTGATTTGGGATATACCTGATGTTTGTTCTGCTTTATTTCATCGTTGCCGTACAGATGATAGGAGATTTCAACGTATCCTGCATGGGCGGACTGGACCGTGAACCCACCCCGGATGAAATCGGAGGCGGAGCCACTGCAAACGGAATCACTTCCATTATTTCAGCCGCGCTTAACAGCTTCCCCACAGCCACCTACAGCCAGAACTCCGGCATCGTGGCGCTGACAAAAGTGTGCTCCCGTTTTGTGATTCTGGTTGCTGCGGAATCCTGTTCCTGGCCGGTCTCTGTCCCAAGGTAGGCGCTGTGCTGTCCACCATTCCCAACTGCGTGATTGGCGGCGGTACCGTGGTTGTATTTGCAATGATTGCCACCTCCGGCATGAAGCTCCTTGCCAAGCCGGCTACTCCAACCGGAACTGCCTGATTATCGGCGTATCCCTCGCGTTTGGCCTGGGCACCCAGTTCTGCAAAGGCGCCAGCGCACAGTTCCCAGCGGGAATCGCCGCAATGCTGGAGGAGAACAGCGTTATACTGACATCCCTGCTCGCAATCATCCTTAATCTGGTGTTTCCAAAGGATCCGGTTCAGGCGGAAGAGCCGGCGGGTAAGGTACAATAAGTGTTTTTACATGGAAAATAGCACTGGAGCTAATATGATACCTCTTAAGCAGACAAGGTACATAACCAATATCTGCTTATAGAGGTATTTTTATAGTCAATTTACCTGCTGCGACACAATTTAGAACAATGGTTTCCCAAGAGTATCTTGCCGAATTTGTCTCATTGCGGACTGAAACATTAATTTCCCATAAACCGCCAAAATATCCTATAGCAGAAAATAAATGAATTAAGGTACAAAGTAACATGGTCTGCAAAAAACAGGAGCATCTCTCCTGCACAAAATCCAAATGATTTCATGCCATTGCATGACACTCCCTTTCGTTGCCTATTCGATACCTCCCTAATTCTCCATCAAATCCTGATAAGCAGCATGGTTCTCCAGCGCTTCCGTCATGACCGCCATCCGGGACAAATCACCTAACAGAATTACACCGCTCATCCGGTTATTCAGGAAATAGTATTTCCGGTACTGTTCCTTACCCATATCCCTGAATTCCACTGTTTTATAATAGAGATTCGGATTTCTTCCGTTGTCGCCCGCAGTAAACAGGGCGGTGTTCATACCGTGGAAGGTCAGGGCCGCAGGTACCGGAGTGTATTCCAGACTGTCGCCGGCCGCGTTGGCGCCGGCAGTCCTGCCCTGCTCCACAGCCTCCGGCCATATGCCGTAATTCGTGTCATGGTACTGTGCGCAGTCACCACAGGCATAGATACCGGAAACGGATGTCTCCATCAGCTCGTTGACAACCACTCCCTTCTTTGTCTCCAACCCCATGTTCTTCGCCAGCTCTATGTTGCGCGGATACCCGCTGACACAATTACCATCCCGGCTTCCACCACTTCCCCTGTTTTCAGACGGACACCACTCACATGGCCTTCCCCCTCGATGGCTTCCACATCAACACCGGTGCGGATAACCACGCCGGCTTTGGATGCAATTGTCTTCAACTGCTCCCCGGAACTCTCATCCAGCTGACGTCCCATCAGGATGGCGCCATTTCAAGCACCGTCACCTCAAGGCCGGCTTCTTAAGTTCCCACGCTGCTTCCAGTCCCAAAACGCCTCCTCCGATAACCACGGCCTTCCCCGTGCTCTTCATCAGGGTCTCCACCTTTTTGACATCAGAAAGCCGTCTGATTGCCGCCACCTCCGGCAGCTTGCTTCCTTCGATAGGCGGAATAAAGCACTCGCTTCCCAGGGCGTAAATCAGCTTCGTGAAATGCAGCTTCGTTCCGTCGTCAAGAAGCGCCTCCCTGGCATCCATATCCACGCTCTCCACCGTTTTCCAAGCATCTGGCGCACCTGGTTTCCTCATACCATGCGGCATCCACCATAGCTATCTGCTCCGGCTCCAGACCCGCAACCAGGGATTTGGTCAGCATGGGACGGTTGTAGGACGGATAGGGCTCCTCGGATACCATGATAATCCGCCCTGTGGCATCCCTCTCCCGGATGGCTTTCGCGGCATTAAATCCGGCCGCGCCGTTACCGAGAATCAGATATTCGTTGGCCGTGTTGTTGGTGAAATCATTTACCACATCGTCCACCGGCACAAAGTTCTCCCGGCCCACGCCGCAGACAGGACAAATCTCGATGGAGGAATCAAAAATCTCCCCGCAAACCAGACATTTAACCAGTTTCCTGCTGCCCTTTGCAGCCGCTGCCCCCGGCTTCTTGGACTGCACCAGACATCCGAACTGGTATCCGAACTCATAGGCACTCACCAAATCCGCCTCCGACGGTTTGAACCGCACCCTGAACCCGTCTACCACCTTCATTTTCAACTGTTTCAAGCGTTCCGTGATATGGGGTACTCCCTCGCCGCTCCAGCCGTAGCTGCCGAACGCTCCCGCATATTTTCCGCCGTGGGTGACACTGAACATGCCCAGCGTCAAATCCCAGATAGGACGCAGCGCCTCGGCAATAATGGTGGGCGTACCAAACAGCATTCCGTCCGCAAACTGTAACTCCTCCTGCACCTTCGCCGTATCGGCCGTCACCATATCGTAGCAGCGCACGTCGATATCGCCGCTGTCGGAAATTCCCTCCGCAATCTTCTCCGCCAGCAGTCCTGTATATCCGTATGCGCTGACGTAAGGATGATAACGGTCTTTTTCCTGTTGGGATTCACCACCGTGGACCATTCCCGGTAAAGGGCCATCACCCGCTTAATTCTGTCACCCGCCAGCACCGGGCCGTGTCCCGTGCACACCATACTGATATCCAGGGATTTCACCCGGTCCAGGGCCTTCAGCATAAACGGTTTATACGGCCCGATAATACAGTCAAAATAGTAGCGCAGCGCCTTTAAGTAATCGTCCTCATTTTGAATTTTATCCGACACCACCTCTTCCAGCAGTAGTGGGAGCCAAAGGAATCGCAGGTCACCAGAATCTGCTCCTCCTCGATAAATGTGTACATGGTATCCGGCCAGTGCAGATTTGGAACCAGCATGAAATGCAGTGTCCGCTTGCCAATGGTCATCCGCTGATCGTCCTTCACCGCGATGCTGACAAAGTCCCGGTTCACGATTTCTTTTAAGAAACTAATGGCACAGGGAGTAGCCAGTATCTTCATCCGGGGACTGTAATCCAGCAGCCGCTCCACACTCCCCGCATGGTCCGGCTCCGTGTGGCTGGTCACCAGATAGTCAATCCTTGTGACATCAATCACTGCTTTCAATTTTTCCAGATATTCGTCAAAAACTTTGCTTTTGCCGTCTCAAACAGCACCACCTTATTCCCGGTCTTCATCACATAGGAATTGTAGGTTGTGCCAAACTCCGTATACATCACAATATCAAACACACGCAGCTTGTCGTCAATAATACCCGTCCAGTAGAACCCGTCTCTCAATTTAATCGTTTCCATGATCAGCACCTCTCCTTTACACACATGAATTACAGATAATATGTTATTCTATACTTCCACTTTAACGCAAATTCCGCCCTGTGTCTATTGCATTTGCCACATATTGGCAAACTGTTATCAATCTTAGCCCTATTTGTACAATTTTGACTAACCGCAATAAGGGGCCGCCAAAAAGAGCGATACGAAAAACATGTGGAATATCATTGGAAAAGGAAACCTCCGGAAAAACCATAAACATGATTTTTCCGGAGGCCGGTTTTCAGAGAGAAAAAACAGGGAATCGTTGAGAAAAGGGGGAGTAATTATGAGATATTAGATTATACCGGCTTTTTATTATATTACAAACTGCTCTATGTAACGTTTTGAAAGCTTTAAGCTGTCCAGAATCCTTTCACGGTCCGCCTCAAATGCCCGGTCCTCCACTTCCACACATGTAAACCCATCATAACCAATATCAGTCAGCGCGGACACATAACGTCCCCAGTCCACATCTCCCAGTCCCGGAAGCTTGGGCTCCATATATTCCAGCGGATATGCCATGATTCCCACATCCTTAAGCTTCTGGGGATAAACCTTGATGTCCTTATAGTGTACATGGAATATCCTCTCTCTGAATTCATAAATAGGCTGGATATAATCCATCATCTGCCACACAAAATGGCTGGGATCGTAATTGATGCCAAAGTTTCTGCTGGGTATCGTATCAAACATTTTTCGCCAAAGAGCGGGTGACGTAAACAGGTTATGCCCCCCTGGCCACTGTTCTCTTCCAAACAGCATCGGACAGTTTTCAATTGCGATTCTGACACCGTGCTCCTCAGCATATCGGATAATAGGAGCCATATCCGGCCAAATGCCTCAAGATTTTCTTCCACGCTCTTAGTCTGATCCCTGCCCACAAAGGTGGTGACCATTCCAACGCCCAGCTTTTCTGAAAATGCAATTACCTTTTTAAGGTGCCGTATGGCAGCCTCCCGTTTCTGAAAATCACCGTCCATGGTATTGGGATAATATGCCAGGGCGCTGATCTCAACTCCTGTCTTTTTACATGTCTCATGAATATGGTTCACATACTCACGGCTGTCATTATCCACGTCAATATGGCTGACACCCGCATAGCGGCGTTCCGCTTTCCCCTGGGGCCAGCAAGCGGCTTCCACGCACTCATACCCCAGTCCGGCGGCCGTATCCATCATTTCCTCAAAAGTCCATCCATCCAGGATGCACTTACAAACCCTAACTTCATCTCATTCTCCTTAGCCTATTTTAATTGTTTTTCCTGTTTTGGCAGATTCTATACTTGCAAAAACTGCTTCCATGGCGCTGAGTACGCTTTTTCCACTGAGCTGTGCTTCCTTTCCGTGAACAATACAGTCCATAAAGCGTCTATTACGCCTGATTTTGTCTGCTTGTCATTGGTCTGAATCTGATCTACATTGTACAGGATGACCTCATTGTCCGGCTTTATAATCTTAATGCAGTATTCCGGGTCCTCATAGATACGCATAATCCCCTTGGACCCGTACAATATGGTGGAGTTGTCTTCCTGACCATAGTAGGTCCAGCTGGCTGTCATAGTTCCCACTGCGCCTGATTCCATCTTATAGATACAGATGGCATTGTCGTCCACCCCGATCAGGTTTCCGCTCCCATCTTTTTTATCCAGGGTGGTAATCACAGCTGTAGTCTCTGCCACATGTTCTCCCATCAGGTACTGGATCAGATCTGTCTTATGGATTCCCAGATCCGCCATAGCTCCCATGGCAGCCTTTTTTTTGTCAAAAAACCAGGTATTGCTGCCGGGATCAATGCTCCAGGTTTCCGGGCCTCCATGTCCAAAGGTAGTCTTAAAGGTTATAACCTTTCCAATATCCCCGCGCTCAATCAGCTTCCTGGCAAGCGCATGGCCTTTGGCTAGTCTCTGATTCTGCCCAATCATAAGGCATTGTCCTGTTTTCTCAGCAGCTTCTGCCATCTGGCGGCACTCCTCAAGGTTACTGCCATTGGTTTTTCGCAAAGTACATCCTTCCCCGCCTTCAGTGCCGCAATGGATATCTTTGCGTGAAACTCATTGGGAACACATATGGAGACAGCGTCGATTTTTTCATCCTCCAGCAGTTCCTCATATGTCTCATAAACGCGGCCTGCGTATGTACGGCGAGCTCTCTGGCCCGCTCCGGGTTCAGGTCATAAAACGCATAAAGCCTTGCGTCCCGGTGGTCTGCGTATTCCGGAATATGCCTTACCTGGGCAATCCTTCCGCATCCAATGATTCCTATACTTTTCATCGTGAACCTCCCTAATTCTTTGTGAGCATATGGACCCTGATGGCGCTGATTCCCAGAGATATGATAATCAGGGCGCCGGAAGCAATCTCCTGAAGATAAGAGTTGACTCCCAGTATATTCAGCACGTTGGAGATAAGTCCCATAAGCAGTACGCCGAAAAATGTTCCTACAATATTTCCCTTTCCACCGTTAATAGGCGCTCCGCCAATTACCACCGCGCCCATGGCCTGAAGCTCATATCCCGCTCCTGTGGAGGGCAGGGCCGACCCCACCCTGGACAGCAGGAGGACAGCAGCCAGGCCTACAAAAAAGCCATTCATGGCAAAGAATATAAGCTTATTCCTGGTCACCTTGATACCTGACAGGAATGCCGCTTTCTCATTAGAACCAATGGCAAAGATACGCCGTCCTATCTGCGTATACCGCAGTATAATGCCAACCACCACGCACCCCATCAGGCTGATAATAAAAATCAGAGGAACTGCCCCAAACAGGCGGAACCGGTTCATTGTATCAAATTTTCCGTACACGGTCTGAATGACTCCTTTTGTCAGATAGAGGGCCGCTCCTGTATATACGCTGGTGGTTGCCAGCGAAATTATAAAGGAAGGCGCCTTAAAAAGAATCGCAAGTACCCCGTTAAAAAACGTACAGAACATGGCTGTGAGGATGCCTGCTGCTGCGGCTGCGGGAATGGGGATCCCCGCGTTCATCATCATTGCATGAGACAGGAGCTCAGTCCAATGACCGCTCCAACCGATATGTCAAAATTCCCTGATATAATCAGAATAGTAGCGCCCGCAGCCACCAGGCCCAGAACTGCAATCTGCTCAAAAATATTCATCACATTGTTAAGCATAAGAAACCTGGGATTTTTCAGCGCCGTAAGCAAGCCCATCTTCTGTGACATGTGCCGAATCCAGGATACGCACCAACCGCCCTTCCCTCATGACCCCAATCCGGTCACTCATGGAAATAAGCTCAGGCATGTTGGAGGATACCATAATTACAATCTTCTGTTCCTTTGCCAGTTTTTCAATCAGCTTATAGATTTCCTCTCTGGCTCCCACATCCACGCCCTTGGTGGGCTCGTCAAAAATATATACATCTCCGTCCTCCAGAAGCCAGCGGGAAATAACCACCTTCTGCTGGTTGCCGCCGCTCAGGTTGCTACCTCCTGCTCCTGGCTGAATACCTTTATCTTAAGCTGCTGTATGCTTTTATCCACAATTCTTTTTCCTTTCTCAGATTCAGAAAAAAGGAATTGTCGTTTTTTGATATAGTAAGATTTTCCCTGGCCGAACGTATCAGAAAAAGACCTTCGCCCTTTCTGTCCTCCGAGACAAGGAATACCCCTCTTTTTACAGCGGATTTGGGATTTGCGGGAGTGATATCCTTTCCATCCAGGGTCAGGTTCCTGAATCCTTTTTATCGGCCCCGTATATCATACGAACCAGCTCCGTCCTTCCCGCGCCCACCAGACCGCCCAGGCCAAACACCTCCCCCCTGGACACTGAAAAGCTCACATCCCGGACAATACGGTTGCCGGAATAATGCTCTGCCACAAGAGCCCTGTCACCGGATGAAAAGCTGCCTTTCTGATAGAAGTTGGATGCATCCCTTCCCACCATGGCCTTAATCAGCTCATCCTGATTTGTCTCTTTCAGCATAAGCTTTTTCACCATTGCACCATCCTTCAGGACATAGGCCATATCTCCCAGACGGAACATCTCCTCTAAATAATGGGAGATATAGATGATGCCCAGTCCCTTTTTCCTCAACTGTTCCACCAGGTTCATAAGAGATGCGGTCTCCTCCTCTCCCAGAGAAGCCGTTGGCTCATCCATAATCAGAATCCGAGCTTCCTGATGCAGGGCTTTTGCAATCTGAAGATTCTGTTTCTGACCCGGTGAAAGCTCCTCCACCAGCATGGAGGGCTTCATATCCATACTGAGGCTCTGAAGCAGCCGCCTTGTCCTCTCCTCCTGCTCCCTGCTGTTCACAAAGGCCCTGCCCCTCAGCCTTTCATTTCCCAAAAATATGTTGTCGGATACCGTAAGGGAGCTCACAAGGTCGGCATCCTGGTAAATGGTGGCGATTCCCAGATGCATAGCCTGACCGGGAGTCATCCGTTCATATGTGGTTCCGAATATAGTGATTTTTCCTTTGTCCGGTTTTTCCGCGCCGGAAAGTATCTTGATCAAAGTGGATTTGCCGGCCCCGTTTTCCCCTGCCAGGCAAATAATCTGCCCCGCCTCCAGCTCCAGGCTCACATCCTTCAGTACCTGTATGCCGGAAAAGGATTTGCAGATTCCGTCTATGGATAAAATATTTCCCAATTCCTTTCCCTCCCTTTATCTATAAATGGGGATTCATATGAACCCCCACTCAAATGTTTCCTATTGCATTAATTCTGGAAAATACTCTTTTGTCAAATCCCAGTAACACTCATCCACTTCCCATGGCACTACCTTGGTCTTGTCATCAATATTACTCTGGTCCACAGGCATAATAGGAAGTTCAACCTGCTGCTGAACTGCTGTGCTGGCTCCGGTTGCGTACTGATTCAATACCTGATAGGAAACAAGTCCCTCCCAGCCAGGAGATGATGAGATGGTATAATCCAGCTTGCCGTTCTTAATAAGGGGAAGGCCCGCGGGAGAACCGTTCTGTGAAACCACCTTATACTGGTCTGACACTCCCTGAGAATCCAGCATTTGGATAATACCGGCTGCCATGTCCTCATTCATAACAAAAATAACCGAAAAGTCTTTGCCGGAAGCAATCGCATCCTGTGCCACCGTAATAGCTTTGCTGGGATTATATTCCCCTTCCTGAATATCGATTATCTTATTTTTGCCCAGTTCATCCACCTTTGCCTGCATAGCTTCATTTATCCTCTGGCAGGGCACTGACTCAAAGTTGCCTGTGATCACAAAGATATTTTCACCCGGGCAGTTATCCGCAAACCACTGTCCGTAATTGTTGCCCATCTCTGTCCAGTCAAAGTCAATAGCTGCAACAATGTCGTTCCCATTGTTATCCAGAGCTGTTCCCACACTGTCCGTTGACACCAGCGGTATACCTGCCTTTGCGCATTTTTCTGCTGCTATTTTAGCTCCGCTTTCATTGAAGGAAAAGATACACAGCCCGTCAACGCCCTGGTTAATCATGGAATCAATGTTGGAGACTTCTTTGCTGACATCGTAGTCTGAATTTAAAATAACTACCTTGTTGCCATCCTTCTCCGCTCCCATCTGAAATCCTTCCACATTGCGCTGATACCATGTGTCCGGCCCCGGCGTAATATAACCGTAAACCTTTCCCCCCGCACTTTCCGCTTTGGACTCCTCTGCTTCTTTGGACCCGGCCCGCTCTGTCTGAGATGTTTCTTCCTTTGCCGCGGTCTGTGCTGCGGTTGTTGTCTCTGTCTGGGATGAACCAGAACAAGCAGTCATCAGAGTCATTCCCGAAACCACCATTAATGCCAACAGTCCTTTTTTCATTTGACACCCTCCTTAGTTAAATGTTTTTTATTTATAAATGTCTATTTATAAATTCTCCTTCAGAAACTTCAGCCCCTCTAAGGCCAGCGCATCCTGGCTGGCGGCCAGGGGTCTCCACAGAGAAACTGCTTTTGCTATCTCTGTTATGTCTGTGGTAAAGGATTCAATCACCACCGCGCGTTATAACCAATATCCCTCAGCGCCTTGCTGATTTCATCCCAGTCAAGATGGTCCTGTCCCGGAGTTCCCCGGTCATTGGAACATGCATGAAAGTCAAACAGCCTGCTGCCCGCTCTGCGGATCGCCTGCCCCAGACTTTTCTCCTCAATGTTCATATGAAATGTGTCCAGCAAAAAACCTACATTATCACATCCAATCTCATCCAGAAGTTCCACCCCTGGTCAACTGTGTTCAAAAATCCGTCTCAAAACGGTTCAGGGTTCAAGGGCCAGCCTGATACCTTTTGTGGCGGCATAGCCCGCAAGAGCCCTGAGATTATCCACCGCATAGGATCTCTGCCGCGTCCGTTCTTCCTCTGAAGCCATCCCTGCCTTACCGGTTGCCGCATACATAGGTCCCGCCACATAGGGGGAGCCAAAAACCGATGCCATATCAATCAGCGTCCTGATATACTCCATTCCCTTGTCCCTGTAACGGGAAGCGTCTGAGCTGATATCCCGCTCCGGGCCAAAGGCTCCGCATATATTAACCTGTATACCTGCCTTATCAGCTTCATGCTTCACATAGGCAGGGTCAAATGACGAGGGATCTTCCACGCCTATCTCATAGATGTCAAATCCCAGCTCCTTGGCATGCTTTAATTGTTCTATGGTATGATTTGAAAACGGGGATACCCAGACATAGGAACTTACACCAAACTTCATTTTTCCTCCTTTTCATGTATTTTACATTTTTATGTAAAATTATATCATTTTCTTCTAGTTTTTATGGCTTTTTCATTTAATACTATATCTTTTTTTCATTTTTTTGTCAATACTTTGTAAAAATTTACATTTTTTACATTTCTCCTGTACATTTCTTCTATTTTGGTGTATTCTAAATATATCATTAGATTGTGAGGTATCAGCCATGTCAACAAAACCAACCATTTCCCAGATAGCAGATATGTCCGGTGTCTCTATAGCCACCGTATCACGCTTTATCAACAATACAGCCGCAGTCAAGGGCAGCACCGCAAAAAAGATCATGGAAGCCATCCATTCTCTGGATTATCCACTGCCTGAAAGCTTTATTGCCACCAACACGAAAAAGGACGGCAAGGTCATTCTGATCAATATACCGTCCGTCTCCAATCCATTTTACAATGATGTAATCAAGGGAGCACAGGATGCGGCCCTGCGCCATGATTACTACACCCTGGTAAATGTCCAGCATCTTAATTCATCTACTGAATCAACCTTTTTTAATCTGCTAAATAACATTAACCTCTGCGGCGCCATTATATTAAACGCCATGGATCAAGGATATTTTAACAGCCTTTATCATACCATTCCCTTTGTACAGTGCTGTGAGTATACGGAAAACCAGAACCTGGTCTCCTATACCAGCATTGATGATGTGGCAGCCGCCAAGACAATGATGGAGTATATCCTGTCCACAGGGCACACAAAGATTGCTTTTCTGTGTGGACCGGACCGGTATAAATACGCACGCCAAAGGAAGGCCGGATATTTACAGACGCTGGAAGCCGCCCATATTCCCCTGAACAAGGACTGGATCATCCAGCTGCCTGAGCTGGACTTTGACATGGCCCTCTCATCCACACACCAGCTTATGTCTCAGAAGGAGCATCCCACAGCTGTCTTTGCCGTCTCCGATGTGCTTGCCGCAGCCGCCATACGCGGATGCGCCTGGCCGGACTTTCCGTACCAGCGGACATTATCGTTACGGGATTTGATAATGTGAACATATCCCAGGCCACATCCCCTCCCATCACAACCATCAACCAGCCAAAATATCAGATGGGCTACATGGCATGTGAGCTTCTGATTGAAAAGCTAAATACTCCCGGAGCAAAACCGCGGCAGGTACTGCTGAACACAGAGCTCATCATACGGGAATCCACACAGAGACAGCGTACCTAGCACCAGAACATCACGGACCGGGAAGCATACTTTGGAGTCAAATGAGAGCCAAAAGGGCGCTATGCCGATGCAGAGCGCCCTTAATTACGTCACTATTCACTTGACAATACTTCTCTCTTCCCTTTATATTCAGGGGGATTTTATGATGTATTACTACGTTTTTACCATGACCGTAACGTACAAGAAACCGTTGCTTACAGTTTAAACTGTATTATCATTCCTTATCTCGGCGGCGGACGGCTGTGATGCTGCCGGATCCCCCTACAGGCAGAAATCACATATAGTTCTACAAAATCGGGCAAATCCCTTGGAATTTACAAACTTTTATGCGATAATAAAACTACAAGCAGACAAGGAGGCCGATATGGGATTTAAACTGGATTTGATTATTAACGAAAACTATTCAAAACTGAACGACATCGACCTGCATATTCTCCATTTTGTGCAGACCAATCTGAAGCTGTGCACAACAATCAGTATCGCTGACCTGGCCAGAAAATGCAATGTTTCGACAGCCACCGTCCTGCGTACCACCCAGAAGCTGGACTTCAGCGGTTACAGTGAATTCAAATTTTTCCTGAAAAACGATACGGAGAAGGTTAATGTCTCCACGCTGGATATGATCGAGATTATCAGCCAGGACATCTCGCAGACCATCAAGCTCTTCAAGCAGAATAAGGAAATCAATGAGATCTGCCGGATCATCGACAAATCTGACAACATCTACGCTTACGGCACCGGACACGGACAGCGGCTGATGCTGCAGGAATTTGCTCGCTGTTTCCTGAATGTCAACAAGAATATCATCCTGATCCCGTCTCTGACTGAGTTAAAGATCATCAAGAAATTTATGAAAAAAACGGATTTGCTGTTCATTGCCTCCTGGTCAGGCAATATTGACAAGTACCGGGACACCCTGATCAACCTGGAAGTGCTGGGCATTCCGATGATTTCCATTACCTGCTTAAACAACAACGATTTATCTGCCATGTCCAAGTACAACCTCTATTTCCAGAGCAGCACCATGGACAAGGATATGAATATCAACCGTTCCTCCTACCTCACGCTGCATCTGATTCTGCATCTGCTCTATGATGGTTATATCGACTACGCGACCTGCAAAATTTAGAACGGCGCTGATATTGATAAGAATTACACGAAACCTGTTTTTTACAATACAACAACACTGCCGCCTTAACGGTCATTCCCCGTTAAAGCGGCAGCCTTTTTCATTGCTTATTCAAACCTTCAGGCACAGCAGTGTTATTTCGCAGACATTGCCCACGCCTTGTTGAACAGCAGCGGACGAAGATATGCAACCGTGGAGCACATCGGCAAAATATCCGGATTCAGACGGATATTCAACTCATTCTCCAGGTAGCTTCTTCTTTGCATCATACGCTTCCACAGCTCCGGCGCATGCTTCTGAATTTCCTGTCTCAGCGCCTCGTCCGCCAGAGCCACCGTGCTCTCCGCACTGGTTCCGGCATATCCTTTCACCGACGGAATAATGTCGATCTGGAACAACATTCCGCTTTCCAGCACTTCTTCACTTCCCGCATACACCGGTGAAGACATCCACTCCTCGTCAGCCGTCAAATGTCCCGGACATAAAGACCAGTGATACTCTGCTTTCGGAAGCACCTCTCGATGCGCTGATACAGCTGGCCGCCGGTCATCCCGCAGTGTACCTGCTCCAGCCATTCCACCACAGCACCGTAATACGGCTTCACCACAGCATCCACATAATCCCGTGCACCTTCCGGCAGCTGAGATGCATCCTGCGCCGCATAACCGACACGAGAAGACAGACCGCCCTTGTAGCCGATTGTCAGGCTGATGGTATCTCCTGTTTTTACTTTATTTTCTGTCGGATAGATATTGGCCTTCACAAAACGCTTGCCGGCAGCCGCAATCGTAACCACGCTGTTTTTCTGTCCCAACGCGTTCAGCGACTCGCCCAGCGCCGTCTCGCATACGCCCTCATCCAACAGATTCATGGTGCGCAGCATACAGTCGGAAGCAAGCGACGCGCCGAATTCATAATGCTCAATCTCATTGACGTTGTTGGTACGGCGGACGCCCTTATTTCCGATAAACAGATGCGTCGCATTCACCACGTCCCCGGTCTCCCCTGCAATTTCCCGGATCGCGTCCACAACATAAGACGGCGCGTCAAACAGCTTTGCATTATCTTCCAGACTGCTGGTAAAATACTTCCAGCCGACAAGCCCGATTCTCTTTCCCGGTGCGATACCGGCCTGCTTCAGCAGCTCTGTCAGGCTTTCGCTGTTTCCCATCGGCTGATTCGGCAGGGAGAAATACGGCGCATGAATGGCCTCCGCCTGAATTCTGGCCGACGGAACCTTATTCAGATTCTCATTTCCCATCATCATGTAATGGGTTCCGCCCTGATTGAGCACCAGAAGTGCCTCCTCAAAACGCGGCAGGAAACCGGTCAGGTACTCAAAGTTGTTGCCGTGTTCCAGATCTGCATACACCACCAGGGTGTCAAAGTGATCTTCTTTCATCCGACGCAGCACGCTGTCGTACCGTTCCTGCATGGTTTCGTCTGTCAGCATCACTGGTACACCGGTACAGTCCGATGCCGGTTCCCTGACTTCTTTATAGACAATGTTTGTATATTTTTCCATGAAATCCCCTCTTACTGCTGTTTGACTGTAACGGTTCAATCTCATTTATTTTTGCTGAGATCCATTACCAGATGAAGCAGAACATCTGCGCCTTTCTTGATGCTCGCATATTCCGTCCACTCCTCCGGGCAGTGAGATACGCCGCCGCGGTTACTCGGTACATAAATCATGTTGGTGTCGCAGAAATCCGTCATAATCATGGAATCATGCCGGTACCGTTATTGATGATCATGTGGCTGTATCCCAGTTCTTCACAGATTGCCTCCATCCTGCCACATTTTCCGCACACATAACGCTCGGCCCGGTCGGGTTCGGATAATTGATTCTCGTAATTTCCTCCAGCTCCGTGCGGATGCCATATTCTGCGCTGACTGCATTCAGAATTGCGGTGATCAGCTCCTTAAAATTCGTTTTCTCGATACATTCCCTGCTGAATGTACGGATCTCGATCTTGCCCTCTACATACTCCGGCACGAACTGGTTGGAGTTCGGAGTTACATCCAGCTTGCCGACCATACCGGTAACATCCGGTCCCAGCGCCTTGATCTGTCTGTCAAACTCTGCGATAAAGCTGGCCGCCGCTACCAGCGCGTCTTTCCGGCTGTCCATCGGTACAGTGGAATCTGCGGTTGCACCGTGGAAACGGATTGTGTATCGTCCGATTCCGGCCAGGTACCTGATCAGGCCAATCTCGATATTTTCACGCTCCAGCACCGGCCCCTGCTCGATGTGCAGCTCCAGGAAGTTCTTAATGGAGCCCGGTTTGCGGATGGCTGCTTTCAGATCCGGCTTCAGGCCGTACTCCGCCATCGCCTCCAGCTTTGTCTGACCGAAACGGTTTTTCACTGTCTCCAGCTCACGCTGAGTCATGGTTCCGAGCATTGCTCTGGAGTTGGATACGCCGGTACTCGGTCCGAACGTAGCCCCCTCCTCGGCATTCATCAGAATCAGCTCCAGCGGATAATCGTTCACAAATCCTTCTTCTGTAAGTACACGCATCACTTCCAGCGCGGAAACAGAACCGGCAACGCGTCAAATGCTCCGCCGTTGACTACGGAATCGTAATGAGAGCCCAGCATAACAACCGGCGCATCTTTCATGGTTCCCTCGCGGCGTCCGAACAGGGTTCCGAATCCGTCCTCATAGATCTCAAGGCCAATTTTCTTCATCTCCCCAGTCAGATAATATTTGGCCATGGTATCTTCCTTAGAATAGGAAGAACGGGTCACTCCCTTTCCCGGAGTGGACGTAAACTGAGCTAATGTTTCGATATCTTTCTGTATTCTTTCTGTTCTGGTCTGCATAATACCACCCCTTTCTTTACTGCACGTTTTAACTCTGCCGCAGCTTTCTCAACCTTGGTACCGTAAACTACCTGGATATTATTCTCATTAATTTTAATAATACCAAGAGAACCGGTTCTTTTCAATAATGCATCATTTACAATAGAAGTATCTTTTAAAACAAGTCTCAGTCTGGAGATGCAGTTGTCGATCTCAAGGATGTTCTCTTTTCCGCCAAGAGCATCCATGATGCCGTTTCCAAGCTCGGTCACTTCATCGGTATCGACTACTTCGTCCGTCTCGTCCTCGCGACCCGGAGTCTTGATATTGAATTTCACAATCGCCCACTTAAATACAAAGAAGTAAATCATTGCATAGATCAGGCCGATTACGACGTTCAGGAGCCATTTGGTCTGCGGCCCGCGCAGTACACCGAACAGCATCAGGTCAATCAGACCGCCGCCGGCATTACCGATACATACGCCCAGTAAGGTGTTGATCAGGAAAGACATACCAGCCATGAAAGCGTGGAACAGCCATAACAGCGGAGAGATGAAGAAGAATGAAAACTCGATAGGCTCCGTGATTCCTGTAAAAAGGCTGGTTAAACCTGCTACCAGCAAGATACCTTTTACCTTCTGTTTATTCTTCGGCAGTGCGGTTTTGTACATTGCATAGCATGCTGCCGGAAGACCGAATACCATGAACGGGTGAGTACCCTGTGTCAGGAAACGGGTAGCCTGGCGCATAACGTCCATATCCGGCTCTGCTGCATCAGTAACGTATTGAAAATGTTCAGCGCGCCGGAAACCTGCTGTCCGTCGATCATTGCCGAGCCACCGATTGGGTGAAACGGATCAGCTGATTGAGGATATGATGCAGTCCGGTCGGAATCAGGAGTCTCTCCAGGAATCCGTAAATGAATGTGCCGAATGCACCTGCGGAAGCCAGCAGTGCGCCGAATCCATTGATTACCATGTTAAATAACGGCCATACGAAGAACATTACAATGGCTAAGAACGGAATCGTTACAACCATCATAATCGGAACAAATCTCTTGCCGCTGAAGAAGCTGAATGCGGTCGGCAGCTGTGTCTCGTGGAAACGGTTGTGAATCATAGCAGTCCACAGACCAACGATAATACCGCCGAAGATGCTCATACGATAGGTGAAAATACCCATTACTGTATCATAGGCTGCGTTTTTCTGAGTTGCTTCCAGCGCGCTCATGCCCTGTCCCATCAGGTACTCGATACTGGTCGTCTCAGCGTTCACACCCTTTAAGCCCAGGAAGAAACGAATTGTCGTGTGGAATAAAATAAAACCGATAATAGAAGCAAAGGTTGCCACTTCTTTATCTTCTCTGGACATACCCTGTGCCACAGACATACAGAACAGAATCGGCAATAAGCCGAACAGTCCGCCCGCCAGAGCATTAATCAGACTTACAAAATCGTTTACAAACCCCACATTCGCCAATGCATTCCCAAACACATTCGGGTTCAGTAATGTTGATGCCAAACCTAACAACAAACCTGCTGCCACGATGATGGACAATGGTCCCATCAAGGACTTACCAAGTTTTTGTATAAATGTTTTCATACCTTTCTTCCTCCTGTTGTTTAAGTTAAGATGTGCGCACCGTGACTTTATTCACACTGCCATTATAACATCTGAGGTTTTGAAGTAAATAGTCACGGAGGATTATGAAATGGGTCTTAATTTTATAAAAATTTTACGTTTTGTGTAATTTTTGACAATATGAGCAGACGATACTTGACTTTTTCGAACACTTTACATATAGAAGAAATGCATTTAGCCTCGAGGTATTCCAGGACCTGCTGTACCTGTATTCATTATTCATTCCCTTCTTCTGTTGGCATGCCCCTCTTTGTCGATAATATCCGCTGCCGCCTTCAGAAAACGCCATGTATTATGAGTAATCCAATTAGGCTTCTCTAAAAAATCATCCACCATCATCCGCGTTACCTGAGATAACTTTAGCCCTTCAACTTTTGCCAATGTCTCCCAGTGTTCCTTTTGTTTTGGCGTCACACGTATCGCAAACCAATTAATTTTTATCGCGAAACTCCTCAATAGAGAGCTTGTACTATTATCAAGTACGTATTATTTTATCGAATTTGACACCAAATCAGTTCCCCTGAATGTTAATACCATGGATTCCATCATCCAAAATGTATAACATCTTCAGTGCTAGTTAACACGTAAAATCGTTATTAGCTAATTAAAAGCCTATAACATATTAATAAAAAATTCAGGAGGTTTTCATGGAAATACAAGAAGAATATTATTCGATTAATGAGATCTGCAGAAATTTTAAAATCAGCCAGTCTACCGTATATAAGATGATTAAGGATATAAAAATTCGTGCCATTAAATTAGGCCGGTGTTGGAAAATTCCTAAAAAAGAATTTCTCCAAATGTTATATGAGCACTTTTAATTACATTTTTCTAAATACGTTTCAGCAGTAATCCCTCTATCTGCCTGAACGAATAAAGCTACTAACGCTATAAAACTAATAGCTAACTTTTCATATATCTGCCTAGAAAAAAGAAATATCCCAGAGATACCAGCCGATGCTCCAACTTCTCAAACAAGAAAACATTGATATTGACTCATGCATAAAATTATTTATTTGACACCCAAATATGCTTCCAATACATTGTTTATCCAATGACAGCTAATACAAAAAAAGACGAAGCAGATACAAGCTTCGACCATCTAGTTTCTTTACTAATTAAAATTGATGCCTTATTATGTCATCTGGTGTAAAATTGGTGTAGAAAGGGCGTCCTGCTCTCGCAGAACGCCCTCATATACGTACTTATTTACCTAAAAATACTTCTTGCTTCCCCAAAGATTACTCTTCTTCAAATCCAGATACTCATTATAAGCCTTTTCCAGTATCTGCTTCTCATTGGAAACTTCAGCAGATGGTATGCCTCGTAGAACTTATAATACCCGGAATCCAGAAAGTACTCTTCCCGCTGTGGTTTGCTGTAATAGCTGTCGGCCATCATCAGATACCAGTGTACGTCCTTTTCCACCACATCCTGGGGAGTGTTAAAGGAGTATTGGCTCTTGCCGATATACTTGATAATGGATGCACTGACACCGGTCTCCTCCTTCACTTCACGGAGGGCCGTCTCTTTATACTCTTCGCCAGCTTCTACTGTTCCCTTAGGCAAAACCCATCCCTCATACTTGTTCTTGTAATTCTTATAAAGGACGAGGATTTTACCACGAAATATAACCACACCGCCGCAGCTCGTTGCTTCAATCATTGCAATTCCTCCTGGTGTTGGTGTGAACCTGATCTGCGTCTGTACCGGACGGGTCCCTGATAGTCCCAGCGTGCGTCCCGCATGTATGAGGCACAGCATCTATTGTCCCGGTTACGCAATCATAACTGGTCTTAGTATACAACTTTTGGAAAGGATATGCAAGGCTTATCTGCTATTTCAGGGCTGGCAGGTATTGGGAAGCGGGATTGGATAAACGCCGGACAGCCATGCTGATACCGGTATCCTGCCAGACTTTAATCCAGCCCGTTCATCCCCTTAAATACTTTCTCCGCGGTTATGGGAAGTTCCCGTATTCTCACTCCTACCGCATTGTAAACCGCATTGGCAATGGCCGGGGACGGCGTGTTGATGACCACTTCACCGATGGATTTAGCGCCGAATGGCCGGTGGCTCGAAGCTGCTCTCAACTCCACCTGCACCCTGCCACATCCAGACGGCTGGGCACCTTTGTACTGCATAAAGGAATTCTCATGGACCTTTCCGTCCTTTGAATAGCTTACATCCTCATACAGGGCCATGCCAATTCCCTGGACCAGTCCGCCCTCAGTCTGGACCCTTGCCAGATTTTCATTGAGAGGCGTTCCGCAGTCCACCGCGGCAGCAATTTGATTAACTCCACCTGTCCCGTCTCCAGATCCACCTCCACCTCGGCGGCTCCTGCCATAAAAGGCGGCGGAGATATGGGCGAGGAATGGGACTGGGTCACCTGAAGGGCGTCCTCATTGGCACACTGCACCCTGTTTGCCAGATCCTTTATGGAGATTTCCTTTTTGGTACCGTCCTCCCCGCAGGCCAGCTTATATACCCGCTTTCCGTCAAACTCCAGCTCCTCCACTCCTGTTTCCAGGTATTTGGCTGCCTTGTGGAGAATTTTTTCCTTCAGGGCTTCACATGTCTTTACCACTGCTGTTCCGGTCAGATAGGCAGTGCTGGAAGCATAGGAACCGGAGTCATAGGGGGATATATCCGTATCAGCCCAAATACCACGATATCATCCAGCTCGCAGCCCAGACATTCGGCAGCCACCTGGGCCAGCGTGGTGTCGCAGGCCCGTTCCCATGTCGGCCGCACCGATAATCAGGTTGTAAAAACCGTCGTCGTTTATCTTAATAGTAGCGCCTGCCACATCCACCCCGGATATGGAGGAGCCTGCATGGCCATGGCCAGTCCCACGCCGCGCACCTTTGATCCGCTCACCTGGCGTCTGGGGTATTTTCCGTCCCATCCTATCATGTCTTT